>Ga0187769_10002108_pt1 | contig 11574 bp, 14 predicted proteins | sample 0116_SJ02_MP02_1_FD_133140 | JGI IMG/M metagenome (GOLD analysis project Ga0187769, IMG submission 133140) | Tropical peat soil microbial communities from peatlands in Department of Meta, Colombia - 0116_SJ02_MP02_10_MG | ecosystem: Environmental > Terrestrial > Soil > Wetlands > Peat | place... | reverse complement strand
AGAATCAGCCGGGAGTGTTCAGGAGGATCAGGCACATGGGGATGCTCAGCGACTGGATTTTGTACAGGCTGAGCGGCAGGTTCGTCACAGACCCGTCCATCGGTTCGAGCTCTGGGATGTTTGACCTAAAGAGGAGAGGGTGGTCGAGGCGGACCGCCGAGCTCTGCGAACTTGACTTGGGTGTCTTCCCAGAAGTGAAGGAACCTGGGTCGAACGTGGGCGAAGTGACAAAACAGGCAGCCGAGGAGACGGGGCTCAGGGCAGGGACCCCTGTCGTGCTTGGAGGGGCGGACACCCAGCTCGGGCTCATCGGAATGGGCGCTTCCAAGCGAGGTGAGGTCGCTACCGTCGGAGGGAGCTTCTGGCAGACGACAGTTGGTTTGGACGCCCCCATCATCGACGCAAAGATGAGGCTGCGCTCTCTGTGTCACGCCTTCCCAGGGAAATGGATGATGGAAGGAATTGGGTTCTACTCTGGACTGACGCTGAGGTGGTTCAGGGACGGGTTCTGCCAGAGCGAAATGGAGGTGGCGAAGCGGCGAGGGATAGATCCGTACGTCCTGATGGAGGAGCTGGCAAGCACCGTGCCGCCCGGTTCCAACGGTGTCATGGGCATCTTCGGAAACGTAATGGACTCGAAAAGATGGGTTCACGCGTCCCCCTCCTTGATTCAGTTCCGAATCGGAGACCCTGCAAACTCGGGCAAGAAGGAAGCCATCAGGGCCATACAAGAGAGCGCCGCCTACGTCGTCTTGGGGCACCTCAGAATCATTGAATCAATCACAGGCAGAAAGGTAGGTGGAATCTTGTTCGCCGGAGGGGGGGCGAAGGGGAAGGTGTGGCCGCAGATAATGGCCGACGTCCTTGGGGTCGAAGTGAGAATTCCGGTTGTCAAGGAGAGCACCTCCCTGGGGTGTGCTATTTGCGCCGGGACTGGAACGGGCTGGTACGCAGACCTCCAATCAGGCTCGGAGGGACTAGCCAGGACCGAGCGGGTGCTGAGCCCCGGTTCGGCCAACCACAGGGTGTACCAAGAGCTCTACAAAAAATGGACCAAGGTGTACGCCCGCTCTCTAACCATGGTAGAGGACGGCCTGTTAGAGCCCCTTTGGTGGCCCGCCGGGGCCTAGGGGTAAGTGTAGCTCGGGTGCATCGAGATGGCGTGACCGCTGACCGTTTCAGCCACCATCTTTAGGACCGGCTCCGTGTCCATGTAGTAGAACTCAATGTCCTTGCCGAGCCTGCCGCTCATCAGCACGTCAATCCCGTCATTCTTGAAGTCTGTGAGTGCCCTGTGGACGTCGTCGGCGCTGTTAACGACGGAGACATGGTGCAGGCCTTCTCCATGCTCTTCCAAGAACTCCTTGTAGATGCTTGGACCTTCGACGGGTTGGAGGATTTCGAAGTCGATGGGGTTACAGTGCGCCTCTGCACCTAGCATCGTGTAGTGGGTCGGCTTCCCTCTGAGCTCAGTGTGGTGAAGCGCCGGAGGCCTGTGCTCGTAGACTGACCAGGGGCCCCAACCAAGGACCTCGTGGTATTTCTTCATCGTGGCCTTTAGGTCCTTGACGACCACTGCGACCTGGGTTATCCGCATGCCCGCAGGAACCTTCGACTTTCCAGCCATGGACTGCAGTCGCCTCTCCGATTTCTTAAGCGTTCAAAGGCCTACGGCCTTCAGAAGCGGGTCTCCCACTCTCTGATGGTGTAGCTCCTGACGCCGTTGGAATGGTATGGGTCCCTGTCCGCGAGTGCCTTCGCCTCCTCGGCGCTGTTCACCTTCAGGATGTAGCCTCCCCCTCCCCCGTCGAGGAACTTCCCTGCAATCACTAGTTTTCCTTCCTTCTTAAGCGACGCCATATAGTCGCGATGTGCTTCGCGATACGGCGCCGACCTTTCGCTAGATCCAACAAGACTCGTCAGGACCATGAACTCGACCATGGAGTGCGAGGAACCCGACATGCCGTTTTAAGCTCTAGGTACGAGCCCAGAATGGGTCTTGCCGATTCGCCGAAATCAGACCCAAGACAGACCTACCGGGGAAGTTCCTCGCGTCAAGTATCGGTCGGAACCCCATGAACACTCGCTCCACCGCTGACATCACTGAGGATGTCAAGCCCCCCGACCGCCCCTTTTCCCGACCAATGTATGATGCCGTGCCCTGGATTCGCTCAGAGATTCGACCTCGGACCCGGGCCTTGCAAAGACTATAAGCAGTACGTCGGGGCTAAGCCATATTGCCACCCCTGGCTCCGGTCAGCGAGGCGGACCGAAGAACGGCACGAATCGGGATCTGGTTGATACACCTTGAGCAAGACAAAGATTTACTTCGTGACTGACGTCCACGGCTCCGACAGATGCTTCCGGAAGTTCGTGAACGCCGGGAAGTTCTACGGGGCGAGTGTGCTGATACTTGGTGGCGACATTACGGGGAAGATGATAGTACCCATCGTCGACCAGGAGGATGGGACCAGCGCCTGCAGCTACATGGGGAGTTCCCGCGTCATGAGGTCCAAGCAGGAGGTGGACGACATGGTGAAGATGGTGAAGGACTCGGGGTATTATCCGTACTTCGCCGGGAAGAAGGAGGTCGAGGGACTCATGGCCCAGCCGGACAGGGTGCACGAGCTCTTCAAGGAGTTGATGAAGAAGGACGTCGAGAGATGGATGGCGCTGGCCGAGGAGAGACTGAAGGGGACGGGGATAAAGTGCTACGTCTCACCCGGCAACGACGACTTCTTCGAAATAGACGAAGCGCTCGACTCGGCTACCTACGTGGTCAACCCAGAGGGAAAGGTAGTGGATATTGACGGAGAGCACGAGATGATCACCCTCGGGTACACCAACCACACGCCTTGGAACAGCCCCAGGGAAGTGGACGAGAGTGTGCTTTCGGAGAAGATAGAGAAAATGGCGTCTGAAATCAGGAACATGAACACGGCCATATTCAACATCCACGTGCCCCCAATCGACACCCAGCTTGACCAGGCGCCGAAGTTAGATTCGAGCCTGAAGCCAGTCACAGCAGCAGGGAACGTGGTGATGACTTCGGCCGGGAGTACTGCTGTGAGGAGCAGCATCGAGAAGCATCAGCCGCTGGTGGGGCTGCACGGGCACGTGCATGAATCGCGCGGCACCGTCAAAATTGGCAAGACGATGTGCTTCAACCCTGGGAGTGAATACAATTCGGGGATCCTCCGCGGGCTTCTCTGTGAGCTGGACAAAGACAAGCTCAAGTCACACATGTTCACGTCAGGCTAGACGTTTTTCATCAGTGCCCGTAACTCTCTCTGATTTTCTTCGCGTCGGCCTTTCTTATCCCAGAGATGCCGCCGACCTGCAACCCTGCGAGATAAATCTTGGCGCTCTCCTCGATGACTTCCAGCCGTGAGGCGGCTACGTGCAGGTCGCTTCCCAGCGAAAAGAAGCCGTGGTTCTTTATCCCCACGACGTCGCAGATCCTCAACGACTCTCTCACCGCCCGGGCCCCGGGCTCGCCCGGCAGCGCAAATCCGACAACCTCCAGACCCTCCACCAGGGCTGCGTGCTCTGGAGTCATGATTGGAATCTTGACCCCTGCGGTGACCAGAGCCACGGCAGCAGGGGGATGCCCGTGGACCACCGCCTTCACGTCTTCCCTCTGCCGGTAGGCCTCCAGATGGGTGGCGAGCTCGCTGGATGGCCTTCCTCTCCCGATGACCTCGCCCCGAAGGCTGACCCTTACCAAGTCCCCTTCGGCAACTCCCCCTTTGAAATATCCTGCCGGGGTGATAAGTATCTGCCTCTCAGATTGTAGGAGCACGCTCGCGTTCCCCCCGACTCCGGAGACGAGCCCTCTTTCGTACAGCCGCCTAATCGTGTGCGCGAGATCCTTTTCGAGCTTCTTCTTAGCCATAACTTGGGCTCCCGATATACCCTGATGTAAGTTTCGGGGTCATCGGCAGGGGATGGCCATTGTCGCGCATTTCGCCAGCAGGTCTGAAGGTCTGAAGAGGCTTCTCCGGCAAAGCCGTTTATTGCGCGACATTCCTAGGTACCGATGTGTCGCAGGGGACTGGGCAAATCCGTCGACTCCCGCCCGAGTGGAACGGCTTCGTCCCAACAGAGGTTTTTCTCAGCGAGGCGACGCGCATCGTCGAGAAATCGAAGGACTTCGGTATCTCGCTGAGGGCAATAGGAGGCGTTGCGATAGCGTTGAGGTGCCCGGACGAGCGGGACTTCGCTCGGCGGCTGGGGAGGATGATACAAGGAGGGCAGGAGTATTCAGACCTTGACTTCGCGGGCCTGCTCAAAGAACGGGACAGGCTTGTCGAGTACTTCAAAACGCTAAATTACGAGAGGCGGCGCAACACTCTGTCGTCGTCGGCATCCCAGCGCCAAATATACTTCCATCCGGAAGGATACTTCACAGTCGACGTAATGATGGACAAGCTGCTGGTGGCCAATCACCCGATTGATTTCCGGACGAGAATCACCGTCGACCCGTTGACCATCCCCCTGTCCGACCTTCTTCTGGAGAAGGTCCAGATGTGGGTCTCCTTCAGCGAGAAGGACCTCAAGGACTGTCTCATGCTCCTGAAGGCGCACGAAATGTCGTATGACGGCGCCGATGGTGAAAGGATCAACGCCTCGTACATCGCAGACTTGCTTTCAGACGACTGGGGATTCTACTACACTGCAACGTCGAACCTGAGGAAAATCGCTAACATACTTGCGGATTTGGAGATCGTCGGCAAAGACGTACACATAGACCCCCTGAAAATCCCCCACGAGGAGAGGACGACGATAACAGCAAAGATTCAGCGCCTGCTCGAAGTCATCGAAGAACGTCCGAAGTCTCTCCGGTGGAAGATGAGGGCGAGGCTCGGGACCGCAAAGCAGTGGTACAACGAGGTGGAGACCCCCTCGACCGTCGGCGACTTTGGTCTATGGAGACTCCGGGAATCCAAGTGACTGCATCGTTGGGCTGCGCTCCGTCGCGGTTCCGTATCTGCTAATCTCGGTAAGGTTGGAGACAATCACTGGATGATTTCGTCGGCCTCGATTCTTTCGATATGCTTGATGTTGTGAGCTAGGATGATTCGTTGAGTCCACGTTGTTCTCTCATTAGGCTGAAGGACCGCGAAGTCCTTCCATTGGTTCACCGCGACTTCGAGGTTGTCGGGTCGACCAGTCACCGGCTCGAGAGCGGCAAAATAATAACCCCTCCACCCACCGTTATTGGGGCAGACGTTGATGTATCTCAGCGCGTCGCCCTCGAATGAGAATCCGATTGCTTCCATCTTGACTTCGTTCACCGCAGCGCACCACTTTTCATTCAACCTGGGCGTGTAGAGGTTCTCCATGATTCCATCGCATGGACCGCCTATCCTGCTAAGGTCTAACCGACTCCCCTTATCGTCAGAAGCAATCGGCCACGTGACGTCATCGCCCATTCTGCCCAATCGGCCATTGTATCCAAGCTTCAGTTTCGTCACTTCATGAGGTAGAACCAGTCGGCAATGGGGAGATACTTGGAGTGTGTTGTGACCGCTGTAATGATACCCGAGCGAATCCTCGGATATATTGCGAAGCTCGTATCGAAGGACCAAGACAGGGTGATTTTTCGCAAGTGAAACTTTCTTCCGGAGGAGGAGGGGATAGATCTCGCACCTGGCCTCCATGCTGACTTCGACTTTCCTAGCCGTTCCTTCGGCCTTCAGCACCTTCCACGGCTTGAATGCCACCTCGCCGAAACTTGGCAGGTTGTTACCGCCATAACTGCAGGGGTCGCACGTGGGTACGCAATCAAAGAAGCCGCTTACGTTCTCCGACTCACGGTCCAGAATTCCCGGTGAGGCGTCGGGACTGTGCCATGCGAACTCGGTTTCAGTTGGTTTGTAGATCAGGCTAAGAATCCGGGCGCCGAATCCTGGAGCCAGAACTGACCTAATCCACTCGTTTTCGAGGATGAAGGCCTTCGCGCCAAGAACGACCGTCTTTTGCATTGTAGGAGGTGGCATGAAGTTCGATTGTCGAACAGGCGGTTAAGGATTGCCGAGAAGCGCTCTTGCGCTTCCTTGGGACAGTTCTCCTCCCATAGCGCCTTGAGCGAGACCGAGATTCCTATTGGAATAGGGGCCCGCGCTTCGCACGCCCATGCTTTGGAGCGCGTCCCCTAGAGGGAGGAGCCTCGTCTCTACGTCTATTCCGTCTCTTATCCGGTCCACTCGAGAGTTATGCCGCTTGCTCTCAGGGTTGCCCCTGAACCGGTGGCCTGCCTTTCTGGAACACGCCGATGACGACTACTATGATTCCCGCAAGTGCAAAGACTATTCCGAGCAGGATGAGCAATCCGAACCCGATCAAGGATCCTCGCAGAGGCGTCACTACGATGATGGTGCTGGGTTGGGTCGAAGAGAAAGCGACGTAATAGAAGCTGCCACTAAGCGATTTGTAGATGTCGCTTCCCACCCCCGTCGAATTATAGGGGATGACGTAGCTGCCGAAGTTAGTCGAGTTCACGAGATTCAGATCTTGGGCGTAAATTATTCCACCCACAGCGGCAGGGGACGACACGGCAAGCCCCGAGGTCCCGTTCAGCACTATCTCCGCAGAGACATACTCGCCTGGGTGCGGCTGGGTGAAGGACCTGTTGATGGTTATAGAACCAAGGGCTCCGAGGGCGCCTCCACCAAACAAGGCAACCCCAACGACAAGTAGGATGATGCCTATCACCACTGTCCTTTTTTTCATGCCAGCAGTCGCCAGTGGTGGCTCAGCTTAAATGGTATTCTGCTCAATATTTCCACCGCATTTAAGAGCCTGAACAAGCCGAAGATGTTGATGGACCTCTCAAAGAAACTGCAAATCCCACAAGGAACTCCAGTGCTGATAGTCAACTCGCCCCGAGGGTTCGATTTGGGGGCCCTGGTTTCAAAGAAAGGTCAAGGCAAAGCGGTACTGGTGTTCGCTGCCAACTCAGAACAGCTCATGGCAGACGGTAAACCCGCAATCGACGCCGCGAAGGAGGATCGACTCTCCTGGATTGCGTACCCGAAGGCGGGGCAACTAGGTACAGACCTGAATCGAGACAAGCTCTTCCAGCTAATGAAGCCGTATGGAATTGAGGGCGTCAGGCTTGTCAGCATCGACGAAGTCTGGTCCGCGATGCGCTTCAGGCCGAGCCGGGGCGGCTGAACCTCAGGCCTCGCTTGAAACCGGCCTATACCGAATGGTCTATCTTCTTTGGGACGGGTGGCCGCACCTTATTCAGAAACCTATAACCACAGTTCCTGCATCTGATCTCCGGGTATCGTGACAACTCTTCGAGGCTCTGCTTTGTCCCACAGCGTTCGCATTCGTAGATTATTGCACCTAGGTCGCTCATTCTCTGCCCTTGAATTTCGTCGGTTCGTATAATACCTTGTCTCCGACTAGGCGGGAAACTCCCCGCTTGCCACGAACTGGACGCGACCGCCGACGTTGACATCTATGCCGGCCGAGGTCTTCTTCGCCCGGAGAAGGAGCAGCGACTTGCGTTTGATCTCGTACCCCTGCTCGACCCTGATGTCTACGCTATCCCTGCCAAGGTAACCCTCCCTAATCAGGTACGCAGCCAGGCACCCATTCCCGGACCCTGTGGCCGGGTCTTCTGGGATGATGTCTGGGAGGCCGAGTACGCGGACGTTCAGGTCGTTCTCCTTTGAGTAGGTCTCCGGACTAAAGAGCAGAATCACGGTGGTGTCCGTCTCTTTGAAGAGTTTGGCCAGGCCCGCTCTGTCGACCTCGATTCCCTTGATGGCATTCAATCCTGTGAGCGGGACGACCACGAATGGTACCCCCGTGGAGACCAGCCTCACTGGGAACTTCGAATCTATGTCCGAAGCCTTCAGCCCGAGTATCTTAGCAATCCTCTCCCTGCTGAACGTCCTTCCGAAGGTGGGATTCTTCTGCTTCATCCAGAGAACGTCGGGCGCACCGTCACGGTAGGAAAATGTGACCGGAATCTGCCCGACCTCCATGTTGAGCACCACCTTTCCCGCCGGCTTACCTATGATTTGGGATTGGACGACATAGGCTGTGCCCAGAGTCGGATGCCCTGCGAACGGAAGCTCGTAGCCCGGGGTAAAGACCCTGACGTCGTAGCCACCATTGTGAGGCTCTTCAGAGGTGATGAATGTGGTCTCGGAGTAGTGCATCTCCTGTGCAACCTTCTGCATCGACGCAGTAGACAACTTTGCGCTGTCCCTGAAGACAGCGAGCTGGTTCCCTGAAAGTCTCGACTCCGCGAAGACGTCTACGATGTAGAAGCGCAATTGCGTGGCCCCTACTGGGCCACTATTTGGGGTTCGGTGGCTAGGCCGAGCTGCTGGCCGAGGTCGGCGCGCAGCCCCTTGTACCTGTTGCGGACCGTGACTTCGGTGACCCCCGCTGCCTCTGCTATCTCCTTCTGGGTCTTCACTTCGCCTTCGATGACCCCTGCGAGGTAGAGGGACGCTGCCGCCAGCCCCATGGGGGACTTGCCGGCCGAGATCTCTTTCTCTTCCGTTATCCTTACGATCTCGATGGCCTTGCGTGCGACCTTCTCGGAGAGACCCACGCGGGAAGCTATCCTGTTGACGTTCCTGGCGGCGTCAGCGACGGGCATTGTGAGGTCCATCTCCCTCAGGAGGATCCTGTAGTCCCTTGCAACTGACTTCTTGTCGAGGTTGTTGACAGAAGCTATGTCTTTCAACGTGCGAGGGGTCTCCGTGTCCCGCATTGCCGCGTAGAGCGCAGCTGCAGAAATGCCGATGATAGAGCGCCCTCTCAGGAGGCCTCTCTCGAGGGCCTTGCGATAGATGTATGCGGCTCGTTCCCTTACTGCCTGCGACACGCCAAGCTTGTCAGCCATCTTCTCGAGCTCGCGAAGAGCGATGCTGAGGTTCTTCTCCTGCGAACCGAAGGCGGGAGACCTGTTGTCCCACTTCCTGAGCCTGTCGATTGTGCTCCTCATTGGGGAGTCGAAGGAACGCCCGGATGCATCCCTGTTTGAGCTCCCTATCATTGTCGAGAGCCCCATGTCTCTGTACGTTATCGACGTGGGGGCGCCGGCCCTTGCCCTGTCCTCCCCTTTCTCGTCGCTGAATGAGCGCCATTCGGGGCCCTGATCGACGGAGTTCTCTGTCACAACAAAGCCACAGTTGCTGCACGAAAGCTCGCCCGTGTTCATGTCCTCGACGAGCGTCCGTTTCCCACACTGGGGACACTTATCCGAGACCTGTAGAGCAGATGTCCTGGGATATTTCATACTATCACACTATACAACCTTTGGTGGATAATTAGATATATAAACCTAGTAGTGGAATCTGACTGCCTAAGTTAATTCCAGTTAACTGGTCGTCTCACGCAACTGGAATGCTCTTCCTAACCCAAACCGGCCTTGCTGGACGCCTCGAATCAGCCGTTTGATGCCTTTCTCACCAGCTGGGTCCCGCAGACAGGACAGACGGTGAGTTTGGGGTTGGTGTAGGTCTTGCCGCACCCCCTGCAGTAAATCTTCCACGTGATGTTCTTCCATTCCCCTCCCTTCATCGACGTTGGGGCGAGAGGGATGTTGAGAACCTCCGCCACGTTGCGGACGGCGAAATCGTCTGATACCAGGTTCACCCCGCCGTCCCCCATCATAAGGTCGAGCCCGAGAGCGAGGAGGGACATATCGGTCTGGGAGAGGGCACCGATGTCTCCGGTCCTGGTTGCAGTGGTCTTCACCCTTTCCAGGGACTGGGGGGAGGGTTCAGTGACCTGGACCCGGCTGTGGATTAGGGAGGACCCTACGTTGTGGTGCTTTACCTCCTCCAGGACGAGGTACGTGGTGTAGTAGCGTCCGTTCCCCTGATAGGGTATCCCCGCGTAGAACGCGGTGGAATCGAGGATGTATACCGGTTCAGACAAATGAGGGTTCCTTCAAGGATTCATACTTACCTGGGGAAGACAGGAGGCTCGTTGGTCGGTCGGCTAATCATTAATGCGTACGAACCAGTCTCCTCGCGTGGCGTTTATTTACTTTGTTAAGTAGGCAAGTCCGCTAATCTTTGAGCAGACCTGCTGAACTTGGAAGCGTAAAAGAAGGGAGCTATATCATAATTGATGGAGAGCCGTGCAGGGTCGTGAGCCGCGAGCACTTCAAGCCAGGTAAGCACGGGAGCGCCAAGGTCAGGCTGGTCGCCATCTCTTTGTTCACCGGCTCGAAGAAGAGCTATGTTTCTCCGGCGGAATCGAGGGTGGACATTCCCATGATCGACAAGAGGTCCGGGCAGGTTACGTCGATTATGGACAACACCGTCCAGATTATGGACCTAGCCACGTTTGAAGTCCTTGAGACCCCAAAGCCCACCCCCGAAGAGGCAGCTGAGTTGAACGGGACCCTATCGCCTGGTGCCGAAGTCGAATACTGGTCGATGATGGGCAGAAACAGGGTAATGCGAATAAAGGGCGGAAGCTAGGAATCACAGACCAAACTGTTCAGGCTCCGATGGCGATGCCATTTTGAAGGAGAGCCTGCGTTTGGCTCTCCCTCTCCGCTTTATTCGGATCTGATTATCCGTCGAGTATAGAATCTCATTCGGAGCGGTTCATTACTATGGCGAATGGACGCGCGTTCATGACGCCGTGTGGGATGTGCCGTTCCGGTGCCCATGAGTTCTGCAAGAACGCTGCACCTGGCAGATCGTGCTGCTGTAAGGGCCCGGTGAACATGCATCTCTTTCTTGCACAAGTTCCGACAATGATGCGTTGATGCTCAGGTACCGGTGAAGCCTACGTTCGACTTGTCGCCTTCGAGTTCGGGATTGCAATAATAACAACCGCCACGACCTATCGGAGCATATGGAATTCCAAATGGTCGTTAGGAAACGCCGCATGGTCAGGCATTTCACGAGCGAACAAGTATCCAAAGAGGAAATCGATCATATTCTTGAACTTGCTCAGCACTCTCCTAGCGCTGGGTTCAGCCAAGGGATGGCCTATGTGGTTGTCACAGACGCGGAGACGAAGGACATGATTGCAAAGCTGCAGGGGGAGGGAGGCTATAGTGCAATGGGCTTCCACCGGTGGATTTCAGAAGCTCCCGTGGCCATAGTAGCCTGTATCAGCGAGAAACTATACCACGACCGATACAACGAACCAGATAAACTCGATGAGGATGGGAAGGAGATAGGATGGCCCACCCCCTATTGGTTCTTCGACATCGGCGCGGGCTGCATGGTCATCCTGTTGGGCGCCGTCGACGCCGGCCTCGCGGCTGCCTTCTCCGGTGTGTTTGATGTCAAGGGGATGAAGGAACTGCTAGGTATTCCTGCTCACTTCCACCCAGTAGGGGTCATTTCTATCGGGCATGGCGCCCCAGATGTGAAGTCTCCATCACTAAAACGTGGAAGGCGCAAGTGGGCCGATGTAGTTCACTACGACAGATGGTAATGCCGCGTAGCATCGCTCTATCGACGGTTTGGCTCTTCATCGTTTGTCTCAGACGGCTCTTCCCGAAAACCCCTTCATCTAGAGCAGGCTCATACAATCCGTTTCGGCATATAGGTGTGTTGGTAAAGTGTGCGT
>Ga0187769_10002106_pt1 | contig 11575 bp, 10 predicted proteins | sample 0116_SJ02_MP02_1_FD_133140 | JGI IMG/M metagenome (GOLD analysis project Ga0187769, IMG submission 133140) | Tropical peat soil microbial communities from peatlands in Department of Meta, Colombia - 0116_SJ02_MP02_10_MG | ecosystem: Environmental > Terrestrial > Soil > Wetlands > Peat | place... | reverse complement strand
GCGCGAACAATTACACAGGTCGCATCCACAATGCAAGAAAATTTTCAATTGGGCGCTTCGCGTATTCTGCAATCAGATTGGGAAGGCGAAAGAATCGCGGGAATGAGGGAACGTTGGCAGGGAGCGTGAAAAGGCCGCCTTTTCGAACCTGCTGGCGCCCCCTCTTGAACGTTGCCGTCGTCGGCACCTTACACTGAGACACGTTTGCGGCAATATGGCGGAGCGGGGTATATTACTTAAACTTCGTGCGGGGTATGCGTTCGCTGACGAAAATCGCGGCGTTGACGTGCCTGCTGCTGACGTTGTGGACAGCAGCGGCCGCAGTAGCCCACCATCACGCTAATAGCGCTGAGTCGCAGACCTGTCCGGTTTGCGTGGTCGCACGCGCCCCTGCCGCACGCACAGTAGCCAGCACTCCGAAACCGGTTTTCCTTTGCGTCTCCACGGTTCGAATCGAAGCCAGCCCTGCGAAATTCAGGCTGATTCCGTTCGTCCTCAGCATCCGACCGCCTCCGGCTGCATAGCTTCCACTCAGCGAAGTCCGACGTAGTAGTCCGACGCTGTTCCGACTTCCGTTAGGAGGCTGCATGCGTTCATATGGGCATCTGTGGTGGCGTTTCTGCGTGGTATTGGCAATGCTGGCGCTGGCCGTGGCTCGCGTCACGGCCCAGGTTGGTACTTCAGGCGAGATCGACGGCACTGTTCTGGATCCGTCGGGCGCGGCGGTTCCGCAAGCGACGGTGGAAATCAGCAACCCGGTCAGCGGTTTTGTTCGCTCGACGACTACGAACAACACCGGCGGCTTCACCTTTCCTAACGTTCCGTTCAATCCCTACCACCTCACCATCACCGCGACCGGATTCGCCGCTTACGTCAAGGACGTTGACGTTCGATCCATCGTACCGGTCACCGTTCAGGCGTCGCTTAAGCTTGGCATCGTCAGCGGCTCGGTCACCGTGGAAGCCGGCGCCGAAGACCTGCTCGAGAACACCTCCACGTTTCACACCGACGTGGACCGCGGCTTGTTCGACAAGCTGCCTCTCGAGAGCGCATCATCGTCGGTCAGTTCGCTGGTCACGCTGGCGACCCCGGGAATCGCTGCGGATTCCAATGGCCTGTTCCACGGGATCGGCGATCACGCGGAGAACTCTTTTTCGGTCGATGGCCAGCCCATCACCGACCAGCAGAGCAAGATCTTCTCCAACCAGATCCCCCTCGATTCGGTGCAGTCGATGGAAGTTATTGCCGGCGCCCCACCTGCCGAGTTCGGCGACAAGACCAGCGTGGTGATCAACGTCACCACCCGCTCCGGCCTGGGCGAAACCAAGCCCAGAGGGAGCATCACCACGTCCTACGGATCGTTCGGCACAACGAATGTCGATTTCAGTCTGGGCTATGGAGGAAAAAACTGGGGGAACTTCATCGCGGTGAACGGACTGAACAGCGGTCGCTTCCTCGATCCGTCGGAATTCACTGTGATGCACGACAAGGGCAACGAAGAGAACGCGTTTGACCGTGTGGACTACAAGTTCTCCGATGCGGATTCCACTCACCTGAATTTAGGATTCACGCGTTCCTGGTTCCAGACCCCGAATTCGTTCGACGCTCAATATGCGTCGCCGTGGAATGGCGTAGTTGTGGATAACGGTGGCCGGGACCCCAACGGCAATGTGGTCGGGCCCACGGACCAGCGTTCGCAGATTAAGACCCTCAACATCGCGCCGTCATGGACCCGGCTCCTCAGCAACAGCGCGGTGTTCACTCTGGGTGCTTTCGTGCGCCGGGATCAATTCAATTATTATCCCAGCGGCGACCCCTTCGCCGATCTGGGACCGACCAATCTTCAAAGGGAAACCGTGGGCCAAGGCCGCACTCTCACCAACGCCGGGCTGCGGTCAGACGTCTCATACGTAAAAGGGGTTCACAATCTGAAGGCAGGCGCGGTTTATGAGCAAACTTTTCTTACAGAGAACGACACGTTCGGGATTGTCGATCCGACGCTCCTTCCGTCGTTCGGCTGTCCGAACCCTGCGCTGCCGCAGTGTGCGACCCTGCTTCCCTATGATCTTACGCAAGGCGGGAGGGAATACACTTTTTACGGCCACACCGACGTAAAGGAACTGGCTCTTTACGTGCAAGATGCGATCACGAAAGGGAGCTGGAACTTCAATCTCGGCTTGCGCGGCGATTTTTACAATGGCCTGTCCACGCACAAGGAAGCCGAGCCACGCCTGGGCGTCGCGTACAACATCAAGAAGACGAACACGGTTCTTCGTGTTTCCTATGCCCGGGTCCTCGAGACCCCTTTTAATGAAAACCTGGTACTTTCCAGCCTGGGGTGCGAGAACCCAGTCGTGGGCGCACTCTTCTTCGTCTCCGGTGAGGGCTGCGGATCCGGCTTGGCTACGCCCGTGGAAACTAATACCCCTACGCCTCTGGCCCCCGGCTGGCGTAACGAATTCCACGCCGGTGTGGAACAGGCGTTTGGGAAATATCTGGTGTTCTCGGGTGAGTACATTTGGAAGTACACCCACCATGGCTTTGACTTCAGCGTGCTTGGCGACACACCGATTACATTTCCCGTGGAATGGGACAGGTCAAAGATTCCGGGCGTCGCCGGCCGCGTGAGCGTGCCGAACTTTCACGGCCTTACGGCGTTCGTCGTTTTCTCGAGCGTTGCCGCACGGTTCTTCACCCCGCAGGTCGGCGGAGTCGGCGCTGTTCCCTCGGCTCCCGCAGGAGTTTTCCGTATCGACCACGACGAGAAATTCAACCAGACCACACACCTGCAATACCAGCCGTGGCGGCGCGGTCCCTGGGTCGGCTTCAATTGGCGGTATGACAGCGGACTGGTTGCCGGCGCGGTACCCTGTTACGGAATCCTTGCATCCAACACCTGTCCGCAGTCCACCATGCTGGGTGGTTTACCGGCCATCGATCTGAGTGGCCTGAGCGCCGATCAGGAATTCCAGGCGGGACTGTTTTGCGGCGCTGCGCGCCCCTTACCGCCGAGCGCGGCAAATCCGGCAGGAACGCCCTTGCCGACTCCCTGCCTGGCTTCGCAATTCGGGTCCACGCTGGTGCAAGTACCGGCGCCGAACACGGAAAACGACGATCACAATCCGCCGCGCATCGCTCCGCGCCACCTGTTCGATCTTTCCATCGGGCACGACAACATCTTTCATGGCGATAAATACAAATGGAGCGCGCAACTGACGGTCATCAACCTGATGAACAAGACTGCGCTCTACAACTTCCTCTCCACCTTCAGCGGCACGCATTACGTTACGCCGCGCGCGCTTACGGCGCAGATCGGACTCCACTTCTAGCGACTTTTGTATCCCGAGGGTTCGGCTTCGTCGCGCTCCCGCGTCCGCTCTTCGACCGTGTCTTCGAGTTTCTGGACCTGGGCGGCAAGGGCGGCGAGAGCGTCGGACAGCGGATCGCGGATTTCCTTCGGGTCGGTGATGACCACGCGCTTGCCGTCGCGGAAGATGATGTGGCCGGGCACGCCCACGATGGTGGAATTGTCGGGTACATCGCTGAGCACCACCGATCCCGCGCCCACCCGGCAGTTCTCGCCAATGGTGACGTTGCCGAGAATCTTGGCTCCGCCGCCGACTACAACGTTGTTGCCCAGGGTCGGATGGCGTTTGCCCTTTTCCTTGCCCGTCCCGCCCAGGGTCACGCCCTGGTAGAGCGTGACGTCATCGCCGATGATGGTGGTTTCGCCGATGACCACGCCCATGCCATGGTCGATGAAGAAGCGGCGCCCGATCTGCGCGCCGGGGTGGATCTCAATGCCGGTCAGCAGGCGCGCGCCTTGCGAGAAGAAGCGCGCCAGCAGCCGCAGGTGGTGTGTCCAGAGCCAGTGGTTCACCCGATGCGCCCACAAGGCGTGCAGTCCGGGATAGCAGAGCACCACTTCGATCCACGACTTGGCCGCTGGGTCGCGGTCGAAGACCGAGGCCACATACTCTTGAGCCGACTTGACCAGACCTGCCATTAGTTCAGACCGCCACCGCCTGCAGCTGTTGCGCTTCTTCCCGCAACGCCTGGAACAAGATGCTGCTCAGGTAGCGCTCTCCGTAATCGGGCACCACCACCACAATCAGCTTACCGGCATTCTCCGGCCGGCGAGCCACTGCAATCGCTGCCTGCACGGCTGCGCCGGATGAGATCCCCACGAGCAAGCCCTCCTCTTGGACCAGCCGGCGAGCCATCACAATAGCATCCTCGCTCGATACTTGGATGATCTCATTGATGAAATCCGTCCGCAGAACCTCGGGAACAAAACCGGCACCGATCCCCTGGATCCTGTGCGGGCTGGGTTGCCCGCCGGAAAGCACCGGACTCTCGGTGGGCTCCACGGCAATGACCTTGAATGATGGCTTCTTAGGCCGGATGTACTCGGTTACGCCGGTCAGTGTGCCGCCCGTGCCCACCCCAGAGACCAGGATGTCAACCTTGCCATCCGTATCTTCCCAAATCTCCGGCCCGGTGGTTTCGTAATGGATCTTGGGGTTGGCAGGATTGGCGAACTGCTGCAGGATGACTCCGTCGGGAGTTTCGGCGAGGACTTGCTCGGCCTTGGCCACCGCGCCTTTCATTCCCTTAAGTCCGGGCGTGAGCACCAGCTCGGCGCCGAAGGCGCGCAGAAGAACTCGGCGCTCCATGCTCATGGTGTCCGGCATAGTCAGGATCAGGCGGTAGCCCCGCACCGCCGCCACGAACGCCAGGGCGATGCCGGTGTTGCCGCTGGTGGGCTCGATCAGTACGGTCTTGCCAGGATGGATCTTTCCCGCAGCCTCGGCGGCGTCAATCATGCTGACGCCGATGCGGTCCTTGACGCTGTTGTTGGGGTTGAAGCTCTCGAGCTTGGCGACCACCGTGGCGTGGCTGCCTGCCGTTACCTTGTTCAGTTGGACCAGCGGCGTGCGTCCGATCAGTTCGGTAATGTCTCTAGCAATCTTCATGAAGTGCTCCATGCACTCTGGCGGAGTGCTCGTGATTCTATAGACGGAAGAGCCGATTGGCGCCCAGCACCAGAGCCAGCGTCAGTCCCGCAATCGCAAATTCACCCAGGGCTCCCACGATGAACGGCCGGACTCCCTGTTTCGTCATCTCGCGAAAGTTGGTGCGCAGCCCGACGCCCGCGAAGGTCAGCAGAAACGCCCAGCGCGAGAGATTCGCCAGGCTGGTGAGCTGTTCTTTGTTGAACACCTGCGCGGTCGCCAGCAACGAGATCAGCAGAAATCCCAGCACGAACTTGGGAAACTTCTGCCACAGGAACGACGCTTTGTTGGAGATGGTGCGCGCCTGCCCGGCCCCCGCCCAGTAGATGGCGTACCCCAGCACGACGAAGCCGATCATGGCATTGCGCGTGGTCTTGGCCAGCACGGCGATCTTCCCAGCGGCATCGGAGTAGACCGCGCCGGCGGCAGTGGCCTCGGCCGTGTTGTCCACCGCCAGGCCGGACCACATCCCATAGGCGTGGTCACTCATGCCCAGCCAGTGCCCGATCAGCGGGAAGGTAAAAAGTGCGAGCGCTCCCAGCGCAAGGATGGCGGCGATGGCGAACGACGAGTCTTCATCGTCGGCGTCGATCGCTCCCTTGGCGGCGATGATCGCAGACACACCGCAGATCGACGAGCCGATTGCCAGCAGGGAACTCAGCTTCGGCTTGAGCTTGAACCGCCGTCCCAGCCAGGTCATCAGCGCAATCGAAACCGCCAGCTCCACCACCACCAGCGCCAGGCTGATGGAGCCCAGCTTCACCACATCGCCCAGCACGAAGCGCGCTCCCAGCAGCACGATCCCGGCCTTGAGCCAGAATTCGTAGGTTGCGATGCCCGGCAGGAACACTTCAGGAATTTTCACCGTGTTCGCGATCGCAAGCCCGATTACGATCGCCCACAGCACGTACTCGATGTTGGGAATGACGGTGTGGTGAGCCTTCGCGTAGCGGGACAGGTTCTGCTCCAGCAACTTGCCCGCATAGCCGATCGCAGCCAGCAGCGCGATCCCGGGGAGCAGTCTGATCAAATGAAGCTGCGGACTGATCGGCCGAAGCCGGGGCAGGGCAATAGAGTCAGCCATTTGGTCTTCTCGATCCTCTAGATTGTTTTCCCGTTACCACGGAATATGTTTCAGCACGCCGGCCCGCACCAGCAGCGCGGCGGCCAGCGCGACCGCGACCGCCCAGGTGTCGAGAGAAAGCCTGAGACGTGCCCAGATCCTGCTGTTCTTCTCTGCGCTCATGCATGATCCCCTTTCTTCGTCAGGTGATTTGCTGTTCGTCCTGCAATGTGTTGGTTTGCATCTGTTTCCAGATATCTGCCGCGATGGATTCTGCCTCGGGCCGTGCCACCCGGCCGACAATAAGCAGCGCCGGCGCGCTGATGCTGCTCAGCCTGCCCAGTCCCGCTAGATCGGTCCTGCGCATCTGCTGAGAACTTCGCGTCGCGCAAGCGACGATAACACAAGGCGTCTGCGGATCGAGCCCGCGGCCCAGCAGCGCGTTCCCAAGTTCCGCGTATGCGGTCCCGGGCATGTACACCACAACCGTGGTGTCAGGAGTGATGGCGCGCATCCAATCCATCGAGATCGCGCCGCCCTTGCGGTGCGCGGTAGTGAACAGTACCTGGGATGCAAACCGCCGGTCGGTGAGCGAGATGCGTGCCGCTGCTGCCGCAGCCAGCGCCGCCGTGATGCCGGGAACGACTTCGAAATCCACCCCCGCCTTGCGCAGCGCTTCGATCTCCTCGCCGGCGCGCCCGAAGATCAGAGGATCTCCGCTCTTGAGGCGCACCGCTACTTCGTAGCTTGCTGCGGCGTGCACGAGATAGGCGTTGATCTCGTCCTGCGTCAGCAGTTTTTGTCCACAGCGCTTGCCGACGTCGATCACGCGCGCCTTGGGCGACACCAATTTCAGTACCTCCTGCGTGACGAGCGCGTCGTGCAGCACGATGTCCGCGGCAGCGAGAATGCGTGCGGCTCTTACCGTGAGCAGTTCGGGATCGCCCGGCCCCGCGCCGACAAGGTAGACCTTTCCCATCAGGCAGGACCTCCCGTCCGGCGGCGTTCGGCTCGCAGAAAACGTTCGTATCCTTTGCGGCTGGCAAGCCGCTGCAGCAGGCCCGTGCGCCGGCGCGGATCGGTCCGGCGAGCGAATGCCTTCTGCCTTAGCATGCCCAGTTCCGCGATCCAACGTTCGTACTCCGGTCCGAACTGCTCTTCCAGTTCCTGCCGCAGCCGGCTGGCCAGCGAGGGGCTCAAGCCGCCGGTAGAGATCGCGATCTGCAGCGGACCGCGCCGCACCACCGCTGGATAATAAAAGTGGCAGCGGTCGGGTTCATCGACGGCGTTGCACAGAATCCCCCGCGCATCGGCCTCGCGAAACACGGACTCGTTCACCGCATCGACTCCCGTGGCCGCGATTACAAGGAATAAGCCATCGAGGTCGGAAGGCCGGAACTCGCGCGCATGCCATACCAGACGCTGCTCCCGCGTCCAGGCAGCGATCGTATCCGTCACCTCTGGCGCAATAACCATCACGGTTGCTTCAGATGTGAGCAAGCCCTCAACTTTTCCTTCAGCAATCGGCCCGCCGCCCACAACAAGGCACCTGCGGCTGGCAAGCTTGACGAACATGGGAAACAGGCTGGTCATCCCTCTACTCCATGCGATGGCCGGGCGGTGGGCAAGTCGCGCTCGACCGCCGGCAGCGGAATACCGGCAAGAAACTCGCGAATCTGCGACTCGCTGAAACGGCCGAAGAACTGGCGCAGATTTTCTCCGGGCAGGCGCAGCTCGAGATACGAACGCAGCAGGCGCTCGATGGCATCCGGCACTTCGCTCGCCAGGCAGCGATATCCGATCGGCCGCGCGACTGCCTGATGTTGGCCCACCGCTCCGCCCACGCAGAGGTAGTAGGCATCCTGCAGCCGGCCGTTGACTTTGATCTTCTTGCCTTCCAGGCCGATGTCTGCGATCCAGTGCTGCCCGCAACTGTTCGGACAGCCGGCGACGTGCAGCTTCAACTGCTGGTCGAACTCCGGCAGGCGCTCCTCCATTTCCTCGACCAGCCAGCGCGCGAAGGCCTTGGTCTCTGTGATAGCGATCTTGCAGAACTCCGTGCCGGTGCAGGCGATGGCGCCGCGCCAAAACGGCGAGCCGTTGACCGGCAGTCCGATAGCAGTCAGCTCTTTCGCCAGTTCGGCCGCCTTGTGGTTCGCCACATTCACGATCAGCAGGTTCTGCATGTTGGTAGTGCGCAGCTCGCCGCTGGCAAAGCCGTCGGCGAGGGCTGCCGCGGCGCGCATCTGGGCTGCGGTGAGGCGGCCGCGGAGGACCGCAGCGCCGACATAACTGTGTCCCGGCTGCTTCTGGGCACAGATACCGACATGGTCGCGATAAACATCGCTGGGTACCATTTCCGGAACAGCCGGATCGAGCGGAAATCCGATCCGCGCTTCAAGCTCGCGCAGAAAAGTGTCTGCCGTCCAGCCGTGGCGAAGAAACAGGAACTTGAGGCGGGCTCGCTCGCGGTGTTCGCGCAGGACAGCCGCATCGCGAAACAGTTCGGCGACACCTTTGACCACGGCGGTGGCCTGCTCCGATCGCACGAATGCATTCAGCCGCACGGCTAGATGAGGATCGGCGGACAGTCCTCCGCCCACTCGCAGCGAAAATCCGATCTCCGGTCCGCCGGGCGTGGTGCGCCGTACCGCCGTCAGGCCGACGTCATTGATCTCCGGATACGAGCACCAGGCGCGGCAGCCGGTGATCGAGATCTTGAATTTGCGCGGCAGGTTGTAGAACTCCGAATTCCCCACCAGCAGCCGGTCGGCCTCGTGAACCAGGGGCGAGGCATCGCAGATCTCGTCCGCATCCACACCGGCCAGCGGACAGCCGGTGATGTTGCGGGCCACGTCGCCGCAGGCTTCCATCGTGGTCAGGCTCGACCGCAAAAGGCGATTAAGCAAATCCGGCAGAGCTGTGATTTCGACCCAATGAAGCTGGATGTTCTGGCGCACGGTGATGTCGGCAACGCCGCGCGCGTATTCCTCTGTGAGTTGGGCGACGGTGCGAAGCTGCTGGGAGGTCAGGATGCCGTTCGGGATGCGGATGCGTACCATGAAGTAAGGCGTCGACTTGCCCTCGCCGTTCGTGCCGCCGACGGCGCCCACGCCATCGCCCTGGGTGTACACGCCCCACCAGCGAAAGTACGTGCCCAGCCACTCCGGCGGGATCGAAGCGCGGCCCTCGCGGGCGAACCTGCGGATTTCCTCCAGGCCCTCGAGCGGGTTCTTCTCCCGCTTCAAGCGCTCGACCTTCTGGGCTTTGGTTTCCTGCGCTGCCTGTGTCATCGCGACCCCCCGTGACCCGACAAAAAACAAAAGGCCTGCCGCTCGTGCATCTTCCGGCGGCAGGCCTCTTAGAAATCGACTTTGATTACTGGATCTCTAAATCAGCTCTTCCCCCCACCAGAAGACAGGCCGCGGCAACAACAGCAGCAACAACACATCATGGTCTTCTGGCAGGTCCTTGACATGAACGTCTATTAGACCTTACGGGGAGCGTTTGGTATTCACAATTTTTCCAATGCAAACGATCAGAATATGCGCGGGTAGCGGATAAAGGCGGGAACCGCCACCGACAAGGCGGGAGATGCAGACCGATTGCCGCGTCAAACAAGATCGCGCAGCTTGATCACGACCGTGCGCGACAGGCCGGCGGATTCGACTCGCAGCGTGACTGCCCTGCCGGGCGGCTCGGTTCGCATGCGCTGCCGCACGTCGGAAAGGGCTAGCTTCGCAACCGAGGTTCCATCGATTGCGAGGACCCGATCATCGACTTTAATGCCCGCCTCCTCCGCCGGGCTACCCGCAATCACGTCCACAACGCGGTACTGATCGCCGTCTTGTCCCAGCCACATGCCGGCGCGGTCCCAAGTGTCGTGGCGGCCATAGGTAGGATTGGGCTCGAAGATGATCTGCTGGCGGGAGTAGTCGAAGGTTACGGAGAATTGCGAGAGCACATCTGGCCCGACCAGGCCGGCCATGGCGCTCGAGGTGGTGGCGCCACTATGCTGGAGCGAGAGCCGGATCACCAGATCGTGCACGGTTACCGCGCCCAGCTTCAGCTCCGAGGCGCGTGCCAGTTGCGACCGCACCGGGCCGCCGAGACCCCAGCCTGTCACTCCTTCGACGCGGGCATGGTATTTGGTGCGCAGATGGTTCTGTTCCACGAACGGGCCGTACAGCAGCAGCGACGAGCGCGCGCCGGTATCGATCCCAAAGTGTCCGCGAACGCCATCGAGTTCGCCTTCGACCACCGGGATTTGTCGCGGGCGGATAAACGGAACCACCATGCCCTTGCCGTGGTAGTGAAACTTGTCGGGCACTGTGAAAGTGAGCAATTTGTGCTGGTAATCATGACGGACCACGAAGCTCTCGAACAGCGGAAGGCCGATGATGCCGTCCATCGGCGCCTTTCCAAACACCGGCGGGTTATCTTCGCTGGGGAATACCTCCGCCTCGAGGTCGCGGATTTGTATGCCTCCGATGTCAACACGGTCGAGGTGCGTTTTCCCCATGCTGACCTGTTTTTCGCCGACACCCACGACCTCATCCCCGGCTGCCGGGGTGAGGCCAAGTTGCCGGGCGGCTTCGGGAGTGATGCCGACCCCGCCCACCCCGGTGTCCAGGATGAAGTGAAACGGACCCGTGCCGTTAACCTTGACGGTGACGAAGACCCGGTTGTCGACCATCTCAAACGGCACGGTGACGGAGGTCTTGCCGCCGGCAACCCTGGCGTCCGCAGACCAGGCCGAGGCGTTGAGCAAAAGTGCAAAAAGACAAGAGGTGATGCACAGCAGCCTGCCATGTCTTCCCTGAACGTGTTCCATGGATGTTAAGGGCGCATACGGCGCATAGTCCTGACTGAGAATTGGACGAACTGGGAGGCAGTTAGTGAGGTGGGGATTTTGCAACAGCTATGGTTTCGCTCCGAGTTTTCTGGGGTGTCTTTCATTGACTTGGCCTCCTTAGCCGCCCTACGATTAGCGGCCTCTAGCTGGTGCCTTCTTCGAGGTGATCGGCCAGACATAAAGGAGACTTTCATGAGCGTCATCGATCGTCGGGACTTTGTGAAATCGCTTTCTGCGGCCGTTGGGGCCACGGCGTTGGTAAATCCGGTCATAGCCGGAGAGAGAGCAACGCAAGGCACATCCTCCGGCACGCAAGCAACCTACGAAGTCTTCGCGCTGAAGTATGCCGGTCCGTTTGATCGCAAGCTGGCCATGACGCTGTTCAACACTGGATGGGCTGAAGATGTGGCTATTAACTATTACATATGGGCGATCCGCGCGAAAAGCGGCGAGACCACCCTCGTGGACACCGGTACGGGTAAGGGCTGGGGTCCGAAGTTCAAGGGGTTCTTCCCGCCGGAGCAGTTGGTAGCGCGGCTCGGAATCAAGCCCGAGCAGGTGACCAAGATTGTCATCAGTCATATGCACTTTGACCACGTCGGTGGCGGAGCAGAATTTGCCGAGCTGTTTCCCGACGCCAAG
>Ga0187769_10002105_pt1 | contig 11576 bp, 13 predicted proteins | sample 0116_SJ02_MP02_1_FD_133140 | JGI IMG/M metagenome (GOLD analysis project Ga0187769, IMG submission 133140) | Tropical peat soil microbial communities from peatlands in Department of Meta, Colombia - 0116_SJ02_MP02_10_MG | ecosystem: Environmental > Terrestrial > Soil > Wetlands > Peat | place... | reverse complement strand
TTGAAATAGCTCAAAATGAACTCTATTTGGTTCGAGTAGCTCCTTTTGACGCTATTTCGACAGGCGCTCAGGTGCCGCGGTCGCAAGTACGGGGAGAGAAGAACGAGGTATTCTGTCCGTGCAAATTACTGGATAGCTACGGTGAGCGTCCTTGAACTGCCAATGTTGTTGGTGTCACCGCCATACTCGGCTTAGACATGAGTTGAGTCTGCTTGTCTAGGAAAACACGCGTCTTCAGGGCGTTCTAAACAGTAGAGCTAAGAACTGTCCAAGGTTGGAGAGAAGACATGAGACGTCTTGTCCAGGTTGCGGTGGGCGGGGTTGCGGTCATCGCATTACTGGTCTTCCTTTTCGCTCCTATAATGTTCTGGTATGATGCGACAGCTCCTTTGATAGTCAACCCCAATTCACCAAGTCTACCAGTCTACCGTTCTTTGGGGTGCGCGGCAATAGGTTTCGGAGACTTGTACTCACCCCACTGGTTTGGATTGAGCCTTGGCTGTCAGGTCCAATTTCCCTTTCCTTTCACCGGACCTTCAAATAATCCGTTCTGATGAACCAGTACTGGTCACAGGCATTAGCCTTTCAGGGCACTCCTCATTCTCTGCTCTCTTGTCAAGCGGTCGCGCTACGGGCGTTTCCTAAATCTTGGTCCTTCCATCTGATTCCGCCTAACACCTAACGAAGAATGCTGCATGCGTTGTAAAGTCCTGTCTAGCCGGGAAACATATCGAAGTGGGCGGTCTGAAGTTTTATAGGTCAGTGGTTCCACAATTGTTTCGATAGATGTTGCGGAATAGACTAAAGATAGTACTGTCGATTGTCGCCATCGTTCTAGTGACGACTTCTGGATATGGAATGCAAGTGTCATCGGCATCTACCCAACAGAGTGTCTCAAACTGGCAGTCAGCAATGGAGGACACCAGTGCCCCCGGACAGGGATGCTTCCGAACGACCTTTCCAAGCACAACATGGGAGTCTGTTGCATGCGAAACCAATGCCACTCTCCCTGTAACGTTCATCCCGCTCGTCGGAAACGGGGCTATCGGTAATGACGAGATCGCCTACATAGCAGGTCTTGCAATTGGAGACACGAGCGCGGAATTCCTATCTATGATAGGGTTCTCCAAAGAGATTGACAATCTGCATGGAAGCAATTACTTCTCGTTGCAGATAAACACCAATACCTTCACCTGTAACACAACAGATACTGGCGGGATAAGCGCGGACTGCTGGGAACAGTTCGTGTATCAGAATAACCCAGGCAGCAACCAAGGCATGTACTACATCGAGTACGCCCTCATTGGATACTACACCACGAACGGCAAATGTCCAAGCTCCTATCCCGCAGGGGGAAGTACTTGGCAGAACATCGGCGGGACATGCTACGCCAACACTCAAATTCAAGCCACCTCTTTGCAGCAAGCCTCGAATCTTACCAACCTTGGATTGGGAGGCGAGTCAGACCTGTCAAATAGTGGCCAAGACAGCGTCATTTTCTGCGTGTCCAGCACATGTTATCAGTACAATGAAGTGGACACTGTACTAGACCTGTACAATAGCAACTGGACTCACTCTGAATGGAATGTGTTTGGAATTGGAGGCCAATCCGAAGCCAATTTCAATACCGGAGTGACTCTGACCCCTATTGAAAACATCTACAATCCAAGCAATGTTAAGCAAAACCCGAGCTGCCAGACGATCGCTGGCTACACGGGTGAAACCAATAACCTATGGCTGGGAACCTGCACTGTATCCGGAAAACAAATGAGCTGGACAGAATCTGATTGACGCAATTGAATCCACGCAAGGCAAGCTAATTGCTACGCCCCCCATCCGAGTAAAGATGAACTAGACCACCATTCAGTTGACTAGTGTCCTGGCTCAGGACATTTGAGGTTCTGACCCAGGTTTGGCTTACTGAGGTTCGACCATATTGGGGTTCGACTTGAATTTGGCCGAATACTTACGGTCCGCATCCGTATGGGGGCTAATCCCCCCCGGTCCACTTTGAAATAACTCAGAATAAGCTTTGTTTGTCTGGATTAACCTGATTTGGACTATTTCATGCAATTTGCCCCCTCCGATTCCCTACGCAGTTAATTCATTCTCCAACTTCTCGCAAAGCGATAAATCATCAGAGCAACCTGTCTACGCAAGGGACACGAGTTGTCAAGCGGCGAGCGAAGACTCGCGGCGATAATGTACACGGACATGGTCGGATATACTGCAATGACACAGTCGAACGAAGCTCAGGCGATGGAGGTGCTTGATCGCCACAACAGACTGCTGCGACCGTTCTTCCCGAGGTTCCATGGCAGGGAGGTCAAGGCAATCGGGGACTCTTTTCTCGTGGAGTTCGAGAGCGCCCTCGACGCCCTGAAGTGCGCCTCAGAAATCCAGTCGTATCTTCACGACTACAACGTGTCCTCGAAAGTGGAGTGGAGAATCAAGCTGAGGATTGGCATTCACCTTGGAGATGTCATCCACCAGGGAGGTGATGTTCTTGGTGATGCTGTCAACATAGCATCGAGAATCTACCCACTGGCGGAACCTGGAGGAGTCTGCATCTCTGAGGAAGTGCAAAGACAGGTCAGGAACAAGTCAGACCTTCGATTCGTTTCGCTCGGAGAAAAGTCGCTGAAGAACGTAAGTACTCCTGTCGAGGTTTATATGGTGCAGATGGCGTGGGAGCAATCGACCCCGACGGTAGCAAGTTCATACCCTGCTAATAGACTTGCAATCCTTCCCTTCACCAGCTTCAGTTCGAACCCAGACGATGCTTACTTCGCAGACGGCATGACCGAGGAGATAATCTCAACAGTATCTGGGATTGGCGGGCTTGGAGTCATCTCTCGCACGTCGGTCATGCGCTACAAAGGGACCAACAAGAGCGTCAAGGAAATTGGCAAGGAGCTGGAAGTCGGTTCTGTTCTCGAAGGTAGCTTCAGGAAGGCTGGGAACAAGATACGGGTGACAGCTCAACTCATCAAGGTGGCTGACGACCAGCATCTCTGGGCGCAGAGCTATGACAGGAACCTGGACGACATCTTCGAGGTCCAGAGCGATGTGGCGAAGCAAGTGGCAGAGGCGCTCCGGGTTAGAATCCTCTCGCAGGAGAAGGAACGGATTGAGAAGAAGCCCACTGAGAACACGGTCGCCTACACACTCTATCTGAAGGGGAGGAATTTCTTCAATCTGAGGTACCTGCATAGCGCGGGCGAGTCGAAGGAGAACGTCAAGATCGCCCTCGGATGTTTCGAGCAGGCGATAGCCGAGGACCCACGCTTCGCCCTTGGATACGTGGGACAGGCGGGCTGCTATGACGTACTTGCCAATACATACGAGGTCGAGCGCCAAGCCAACCTGAAGAGACGCGAGGAGTCGGTCGCCAAGGCCCTTGAGCTTGATCCGGAGCTTGCCGAAGCACACGCGTCAAGGGGGTTCGCGCTCGAATCGGTCAAGGATGCAGAGCCTGAGTTGAAGAAGGCAATTGAACTGAAGCCGAGCTATGCGGTGGCCCATGCTTGGTATTACCAGCTGCTACTCGCTGACCTCAGGTGGGAAGAAGCAATCGCGCAGATAGAGAAGGCCCTCGAGCTTGACCCTCTGTCGCCACAATACAATCTATGGCATGCGTCGTACTATTACTTCAGAAGAGACTATGGGAGGGCGCTGGAGCTGTTCAGAAGGGCCATCGAGCTGGGGTTGTCGGGAGCGTTCTTCTCTGTTGCTGATACTTACGGCAGAATGAAGATGCTCGACGACATGAGGCGCGAGTTCGCTGCCTGGGTGAAGCTCCAGCAGGGATCTCTGCCCTATGCCAGGGCACTTGCCGACTTCTACACGGCATATTATGAAAACGACAGCCAGACATGCAGAAGTCTCATCCCCGGGTTGGAGGCATACTTTGGGAAGGAGATGGGGATCAGTGCACTACAAATCGCGTGCGCCTACTTCTGCGTGGGCGAGAACGACAAGGGATTCGAATGGCTGGAACGCTCTTACTCGAGGAAAGAAGGCGCTCTCTCGTGGATGCAGGTTTGGTGGGAACTGGACGGCGTCCGGGCTGATTGGAGGTACGTCGACCTCCTGAAAAGGTTCGGTCTGTCACAAGTTAAGTAGTTGACTGAAACCGTCTAGTGAACCCATCCGAGGGAGGGCCCTGAGTCCTAATCCGCTCCTCTGCTCTTGACGTTCCGCCCCCATATGGGGGCTAATCCCCCCCGGTCCACTTTGAAACAGCTTAGAACGGACTCCGTTAGATTAGACCTGCCAGATGCAGGCTCCTGGGCGAACGTGCGCATTGATTTGAGCTTCTTGTAACACCCGTCCTGATAGCAACCATGTTAGTCCATCATGATGAAGAACGACCTGACGAGTCCCGATTCGCATAGCTGGGGCGCAGGGCAACGGCAATTGCCCCGGACTCACTTACATGGAATTCCTTTTCGACAGAGCCCCTACCGTTTCGACCTGTTGCTTTCTCGTTCGGCAGACTTGCGGAGTCGGTTCAACTCAGCAATCTTCTCCCTGTACTCCTTTTTCTTCTTCCTGTTTCCCTGTATGCGTGCCTGGTCGTATAACTTCCTCAGTTTCTCTTCTTCCATGGCGTAATCTGACAAACCCGGGAAATGGTGACGCAGCGTCTAGTTATGGCTTTAGACCTGAGCCCAAGGCACTCGAACACGCGGCTTCATCAGTCAATCTTCGCTATTTTCTCGCCGCTCGATTTGTCCCGGCCATCCTTCTCCCTTGTCATGCTGTTTCTCATCAGGACGGCATCACGCTACAAGAGGTGGAACAGACGCGGGGGCTCCATGGTGCGTATCGACCCGCGAGGGCCCCAAAGGGTCATTGGTCATGTCCGCCCGCTGAGTCGGAACAGTCACAATTGCGTTCCTTTAATTAGGTCTCCAAGAACCGTTAGCCACCGGATCGAACAGCGGTAGGATGTGTGAAAGCATATGAGTTTCGGACAGCGCGGAGGATACGGAAACCGAGGAGGGTTTAGGAGGGGTTCCGGTTCCTTCAACAAGCCAGTCGAGGTCGGCAAGGAGTACAACGTCAGTATCTCTGAAATCAGCAGACGTGGCGATGGCATCGCCAAGATCGACGGATTTGTGGTCTTCGTCCCTGGGGCGAAGCAAGGCCAGAACGTGAGGATAAAGGTCACACAAGTCTCGGAGAGGTTCGCCTCTGGACAGGTCGTTCAGAGTTCTGAAGGTACTGCGTCATCGGCCTCTGGGTCAGCGGAGAAGACCGTCGACTAATCGGCAGGAGTCCACGACGCGTTAGAGTTGGTTGATCAAGAAAAAGATCAACCACTCAACTTCTATTGTCAGTCATCGCGACTGCCTTCAAATTCCGAGGGCCTGTCTGAGTCCTTTGTACCTGTTCCTGATAGTAACCTCGGTCACTCTCGCGGCCTCCGCAACATCCTTCTGTGTCTTCTGTTCGCCTTCCAAAGTGCAGGCTACATAGAGAGCCGAAGCCGCCAGACCCATCGGGTCCTTGCCAGCGGATATCCTGGCTGCCTGCGCCATTCGCAGTATTTCCCGAGCTCTTCTCTGCGTCTTTTCCGACAACTCTGCCCGTGACGCGATTCCCGAAATGCACCGTGCAGGGTCCGCGACCGGCATCCGAAACTCCATCTCCCTATGAAGCAACCTGTAGGACCTCGCAAGGTCCTTCTTCTTGACGTTGCTTACCACGGCGACGTCCTTCAAAGTCCTGGGAATCTGCCCATCGCGACAGGCGGCATATAATGACGCGGCGATGATCGAAGTGATTGACCTTCCTCTCACCAGATTCCTTTCGAGGGCCTTGCGGTAGAAGTAGGCCGCTCTTTCCGTCACCGCCTCTGAAACCACGAGCTTGTCTGAGAGTCTCCTTAACTCGGAGAAGGCCTGTCTCAGGTTCCTGTCTGTAGACTCGTGGACCTGGCTCCTCCTATCCCAGGTTCTCAGTCTCTCGACGGTAGACTTCATCGACCCTGACAGCGACCTTCCTGAAGCGTCCTTGTTGGCGACCCCTATTACTGTGGCAAGTCCCATGTCATGCTGCGCGATCGAAGTGGGGATGCCAGTCCTACTGCGGTCATCCTTTCCATCCTCGGAGAATCGTCTCCATTCAGGCCCTGTTTCGATTATCTTCTCCTTCAGCACCATGCCGCAGTTGCTACAACAGAGCTCCCCTCCAGTCCCGTCCGTCACGATTAGGCTCTTCCCGCATTTGGGGCACCTGTCAAGGGTCCTCTCCTGCTTCAGAAGCCTCGAGTAGTTCGTTTCGTCAGGTATTTCCCCTCACCTCCTGAAACTCGAACCCCGGGATCTGTCTTCTTCAGGCATTCCTCTCACCTTTTGCCAGCGGACGTCCGGTAGAGACGGCTCGTCACCCACATCTTGACGACTTCCAGCCGGCGACCGCGGCGGCAGGAGCTTCTCCAAGGTATCACCGTCGCCTCGAGCTTCTCCGGAGCCGCTCTTCGTCATTCATCTGCATACAGACGGGAAACACAGGTTTACCACTCGTTTCACCGGCGATCAGCATTATTCCGTGGGCGACGCACCGCTCATCCTGGGTCCGGTTCACGGTGCCTTCCATCGCTCCTCTCTATTAAGGATGGACAAAGGCTTTAGTGTGCGTGAAAGGCCACAGCTCACGATGAACCCAGCAGGAAACGCGGGTCAGACCAGGCTCCAGGAGATATTCGACTCGTTCAACGCAGCCTGGATGAAGTACTGGGAATCCTGCATCGCCCTGCAGAACCAGTTGAACGAGAGTCTCCGAGCGGCCAGGGAAGTACAGTGGCTCGCTGCAACTGACCCGTCGAAGCTCGGCGAAGTCAACCGGCTGCAGAGAGAGCTCTTCGCAAGCATGCCTCGCAGGCTGGACTACACGCCGCTCGGCCAGGTTTCGCAAGACCTTGACAGCGCGCCCAGCAAGATCGGGGAACTCGAAGCTGCGCTTTCATCCGAAGAGGAATCGTGTAAGAGGCTAGAAGCGGGCATCGCCATCTTGAAAACTGAAGCCAGGGCCATGAAGGAAGGGCTTCGGGCTTCTCGACGGTGAGGGTCTTGTCCGCTCGAGATTTCCGGGTTCTCCCGTCGGGAACCGCGGTGGTGACGCGTTGAGCGCGGAAGAGTTCGCCAGGCTGAAGCATGATATAGAATCAAGACAAGTGGAGGTTGACAGAGCCTTCGCGCGGCTCGACGACTTCGACCATGAGCACAATGGGGAGGCGGATTCGGACTCCTCAGCCAAGTCGTTCAGTGGGCAGGCTAAGGAGAGACTCGCACTCGTTGAGCATCTCATGGAGGCGATGTCGAAGCTGAATGCCTCATACAAGACCTATGTCGAATTGCTGGAAAAGAAAGTCGGCTTCTGAGCAGAGGCAACTGACTGCCAGTCCACCAAAGATTCCTGCGCCGCCGCGCGGGAGCTGCGCAATCCCGCCCTATTGCAACTTGGCGGTCAAGATTGAGATGCGCGCCCCGATGGTCCTCGGAGCCAGGGGGGGTTGTGGGAGCCTATGACGTATACGATTACTCTTTGACCGTGGCGGCCCTCTTTGAAAACGCGATATTCCGTGGGGCGCCACCCGGGAATCCCGAAGTCATGCGAGACTACCACGGAGCCTTCACGGAGTTCGTTTATGAGTTTCTGCTTCAGCCTCGCGTTCTCGCTCGCGGTTTGGTACAGTGTCACGACGCTGGCCTCGGATATGTCCACGTCGTCATAGTTCGCGTTGATTATTACGGCATTCCGGAGATGCCGCGTCCTACTGAGTGCCACCGCACAGAGCTTCTGGTTCTGCTCAATACCAACTGCCTTCTTGGCTTTGTAATTCCGCGCCGCCGCTATCACGATCTCCCCATCCCCGCACCCCAAGTCGTAGAGGATGGACCCTGAATTCACTCCAGCTAGGGCGAGCATTTTCTCGATTACAGTTGGAGGCGTCGGGTAGAAGGGTGCGCCCAACGGTTTTCGAGAAGCCCAGACGGTGAGTTAAGGATGTCTGCCTCCAACACGATGGCCACAAATTGACATCTTCTCGGCCAAGTGTTGGCTCTGCTACAGTAATGACGCCAGGACCATCGCAGTACCCAGAACCCCGATGGCATAGCCAGCGATTGACTGCCAACGCCTGTTGGTGTAGTCCCCCATTATCCGCGGATTGCTGGTGAGCCATACGAGCGGGAAAACGACACTCGGCAGCAAGAGTGCTATGAAGACCTGCGAGAGGATGATGTACTGGACCGGGTTCAGGTTGAGTTCAATCATGAACACGGACACGCCAATGAATATAGTGTAGATCAGTTTGAACCGTTTGCTGTTGAGCCTGTCCTTCCACCCTGCGAAGCCGACGAAGGCGTAGGCGCTCCCGGCGTCGACGGCGGTGACAGCCGCGAATGCCGAGGCTATTACGGCCACGCAGAATATCGTACCCGCCCACGGAGCCAGCGCCCTGACGAGTCCTCCGGAGATGTCGGAGAAGGTGGTGATGTTGACCCCCGTAAGGAGCGCGGCGCCGACGAGGATAGGCAGAGCGCTGATTACGCCACCGATGATCAGGCTGGTTATTGTATCTCTGCGGCCACGGCTGATCTCTCTTCTCTCTGACCAACCGTTCTCGTTCACCAACCCAGAGTGCAGGGCGATGTAGGTGGTCGCCACCTGGGCGCCCACGATTCCGGCGGCGTAGTAGAACTCAGGGTAGCTGCTCACGATTGGGATGAATGTGTTCAGGGCAATGGCGGACAAGGAGGGGTGGGCAAAGTACGTGAGAACCACATAGCCCGCCGTCATGACCCCTATGAAGCCGAGGACGCCGGTCCTTATCCACCTGTACTTGCCTGTCCAGACTAGACCCCTCGTGAGAATGGCAAGTATGGGGCCAAGCCAAAGATAGTTCAATCCTGTGATGATCGACGCCGCGAGGCCTAGGGCTATAATCTCGGCAACCAAAGTCGTCACGTCCAGAAAGGTCGATGGCAGCATCATCCCGAGAGCAATCCGCTTTCCGTATCTGTCGTAGAGATTCTCAGGGTAGGTCTTCTTTGTCACGATTCCGAGTCTAGCCGCCATGTCCTGAACCACGATCAGCATCACGACGCTGTAGAACGCCGTCCATAGGAGCGCGTACCCGTAGATGGAACCGGCTACCGTCAGGGAGATTATGCTGGCGGGGTCGAACAGGTCAATCGCAATCAGAAGGGCCGGTCCGAGGGGAAGGAGATACTTCAGGTTCCCATAGGTCGGCACGGGGGGAAGGGCACGTCTGATTCTTGTCCCAAGGGACTGCCACGACTGGCCCCTCTTGCTCCGGTCTTCCAATTCGACCCCCGCTCTCCAACAAGGAGTCGTATCTGGTCTCATTTAAATGTTAGACTCTACTAACATGTTTTCAATCACTTAAGATTCCTCTGGGTCCCGAACTCGGCGGGTAGGCTTCACAAAACCTTTTATCGGCTTGGCCGTTTCATTCTTGGGATGGCTACCGCAGCGCCCACGCTTCAACCGAAGCGTGACATCTCACGCCTTGAGGACTACCTGGAGGCAATCTACAACCTCAACACCGAAAAGGGGTACGTAAGCGCAGCTGACATTTCTGAACGGCTCGGGGTCAAGCCCCCCACAGTATCTAGCATGGTCGTCAATCTCGCCAGGAAAGGGTACCTCGAGCACGAACGGTATAGGGGGATGCGCCTGACAGCCTCGGGAGAAAAGATCGCGAGGTCCGTCATCAAGCGGCACCAGGTGATTTCGGAACTCCTTTCAATGCTGGGAGTGGACGGTCGAACGGCCTACACGGACACCGAGGGGATAGAGCATCATGTCCATCCGAGCACGCTTCGCCGTTTTGAGAAGCTTGCAGAGTATCTGAGGGAGAACCCGAATACCCTCAAAGCCATTCGAGGGTTCGTAGAAGAGTAGTCCGCGTCTTCGGACGTCAAAGGGGGTTGCTGCCTCACTTGCCAGAGAGGCCTTTCTCCTTCTGCTGCATTCGCATCGGTGTTCCCAAGGCAACATCCTCGTCTCGAAACGAGTTCCTTGGCAGCCATGCGTTGGACCGTGGGACTGGCAGCGGCCCAGCACTGGCTGGAAGCGTACTGCTCCATATGGGGGCTGATTCCAAGTCCGTACCCATCTGCATCACCCATGTCTTGCGCCGCGCACGGTGTTGTTTACTTCACGTAGAACCCCGCTAGGGATTCCTCACCGCGAATGCCATCGGCGCCTGTTGTCCCGTCTGTGAAATCGGGGGTCCCGGTGCCTTCGAGTGAGACCGGCACGCCGAGGTGGGTGACGGTACGACAAGTCGAGCCTATCCTCCGCCCTCATGGGAGAGATTGGGGCCTTAGTCATCCTGAGGATACGGGCGAAGTCTCCAGATTCCTCGTGCGAAACAAGAGAGAACGCCCTCCCTGGTCTTCCGGCCCTCGCCGTCCTGCCCACCCTGTGGAAGTAGAGAAGAGGGTCCATGGGTACGTCATGGTTAATCACGCAGGCGACATGAGAGATGTCAATCCCCCTGCTTGCGACGTCTGTCGCAACCAGGATGTCGGCGTGGCCGTTCCTGAAGGCATGCATGTGATGGTCCCTCTGATGTTGGCTCAGGTTGCCGTGAAGGGGAATCGCGTCGAACCCCCTCCTCTGCAGGTCCATGGCAAGCCTATGTGCCCCCCACTTCGTCCGGCAAAAGACAATCGCGCTCGGGGGCCGCTCCTTCTGTAGAAGGGAAACCAGGAATTCGAGCTTGTCACCCTGACTGACGACGGCAAAGTACTGATCCAGGGTGTCGACCGACGGTTCGTCCGAGTCGATGAGGATTCTTTCGGGAGAGGCCATGTATTTTCCCGAGAGCCGCGTTACCCTCTCTGGCATCGTCGCCGAGAAGAGGCACATCTGCTTGCTCTCTGGAGTGTACCCGAGGATGAATTCGACGTCGTCGAGGAAGCCCATGTCGAGCATCGTATCCGCCTCATCGATCACGACGAACTTAACGGAGCTCAGGTCGAGCCATCCGCGCCTGACATGGTCTATGACCCGCCCCGGCGTGCCAATCACGACATGCGCCCCATGGCGGATAGCCTCGAGTTGGACATTGATCGACTGGCCACCGTATATCGTAACCGTCTTGACGCCGGTATAGGCTCCGAGCTTCCTCACCTCCTCAGTTATCTGTAGAGCCAGTTCGCGCGTTGGCGCCAGAACCAGCGCCTGAACTCGGCGGAGGCCAACATCTATCGACTGTAGCATCGGTAGCGAGAAGGCGGCAGTCTTCCCGGAACCTGTCTTCGCTTGGCCAATTACGTTCCGGCCTTTCAGAAGGGGGCCTATCGTTCTCTCCTGAATGGGAAAGGGCCTCTCGTAACCCATCTTTTCGACTCCCCGTAGTATGGATGAGTCCAGCTGCATTTCCTCGAATCCACTCATTTTCGCTTACTATTCCCACAGCAATATCCTTGTCAGAGAATCAGAATCGTAGGACGTTCCGAATCGTCAAACAGTGACTTGCTTGCTGGAACGCTCGCCGCGACCTCGTATTTAGGTATGGTGGTTTGGGAAAC
>Ga0187769_10002104_pt1 | contig 11577 bp, 11 predicted proteins | sample 0116_SJ02_MP02_1_FD_133140 | JGI IMG/M metagenome (GOLD analysis project Ga0187769, IMG submission 133140) | Tropical peat soil microbial communities from peatlands in Department of Meta, Colombia - 0116_SJ02_MP02_10_MG | ecosystem: Environmental > Terrestrial > Soil > Wetlands > Peat | place... | reverse complement strand
CGATCAGCGACGTCGGCCCTCAGAGAATGCGGATGAGAGGACTCGAACCTCCACCGGGTTGCCCCGACACGGACCTGAACCGTGCGCGTCTACCAATTCCGCCACATCCGCTTGTGGCTGCCGACGATATCGCAGTCGCGTGCGCAGCCGTGCCTGGAAGCCGCCCGTGGCATCGCGGCAGACGGCGTCGGCGTTCATCGTGCGCGACCTGACCTGCCTGCCGGCTTTGCTAGCCTCGGGGGCGCAGGTCACGTGCCGCTATCGTCCAGGGGACTAGGACGCCGCCCTCTCATGGCGGAAACCCGGGTTCGAATCCCGGTAGCGGTACTGAAAGTCCGCACAATTCAGTTAATTGGGACATAACCGGGCGCGGGGGAGGCGGTGACTCGCTGGGCGCGCTCGCGCGTGGGCTGCGCGAGGAGGGCGTTCGAAGCGATCTATGACGCGGGACGCCAGGTTGCCGTCTGCTGCGGATGATCGCCGCATCGAGCCGCTCGAAGCGCGTGTTGAGACGCTCGAGAGGGGAGCTAGAGACGAGTTCCTGCGTCAGCTGTTCCAGCACTGCTCATGCTTCGCTGGCCAGCCGCTTGCGCTCGATGCGACGGCAAGCTAACTTGTCATCATTCGTGCCCAACCGGTCATCGCGCCCAGCGCCCGGCGGCACGGGATCAGCGACGAGGACATGCTGCACGCGTACGACAACCCGATCCGAGTCTTCGAGGTGGACGAGGGCTTCACGATGCTCGTCGGCGGCGGCCGTGCTGGCGCGCTGCTCGAGATTGGCGTTGTGCGCGGAGCAGACGGCGTCGTAATCGTTCACGCCATGGCCGCCCGCGATCGGTTCCTCCGGTAAGTCCCATGCCCCGCACGGTCAAGGACATCCTCGATCACAGCGATGAGCTCGCCGGGCGCTTCGAGAGCTACGAGCCCGCTCCCGGGGACGAGCGAGACCCCGAGGCGTACAAGGCTCTACGCCGTGCTGTCGACTCTCGCGCGCAGGCCGAGCGGTCGATCGTCGAAGCCATTGAGCGCGCCCGTGCGAGCGGCTACTCATGGCGGACCATCGGGTCGCTGATTGGCACCTCCGGCGAGGCCGCGCGCCAGCGCTACGGGCGACGCCACGCCGCCTGACAGCCCCCTCCTCTCGCCCAACTCGGGCTATGCGCCCCGCGCCTCCTTTTCGCCAATTGCAGGACCGCGGCGCCTGCTTCGCCCCGGCGAAGCGGAAGCCAGCGTCGGCACGGACGGCGTCGCTGCTTCAGAGACGAGCAGGAGCGCGAGCCCGCGACAACGTCGGCTGGCTGATGCTCACCGGGTCGGTGGACTGGGCAGCTAGCCTCGGTCGCTGATGGCTGAGAACGCCGCGAGCCCCTGGCGCACAGTCACGCCTGCCGACTACGAGGGGCACACGTCGTCTGCGGCGGTTGGGCAGGAGCCCATCCTTGACGAGATTGTCGGTGTCGTGCTGGGGCGCTATAGACCGGGTTCGCTCGCGGTGCCCGGGTGCGGAATTGGATGCGGGCGACACATCGACCCCACTGCCACGACCCGTGTCGTGGCGGTCGACTCGGCTCGTAGAAGCGCAGGAGCCGCGCGAGGTGGCGCCCACGCTGAAGGCTTCGATGCGTCCGCGACTTGCCGCGGCGGCGCTCCGGTATTTCCGCAGGCAACGGGTGAGTTTTCGCGGATGACATGGCCGATGAGCCCGCGTACGGTTGCTGCGAACAGGCAGAACTGTGGGGTGCGACCTCGGCCAAGCGTAGCCGGGTCGCCTGATCAGCTTATGCGAAGCCTGGAAGGGGACCGAGGTCCCGGAGGTGGTGGAGCTGATGCCCGAGACAAAGAGCCAGCGCCGAGCGGCGCCGAAAAAGAAGGTGGCTGCCCCCACGCGTCGCGCGTCTCACCGGCAGCGACGTGGCAGCGAGGCAGTCGATCGGAGCACGGAGCTCTCCGAGGACGTGTTCAAGTCGCTCGATGACGGTGCAAGGGCCGCGATCGATGCGGTACGCAAGTTCGTCGAGACGATAGACAGGGAGCTGCCGCCACGCGGAGAGGGACCGTCCAGGAGGGAGGAGATCACCGACTCCGCCCTGGAGATGGCCCAGCGGCTGGTCCACACGCAATACGAGTTCCTCCGCAAGGTCGTCGACAGCGCAGGCAAGACGCTGAGCAGATCAGACGACGCGGGGTAGTCCGCGATGTTGGGGCGGCCGAGTCGCACTCGGCCGCCCCCGCCGGTGTAACCGAGGTCCTGAAAGGTGGTGGAGCAGATGTCAGCAGGGGTAGAGGTCCAACACAGCCCCGCGCCCACGCAGCGAATAGCTGCACGCGAGCGCCGTGCGCCCGGTGACAGCGCCAGCCAGGGCGGCGAGGGCAATTGCTATGAGTTCGTTGATCGGATGATGGAGCTGAACAGGACGGGTGAGCTGCGCTCGCCGGTCTCGCAGACGCTCGACATGCACCTCGTGGAGTTCGCGCGTGGTGAGGCCGTCTACGAGATGCCGGCGCGTGAGGAGCTCGGTAATCCGCTCGGAGTGATACAGGGCGGGGTGGCCACGGCGCTCGCGGATGCGGCGATGGCAGCTGCGACGACGACGATCCTCACTGATGAGGAGATCCGCAGCAGCGCGATCACCACGATCGACATCTACGCCCGCTTCATCAGGCCGGTGAACGCGAAGAAGGTCGAGCGGCTGCGTGCGCAGGCGAAGGTCATGCGCGCCGGCGGGCGGCTCGTGTGGACCGAGGCCGACGTGCTGGCCGACGGCGAGCTGGTGGGCAAGTTCGCCTCGACGGGCATCCGCGTCGCGTTCGACCCTCAGTCCTACCTCTCCGGGAACGGGCGCTCCCATGAGTGAGCCCGGCCCGCAGGTGATGGCGCGCTTCGTCGGCGCTGAGAACGTTGAGCGCGGGCGCGACTACCTCGAGCAACTCGATCCAGAGCTGCACCGCTACATCGTCGAGTTCGTCTACGGCGAGGTCTACGCCGGCGAGACCCTGGACACCAAGACGCGCGCGCTGTGCACCGTGGCGATGCTCGCAACGCTCGGCCAGCAGCTACAGCTCGGCGTCTACGTCCAGGCGGCTCGCCGGCAGGGCGCGAGCGAGCAGGAGATCCGCGAAGTGCTGCGCCAGGTCGCCGTGTACGCGGGGTTCCCCAGCGCGTGGAACGCGCTAGCGACGATGAACGCCGCGCTCGAGCGCTTCAAGGACAGCAGCCAGGAGAGTCAGCTGCCGGCGGAGAGTCAGCCCGTCGCCGGAGCGGTCGGCGGCTGATCAACCCGGTTCGCGGGCCGGGCACGCTCTGCCGCGGCGACGAGCTCGCGCATGGACTGCTCGATTCCATTACACAGCACGTCGATGTCCGCGGCCTCGTCATAGTCACCGGTGACGCCGAACGTCAGGGCGCCGTCGTAGGAGAAGATCGCCACGCCGATGCGGACGTGCCCTGCGATCGGAACGTAGGGCAGGCACTCGAGCATCCGGCGCCCGGTCGCGTACAGGGGGCGCTGAGGCCCGGGGACGTTGGTCGTGACCGTGTTGACGTTGTGCTGCGGCACGCGGGTGGCGGCGCGCAGGGCGAGCGCGAGCAGCATCGCGGGCGCAAACCCGCTGAGCCCCACCAGCACATCGCCCGCGACGGCTTCGCCCGACTCCTTGAGATGCTCCATCTGTGCGCGCACGGCGACGAGCCGCTGCGCGGGGTCCTCGATTCCCACCGGCAGGTTGGCGAAGATCGCGGAGACGCGGTTGTTGTACTTGCCATGCTCCTCGTGTGAGCGCACGGACACTGGCACGAGCGTTCGTACGTCGCGCTGCGTGCACTCTTCGCGGGCGATCAGCAACGCGCGGAAGCCGCCCGCGATTACCGTCAGGACCACGTCGTTGACGGTGCCGCCCAACACGCCGCGGACGCGCTTGACCTCCGACAGCTGCGAGCGCGCCCACGCCCAGCGGCGGTGGGGACCGATCGCCCCGTTGAGTGATGACGACGGCGACGGCGCGACCACACCGGTCATCGTCCACAGACCGCGTACGGTCGTGGCGGCGGTCTTGGCCGCCTGCCTCGGGGAGCGCACCGCCGAGCGTGCGGCGCACAGCTGCTCATACGGGCTGACCGCCCGCCGGGCGAGCGCCTGGACGGCGAGCTTCGCACCGGATGGCTGGCGCTCGGGTTGCCAGTCGTCGGGGGCGGGTAGTTCGGGGTCGCGCTCGGCGTCGAGGATCACAGTCAACAGCTCGGTCCCGGCGACGCCGTCGACCATGCAGTGGTGCACCTTGGTGAGGATCGCCCAGCGTCCCTCGCCGAGTCCCTCGACGATCCACATCTCCCACAACGGCTTGCCTCGGTCGAGCTGCTGTGACATGACGCGCCCGACCAGGTTGCGCAGCTCCAGCTCGCCGCCCGGCGCCGGCAGCGCGCTACGACGCAGGTGATAGCCGAGGTTGAAGTGGGGGTCGTCTACCCACACCGGCCGGCCGAGCGCGGCGGGCAGGAAATGGACCTTCTGCCGGTAGCGGGGCACGCTCGGCAGGTGCGCTCGGATCATCCGCGCGAGCGCGTCGTAGCCGGGCGGCGGCCCCTCGAAGATCGCAACCGAGCCAATGTGCATGTGGCTGACCGCGTCCTCGATATGCAGGAACGAGGCATCTTGAGAGCTGAGGCGCTGCATCAGCTGCTCCGCCGCTCGCGAGCCTGCCAGTCGGCTCGCTTGTGCAGATATCCGGCCGGCAGGACGCCATCGAGCTTCTCGAGCACGTCAAGCCACTCCAGCGCCGACTGAAAGTGGCCATCCGCGGCATCGCGCTCGGCGAAGCTCAGCGCGAGCTGACGCGCCTCCTCGTGCGACTCCTGGATCGTCGCGGGATCGCGAATCGACGCCGGACGGTCCTGGAGCGTCTCGTCACGGATGAGTGGGCTATGGTTGGCGAGGTAGGGCGCCAGGTAGCGGCCGGCGATCTTGCTGGGTGGCCACCACAGCGGGTTGGCGGCGACCTCGCCGGGGTCGCTGTCACCCGCGATCCGCGCTCGCAAGTACGTGGGGCCGATTCCGGTGAGCAGCATCGCCCTGAGGGTTGGCTGGAAGGGAGATGCAGTGAGCTCGGCGCCCATGCCCGCAGCTATGGCTTCGACGGCCGCGTCGGCCTGCTGGGTAGCGATGCCTCCCTGCTTGACCGGGAAGCTCGTTCCATCGCCGGCGGCGTACACGTCATCGAGACCGGTGACGCGACTGTGCTCGTCCACCGGCATGAAGCCGCTCGCGTCGAAGGGCAGCCCCGGCACAGCGGGGCCCTCGAGCTTGGCGAGCGTGACGACCTGATCGACCTCGAGCGTCGCGGGTGGACGCAGGTGCAGCTTGCCGTGTTGGATCTTCTCCGCGCGGGCGCCAGCCCTGAGTGTTATCCCGCGGTCGGCGAGCAGGTCGCGCAGCATGCGGCTCGCAGCCGGCCCGAACACCGTCAGCGGATCGGCCTCGGGTGTCACGAGCGCGAGCTCGATGCCGATGACGCCCCGGTCGGCCAGGCGCGAGGCGCTCAGCAGCGCGAGCTCATACAGCGGCAGCGTCCAGCTGACCCCATCGGGGTTGACGAACACCAGCCGCTGCACCGAGCCGCTTTCGACGCGCTCGAGCAGCGCCCGGAATCCAGCCACATCCACAGCTCCACCGAAGTGCAGTGCGCCGTCCAGCCACTCGCGCCGCCGAGCCCCGACAGCTACGAGGAGGGCGTCGTAGGAAAGGACGCTACCGCCGCCGAGCTCGACGCGCCGATGCTCGGCCTCGACGCTTGCCAGCGAGTCCACGTGCAGGTGCGCGCCCTGTTCCGCGGCGATCTCCGCAAGATCGAAGAGGTGGGTCTCAGCGAGACCGAAAGGCGCCGCCACCGCCAGCGGCTGGTAGACGAAACGGCGGTTAGGGGCAACCAGGTGCACCTCCGCGCCGGTCGGGCCGAGCGCGCGCAGCGCCAGCAGCGCCTCGACCCCGGCAACACCGCCGCCGCAGATAACTATGCGCCTGTGGTGTTCTGGTCGGCGCCGCTGTTCCACCGTCACCATGGAAGCCTTGCGAGAAGAAGCTGGCATCTCATGCGCACGGTCGCATGCGCGAGCGCTCAAGTCATCGGTGGTCGCCCTCGCACCGGCTAGTAGATACCACTGAGAGCCCCACGCCTACTCGCAGCTGCAGTCGATCTATACGACTGGGCCACACGCCTACTATGCCGACCCCTCGGTTGTGCCGATCTGGCTGAGGATGCCTGCGACGAGGCACCTTCGAGCCGGTGATATTGGCATATTTCGAGGGGTCGCGTGTGTTGGTTTTAGAGGTCTTCGCGGAACGCGAGTAGCGGTCCGCTGTGGCTCTGGGGGTCCGTCGTGTGCCTTCTTGCTGTGACGAGCACGCGTGCGCCTTTGGCTGGGTATGTGGTGAGGCGGCGGGTGCGCACCGGCCGCTCGGGCTTGTGCGTGGTTGCGTGTAGCTGGACGTGCTGGAGGACGGTGCGCAGGATGATCCGCATCTCCATCAGCGCGAAGCTGGCGCCGAGGCAGCGGCGTGGTCCGCCGCCGAACGGGATCAGCGTGTAGGGCGCCGGGGGCTGGTTGAGGAATCGCTCGGGGCGAAACTGCTCGGCCTGGGGGAAGGTGTCGGAGTGGTGCGCCCCGATGATGGAGGCGGTGACGATCGTTCCGGCGGGGAGCAGGTAGCCGCCGATCTGCACGGGGCGTGAGAGTTTGCGCGCTGCGCCGTCGAGGGGTGGTCGGACGCGGAGCGTCTCGCTGATAACGGCGTCGAGGTGAGCATCGCTGTCGAGTTGCTCCTGCAAAGTTGCCAGTGCGTCGGGGTGGCGCAGCAGGCGCTCAAAGCACCACGCGAGCGCTGTCGCGGTCGTCTCCTGCCCGGCGATCAGCAGCGTGAACAGCTGGTCGCGCAGCTCGGCGTCGCTGAGCGGTTCGCCGTTCTCGTCGTGTGCCGCGATCAACAGCGCGAGGACATCCTCGCGGCCGTCAGGATCGGCGCGATGGGCGGTGATCTCCTCGTAGAGCAGAAGATCGGCTTCGCGGCGCGCACGCAGCCACGGCAGCCGCGCGGCGAGGCGTCCCTCGGCAAGCCGTGGATGGTTTGTCTCGGCGATGTAGGCGAGGATGCTGGCTTGCGCCACGCGCGGCAGCAGCGACCGCAGCCGCGCCATGCGAGCGGGATCGCGCACGCCGATCACCGCCCGCAGGATCACCTCCAGCGCGATCGCCTGCATCCTGGGGTGGATCGGGAAAGCCTCGCCGACGGGCCACCGCTGCACCTCGGCTGCCGTGAGCTCACCGATCAGCTCGCCGTATTTGCGCACCGCCTCGCCATGAAACGGCGGCGACATCACGCGCCGCATCCGCACGTGGCGCTCCCCGTCGAGCACCAGCAGCGAGCTCGGCGCGACATGAGCGAGCACGCGAGCGTTCGCTTCGCCCGCACGCACAAGCTCGCGGTCGCTCGTGAACAGCTCCTTGATCTGTTGTGGGTCCCAAACCGCGACGTACTCGCCGAGGCCCAAGAGGCGATGCGTGCGGGGCGAGTCGAAGTGGCGCACTCCCCAGCGCACGTAGCGCTCGGTGAACCACACGACCGCGATGGTCTGCGCGAGCGACGGCCACCACGAAGCGGGGGGCAGGGCTGGCGTCACTCCCTGCTCGACCCGCGATCTCGCCGTCTGCGCTTCCTCGGCAACCTGTTCTGCCATCTGGGACCTCCGGCGGGTTATTGGTCGCCGGGCGCCAGCCTAGCACTTTGTAACAAGTTGCAACTTGTTACGGCACTCAGGCCGCGCCCTTCCCCTGGGAGGACGCTCGCGTATTTCGTGGGTAGAGTCTCGGCTTCTGCTGTGCCCTGGCGGTGCGGGAGTCGGGGGCCCGGCCATACGCCTCCCTGTCAGCGCACCGCCCCTGATCGACCCAAGGGCGATACGCGCTCGCCCCCACCCGATGCGGGGCTAGGGCGTCAGGATGCCAGTTTTGGAGCGGTTCTACGGTTCGACACCATGCGTGGGGAACTACGGAGGCTGGGTGGGGCTGGGTACTGATGCTCGTTGGCGGAGGGGTTCGGATGATGCGGGAGGCGGCCATGATTGGAGAGGTAGCGAGGCGTTTTGCAAGCACCGTGCTGTGCCTACTGCGGGGATGCGTTGGGTGTCTACGAGCCGATCATGGTGCTAGAACCCGATGGCCAGCTGCGAAGGACGTCGCGTCTAGCCGAGGGCGAGCTGCCGGCCGACGTGGTGGCGGTTCACGAGGACTGCCTCGCGGAGCGCGACGCGAACGGCGCTGTGAGCTAATCGGCGGCTGCTGAGCGCCTGTCGGGCGGGCCGGTGGCGGCTGCTGCTGCACGGCGGATCGCCGCGAGTGCTGTGTCTGCGCTGGCGGCCTTGGAGAGGAAGCCCGCGGCACCGAGCGTTCGGACGTGTCGCTCATGACCTGACGCCTCGGGGAATCCGTGAATCAGGATAGCGGTGTCAGTGTGTGCGGCGCAGATCAGCGGGAGTGCCTGCAGACCGCGAGGGGCCAGGACGCCCGCGTCGAGCAGCAGGACGCGTGGTTTGTGGTGGCGCAAGAGAGCTAGCAGACCGCGTGCGTCGTGGGCGTGACCGACGAGTCGTAGATCCGACGCGCTGTCGATGAGCCCGCACAGCGCTTGACGTAGACCGCGGTGGCGCTCGGCAACCGCAACCGTCACTGGCGGGGGCCTTTTGCATTGAGCCATAGTCAGACGGTAGGAGCCGGCGCGGTGATCGGCATCGCGGGATTTCCCCATATGGCCGTGCGCTTTACCACCGAGGTATGCGGTTCGTGGCGGATGCCTGGGTCAAAAGAGCACGAGCATGCTTGGTCGCGGATTAGAGGAAGCGAAGCTGACCTGCGTTGATCGGCGAACCCGTCAGGTGGTCGTCAAGCAGGCGCTGACCACGCGTGTGGGCGGTTCATCGCCATGCTTCCCACGGACCCCTCGGGTCGGCGTGGGACAGCGAGAAAGCTTCGGTCGTACAGGCGGCGTGTTGCCCGTCCGCCGTTACTTTGCAGTGATTCAGCGCGGCAAGGCTGCCCGAGGTCGCCGCCCCATTGATCACGAAGCCGGAACCTATGACGCAGCCCCACGCGACTAGCGTAGATGAAGGAGAGATCACCGGAGGTAACATCGGGCGTGGATGCCGTCCAGTTCTCCGGCTGTGAATCCCTCGGGGAGAAATGCCAGAACACGGCGATCGTTGGCGAAATCGACACGTACCTGCTCAGCACGGAACTGATCGAATCACCAGCGGAATCAGGCAAAGGCTACAACGTGTTCTTCGGCGGCCTTACGACCCCAGAAGGGACGTTCACAGCGCAATATTCGGCGTGCGACAATGTCGGCTACTTCCGGACATCGGGTTCGACGGCTGGCTCGGTCAGCCCGACCAACGAAACGGGCTCGACATTGACGGAAGAGCACATGGTGCGTCGAAGCCGGGAACGGGCTCGGGTGCTGCGCGTAGAAGGTGGGGCGGCCCAGACGAGCCAGCAATCCAGACCGGCGAATGACCTGCCGGCCGCGACCTGCAATGACTCGACGCCGACGTCTCCGACAGTGATCACGCTGGCGAAGGCGGCCGTGTGCGAGAACGGCTATCGCACGAGTGTGAAGAACTCCTCATCGAGGTCGCGGTGCAGCCCGGGCCGGCGGCAACGAGTCGTTGCCCGAAGACACGCGCGTGCAGGCACTCACGCACCTCGGGACAGCTACGACGGCGAGGGCCGGCAACGCGCAAACCGGTGGAAGAGGCTCTATGAGCGACCGTCGCGCCACGTGGGCCGCCGCTGGTAGCGGCGGCCCACTCTCGTGGTGGTTGTGTGTCGCCGGCTCCGTGCCGGGTGCTATGTGGCTGGAGCGGGGCTCGCGCCGCCGCCGGACATGTCCACTGTACGCCGGTGCGGCAGAGCCGTTTCTCGGTTGCGCAGCGCGCCGCCGATCGCGAGCACGCCGAAGCCGATGCCGGCGAGCAGCAGGGCGATGCCTACGACGATCCCGAACGTCGCGGTCTGTTCGGCGATGTCCGAGGCGTCGAGCGCGGTCGAGAGCGCCGTTCCCATCACCCACACGTAGCGCGTCGGGTATTCAACCGGCTTGCCTTCCTTCTTCAGTGCTTCCGCTTCGTTCTCAGTGCCGACCCCGTTGGCGGTTGCGAAACGAGGCAGCTGCGAGAAGGTTTTTCCACCGGTCGCCATCAGCGCGTCGATCCGCATGTATTCCGCGAAGCAGCGCGCTTTCGAGCCGTTGGTGACGGCCTGACCGACGACCTTGCAGGTAGGCATTTCCAGCGTCGCCGGATTGAGTCCAGCCTTGGTCACCAGCGACGCCTCGACGGACGGGGTCATGTTGGGAGTGCCGGTGATGTGCTGCTGTTTCAGTCCCTTGGACACTTCGTTGAGCCCGTTGGCCCCGAGGATGATCGCGGTAATGCCGAACGCAATGAGCACGACCGCCGCGATCACGCCCCCGACCTCAAAGTACCTCCGCATAGTTCTTGCTCTCCTTAGGAATTGCTTGCCGGCTCCCTCGGCGCCAGAGAGGCGCGCAGGCCGGTGGATTGCGTCAAGCTTCCTGCGTGTACGGCTCTGGGACATCAGCGCGCACCCACACTTTCGCGGTTTCCCACTACGTCCTGCGATCAGTAGAAAGCCGTGTTCTCGTCTAGTGGCGTCCACTCGACTTCGGGGTCGGTGTGGGCGAAGAGCGCGTCCCAGCCCTGCCGGTTGAGCGCCGCGTAGAGCGTGAATGCTCGGCTCGAGAGCTCAGCGTGCCGCACGGTCGCGTCGGAGAATCGCTTGGGCGCGCTCCGCCTCGGGTTCGGCGGCGGTCGGCTGTAGACGCCGCTGGCTGGGCGCCCGCATCGCTGTGCCAGTGAGGGATCGCCAGCAAGATCAATCGTAGCTGCGCTTCGGCGGTCGTGATGACCTCCTTCTCGGCAAACCAATCGTCGGGTGGTGCGTCAAGGATCGCCTCGATGGCAGCGGCCATCGCAGAGACCATCAGGGCGGCGCGCTAGAGCTGACCGGACAGCTCGCATAGGCCCATATGTCCGAATAGACCCAGCGTCCGCTTATAGGTCCTTGATAGAGTACCGAGATCGGCGGCAGTGATTTGGGGTGACGTGAGTCTCGGTAGCTGGTGGTCAGAGCTGTGGTCGGAACAGGCGTCCAACGAAACCCTTGAGGAGACTGCCGGAAGTTCCGCGACTAGATGGAACAGGGCGGAGTTCTCTCGAACCCCGCCCTTGGTTCGATTAGCGAGGTTATGGTGGGGGTTCGGCTACTCTCGCACCGGGTGGCCCTTTACTCCGATGCACAGGTTCGTCAAGCGCTGTCCGCGCTGCAACAAGCGGATAAGTCGGTGCAGGTGCCAGCAGGAAGGCCCGTGCGATACGTCGGAGGTACAGCTGGGCCTGGGCTCATGTGAGCAGCCAAATCCTTTCGGGTAGGGGTTGGCGAGCAATGCAACGGCTGCGTGGTTGCTGCTCGGGCTGGGAGAGGCTCCGCCGCAAGAACTGACGGACGCCGGG
>Ga0187769_10002103_pt1 | contig 11579 bp, 13 predicted proteins | sample 0116_SJ02_MP02_1_FD_133140 | JGI IMG/M metagenome (GOLD analysis project Ga0187769, IMG submission 133140) | Tropical peat soil microbial communities from peatlands in Department of Meta, Colombia - 0116_SJ02_MP02_10_MG | ecosystem: Environmental > Terrestrial > Soil > Wetlands > Peat | place... | reverse complement strand
AGGAGGGCAGACAAATTTATGTCCGTACATATGACATCCAGATTTGCATTTAAGCACCACCCGATCTTCAACCACTACCTGATGTGAACGAATGACTTTTGCTTCTGATGCGCCGAGTCTCTTTGCTTCTTTTAAAAGGAATTTGGACTCTTTCATCTTCATCCTTGACTCCTGTTTAATCATGGTACTTCCTCCTTTTCAATCCCACGATACGAAATCGCTAACTTTCTAAAACACATTAATTCTTTCTTATCATCGTGTTCACCACTTTCTCCAATCCTTCAAGGTCGAACAATACCAAAAGCGACCATTTTGTCAATACCAATAATGAGGCTGTGAAAATTATCTTTTAAGGATTATTACTTGAAAACTGGCATAGGGATACGGATCCTCGCCTTGAGGACTTCAGGAGAGGCTGTCGAAAAAGTCCCCAAGCGGATTCTTGGGTGAGATGCAGAAAAAAATGACCTCACAGAATGCGCCACAATCAACGATCTCATATTTATGAGGAGTCATGAGACCCCCCGAAAATCACCCATTAACTATACTGAAGGGTTTTTCGACAGTCTCGGAAGTTATCTTCAGAAACAAAAAAGGCAGGATCATTCCTGGCCTGCCTTTTCTTTCCACAAATCTAACATTTGGTTCACTTCTTAAAGAACTTCTTTCTCCCATACCCCGCAAGACCGATTAGGCCAGAACCAAGAAGGAGCATGGTGGAGGGTTCGGGGATGGACTCCGGCAACTTTTCTAAGCTTTTTGTCAGCCTACTTTCTATGCTCCTCCTCCCCTCTCTCAGGTTTTCCTTGAGACCTTTGTGGTTGTTTTTGTTGCCGCATATATTCCTGATGTTTCTGAACCTCGGGCCTCTGTTGATATTGTTGTTGTCTTTGTTGTCTTAACACCTGCGTGTGTGATTGTGTTCGAGGTGGATATCCCTGGACCCCCCAGGTCTTCTGTCCTCCCCAAGATTTGCTCGTTTGCCAAGTCTTCCAGTTCTTCTGAAGTCGTTCATAAGGAATCCGTTGATAGTCCCAGCGGTGTCCGTACCAATTGTGGTTTCTGTAGTAATCTCTCCAATGTGGATCTATGTCAAAATAGAAACTTGGGACATTGTTATAGTAGGCCCAGTCCCGGTCATAATAAGCTGAGCGATACCAACGGCCTTCCCATAGACGCCACCAGAAACCGTTCCAGAAATACAGGTCTGCATCGATATCAGGAGCAACGTACACACCGCTCGTCTCGGGCATCACTATCACCTGTGGAGGTGCTGCAAATGGGATAGGTGGTGGGGGGGGGAATGGAATTCCAATATTTATACTTACCCCTGCCATTGTGGGAATGGGAACGACAATTGCCAACACTAAAAGAATTGTTCCAAAAAGTAATTTTTTCATTTTGTTGCCTCCTTTATCCATCATCTCAGACTTCGTTTAATGTTTATAAAAGTTTCAGAAAGATGGTTAAGAATTTAATAGCCTTCTCATCTTGAGCCTTAGTGCTGACTGTGGTGACGATGGTCGTCATGGTGCCACCAAGGGCACCATACCAACCCTGAAACCAAAACCAACAATAAAATCATCAAAGCAATCTTTTTTATTCATTTCACCCCCTTTGATTATTTCGACCACCATTTATATTTTTCCTCTTAAAAAAGAATAACCCCACATAACATTTTTACTGTAACCTCCTTGTCTTATTTAGACGTGAAGAGTGGAAAAATTATTCATACTCCCCTTCCTTTTTTGTTTGGTCAGGCTCGACACCGTGTTCGCATCCAGCGATCGTGAAGATGAATTGCTCCATAGTCAGTGCCACCGTCAGAACTATTTCAGAAATCAAAGTTTGAGAGCATTACATGTCTGAAAGGGTGCAATCAGGAAGGATTCCCACCCGACAATTTTGATTCGCATCAAGAGACTTGCAAATATCATAGGTTGGATTCTTGGAGCAATACTCTTTCTTGCAAGTCATATCGCTATAAAGGATGAGTGTATCTTCCGGTTTCATAATAAGGATGTGACCGTGCTTCCATATGGTGCAAGGCCCGTCATTCCGTGTATACCACAGAACAAGCATGGTCTGATTCCCAATGTAAATACCCATTTCGCGACACGGGTCTTCGTCTGCCGAGGCCAGTACGGGAGATAAAGTCAGAGCAATAACCATAAGAGCTGATATCATTCTGAAATTTATACGGAAAATTTGCGATTCTGGATATTTCATTTATAACGTCCCCTCAATTTATTAAAAAGGTGGATATACCGCCAGAATTAAATCCAATAATGTTCGTTCCATCTTATTTTCTGGTTTTACCAGGGTTTGATCATAATAATTTCCTAGTCCCCATCCTTTTAAAACACCATCTTCAAAGGCAAGGGCTGTGTCTTCCAGTGTCCCAAGTAGCCAATCGTATTCAGTACGATAGTGCCAAAATTCCAAATTCCTTCCCTGAATCTCGTAAGCCTCGGTTTTAGACGGCCTACCCATCAAATTGACGACTTCGTCCTTAGTCATCCCAAGATTGAGTTTAGCCAAATTTGAACGATTCCTTGCCGCCTCACCACCTCTCCTAATCGGATTACCAGCACATCCTATAGTAAATAGAAAAATTAGAGATACAATGAAGATCGAAATTAGTTTTTTAGCCATCACTGTTACATTTTATCTTGATGCCAATTATTGAGTCAATACCTTTTTAGATGAAATTCTGTAAAGGACCGGAGATGCCTCAACTCGATGCCTCGGCGCAGATGGATGCGGTTAGGGCCATCGCGATCAGGAGCTTAACCTTCCTGGGTAAAGCCCCATCTGCAAGGGCAAGTGTCTGAGTGGCTTCAACATTCTTAAATAATTCCGAGTCGAGCTTCTTGATAACCGCTAAAGGCTTCTCAGCCATGATAAAAACCTCCTTTATTTGAAATCTGGAGATTACCTCTCATATTGGCAGGCGAGGATTTCGCCAAAATAGACACGATGAAAATCACCCTTAGGATATAAGGCAGGAATGATTGATTTTTCCAATTCAGAAGGAATCAGGTCGTTTTTGTAGACAACCCGGCATTCAAAATGAAGAATACATTCTTTGATGATGGGTAGCTTTACCTTCTTAGATAGCATAGCGGTTAACTGTTTATCTTTAAACTTGTTGTGGTCTCGACCGGACACGGTTCCACAGTATTGTACTACCTCTTTCAGTTGCGGAGGCACAATATTGACTGTAAATTCTCCGGTCTCTTCGATCAGTTTGTAGGTATAACGGGAGGGGCGTACCAACACCACAAACATGGGCTTTTGCCAAATGATTCCTACTGTTCCCCATCCTATCGCCATGACATTAGGAAGACCTTCCTTCCCGTGGCTGACAAGAAGCACACGGCCTTCATCAAAGGCTTTTATCGTTTCCGTTATATATTCCCTGTAATCAGCAATGATCTTTGCCATAAAAGATCCTCCTTTTAAGCATAAATTTGGGCAAGAATACTAAACAGAAATAAATCTTTTTTTAATTAAATTCAACCGGGGAAGTGATCTTTTGGTCAATCATTCACTTTTTATTGAACCGCAAGCTATCCAGTTAGCAAACTCCGAGCCCCTTGGACAAGATTCGTTCGATTGGTGTAAGTAAATAATTAAGGGTAGACTAATACAGACGCGGTAATTCTTTTTCCATCCCTTGATTGCCCCCTCACCCCGCCCTCTCCCCAGCGGGGGAGAGGGGAAGGGTGAGGGGCGGATGCCAATTTATAAAATGCGTTTGTATTAGATCAGGAATTTGTGGCGTTTTACTTAGGTGGAATCATTCCGATATTTATAGAGAAAATTGGTGGTCCTGGATAAATACTATGTTTAGAATTCAACGGAGATTCTGGCCGAAAAAGTTTTTAAAAAATGTGAAAGACGGGATTTGACTATGGAGACGTGGTCAAGTGTGCTGGTGACTCGTTCCTAAAATCTGCATAAAAAGGCAAAGCCTTAAGGACCATGCCTTCCCTTTTCGGAATTATGTGTGCTTTATATACATCTCGTTTACCCGGCCACAAAATCAGGTTCTTGAACTAATTTGACTCAGCGCTCTTATGTCCCTGTTTGTTCCCATTATACCAATTCCTTCCGTAAATCCTTTTTTAAAACCTTGCCGACACTACTGATCGGCAGTTCTTTTTTAAAGATCATCCGCCTGACATTCTTGTATGGTGCATATTCTGGGCGCAGTAATCGAGTATGAGCATATCCTTCTTGCGATCACCGACATAAAAATCGCCATTTTCATCCTCCCGACCGATGCTTCAATACCTTCCTTGACAACCTTCCGCGCGTCCCGTAGAATACGTGAAAACACGGTCGTAGCTCGTCTACCGGCAAACCAGTGTGCCCCGCGACGAAATTTCTATGAAGAAAACCCTTTATCTCTATATCTGGAAGGAAATTCTCCCCATTTTTTTCATCGGCCTGATGACCTTTACAATTATCCTGCTGATGGATAAAATCTTCAAACTGATCGAATTGATTATTAATAGGGGTGGAAACGTCACGAACATCTTGATGCTCCTTCTCTACATCTCGCCCTCTTTTCTCGCCTTTACTATCCCCGTAGCGGTCCTCCTCGGAATCCTTCTCACCCTTGGCCGGTTATCCGGAGATAGTGAAGTCATTGCCTTCAAAGCTTCGGGAATAAGTCTTTATCAACTTTATGTGCCGGTCGCTATTTTTTCGATCAGTGCGTATCTGATTACGAGTTTCCTGGTCTTCTACGGCCTCCCATGGGGCAACCGCGGCTTTATTTCCACGCTCTCACTCCTTGCCAAATCTAAGCCGGATGTTGAAGTCAAGGAGCGAGTTTTCAACGATAGTTTCAAGGGTCTCGTGGTCTATGTGGACAAAGTTCCCGTTCAAGGGAAAAAGATGGAGGGGATTTTAATTTATGATGAAAGAGACAAGGAGAACGTCAACACCATCTTTGCTCAGGAAGGTTTTCTCATCAGCAGTCCCCAATCCCAGGAAGTAGTATTAGAGCTTCTGAATGGTAGTATTCATCGGCTTGCGCCTCAGACAAATACTTATCAAAAAATTAAGTTCGTAACTGATGATCTAAGAATTGAACTGGGGATGAGCGTCGCTGACATTGAAAGGAAGTTTAAGGAACATGAGATGTCGATTGATGAGTTAAAAAAGAAGATCGAAAAGATGAAGGCCCAACGCGAAGACACGACCAATCAGGAGGTGGAACTCCACAAACGACGTGCCGTTCCCTTTGCTTGTATCGTTTTTGCTCTCATCGGGGTTCCACTGGGAATTCAGCCCCGCCGTTCCGGAAGGTCGTATGGGTTTGTCTTCAGTATTCTCGTCTTATTGGCTTACTATATTTCGCTCATTGCCTTTGAAATGTTCGCTGTGAGAAGAGTCGTGCCCGCTTTTTGGGCAGGTTGGTCCCCTACCTTTATATTCGGGGGGCTGGGGATCTACCTTCTGGTCAAGGCGGCGAATGAATCGCCCTTTAAGCCGGCCGTATGGTTGATCGAAGGGCTCGATTTGTTCCAAAAGAAATGGAGAAAGCTTTCTAGAGAGGTTTGATCATCACCGAACCCCCCATCGTTACGTCATTTGCCGGTGCGGGTTCAACATCGCAAGCGCACAAGAAAAAATTCTCCATTATCCCAAAGGATTTCCAGAGTAGAGACCCTCCTTTTTAACGCTGCTAGATTTTTTTTATATCGCGTTACACAATACAGCACACCCTTTTCTTGACAACGTTTAAAAAACTCTTCTGGGGATAATTGATATCGGGATCTCTCTTCAGGGGAAAGTTTGTCCAAACCAAATTCCAGTTCTCCACCGGCATGCACCAGAGGCGTTCTGATCTGATTATAGAAATCGATTCCATAAAGGGAAGTCCCGAATTGAAACAACTCCTGATTGGGAGGAAGCAGCGCATGGATAGCCTGCGAAACAGGGTAGGCAGATTTGAAGGGAGTAAGAAAATGAGCAACGGGAAAGACCAGGGATCCCAAGAAAAGGGCGGAAAGGAGGGTGGTCGTAAAAAACCAACCTCTTTCCCATTTCCGTTTAACCAGAGGGGGGAGGAACATCATCATCACTTGAAATAGAATGGGCAAAACGATCAACCACCACTCATTCTTGAAACGAATGTTGGCCCAATCTATGCCAAGTTCCATACCAAGTTTCAACTTTTCTACGAAGGGTGGCAAAATGAGTATGGTAATGAACAAGAGGGACTGCAAAATAATCGGCAAATCATTCAAAAATCGTCTGCCGCTGTCTTTTCCCAAGCGGATATTACGATCTTCATACGATCTGAAAAGATGACCCCCAAAAATGGCGATGGGTAAAAAGATGGGGGCAATGTAGGGAATCATTTTAGATGAAGAAAGGGAGAAGAAGATGAAGATGAAGAGGATCCATACCAGCAGGAACTGTTTTTCTGCAACCTCAAAGAGAGGGGTTCTTTTTTCTACCCCCTCCTTTAATGCTTTCAATAAAAAGGCAGACCACGGCAAGGTTCCAACGATAACGATGGGAACATAGAACCAAACGGGTTGCTCCCGAGCATGGAGGGTCGTGGTATATCTCAGAAAATGTTCCTGAACGAAGAAAAACCATAAGAAGTCTTTATTGGCTTTTTGAACCAGAATGATCCATGGACATGAAATGAGAAGAAAGATGATGATTCCAACCGGTGAAATGAGCTTGAACACATCACGCCATCTCTTTGAAACGAATAGCCACAAGACCGTGATGGCAAACGGGAAGGCGATCCCGATCAATCCCTTCGTCAGAAAGGCAAGTGCACTGCTTAGGTAAAGAAGATAGAGCCAGCCTTTTCTCTGGCAGCCTTCAGCAAAGGAGCGATATCCCGCCCACGTGGCAAAACACACAAAGAAGGCGAGAGGCGTATCCAGGATATTGATTCTCCCGAGGAATGAGGGATAGAGAAACGTACTCAATACCCCCGCTGAATAGAGTCCGGTCTTTGTGTCATGGAAAAAAGTCCCGATACGATAAACAAGGAAGATAGATCCCCAGGCGCAAAGGGCGACAAATAACCTTGAGGAGAATTCATTCTCTCCAAATATTTTGAATGCCAGTGCCGTTGCCCAGTAGCACAGGGGGGGTTTCTCAAGGTAAACCACATGATTTAAATGGGGAGTGATGTAATCCCCTGCACGGTTCATGAGACTTGGGATATCGCTATAACGGGCTTCATCTGGTTCCATCAAGGGCATTGCAGGCAATAGGGAGATATAGAGAAATAAGGGGATGACGAAGAGGAAAAAGATTTTTTCCTTCGTCCAATTCCCTTTTTGAACCTCAGTCAACTTTTGTTCACCCCCAGTCCTGTAACGCATCCATAGGTGACTTGTCTGATATCCTCACCAGAAATAATCATACTCTCCTGTGTCACCTTGCCGACTAGATCTTTCATGCTCGCGACGATATAGTCAAGGCCGGTTGGAGGAAAAGCCCCTATGAGTGCAGTAGAATCCGCAAAATACGGATTCATGGCGAGAGTATGCTCGACCGTTTTTTGTGATGCCCATCTACCCTGCTGCTGTTGAATCCCAAATGAGCTCCAATCCTCAATGATCTAAAATAGTTCTATTTCGAGTTAGGATTCGATGATGAATTTAAAATAAGCGATATCTTTCCTGCGCAACCTGAGATATCCGGATTGATTATCCATCCTTCAATTTTAAATTTCAGATTTTAGATTTCGGATTGAAAAAACTGCAATCTGCAATTTGCGATCCGCAATTAGTTTTTTTTAATCAGGGTTCCTTTGACATCCCCGAAGAACATGACATCTTTGATCGTCCCCTCTGTGGGGTAAAGTTCTTTTGATAACCATCCTTCGATAAGACCTTCTTTCGAGTGTGTCACCTCTGGATCCAGAAAAAGCTTGACGAGATACTCTTTCCCATCTTTAAATTTCTCAGATTTTTTTCTCTTCTCCTCCTCTTCTTTTGAAGCCACTCTCACTTCATAACTGGAAGGTCCCTTCTTGGGAAAAGTCGCCACGGTATACTTTCTCCCCCTTTCGATCTCCCCATAGACACCATAACGAAAATTGTAAGCGGCCGTGATGAAATCATCATAGACCATTCCTGGAGGAATCTCCTCTTCTGTCCTCCCCTGGGTGCCGTCTTTCCTTAGCCTCACTTGAATCCATTTTCGCTTTTGATAGTCGAACAAGTTAGTTCGCCTCCTCAACCTGCTTCCGATCTTCACCTCTTCTTCAAACGATATGGATCGGAGGCGTCTCCCCCCATCCATCTCTTCCATGACGGAGCGATACGTGTCCGTTCGATACCGGGCCACCCATCCCAGCACACCCAAGGTCTCCCCTTGAAGGGTGGATGAATAGCGGCCCTTTTCCTTCATTGCCTTGAAACTTATTTTTCCCAATGCCACTTCCTTAAATAGCCAGACCCCGATGATATAGTGAAGTTCCTCGCCCATAAAGAATTCGCCAATGGAGTTTCCTTCTCTCTTTCTTAGAAGGACGGGAACGTCCGCCCATGACTCCAGAGCAAGGAGGGGAAAAGAAGATAGAAGAGGAAGTCCCAAAAGCCACCGAAGAAAATATCGTCTTGTTAGCGAGTTCATTTTTTTTGGTCTTACCTGCCTTCCGAATTCCAAACAGCAATCTCTACCAACCGACATTTCCCAGATGACATCATTTTTAACCATTCCCAGGTCTATCCACCGACCAAACTATGCATTCATAATACCAGTGTAATTACATGAAGGTTATAAACACGATCTCAGATTTTGTATCAATACGCATGGGAGGACCCACAGTCCCCGCCCCGCTGGAGGTATAAACCAAAAGATCACTAAACCATTTTAATCCATAATCGTACCCATGATAGACTTGCGAAGTAATAAAACGTAAAAGAAAAACCTGACCATGGTGAGTATGGCCGGACAGCTGCACCGATATCCCTTGGTCCCTAGCGACCTGCAAATTGAGAGGCGCATGCTTCAACAAGATACTTGGCTGATGATGGTTGATCTTTATCTTCTGCAAAATCGCCTTAAACTGATCCTCTCGCCTTGTATCCCTATAATCCACTCCAATGATCTGCAAGCCATCGAGCACAACCATCTCGTTATCCAAGACTTGCATCCCAGCTCGTCGAACGGCCTGGAGGTAAGGGGTCTTATCACCAAACTCTTCATGATTCCCAGTAATGAAATAGGTACCGTAAGGAGCGGAGATTTTAGAGAGGGGTTCGATTATTCTATCGAGATCCACCGGCTCACCATCGAAAAGGTCACCACCGATAAAAACAATATCCGGTTGCAAACTCTGAATCATGGTCGCAATTTGCCGGGCAAATCGGTTGTTTCTTACCGGACCTAAATGAGTATCGCTCACCCAGACAGCATGTTTGCCTTTCCATTCACTTGGTAAATCATGGAGTTGAAGGGTAATTCGGGTAATTCGAGTCACCCCTGAATTGATAAATCCATAAAGGCTTGCTATTAGGGCCATTCCCATTAGAACTTCAATCAATGTTTTTTTATTCAAGAAAAAGTGAAATAATTTAGCCAATCCATATAAGGTCCAACAGACAATGGAAGCGAGAACGAAAAGGTAAACTATCCCTATCCAGGATGCCGTAGCGGTATAAAACCATCTCACCCAAAGGTTGGAATAACGGGAGGCAAGGAAGGAGGTGGGAAGCAGGCTTAAGAATAACACACCCAGGGCAATTTTCAGTGTCAGACGTCTCAACGGGCTGTCTACACCCAAAAAGTTCACCAGGGTGAAGTATAAGAGCAGGTGCCCCAAAAAGAGGAATGATTGGAGTATGATCCTGAAGAGGCCGAAGCGCATAAAGGTTTAAACATTATAATTTATGGGACACCAATTTGCCATTGAACCGGTCTTTTGATTAGAACGAACCGTATCCCACAAAGATAGAATCTTAAGGAATGCATGACCGGAGATGACCCTGATGACTCGACTCGATGCCTCCGGGGTAGGATGGAATTGGATTAAGGGTAGAGTTGGTGGTGAGAACAAGGATGAGGAGATGGTGCTGCGGACAACCTCTTGTAATTTTTTGTTTTACATTATCGTCCTCACGTATAATATTTTATAATGCGACTCGAATATAATCTGAAGGATATTATTTTCATAATCCTTTTTTAATTATTGAAAAGAGGCAATATTGGACACACGTGCTATATTCCTTGATACAAGCTTTCTTTCCGAGCAGTGGGTTATCGACCCCGTGCACCTGAGGCCATTCTACCGGGCTACGGTTCAACAAGTCTAACTCTGAGTGTGGTACAATGATTGGGGGCAGGTCAATAGACTCAAATTTAGTGGATGGTCCTACCCCCAGGATTATGGAAGGATTGGAGGCATTGGCCAGGATGATCCATCCAGAAGTCTTGGGAGAGAAGAGATGAAATCGTTAATGATCCAAGGGACAGGCTCTTATGTTGGAAAGAGTTTAATGGTGGCAGGACTTTGTCGGATCTTTAAAAAGGATGGATTTAATGTGGTCCCTTTCAAATCCCAGAACATGTCTTTGAACTCCTATGTGACAAAGGAGGGAGGGGAGATGGGAAGGGCTCAGGTGGTTCAGGCAGAGGCAGCGGGCATCGAGCCCCACGTCGATATGAACCCGATCCTAATCAAACCCAACACGGATATTGGCGCCCAAATCATCATCCAGGGAAAAGTTTACGGAAACATGTCTGCCATTCGGTATCACCGATTTAAGAAAAGAGCCCTAAAGGCTGTCAAAGAGAGTTTTCATCGTCTGAAGCAAAGATATGAGCTTATGGTGATCGAGGGTGCTGGAAGCCCTGCAGAGGTCAATCTGCGAGAAAATGATCTTGCAAATATGGGAATGGCGGAGATTGCGGATGCCCCTGTTATCTTGGTTGGCGATATTGATAAGGGAGGGGTCTTCGCCTCTCTCATCGGAACCCTCGAGCTCTTGAACAAGGAAGAAAAAAGGAGAATCAAGGGGTTCATCATCAACAAGTTTCGTGGAGACATTCGATTATTAAAGCCGGGGCTGGATTTCCTCGAGAGAAAGACAGGACTGCCCGTTCTCGGTGTTATTCCCTATTTTAAAGATCTCTATGTACAGGAAGAGGACGGAGTCTCAATAGAAAAGTTTGGATCAAATCCAAAGAGAGGAGACATACGAATTGTAGTCATCTATCTTCCCCACATCTCAAATTTCACAGATTTTGATGCCTTGCAGAAAGAACCGGATGTGGAGCTCTGTTATTTAAGGCCCGGAAGTCCGATACCCGTTTCGAATTTGATTATTATCCCAGGAAGCAAGAATACGATCGATGATTTTGCCTACCTCAGGAAATCTCAGTATGACAAAGCAATCCTCAAACATCGTCAAAGGGGCGGATTCGTCATAGGGATTTGCGGAGGATACCAAATGCTGGGCCAGCGGATCTCCGACCCTTTTAAGATCGAAACGAATCGAAGGAGCATCGCTGGACTGGGTCTGCTCAATGTTGAAACCACCATTGAAAAGGAAAAGGTGACTTCTCAGGTTTCGGCCAAGGTT
>Ga0187769_10002102_pt1 | contig 11580 bp, 8 predicted proteins | sample 0116_SJ02_MP02_1_FD_133140 | JGI IMG/M metagenome (GOLD analysis project Ga0187769, IMG submission 133140) | Tropical peat soil microbial communities from peatlands in Department of Meta, Colombia - 0116_SJ02_MP02_10_MG | ecosystem: Environmental > Terrestrial > Soil > Wetlands > Peat | place... | reverse complement strand
CGTTTTAGGATTACGTAAAAAGTTTGGTAAAAGAAAGGAATTCCTATTTCTCTCGATCTGGTTCTTTTTTATCTTCCTTTTTTTCACCCTGTCCAAAGGAAAGAAAGATAACTATCTCTTGCCCCTTTACCCGGCAGCCGCGCTGATGGTTGGCGCTGTGTGGGATCACGGGTTTCAATCAGAGGAGGGGAAGAGGGGATTTCTGCCTGGCCTTCTCCTTTTGACTCTCTTATTCTTCGCCGGCGCTGTCTTGTTCCTGTTAAAGATTCCGCAAAGGTTCTATCCGGCTCTGATGGACTATTACTTCATAGCGCTCTCCGTCCTCTCTTATTTATGGATCAGTTCGTTTTTCTCTCTGTTATTTTTTATCAAGAAAAAGCGATGGGCTTCGTTCATCAGCCTTATGATCGCTTTCATTCTCCTCCACCTCCATTTTAGTTTTCTTCTGCCCAGGTTCGACCCACAGAAGTCAGCCAGGGTATTTTCACAGAGAATTCTAAAAAGGATGGAGCCGGAGGATGAACTCAAGACCTATTCCCTCAAGTCGAACGGGTTGCTTTACTATACCAAGAAGCCTTATATCGAGAGTATTCAAAGCAAAGAACGGTTTTTTGAGGTTCTAAGCTCCCCTAAACGAGTGTTTGTTGTGATTTATCCGGAAGCCCTCGATCACCTCAGGAAAGAAACAGGAATCCAGGTTTGCCCTCTTGAACAGATGGTGGTAGGCAATTGGGAGTATGTTCTTATTTCAAACCGCTAGCCCACAAACCGTAGCCGCAGCCTTCAGGCTGCGAGTTCGCGCCGGCTAAAGCCTGCGCCTACGATTTTGACTACGATGGTAAGTTTCGGAAGGATTGACATCTCAGGGGAGTGAGGTTAAATAAAACCGATGAGGATAACGCTGACGCGGCGAGCAAAGAGGGCTGTTCACCGGGCAGATTGAAATGAAAAGGTGTAGGTGATGTATCACGTAAGGCAACTGTATCAAAACAAAACCTATGCGGCAGGCTACGAGAAGACGAGATTTAAGGGATTTTATGGAAGATTCAGGAATTGGAATACCAAAAGGGTGATCTCAAAGCTGCTTCGATTTACAGGGAGAGAGGGGTTTGCCCTTGACATCCCCTGCGGGACGGGAAGGTTAAGTCATCTGATTTTGAAGAGCGGGTATAAATGGATCGGCGGGGATATCTCGTTAGAGATGATGATGGAGTCAAGAAAGAGGATGAATGGCTTTGAGGAATCCTTCTCGAACATCCGTCTGGATGCCGAGGCCATGGCATTTAAGGACAGCACGATCGACTGCGTTTTCTCCATCCGGTTTATTTATCATATCCCCATGGAGATAAGATATCGAATGCTTCAGGAGATGAAAAGGGTGACCAAGAAATGGCTGATCATCGATTATAATTATCCAAACAGGTTTAAGAGGATGGCCCGCAGGATAGGATCTCTTTTCGGTGAGAGGCCGATTAAGAAAAGGATCTCGCTCCCAGAGATAACGAGGGAACTCGGGGAGAATGGTTTCAGTATTTATAAGGCCATTCCTGCGTCAAGGTTGTTTTCCGATAACGTCCTATTGCTGTGTCACAAATAGGATCGCAGCCTCTCACCCCTTTACCAGGAGGCTATACCGCCCATGGCCTTAGCGGAAGAGACAGTCGGGTTTGAAAGTTTTAGAATGCGGTCTTTTAGGAATGGCTATCGGCGTTGTGGGATACAGGGGCATCTCAAAGGTATGGAGCATCAGAATCTGACACGTAAGAGGTTGCCGCTCTAAAAACCTTTCACCCGACCGCCTCTCCCGCCTTACTAGGGACGGATTTGTTATTGCGAGATAGAAAGGCGCATATTTCAAATGAAGATTGTCTATGGAGTTCGGATATGAAGCTTTTGTTGATCGGAATAGGAAGATGGGGCAAGAACCACTTGAAGACGCTGACGAAGCTGGTCGACGAACTTTATGTGGTCGATTCGGATTCGAGTCAGTTGAAGACGTGTCGGGAATTCTCCATTCCCGAAGATCATCTTTCAAACGATTACCATGATTTCCTCGATCGAATAGACGGGGTGGACGTCGTCACGCCCGCTGACAACCATCTGGCCATCTGTAGGGAATGCTTCGATAGGAAGAAGGACGTCTTTGTAGAAAAACCGATCGCCCTCACGTCTCAGGAGGCGAAAGAGATGATCGCGCTGGCGAAAAAGAAAAGCGTGATCCTTCAGGTGGGCCATGTCTACCGATACCACCCGGCCTCTTCGAAGATCACGAGTCTCATCGGAGAGGGCCGGTTGGGAAAAGTCCAGTACGGCTACGGCCATTTTATGGGTTTCAAGAGACCCAGGACGGATGTCGGTGTGACGCAAACGGACGCGATCCATTATTTCGACCTTTTCAATTACCTCCTTGGTGGGCCCCCACGGGCTGTCACGGCCGTCGTCAAGAATTACCTCAACTTTCCTCTGGATGATACCTCCGTCTCCGTTCTGGATTATCATGGAAAGACGGTTTTTATCGAGGCAGGCTATATGCCGCCCGAGAAGCGAAGGGATATCGCCATCGTCGGGGATCGAGCAAGCCTCTATTGCGACTTCCAAAAAAATTCTCTTCTCTTTTACGAGAACCGGCATGAGAGGCAAGGGGAAAAATGTGTTGCCCTGGAAGGAGAGGTCCAAAACATTCCCATTCCAGCGGAAGAGCCCCTATCGACGGAACTGAAAGCTTTTCTTGATTCGATAAGAAACCGATCCAAGCCCTTGGCGGATGGGCAGGCTGGGTTGGAAGCGTTAAAAATCGTTGAGGCCTGCTACCGATCCTCTCAGAGCGGTAAGAGGGTCGAGATGAAGTGGGGGAAAAATGACGTTCGAGGAAAGGAGTTAAAATGAAGGTGCCTCTTTCTAAACCTTATGTGGATAAGGAAATGAAAGATCGCGTCCTGGAAGTGATCGATTCCGGGCAATATATTCTGGGGAACCAATGCAAAGATTTTGAAAAAGAGTTTGCCCAGTTCGTGGGTGTGAAGCACGCTGTCCTCACCTCTTCGGGGACATCGGCCATCTTCCTCTGTCTCAAGGCCTTGGGTGTGGGGAAAGGTGACGGGATCCTGGTTCCTTCTCTCACGGCTTTTCCGACCATTGAGCCGGTGTTTCATGTAGGAGCAAGACCGATTTTCATCGATATTGATGACACCTATACAATGGACCCAAAGCATATCGAATCGGTCTTAAAAAAGAGCCGGATACGGGGAGTCAAGCAGATCAAGGGGATCATCCCCGTCCATCTTTACGGCCATCCTGCCCAGATGGATGTTCTTCGTGATTTGGCCAAACAATACGGGCTTTTCATTTTGGAAGACTGCTGTCAGGCTCACGGCGCCCGATTTCAGGGAGCCAGGGTAGGATCGATGGGGATTGGCGGATGCTTTTCCTTCTATCCCTCAAAGAACCTGACGGTTTTTGGGGATGGTGGAATCCTCGTGACATCGGACGATGAGATGGCCAAGACCTGCCGCATGCTGAGGGATCACGGTCGAAAAGAAAAATATGAGCATGAATTAGTGGGATATAATTTGAGGTTTAATGAAATCCAGGGTGCGGTGGGACGCCTCCAACTTAAAAGGCTGGCCTGGTTTAATGAATCAAGACGACGTATCGCAGGATGGTACAACGATGGACTAAAGGGAGTTCCTGTAGTGACCCCCCAAGCAAAGGACTGGGCCGAGGCGGTCTATCATCTTTATGTCATCCAGACGGATCAACGAGAGAAGCTGGCGGATTTCTTAAAGCAGAAGGAGGTTCAGTCTGGGATCCATTATCCCATCCCCAACCATCAACAGCCAGCCGTTCGGAATGCCATTGGCAAACAACCCAAACTCAAAGTGACAGAAGCAACGGTGCAAAAGATTCTTTCCCTTCCCATCTACCCGGAGCTTGAAAAAGAGAAGGTGGATTTCGTCTGTGCCAGCATCAAGGAGTTCTTTGATCAAAAGAAGTAAGCGTGGGGTAGGGATCGTCTCATGAGAGAGAATCATCCGATTGATATTTCTGTGGTTGTGCCCGTCTATAACGAGGAGGAGAATCTCCCGGTTCTGATCCCTCAAATCGCAGAGGTGCTGAAGCCCTTAGCGAAAACCTTCGAGATGATTTTCGTGGACGACGGCAGCAAAGACCAAAGCCGCCCTCTGCTTAAGAAGATGATTCTGGAATATCCCCAGATACGCATCCTCGGTTTTAAGAAGAACTGCGGCGAGACGGCCGCAGGGGCAGCTGGGATCAAGGAAGCGCGGGGAAAAATTGTCATCACCATCGATGCCGACCTTCAGAATGACCCTAAGGACATCCCGAAGATGCTGGACTATCTCAAAGAGTACGACATGGTCACGGGATGGCGTCAGAAGAGGGAGGATTCGTGGGTCAAGCGGATCACGTCAAGGATTGCGAATCGAATCAGGAACCGCTTGAGCGAGGAGGAGATCCAGGACAGCGGTTGCACCTTCAGGGCTTATAAGAGGGAATGTCTTCAGGAGATCAAACTTTATAAAGGGATGCACCGCTTCATCCCCACCCTGATGAAGATGGAGGGTTACCGTGTGATTGAAATACCCATTGTCCATCATCCCAGAAAGTTTGGCGTTTCGAAGTATACCACCTGGAACCGGATGTGGCGCGCCTTCGTCGATCTTCTGGCAGTGAAATGGATGAAGAGTCGCCATATCGATTATGAGATCGAGGAAAGAATCTGATCGAGCGATTAACGTAAAGAAAGGATTTTTTTCCCACGAGACGCCTTTTTTTCATCAAAACTCCATCCAAATGGGTTCACATCCTTTTTCTTGTCGGAATCTGCCTTATCCTTTACTTTCTCAATCTGGGTCGATGGGATCTTTGGAATCCGGATGAACCCCGTTATGCACAAATTGCCAGAGAAATGCTGGACCGTGGCGATTGGATTCTCATGCATCTCAACGGAGGCGTCTATGGCGACAAGCCTCCCCTCTTTTTTTGGCTGATCGCTCTCTCCTCCTACTTGTGGCAAGGCTTCACTTCGTTTTCCGTGAGGTTTCCCTCGGCCGTCTTTGGGACACTCACTGTCCTTCTCACTTTCTTTCTGGGGAAAAGGCTTTATTCTTCCCGAACGGGGTTCTTCTCCGGACTTGTCCTGGCCACAAGCCTCCATTTCGTCTACCTGTCCACCCGTGCCAATATTGATGCGACGCTCACCTTCTTTACGACCGCTTCGTTCCTTTGTTTCTTCCTCTGGTATCAGGAGGGTAGGGAGGAAGGAATTTGTCACAGCCGGAGTGGCCGAAACCTTTTTATTCTTGGATTCTATATTAGCATGGCCTTTGCTACCTTGGCCAAGGGGCCGATCGGATTGGTCTTTCCGCTCTTGGCGAGCCTCATCTTTCTCCTCATTCGAAAAGAATACGGAGAAATGAAACGGATGAAGCTGCTCCCGGGGCTCTTTTTATTTCTGGCCATCGTCCTTGCGTGGTATCTTCCCGCCATCTCTCTGGGTGGAAGGGCTTATGTCGAGGAGAATCTTTTCAGGCATACGACGGAAGCCTATTCGACGGGATGGACCCATCCGCACCCGTTCTATTACTATTTGTATAGTTTTCCGACGGGCTTTATGCCCTGGGTTTTCTGTTTGCCCGCGGCCATTGTTTACGGTTGCTCCAAGGCAACCGTCGGGAAGCGAAAGGAGTTCCTCTTTTTCTCCGTGTGGTGTCTTTTCATTTTTGTATTTTTTTCAATATCCAGATCAAAAAGGGCCCTCTACCTCTTGCCTCTTTTTCCGGCTGCCTCTCTCATGGTCGGGAAATTCTTAAGCGACTTCATCTCCGGCCCGTTGGATTCATTTAAGCGAGGATGGATTGTGTTTCCCTTCTACGGGTTAATCGGGCTAGGATTGATCGCAGGGGTTGCGGGTCCGTGGGTGGTCTCAGTGAAGTTCGCTCCTTACTTACGCTACAGTTTTCCTGTTGCTGTCCTCTTGGTAGGGTGCAGCCTGGCCATGCTGGTATTCCTTCTCTTGAAAAATTATAGGGCCGTCCTGTTACTCCTCGTGGGAATGATGGTTGCCGGATATTTTTATACGTTTAGGGTTGTCTTTCCCGTTATCAACACAGAGATGTCGGCCCGGTTCATCTCCGAAGAAGTGACATCGCGGATTCGGCCTGGCGACAAATTAGTGATCTACGGGGGGCTTGGAATCGATCCCTACAATTATTATACGGGGGTTGTGCCCATTAAAACATTTTACAGCAAAAAGGCGTTTCTCGATCTTATACAGTCTTCAGAAAGAGTCTATTGCATCCTCGAGTTCAGTGAGTATTCTCAGGTCTTCAGCGGCGGAACGGAGCAGAAGGTTCACTTGATCGCGCGGCGCCGCGTGAGAAACGACGATGTGGTTTTGATTACGAATCACTCCCCTTTATCTCCCCTAAACCTAAGGCGGGAATAGAGCGAGGTGCGATTCCCCTTGCCCTCTTTGCCAACGAGGGGTAATTCCTCCCTTTAGCAAGGGGAGGCGCCGCCGTCCAGAGCCTCACTCCTCAGACAAGCGGAGGCATTGGGACTTTGGCGCCGGACGGTTAAGAGGGTTTTTACAGATTGGCGTCTTTATTATTATGAGACTGCTAATAACTGTGTTAAAATACAAATATTTTTCAGTAAAACACAGGAGATATGAGGACTTTTGATTCCACTGAATGTATCCATTATAGGCGCGGCCAGAACAAGAAATGGCATCGGCGAGTATATTGGAAAGTATTTCCATAAGCTCGGGGCAAGAGTCACTTCTGTGCTGGGGACCACGGAGAAAACGAGCCTTCAAGCCTCTTCTGCTTTAAAGAAATACGGAATAGAAGCCCATCCATATGCCACCTTCGACGATATGGTGAGGGCAGAAAAGCCCGATGCAGTGGTCATTGCCTCGCCTTCTTCAACCCATTATGAATACCTATTAAAATGTCTTGACTCCGGACTGCATATTTTCTGCGAAAAACCGTTCCTCTGGGGCGACCAGGCGGATATTCGAAAAAAGGCTGAGGACATTATCGAAAAGGTCCAAGAAAAAAAGATTACGATTGCCATGAATTCTCAGTGGCCTTTCTCCCTCGATGACTATGAGAAAATTTGCGGAGGGATCAGGATTGCCGAGGCCAATCATTTTTCAATTCGGATGTCGCCTTTTTCTCCGGGAAGGGTGATGATCCCTGAATCCGTTCCTCATCCCCTCAGTATTCTTTACTGCCGGTTGGGACCCGGAAGGATAGAAGGTTTGAATTTTGAATCGGATGGGGGAGAGAAAATGAGCATCCGATTTACCTATTTGTTTGGAACACGCGCCTGTGATGTGTTAATAAGGTTAGTACACCAGAAGACTCCACCGCGTGGCTTCTCCTATGGATTCAACGACAAAGTTGTTTCACGAAGTTTGGATTTAAAAAATTATGAAATCTACTTTCATTACGGAAAGAAGAAAGTGAAGATTGCGGACCCCCTCGAACTCTCCGTCAAAAATTTTATGGAGGCCCTTGAAAAGGGGACCGAGCCTCTCATCGGGGCCGCGCATATTCTCCACAATATGTCGCTGCTGAAAACGGTTGATGACGGTTTTGGTGAATTTGAAAAGAGAGCATCATGGAAAAGCTAAGCGAAAGGGAGCATGACTTCGGCTCCAAATTGAGACAGGACGCTACCCTTCAAAGGCTCAAAGACTACATTGAATGGCAGAGGGACTGCGAGATCCAAGCCTCGGGTCGAGGACTGCCGATGTTCAGCCCGATCTCCATCAATTTGGACTTGACCTCCGCCTGCAATTTCTCATGCCATTTTTGTGTCGATTCGAGACTGATCAACGCCGGGAAAACCCTGGCATTGGAGAAAGTCAAGAAGACGATCCACACGCTTCATTCCCATGGCCTTCTCTCCGTCATCTTGATCGGAGGGGGAGAGCCCACGCTTCATAGGCATTTTGGAGAAATCGTGCGTTATATCAAGGGCAAGGGATTACAGGTTGGGATCGTGACCAACGGTTCGCAGCTCGAAAGAATTGAAGCGGTGGTCCAAGAGCTCAAGGAGAAAGATTGGGTCAGAATTTCTGTTGATGCGGGAGGCGAGGAAGTGTTTCAGGCGCTGCACGTGCCCAGGACGCGGGTGACGCTCAGGGGAACATTGGAAAAAGGAAAGAAGCTGAAAAAGAAGAATCCTCTGGTTTCATTGGGTTACTCGTTTGTGGTCGTTTGGGGAGGTGTGGAGGTGAACAGAAAGAGACTCCGCCCCAATCTGGATGAGATGACCAGATCCGTAGAACTGGCGAGGGAATTCTCATTTGATTATGTTTCGTTCAAACCCTGTCTTGTCCGGTGGAATGAGTCTCAGAGGGAAACGTTGCTGAAAAACGTCGGGAAGACGAAGGAAGGAGAGATTATCGATCAAATCAAGGCCCGTCTTCAGGAAGCAAGGCATGCGGCAGGGGATCACGTCAAGATTCTCGAAAGCTCCAACCTGAAAGCCATGCTGAATCGTGAGACCGACCGGATCAAGAAACAACCCGCGAGGTGCCACATGCAATTCTTCAGGACCGTGGTGACACCCTTCGGGATCTTTCACTGTCCTGCATTTCGAGGGGTGGAGGTGGCCAGGGTTGGAATGCCGGATGGGTATCTCTCGGAAACAAAATTGAGGGAGACCCTCCAACGGACTGCCGAGTCGATCCGGACTTTTGATGCCAAAGAAGAATGTAAAGATGTTGGATGTTTTTACAATCGCACGAACTGGTGGTTAGAAGAGTTCATTCATTCCAAAGGAAATGTCCACAACCTTGAAAAAATTGAGAACGATAACTTCTTCCTTTAGTTCCAGGCCTTCGAGATCTTGAATACTGGATAGGCACTCAGCCGAATGAAGATCCTTCATCTTTTCAGCAACTGGAAGTGGACAGGCCCAGCTGATCCAACCCTGGCCCTCTGCAAGGAATTGGAGAGGCGAGGCCACGATGTCACCTTCGCCTATCGAAAACCACCTCTTCCGGTCGAGGATAGTATTGAAAAAAGAGTCCGGCAGGCAGGGGTGAAGGTTACGGACCAATTTCGGCTGGACCATTCGCTAAAGTTTTTTCGTCCCTCCTTTCTCCCAACGCATCTTCGTGACATCTCAGACATCACCCGATACCTTTGCCAGGAAGCATTCGACATTCTCAATGTCCACCATTCCCACGGCCATCTCCTAGGCGGGATCGCCGCGAGAAGGTCAGGTCTTCCTGTCATCGTTATTCGGACGGACCATAAGCGAGACCCTTTGACGCCCGGTTTGGGGAATCGCTTTCTCATCTCTCAGTTTACGGACGGCATGATCACTTTTTCCGAGAGGGCGAGAAGAGAAGACGCCGAACATTTCGGCCTCCCTCTTGAGAGGGTTCGGAAGATTTCGCCCGCCCTGGATCTCAGCCGGTATGACCCAAACAGGAAATTTAGGGAGATGAGAAATCTCCTGGGAATCGGGCCGAAGGATATCGTGATTGGAATGGTTGCTCGATTTCAAAAATACAGAAGGACGGCTGTCTTCTTGGAGGCGGTGAAAAAGATTGCGGGAGAATTTCCAAACGTGAAAGTCCTCCTAGTCGGCCGGTCGAGTCAGATGGAGCACAGCGTCATCCAGCCGATGAAACAGCTTGGCGTTGAAAAGTGGGTCGTTCTCGGGGGGTATCGGACAGAGGACTATCTTGATACCTTGGCCTGCATGGATATCTTCGTTTTTTTAATGGCGGGTTCCGACGGGACAGCCAGGGCCCTGAGAGAGGCCATGGCCATGGGAAAACCAGTCGTCGTTGCCAACCGGGGGATGCTTCCGGAGCTGGTGAAGGATGGGATCTCAGGTTTGGTCGTGAACGATACCTCGGAAGGCTTGGCCGATGCCGCGCTTCGACTGCTTCGTCATCCCGAAATGAGGGAGGCTTTGGGAAAGGCGGCCTATCAGAGGGCACATGAAGAGTTTCGGTTAGATCAACAGGCGGAGGCCGTTGAGGAATTTTATCGGGAGATGATCCGATTGGGGAAACGGAAGTAAGCCCCTCACCCCGCCCTCTCCGCAGCAGGGAGAAGGAAAGGGTGAGGGGGATGGTTGAACAAAGTAAATGGGAACTTCGAATTTTAAACGAGTATCCAAAGGTGAAATCAGAGGTTGGGTGACGGGGAAAGTGTTGGATAGCCTTCCCGTCGATTTTTTTAGCGACCCTATCTCTTCCATCGGGGGGATGGGGGGGGAAGTGGTCAAGGACTCGACGTGGAGGCGGGCGGCTATCTTCCGCCTTCCAAATGGCATAAGGGTTTTTTTGAAAAGGGATAAGGTGAAGGGCTGGCCGGAGTATGTGAAATATCTTCTTCTCCCCTCCAAAGGACAAAAGGAATTTCTCATCGCTTCACAATTAGAGCGGAAGAAGCTTAAGGTCCCCAAACCTCTGGGCTGGGTGGAGAGAATCCGGAAGGGGCTGGTCAGGGAAAGCTTTTACCTCTCGAAGGCGACCGGAACGGGAGTCTCGTTCATCGATGAGGTCGCCAAAGCAAAAGAACCTCGTTCGATTATGGAATTGGCGATGACCGTTAGAGCGTTTCAAGACGCGGGCTTATTTCATCAAGACCTTCACGGAGGGAACTTTCTGTGGAAGGGCGACTCCTTGTTTCTGACGGATTTACATCGTGCGAAAATTGTGGAAACCCTTTCCCCGAACCAAAGGCTATGGAATCTTGCTCACCTCTTTCATTCCTTAAGGAAGATGTGGGGAGAGATCGAACAGCTTCAATTCCTGGATCGATATTTCGAAGGGATCTCGGACGAGCACAAGAAAAGAGAGATTTTATTCGAGAGGATTTATCCCGCCATGGATCGCCTTCTCAGGAGGCAGTGGCGAAGCAGAACGAAACGCTGTCTGAAGGAAAGCGGCGAGTTTATGGTGCAAAGGGAGAGAGGGCTCCGCTATTTTCACCGACGGGATTTCTCTCCGGACCGTCTGAAAAGAATGTTGGATGAGCACCAGGATCTGGTAAGAGAGAAGTCCTCCTGCCTCGTCAAAAACTCTCCGGAAGTGAACGTTTCTATCTTAAAGGACGAAGAGGAACGGATTAGTTTAAAACAATTCTGCTATCCTCACTTCTGGGGACGGGTGAAAGAATATTTTCGTCGCTCAAAAGGGCTCAAGGCCTGGGTGGCGGCTAATGGCCTGCGGGCCAGAGGCATTCCAACTCTTAAGCCTTTCGCTCTTGTGGAAAGGAAAGGCTGGACAGGATTGAAGGAGAGCTTTCTGTTCATGGAGGCACCGGCCAGCCATTTAGAGATGGATCGATATGTTTTAAAGGGATTTGAAGGTTTGAAGAAGAAAAGGTTTTTTGTGAAGGCCTTTGCTCGCTGGCTTGGCGGCCTTCATAGAATGAGCGTGTACCATAAGGATATGAAAACGTGCAATATCGTTGTCTCGGAGAAAGGAGAGGCATGGGATTTTCATCTCCTCGATTTTGAGGACATCCGATTGGACAAGAAAGTGAACCGGAAAAAATTGTTCAGAAATTTTCTCCAGCT
>Ga0187769_10002101_pt1 | contig 11582 bp, 7 predicted proteins | sample 0116_SJ02_MP02_1_FD_133140 | JGI IMG/M metagenome (GOLD analysis project Ga0187769, IMG submission 133140) | Tropical peat soil microbial communities from peatlands in Department of Meta, Colombia - 0116_SJ02_MP02_10_MG | ecosystem: Environmental > Terrestrial > Soil > Wetlands > Peat | place... | reverse complement strand
TCTTGCGAAAGTCGTTTTGTCCCTGCAGACCGCCCCCGGGGATTGCGTCTGTCTTCGGCACTCCTTCGGGAAGCTGGCGCGCGCTGGCAGGAAGGTCGTAGGCAACCCAGTGTACCCACGTGCCAACGGGGGCGTCGGGATCGTCGGCGATCAAGGCGAAGCTCTGGGTTCTGGCTGGGGGATCGTTCCAGCTTAGCGCCGGAGAGACGTCGGCGCCGGAGCAGGTGTACTTGCTGGGGATATCGCCTCCCGGCTGGAAGGCGGTTGAGCTCAGCTTCAAGGACATGGCGCTGCCTCCTGGTTGCTGCTGCGACCAGACACTGGCCGCAAACAGTACAACGATGCCTGCGAAGATCCTCATCCGCTTCATGCCACCACCATTGGATGCGCGGTGGTGTCCACGGGTCGCGTACAAGAGTGGTAATCCCCCTCTCAAAAAGGTGGGGCAATAGCTGGTTTATAATCAAGTGCTCCCGCAGGACTCTTGGAGTACCCAGCACATGATTCGCTTTCTGCAAAGGCCTGGACCGCTGAAGAAGTATCTGCTCGGCGGCGTCCTGTTGATAGTCAGTGCGACCATGGTGATCACCTTGATCCCGGGGGGGACCCTGGGCAGCGCCTTCGGCTTCGGGGGGGCCCCACAAGGTGTGTATGCCAAGGTCGGCGACCAGGAAGTCACCATGCAAGACGTGCGGCAGCGCGCGCAAGCGGCGGTGCGCCAGGCCGGATACCCGGCGGCGCTGTTGCAATTCGTTAGCGGCCAGGTGGCGCAGCAGATGGTGGTCCGCACCGCCATGATAGTGGAAGCTTCCCGGCTAGGGCTGCGGGTCACCGACGACGAATTGCGCGACGAACTGCGGTCGGGGCCGCTCGGCGCGCAGTTGTTTCCCAGCGGCAACTTCATTGGCCAGGACCGTTACGAGCAGTTCGTCTCCCAGCAGTTCAATATAGGCGTGTCGCAGTTCGAGCTGCAGGTCAAGGATGACCTCCTGTTGCGCAAGCTGCAGGCTTTGGTCGAAGGCGGCATTAGCGTTTCCGATGCGGAAATCGAGCAGGAATTCCGGCGCGAAAACACCAAGGTCAAGCTCGAGTATGCCGTGCTTTCGCTGGACAAGGTAATGAGCGAGGTCCATCCCGGGGATGCGGAGCTAAAGGCATTTTTCGACAAGAACCAGGGACGCTACGCCAATGCCCTCCCGGAGAAGCGCAAGGCGAACTACCTCGTTATCGACAATGCCAAGGTATCCGAGCAGGTGCAGGTCACACGCGAAGACCTGCTGCACTACTACAACCAGCATCGCGACGAATATCGCGTGCCCGACGAAGTGCAGTTGCGATTGATCCAGGTGCGCACCCCGCCTGCTGGCCCGGATGGCAAAGTCGATCCCAAGGCTGTGGATGCCGCCAAGCAAAAGGCGGAAGACATTCTGAAAAAGATCAAGGCGGGAGCCAATTTCGCCGATCTTGCCAAGAAAGACTCGGATGATCCCAGCAAGGAGAGCGGCGGCGAACTGGGCTGGATCGGCCGTGGACGCATTCCCGACATCGAAGACCAGATCTTCGCCCTCAACAAGGGCCAGACCAGCGATGTCCTGCGCAGCGCGCTGGGTTTCAACATTGTGCGGGTCGAGGACAAGCGCACCGCCCACGTGCAGAGCCTGGAGGAGGTGAAGGCGGCGATCGAACCGCTGGTGCGGCAGGAGAAGGCGGCGCGCGCCACCGAGACGATGGCCAATGATGCCCGGACCCTGGCCCGCACCTCCGGGCTGGACGCTGCGGGCGCGAAGTACGGACTGGCCGTGATTCACAGCGATTGGTTTAGCCGCACAGATTCATTGCCCGGTGTGGGCAACGCGCCGGAGCTTATGGATGCGGTGTTCACTGCGCACCCCAAGGACCCGCCGGAGATGACCCCGTTTCCGCTGGGCCGGGTCATATTGCAAGTGACGGAAGTGAAACCACCGCAAAAGCCGACGTTCGACGATGTGCGATCGCGGGTGGAAACGGATTTCAAGCAGCAGCGGGCGAGCGAACTGCTGCAAAAGCAGACCCAGGAACTTTCCGACCGGGCTCGCGCTGCCCATGACCTGAACAAGGCGGCCAAGGAACTCGGCGCGGTCGTAAAGACCAGCGAACTGGTAACCCGCAGCAGCCAGGTGCCGGACATCGGAGCGATGTCGGGACAGGCGGCGGCCGCCTTCGACATGAAGCCCGGCGAGATCAGCGGGCCCATCAACACTGGGCGCAGCGGGGTTGTGTTTACGGTCGTCGAGCGCCAGGAACCCAGCCCCGACCAACTCGCCGCGTCCAGGGATCATATCCGCGAGACACTGTTGCAGAAAAAACGGGAAGAAGTACTGGAGAATTTCGCAGACCACCTGCGGGCGCAAATGGAAAAGAGCGGCCAAATCCGCTACAACAAAGAGGAGCGCGACCGGCTCATGAAGTCCCGGTTCGGAACCGAAGGCGGCTAGCGCGCATTCAGCTCTGGCCCGTAACCTCCGTAACTAGCGACCGTCACATCATTATTAGCTGGACTGCCCTGGGGACTACAGCAGGAAAGGGCTCTACAACTGATGTCTTTCGAACGCGCTTCCGGCATCCTGCTCCACCCCACGTCGCTGGCCTCGCGTGGCGGCATCGGCGACCTCGGCCCGGCCGCTTACGAATTCGTGGAATTCCTGGCCGCAGCCCGCCAGGGTTTGTGGCAGGTATTGCCGCTGGGGCCACTGGGCCATTGTAACTCCCCCTACTCCGCGACCTCCGCCTTTGCCGGAAACCCGCTGCTGATCAGCTTGGAGCGGCTGGCGGAGCGGGGATGGATCGAGCCCGAACGCCTGGAATCGCTGCCCGACGAAGTCGCGCCCATCGACTATCTCCAGGTGCGTGCGGCGAAGCTGCCGCTGCTGCGGGAAGCGGCCTGCAATTTTCTAAGCCAATCGCGTCCCCAGGAACAAGAACGCTTCCACCGCTTCTGCCAGGAAAACGCCGCCTGGCTGGATGATTTCGTGCTCTTCGACGTCCTGCGCCAGCTCTACCGCACCGACAGTTGGAACAGCTGGCTGCGCGAGCTGGCCCGGCGCGAGCCGGAGGCGCTGGAAAAGGCGCGCCACGGACTGGCGCGGGAGTTAGATGTGGCACGAGTGATCCAGTTCGCCTTCTTCGAGCAGTGGCGCGCCTTGCACCGCCGTTGCGCCGAGCTAGGCATCAAGATCATCGGCGACGTGGCCATCTTTGTCAGCCACGACAGCGCTGACGTTTGGACCCATCCCGAGCTTTTTCACCTGAACGAGCAGCTCGAACCCTACGTGGTGGCAGGCGTTCCTCCGGACGCTTTCAGCGCTACCGGCCAGCGTTGGGGGAATCCGCTCTACCGCTGGGACGTGCTCAAGAGCCGCGGCTACGACTGGTGGGTGTACCGCATGCGCGCCGCCTTGCGCACCTGCGACATCCTGCGCCTGGACCACTTCCTCGGCTTCCAGAACTACTGGGAAATCCCGGCCACCGAGACCACTGCGGCGCACGGGCGATGGGTGGAGGGACCGCGCGATGACCTTTTCCACGCCCTGCACCAGGCGCTCGGCACACTGCCGCTGATTGCCGAAGATCTAGGCCTGATCACGGATGAAGTTCGCGCGCTGCGGCAGCGCCTCAATCTGCCTGGCATGCGGGTGATGCAGTTTGGCTTCGGCAATCCCGGCGCGCACATCTACCTGCCCCACCAGTTCGAGCACAATACCGTCGTATACACCGGCACCCATGACAATGACACCCTTCTGGGCTGGTGGCAGGCGTCCGCCACCGAGCAAGAGCGTTGTCACGCCTCGGCCTACCTTGGGCACGATCCTGAAGGAATGAACTGGGCCTTCATCCGCGGGGCGCAGGCATCAATCGCGGATTTGTGTGTCGTGCCGTTGCAGGACGTGCTGGGCCTGGGCAGCGAGGGGCGCATGAACGTCCCCAGTCGTGCGGACGGCAATTGGACGTGGCGCTATGAGCGCGGAAGGCTGACCCGGGAATTGGCGGCACGTCTGGCAACGCTGGCCGAAGTTACCGACCGCGACCGCCATCTCTCAGCGGCCAAGCAGCAGGGCCACTGGGAAATGGGCGAAGAGTTCGCGGCATAGCAGCGTCCGGCTCGCACTCGGCAGGAATTCCTTCCCGGTGAAGACGTCGCGCAGGCTAGCGGCGCCCTGCGGCACCGGCAACTCGGTATTCCCCCAGACTTCTCCTATGGGCGGGCGCTGTTCCCCGCCGGTCAGCTTGTAGGTTAGCCGTGGCACCACTACCAGCGCCGCTTCGTTTCCGAGCTCGCGCGCGAACGCGCATAGGTGCTCCTGCTGCTCGCCAGCAGCGAACAGCGGTGCGTAGCTGCCGGTCTGGAACAAGGAGGCGTGCTCGCGGCGAAAGCGCAGCGCGCGCGACATGACCCACAGCTTAATGCGCCCGTCAGGATACGTGCGCATCAGCTCTTCGCAGAGTGCGGAAAGTGGGGTAGAGGCGGCCGAGGTTTCCAGCTCGGAAAGCATTTTGTCGCGCACTTCGAAATCCACCAGCCGTCGGTTGTCGGGATCTACCAGGCTGAAGTCCCAAAGCTCGGTGCCCTGATAAATGTCGGGCACGCCCGGACAAGTAATCTTCAGCAACACCTGGGCAAGCGAGTTGATGGCCCCGAAAAACCCTACCGTGCCCGCAAACCTCTCCAGCGCGTCCACGAATTGGTTGTGGCGTCCGCGCGGCGGCGGACTTAGGGCCAGGGCGATGAAAGCTTGCAAGGCGTCTGAATATTCGGGATTGGGATTGATCCAGCTCAGGTTGACCTTGGCCTCGTGCACCGCCTTGAACATGTACTGCTGGATACGGCGGGTGTAGTCTTCGCGCTCGGCGCGGAAGTTGAACGGGAAACTCCCGACCAGCGTCTGATACAGCAAGTACTCTTCATTAGGATCGAGAACAGTGCGGCCATCGCTGAGCAGGCGCTTGCGGGCGCGGTTCAGGCGGCGCCAGCGCAGCACTTCCGCCGACCAGAGCTTCGGCATCTCCGAGAGCACGTCGATGCGGGCGCGCACGTCTTCGCTGCGCTTGGTGTCGTGGGTCGAAGTGGTCAGCATTGAGTACGGCCAGCGCTCCAGCCGCCGCAGGTTCGCGCCGTGGAACTCGTCCACCGGCAGCCCAAAGTGCTTGGGCGAGCCTCCCACCTCGTTGAGCGAAACCAGGCGGTTGTAGACGTAGCAGACGGTATCCTCCAGGCCCTTGGCCATCACCGGCCCGCTGAGCTGCTGGAACTTGAGAGTGAAGTAGAGACGCTTGCGATAACTGTCAGTCCACTGCCCCGGGTCGCCGTCCCGGAGCAGCAGAATGTCGCGCAGAAAATCGAAGATCGCCCAGGCGGAAGTGGTGTTGCGCCGCTTGGCGCGGGCGATGGCTTCACCGATGTAGGCGCGGTCGCGCTCGCTGATCTCGCCACGTTCGTCGATGTAGGTGCGGTATATCGGAAAGCAGGCGATGGTCTCGCGAATGGCGTCGGAGAGCGCCTTGCGGGTGAAGTCGCGGGCCTTGCGGTCGGTGGAGGAGATCTCATCCAGCATGTGACTCAGCACCGTGACTTCGCTAGCCAGGGCATTCTGCATGATTTGTTTCTTACTCTCGTAGGTCAGTTGATCCGGGTCTGGCGCGGCGTCGATGAAGCGGCGGTAAAGGTTGGTCAGCCCGCGAACATTGCGTTGCTCGACGAAGATGCCGTTCACCTGGTTGAGGAAGTCGTAGCCCGAGGTGCCGTCCAGCGGCCATTCCCGCGGCAGCTCTTCGCCCGGCTCTAGGATCTTCTCGGCCACCACGTAAAAGGGCGCGCGCCCCAGCCAGTCATGCTGGCCGAAGATCCCCTGTACCTCTAGTTCGATTCCGTTCTCCGCCAGCGGCGGCCGGGGTCCGGGACCACAGCACTGGCTGGCGGCATAGAGCATCTGCAAGCGGGTGAAGTACTGCCGTGGATTGAAGAGGCCGTCGGGATGATCGATGCGCAACCCGCTCACGCTGCCCTCCGCCAGCAACCGGCGAATCAACTGGTGCGTGGCCGCAAAGACCTGCGGGTTTTCCATCCGCAGCCCAACCAGATCATTGATGTCGAAAAAACGCCGATAGTTAATTTCCTCGGCTGAAACCCGCCACAGGGCCAGCCGGTAGGACTGCGCCTCCAGCAAGCGGTGCAGCGCATCGAAGCTGCGGCCGTCGTTGGGCTTGCCGTTCATGAGTTGAACGGCCTCTTCCACAATTTGTCGCACGAGGGGTGAACTCTCGACCAGCACGGCCAGCCGGCGCCTCAGCACCGGAGCCCGTTCCCGCCGCTGTTGGACAAGATCCGGATCGGTCGTCTTATGCGGTGGAAGAGCACGCAAGCCGCGCAACGCCTCTTCCAGCTCTTGCAATTGTGCCTGGTTGCCGTTGGCGCGCGCGCGCAGATCACCCAAGGACTCGAAGATCAAAGGAATCGTCTGAGGGTCGACCGGCAGGTGTTTGTCATAGTAGGTGACGAAGAAACGCCCATCGCTATATTGCAGACCGATGCGTCCTCGCTCGAGCTCTTCCCCATACGACTCACCGAGTAGCGGCAGGAGCACTTTGTCGCGCAGTTCGGCCTTGAACGGCTCCCAGTCAATATCGAAGAACTCGGCGTATTGCGAAGCGCGCCCGTTCTCCAAAACATCCTGCCACCAGGGATTAGTGCCATGCCCAACTCCCATGTGATTGGGAACGATGTCCAACACCAGCCCCATGCCGTGCGTCTTCAGTTCCGCCGCCAGGGAGCGGAATTCCTCCGGGGTGCCGATTTCCGGGTTGATTGCGTTGTGGTCGGTGATGTCGTAGCCGTGCTGGCTGCCCGGACGCGCCCGCAGGATAGGTGAGGCGTAGCAGTGCGTAATCCCCAAGCGGTTGAGGTAAGGGACGAGTCGCCGGGCGTCCTCGAAGCGGAATTCTCGGCGGAACTGCAGCCGGTATGTGGCCAGCGGACGGTTGGCTTGCTTGTTGGCGGCAAGCCGATCCAGGCATTCCGACAGGCTGCTGGTTTCCAGCGCCACGGGAGCGGGACTGCCACGCATGATAAGTAGGTTAGATGCAGGTTCAGGAGTCTGCTGCGGTTGCCCCACCCTTCGCGGTTTTCGAAGGGTGGAGATTTTCAACAACGCCACCCTTAAGAATGTCGTTATCGTGAAGTCGGAGTCGGCAGGTAGGGAAGCGCCTTGCCGGTGACGATGGCAGCGGGATTGTCATCCACCAACGCGCGGGCTATGTCCTGGCCAGCGATCTTGGCCACGGCGTTACGGCCGGCGGAGAGCACCGGCGGGCGGTGTTGCGTGTCGTGAGCATCGGTAGCGATCACGTGCACCACGTCATGCTTCAGCAGCCACTCCGCGGCCTTGCGTGCGCTGCTTCCCCAGTTGCCGGTGAAGGAGGACGCCGTCACTTGCACCACGCATCCCTGTTCGGCGAAAGCCAGTACATTCTCAGGATGCTGCTGCAGCATGCGGTTGCGCTCGGGATGGGTCACGATGGGCACGATCCCTTGCGCGCGCAGGCGATAGATGGTGTCGTTGATGTAGCGGGAGATGCCGAAATCGCTGAACTCGACCAATAAATAGGGCGTGCCGCTGATGCAATAGCGTGCAGGCGTCTTGAGCGCGTCCTGCACGTTGTCAAACGAGAAATGGAAATCGCAGCCCAGGCTCAAAAGGGGCTGCTCGCCCGCGGTCTCCTGCAGCTCCTGCAAGCGGGCGGCGTGTTCTTCGCGGTTGTAGACGTAATGCTCGTTTGCGTGCGGGGTGGCTACGATGTGGGTAATGCCGTCGGCCACCGCCATGCGGCACATTTCGGTGGCGACGTCCCAGCTTGTCGCGCCGTCATCGACCTCGGGCAGGATGTGGCAGTGAATATCGACCATGGCTCGTTACCAGTCGCCTATTGTAGCCTGCCCTCGATTGTGGAAAAGGAGGCAGCGATGGCTCAAAGCAGGTCCGTGAGACTCTTCAGCGGTTTGCTCTGTGATTCCGCTACACCGGCGCAGGTGACCTGTCCGCGATAGGTGTTGACGCCCTCGCTGAATCCCTGGTCGCACTTCACCGCCGCCAAGCCATGCTGCGCCAGCTTCATCACGTAGGGGAAGGTTGCATTCGTGAGGGCCAGCGTCGAGGTGTGGGGAACCGCCGCCGGCATGTTGGTGACGCAATAATGCACGACGCTATCTACCACGAACGCCGGGGCGCTGTGCGTAGTGGGGCGCGCGGTCTCGACGCAGCCGCCCTGGTCGATGGCCACGTCCACGATTACGGCGCCGGGCTTCATCTCCTTCACCATCGCCTTGGTCACCAGCCTAGGCGCTGCTGCGCCGGGAATCAGCACGCCACCAATCACCAGGTCGGCGTGCTTGACCGCCTTGGCGATGTTGTAGGAATTCGAAGAGACGGTATACACGCGGCCGTGGAAGATGTCGTCCAGTTCGCGCAGGCGGTCGAGATTCAGATCGATAAGCACTACCAGCGCGCCCATGCCCAGTGCGATTTTGGCCGCGTTCGTGCCCACTGTGCCGCCGCCCAGGATGCAAACCTGTGCCGGTGAAACTCCAGGAACACCGCCCAGCAGCACGCCCCGCCCGCCTCGCTCTTTTTCGAGATACGCTGCTCCGACCTGCACCGACATGCGTCCTGCCACCTCCGACATCGGCGTCAGCAGCGGAAGACGACGGTGGTGGTCGCGGATGGTCTCGTAGGCAATGCTGGTGACATTGTGCTTGAGCAGGTGGTCGGTCAATTTGGGCAATGGCGCCAGGTGCAGGAAAGTGAACAACAGCAGGCCGTCGCGCAGGAAGCCGAACTCCGACTCCTGCGGTTCCTTCACCTTCACCACCATCTCGGCGCGGCCCCAGACCTCGGCGGCTGTGCCGACGATCTCCGCGCCGGCGTGCTTGAACTCGCTGTCCGGCATGGAGGAGAGATCGCCGGCGTTGCTCTGAACCATCACGTGATGCCCGGCGTCGGCCAGCGCCTTCACCCCCGCGGGCACGATCGCCACGCGGGATTCGTGGTCCTTCACTTCTTTGGGCACACCGATGAGCATGCGGGAGACTCTAGGCTAGCGGCCCTCAATCACTAAGCCACAAGAGATGCTTTCTGCAGGATCCCAGGTTGGGGCACGAATTGAGTCGTGCCTTTCCTCCTCCCGTGGGTCCGGGCTTTCGGCCCCAGCATGACATTTCAGGTTCAGACAACCGCTTGGACCAGGCGCTATGATAACCCCAGGGCCCGAATGCCTTTCAATCCTGGCAGCCGTTTTTCGAAGGTCTGATATGGACGTAGGAAAGCAGGTCGGCTATCACGCAGCACAGGATTTTTCGGCCCTGAACCACGGCCCAAGCGATTCGCGACGCGGCCTAAGCTGAGTACCGAGCGACTGAGCTCTGTCATTCGCTGTTGGCGCGGAGGATGTCGCGAATCTCGCGATTGATGCGGGCGGCATCGCGCGAGGCGGTATCGATCAAGGCGACCCACTTCTTGTTGTCATCATCGAGCTTGGCCTGTCCTAGCAGGTAGCCGGCCTGCATAACGGTCTCGATGGCATTGCTCAGATCGTGGGCGAGGGAGCGCAGCTTGGTGCTGATCTCGGGCGGGATTTTGGGAGTGTTCCCCATCTTGCTTCGGTCGCGAACAGCAACCCGGCGCACAAGTGTACAACCACGAGGCCGCTGCCGGGAAAAAACCTGCAGGATGCAGCGCGTTTGACAGCGTTCTAGCCGTCTGCAAGAATCGAGGTTGCCCACCGCGGAGCGCCGGCAATCTGCGCGGCTCCGCAGCGTGCCGAAGTGGCGGAATTGGCAGACGCGCATGGTTCAGGTCCATGTGCCCGCAAGGGCGTGGGGGTTCGAGTCCCTTCTTCGGCACCAGGATTTTTATTCCCATCGTTTCCGATGGTTTCCCTCGTACCGATTCCCGTAGCGCGGTAAATCCGAGCTAAACTTCGCGAACTCCACCCGTTTCCCAGTACTAGGGCGATGGGTGGAATCCGCGATGGCGAATTCCAAGGTCGCACTGCTGCGCTACGTCAGAATTGCCCGAGGATGGCGCACAGTCCGCGTTCACGCAATTCGGAGGGGTAGGGGCTGGGACGAGCGCATCAGTCCGCCTGAGGGAGCAGAAATCCTCGAGAAGGGTGAATTTCAGCCCCGTTGGTATCGCGGCGGGGAGGCACTCTATAGAGGGGTGGGCCATGATCTTCAGGAGGCGATAACCGCTCGCGACAATAAAAGTTTTGGCTGCGACAGGATTACGTGTTCCTTATCGAGTACTCTCGGCTTTTGGGTCTAGCTGCGGCACGCAGCCCGGATGTCGAAACGATGACGCGCTTAGCCGGACTACTCAACGAAACCCTGGAAACCGAGATGAGCCTCCATCGTGCGTACGCCGTTGAGTTTGGGATCAGCCGCGCGCAGCTCGAGCGGGAACAACCCGCACCCACCACGCGAGCTTATACCGATTTTCTGTTACGAGTGGCGGCGACCGGCGATTTCACCGAGTTGGCGGCAGCATTGTTGCCTTGCATGTGGAGCTTCAGCGAAATTGGGCAGCGGCTGGCCACGCAGCCAGCCCCCGGCGACAAAAGGTACGCCCAGTGGATTGCCATGTACAGCTCAAAGGAATTTGCTGAGTTGGCCGCATGGTGCCGCGAGCTGCTCGACAGGCTGGCTGCGGGCTTGCCGGAGTGCGAGCTGAAGAAGCTGGAAGAAGCGTTTCTCACGAGCAGCCGCTATGAGTGGCAATTCTGGGAAATGGCTTGGAAAATGGAGAGCTGGCCGATATGAGCGACGGGCGATCCTCGGGATAGGAAGGTCGAAACTGGTGAGGATTCCTTGCGTACTGATCATCGCGGGTTCGGATTCTGGCGGCGGGGCCGGGATTCAAGCCGACCTCAAAACGGTCTCCGCGCTGGGCGCCTTTGCCATGACCGCGATCACCGCTCTCACGGCACAGAACACGACCGGGGTATATGGGGTTATAGAGATGGCGCCCGAGTTCGTGGTGCAGCAGATCGAGGTTTGCGCGAGCGACATCGTCTGCGACGCGGTGAAAACAGGAATGCTCGCCAATGCTGCGATCATCGACGCGGTTGCTGCGGCCATTCGCGGCCTGGGCCCGCTGGTGGTGGATCCCGTCATGATCGCCAAGAGTGGCGCGCCGCTGCTGGCGCCGGACGCCATTGCCGACCTTAAAACCAAAATCTTGCCTCTCGCCACTGTGGTCACGCCCAACCTGCATGAAGCTGGAGCGCTCACGGGACGGGAAATCAAGACTCTCGAGCAGATGAAAGAAGCGGCGCGGACGTATCTTGGGCCGGAGAATGTCGTCGTGAAAGGCGGACACCTCAAGAGCACCGCTGCAGACATTCTTTACGACGGCTGCAATTTCACCGAGTTCCGGGCCGAGCGCGTCAAGACCAAGAACACGCACGGGACCGGTTGCATCTTTGCCTCCGCCATTGCTGCCGGTTTAGCGCACAAGAGAACAGTTCAAGAAAGCGTCGCCGCGGCTAAGGACTTC
>Ga0187769_10002100_pt1 | contig 11582 bp, 13 predicted proteins | sample 0116_SJ02_MP02_1_FD_133140 | JGI IMG/M metagenome (GOLD analysis project Ga0187769, IMG submission 133140) | Tropical peat soil microbial communities from peatlands in Department of Meta, Colombia - 0116_SJ02_MP02_10_MG | ecosystem: Environmental > Terrestrial > Soil > Wetlands > Peat | place... | reverse complement strand
CCGTGAAGCGAGCGGTCAGAACCTAAAAGCAGCACCAGCGCGGCTAGAGTGATCGCGAACACAGCCAAAATAATATCTGCCAGCTCAACAGTACGCACACTCTTTGCCGCGCGATGCGGGGCACCGAGCACACCCTGAGCCACGGAGCAGAGCCAAACGCTGTCAGCGTTGCCGAGTTTCCGTCAATCTGGACACGCATGCGCGGGATGCCGACGCGCCCAATCGCTTAGAACAAGATGGCTACGTAAATGGTAAGACCAAGATAGACGGCCATTAGCGCAAGCGCGGTGAACTCAGCGATCCGGGTCGCCATGCGTAGAACCGCTCGGTTGGTCGTTTCCATAACAGTTCACAATAAGCTGAGTCGTCACATTTGACGTGTGGTTTCCTAGCAACGCTCACGAACGATCTTAGTGTCTGCTGATAGGATTTCGTTGACGGCATTCGGTCTGGGGCGGACGATGCCAGGGCTTCGACGCTGGATGGGGTCTTTCGTCGAAGCGATCTGAAACCCACTCGCCGGGAGGCCAACGCTTCCCGGCTTCTGGCTCATCATGGCGGCTATAATTCTAACCGTTGATTCGGAGATTGGTCCCGCAACAGCAGAGCGCGGGGTAACGATGGAGTTTGGCACTGACCTGATCGAAAAACTTGCCCCACCTGTACTCGGCGCCGTTTCGGTTGCATTGATCCTTCGAGCCAGCGCTCGGTGGCTGATGCGGTGCCTCATGTTTATCGGCGTACTTACGGCGCTTTATCTCGGCGCGTAGGCGCTCGGGGTCTTCGGAAGGTAGCGTCATCGTCGGGCGAATATCGCCAAGCTGCCGGCGCCGGTGAGCAAAGGTTTCTGCGACTCAATGGTGCTCACTGGCGCGGCGTGCTAGAGCCATTCGGAAGCTGCTTTCAGTCTTAAACTACATGCTTGTTGAAGTAGCTCGAGCCCCAAATCACCAAAACCCAGATCGCGAAGTAAATTGCCAGCGCCAAGAGGACTTCCATTGCGTTGTCTCCCATCCGGTCTGTGGGCAGTCGCGGGTGCCCCAAGCCCTTCTACGGACCATGAAAGCACGATTGCCGCAAAGCCCGCGACGGCAAACAAGATACTAACTTGTCCCCAATCCATCTCGCCATTGTAGGAGATATTGAAGGTCTGTCCAATCGCCGCGAGACGGATTGACGCGCGGCAAGCGACTGCCGGCCGGGCCCTCGTTGTGTTGCTCAATGCTGAATAGGACGTTGGTCCTTGCCAATTTCCGCTCGGCTTAATCACAGGTACATGGCTGGGCGCCAGGCGACCTGTATATACTCGGAGTCACCTCGCCATGAGCGGCATTCGAGGACCATTGGGGGTCGGTAATGCTTCCGGTGCTTATAAACGTGGTGACCATCGTCGTCATCGGCGTGATTTGCTTCTCCCTAATTAATTGGTTTGTGCGCGGCAAGCAGCTTAAAAACTTACTCAAGATTCTTGTAGCGCTGATTTGCCTCGCAGCAATTGTGCAACGAGTGTTGCCGGCGCTAGGCGTGACCTTTTAGATGACCCGGCACTGCCGACCCTTGGCGCTATAAGTTGCTTTCGGGGCATCTCAAGCCTTTTACATATTATTCAGGCGCTGCGCAGGTTAGGTCGCCTCCCCGACGCCACGTACCCACTGTTGAAAGGCTCCAAGGGACGACAGTGTCAGTTTCCGCTCTATGAAGCTTCAGAAATTCCGTTATTGCTGCATCGAGCTCTGTAGCCGTTTCCGCTCGCCGGCGCTTCTCATACATAGCTAACCAAGCGCGTTGAAGCGCAGCAAATCTGCTTTTCTGCTCGTCGCACTGCAACACCGCTCGTAGCCTATCGGCAGGGGTTTCGAATCCCAAATGCTGCAGCCGCGATATCCCAAGGCTCTGTGCGATCCGCCGCATCGACCGACCTGCCGCCAGTTGGAATTTCCATGTGCCGTTGAGGTACGCGGATGCATCTTTGATTTATATCAATGCTTTTATGACCGTCATTTTGCACGCCACACCAGAATCTCGCTCTGTGCATCTAACATGCTGCGCATTGCGGCAGTAGAGCGAGGTCCTCCCGTACGTTAGCCACCGGGGCGGCGATGAGGGCAAGTAACGAATCGGATCACACTGAGGCATGGTTATCGAACCTGCCGCCCACGTCCCGACAAAGATGGTCAGCGCGGGCCGTCGCGACAATTTTGGCAGTGGGATGCGTTGTCTCGGTTCCGTTCGCAGGCAGACAACTGCCGCGTTTTGATGGATTCATTCCGGCCTTCGAGGCCACAATATTTGTCACCGACTTCATCACTTCGGTCCTGCTGTTTGCGCAGTTTTCGATTTACCAATCACGAGCGCTTTTGGCGCTTGCAAGTGGCTATCTCTTTACCGCGCTGATCGTCATTCCGCATATTCTTACGTTCCGGGGGGCATTTTCACCAACCGGGCTGCTTGGTGCTGGTCTCCAGAGTTCAGCGTGGCTCTATGTTTTCTGGCACATTGGTTTGCCCACAGCCCTACTCGCGTACGCATGGCTCAAGAGTGAAACACGCGCAAAGCCTATCTCGCAGTGGCCAACGTCATCTGCCATCAGTTCGAGCGTTACAATTGTAGTTAGTCTAGTGTGCTGTCTCGCGTTGCTCGCCACTGCGGGAGAGCAATTTCTGCCACGCCTTGTTCTGGATAACACCCAGTTCTCCCCGTTGGTGCTTTATACTTCGGTATTCATACTGTTGATCTGTGTGGCTGCGCTTATTGCGTTGTGGGTCCGCCGACGCTCGGTGCTTGATCAATGGCTTATGGTCGTGAGCTTAGCGTCGATTTTGGAACTGCTGTTTACGGGCGTGCTCAGCCCAGGCCGCTTTAGTCTTGGCTTTTATGCGGGCCGTCTATTTTCGCTCGTCACTGCCACCGTTGTTCTGGCAGTTTTGCTCACAGAAACGACACGACTCTATGCACGCCTTGCGCGCTCGAATGCGATGCTTCAGCGCGAACGAAATAATAAGCTCATGAACTTGGGAGCGATGGCAGCTTCGATTTCACACGAAATGAAGCAGCCTCTAGCAGCAATTGTGGCAAACGGGAGCGCGTTATTGCGATTCCTTGGTCATACGCCGCCTAACCTGGACGAGGCACGACCAACCGCGCAAAGGATGATTAGTGATGGACATCGCGCCAGCCAGGTACTCGACAACCTTCGTGCTTTATTTGGGCAAACAGATCAACCACAGGAACCACTCGACGCCAATGACATAGCACTTGGAGCGCTTCGGGCGCTACGCGCGGAGTTAGGGGATCATGATATTACGACCCGCGTCGAACTGACGCCGGAATTACCACCGGTCTTGGGCCATCGCGGTCAATTGCAGGAGGTCATCATTAACTTGGTGCACAATGCGATCGACGCGATGGATTCGGTCAACAAAAACCGTCGGGTACTGCGCGTCAGCACTGAGCACAATGATAGTGCACTTATCATAGCGGTGGCAGACTCTGGACCGGGAATTGATCCCGGAAAATTGGAGAGCATCTTTGACGCCTTCGTTACGACGAAGCCGCATGGGACGGGATTGGGACTGGCTATTTGCCGCATGATCGTCGAGCGACACGAAGGTCAACTTTCGGCCTCATCCGTTGATCCGCACGGCACAGTTTTTCGGGTCGTCTTACCGCTTCGAAAACACACTGTCGCATGATCTTAACGAAGAGAAGACTTCAAGGTTCTAAATCCCGCGAACGCCAAGCGCGTACCAAGAACTAGCTCTCGTCGTCCTCTCCTCCCGATGTCAGTAGGGTCACCAAACGAAATCGCCCCCTACAAGCCTGCAGAAAATTAGTGTAATTTCGTTGCGTGACTATTGGCGGGACGTGCTGATCCTGGCGAGCAATCGGTCTAATAGAGGGGTGGGCCCTCTGCACAGCTCTAGCACGTTTGGGCAGCGGGGACGAACCTGTCAGGCGCAACAACAAGGCGCAACGAGGGAAGCATGGCGAAAAAATTTATTGTTGCGGCGGCCTTGATTGCCGCTTCCTCCCAGTCAAGCGTGGCGCAAGATGCGCAAAAGGGAAAGACAGTCTTCAATGTGTGTCTGGCCTGCCACGCGATAGGTCCCGGTGCGCAAAACAAGATTGGTCCTGAACTCAACGGGCTCGACGGGCGCAAGGCTGGCACAGTACCAAATTTCGACTATTCCGATGCCAACAAGAACTCAGGCATCGTGTGGAACGAAGCAACATTCGAGGACTACATAAAAAATCCCGCAGCCAAGGTTCCTGGCACTAAAATGGTCTTTCCTGGGATTAAGAATGAGCAGCAGGTCAAAGACGTGTGGGCGTACGTGAGTCAATTCGACGCCGACGGCAATATTAAAAAATGACCGGCGGTCTTTATGGCCTCCAGTAGAGACACATCCGACGGGTGAGGCTCGCTGTCCGGAAGGCATCCGGCGCGGGGGCTTGCCTATGTGGACGGTTATCCTCCACCCCTGCGGAAAACTAGGTGGAATCGTTCCAGGAAACGTTGGACCTCCGACGCACTGTATCCGGTCATCTCAATCTCGACGTCGGCAATGGGCACATTTAGGCCCGCCAAGGAACGCGTGCGAGCATTCGAGAGAGTGATCTGCCACCGCTGTCCGTCGGTTTGCTCGCAAGTAGCCGACATTCCTTCGAACTGGACTTGCTGAACTCCTGGCAGAAGGTATGTGAGACGCCGAAATTCGGCAGGCGTTATTGCCATCTCGAGGCGCACGACCACGGGCGCAGCTGGACGCTTCTCGTTCGGCGAGATCAACCCGTCATCCGCCAGCGATGGGTGGCCAAATAGCCAGCACGTCACCGTCGACTAGACACCTGGTCGCACGATCGGCCACACGCACGAAAGTGCCATTGACGATTACGAGAGCGCATAGTGGGATCGGCAAGCGAAGCGAGGACATGATCGACATCGGTGTCGAGCCCGCGGGCACCGATAGCTCGACCTGATTACGTGTGGCGCCATCGGGAAGGTAGCCAGATAGGAGGGCGAACAACTTGAGTGTAATGCGGATCGTTTTTGATTGCGCGAGGGGGTTGCCGGCCTGACCTGCCTTTTCAAGGGCTTGCGCCATCTTTCTCTCCCAGATCTATAGACACCAGTGGCCAGGCCCGACACGATTATGCTGCGGCTTGCGCGCAAGCGAGGTAAGCATCCACGAACGTGTGGGGGTCGCGCAACAGTTTCGCTTTCCACCGAGGAGTAAGCTTTGTCTTGGTCTGGATCAAGCCGCGTAACACACCGACGTGTTCTGTTAGGCCGACGCTGGTGGCCCCAATCAAATATGCATCCTCGAACTCGAGCCGGAGATATCTGAATCCAACCTCATCAATGACTTCGACGTGATCGCCCGCCTGGGACCCCCACCATTGCCCGAACGATGACGAAACGAGGCCAAACGTGGCAAGCACATTCATTCGTAGCGCACCCTGCCACGAAGTGGACTGCCCAGCCATATTGAGTGCCGCGACCAGCGCCTGATCTGCCGCAGCCGGCTGGATCGCATTGACGAAATGTGCTCGGGTCGAGAAATCTGCGGCTTCCGTGCAATCGCCGGCTGCGAAAACGTCAGGGGCGTTGGTACGCATGTGCAAGTCGACGACGATGCCGCCGTCCGTACCAATCTGGATATTGGATCCGGTTAAGTAGTCGATCTTAGGCTTGACGCCGGTCGCGCAGATCACGACGTCGAACTCGCGCTCGCTGTCATCCAGAGAAACTTTCAGGGGACCGCTGCGGCCGGCAGCCTCAATTGCTTTGACGCGGGTTGAAGTGAGGATTTCGACCCCCTTCGATCTGCACCATCGTTCGATCATGGCGCTGGCAGCGGGTGTCATCATCCGCGGCACAACCCGATCTCCCATCTCGACCACGGTGAGCTTTCCCCTGGCGGCAAGCGCCTCCATAATGATGCACCCAATAAAACCCGCCCCCATCTGCAGGATCCTGGCATCAGGCTTGAGGGCACTGGCGATTGACCGGGCATCCTCGAGTGTCCAGCACGAGAGTACCTGCGCGAGGTTGATCCCAGGAATTGGCGGGCGAACCGGTTCCGAGCCAGTTGCGAGGAGCAATCGGTCATAGACGAGCGAGGTGCCATTAGTCAGTCGAATTGCTTTGGCTACGGTATCAGCAGCGGTCGCTCTGCCGTGGATGAGCTCGATGTTTAGGTCTCTGAAGTGGTCCAGATCGTGACGAAGGTAAGTCCCAGCTTCTCCGATGTTGCCAGCCAGCAGGTAGGGTATCGCCATGCGCGAATAGGGCGGCTCTGCTTCATCTCCCACAAGGACGATCCCGTCGAACCGGCGATGACGGCGGATTGTTTCCGCCGCCAGAACGCCAGCGGGCCCATTGCCAAGGATAAGGTGTTGCATCGACCTTCACTCCCGATGGCAGCAACCTGAACCGTTGCTTTTGGCGTTAGCGAGCGGGAAGGGTCAGTCTGTGCAACGTTTCGCCGGTTGGACGGCCGTCCGGTGTCCAGCCGCGCACCTGATAATACTCCGGCAGCATTTTGCCGAGCTCATTGACCTTGCCCTTGGCTGGCCCAGTTTTCGCCGCTTCCTTGATCAGACGATCCGGCAGCTTGTCGTCAGCGCTGGTGAATCCCGCAGCCAAGTTGAATTGCCGTTCCATGTTCCAGATTCGCTCACCAACGACATTAAGGTTCTCGAGCGACCAGTCGCCATCGCAGGCCGCTTGCAACTGCGGTGCGACATCCGAAAGCGTCCAAGCAAACGACGTGAAGAGACAGATTCCGGCGGAATCGAAGACCGCTGTTGCGTCTTGAAAAGCCTTGACTAACCCAGCTTTCCCGTCGGTTGAGAGCGGATCAGTTTTGACCGGAATGCCAAGGATCTCGCTCGCTACGGTGTAGCCACGAAGGTGGCAAGCTCCGCGGTTGGAGGTTGCGTAGCTAAGCCCCATGCCTTGGATGCCACGCGAGTCGTAGGCGGGAAACTCCTGACCCTTGACGGACATCGACAGTTCAGGATGGCCGTATTTGGCGCACAACCGTTTCGACCCGAGCCCAACCTCTTTGCCGAAGCCCTCGCCCTTTGCCGTCATTTCCGCCAAGTAGGTGAGCGCCTTGGCCGAGCCAAACGGAGCTTCGATACCGATCTCTTGCGAGGTCAACACCTGCATTTCATAAAGTTCCATCACTGCGCCTACGGTCGCGCCAAAAGAAATCGGATCGAATCCGTCCTCGTTGCACAAAAAATTGGCGTAGGTCAGCGCTTCGAGATCGTTTACCCCATTAGCCGCACCGAGCGCCCAGGCAGCTTCGTACTCAAGGCCTCCGGATGCGCCCCAGTATTGGGGACGGTTGATAACAGTAAAGTGGGTCTCATCGAGTTTCGCGATTCGACCGCACGCGATCGTGCATCCGAAGCAGGCCTGATTAGTGACCAGATTGGCGTTGCCATCGGTTTTGCGCTTTTCGCGCATGGCCTCGGCGGAAATGTCTCGGGCGCCCTCGAATTGCACGTCGCGATGGTTGCGCGTTGGCAGGGCGCCGACCTCATTGATAACGTTCATCAGAACTTGCGTGCCGTAGGTCGGCAGCCCTTGGCCGGTGACTGCATTGTCTCTCAGCACTTTCTTGCCCGCTGCGGTCGCGGCCATAAAGGCTTTGAAATCCCGGATGTTGCCGACGCCTTTCGTCCCCCGGAGAGCGATGGCTTTGAGATTCTTCGACCCCATCACCGTGCCAACACCGGATCGCCCGGCAGCTCGATGCAGGTCGTTGATAATCGCCGCGTAAAGGCAGCCTCTTTCGCCGGGCCGCCCGATTGAGGAGACCCTTATCAACGGGTCCTGGTGCTTCTTCTTCAGAAACTCCTCGGTCTGCCAGACCGTCTTGCCCCAGATCTCCGAGGCGTCGATGAGCTCAGCCTTCTCGTTCTCAATCCTGAGATAGACCGGTGTCGGCGAGCGACCTTCCAGGACGATCATGTCCCATCCGGCCATCTTCAGTTCGGCGCCCCAGTATCCGCCCGAGTTGGAGCACGCGATCGCACCTGTCAAAGCACCCTTTGTGATGACGGAGTAGCGGCCGCCAGTCGACGCCATAGTGCCCGTTAGAGGACCAGTCGCAAAGATAAGCTTGTTTTCTGGAGACAGCGGATCGGTCTTGGGGTCGACTTCCTCAGTAAAATACTTGGTGGCCAGGCCGCGCTGACCAATATAATCAAGCGCCCACGTCATGTTGAGCGGTTCGGCCTTACATATCCCTTTGGTGAGATCGACGCGCAAAATCTGTCGTGTCCAGGCCATGATAGCCTCCCTCAGGCGTTCGCTGCTGGCTGGGTATCGAGCCGTGCGGCCCAGGTTCGCATTCGCTCGAGACCTGTCCAGTTCGCATCCACGTATGTGATCGCACCAGTCGGGCAAGCCTCCGCACAGGCAGGTTTGCCCCCGCATAGATCACACTTCTGTACCTTGCCCGTCTCCTGCACGTAATTGATTGTGCCGAATGGGCAAGCGATCGTGCATACCTTGCATCCGACGCAGGTTGCTTCGTTCACGATCTTCGCACCGGTGGCCGCGTCCAACGTGATCGCGCCGACTGGACAAGCGCGCATGCACCACGCCTCGTCGCACTGAGTGCAAGTATAGGGGACCTTGCGACCGGTCTCGTGAAAATCGAAGACCTTGATGCGCGACTTGGCTGGTGCAAACACACCATAGTTTTCGTACGAACACGCCATTTCACATTGGAGGCAACCCGTGCATTTCGAGGCGTCAATGTACAGAGAATTCATCATCCGACAGGTCCTCTCCTGAATTCATCGGTCCTTTCGACGGACGCTGCGACCTAAAGATGCCTCTGGCTGGCTCGGTATGTAATGAGATTGCTTCCGCCTCGCCCCCCTCCGTCGATCGGAGCACACGTAAGGCTTGGATCACAGCTCGCGCCAGAACCACTTAGGCGGAGACTGCCGCGGGAACTCAAGTCTAAGTCTATTTAGCGGGCAATGCGAGTCGAATCAGAGAGAATAGAGCGCCCGCCTATCATCCTCGCGAAGTTCGGCCGCTTCGTTTGCGGCCTCGTCGTGATGATGATGCGGTCCGGGATTGTCGCTTCGGTTCAGGTGAATGATGAGATTGAAATTGTGTAATTCACACACTAGATCTCCTTACTGTAATTTGCGCCATATGCCGTCACTCCACGCAAACAACACCTGAAGTGTGCGGTGACTGGGGTGTCAACGCCGCGAAATGCGCCCACTTCAGGAGCAGGTAGGGGCCGCACACCTGGCGTTTTTCACCCGATCCCAAACTCGCAACCAGCGGCGCGGTGCTGACTCTGTCTGTGCATGCCACTAACCGAGCGACCGGAGTAAAAAGGATGGTTTTGACTTGTATCAATTGAGCAAGACTGTTGGGCCGTTATCATTATTTCGCCGGATAGCGCGTGGAGCGTAGGCAATCATTTGGTCGGGAGCAGGAGGCTTGAGACCTTGCAAGTCGCGAATGTGCTGCTCGTCATCAAACTTCTTCTCATTATCGTTGCCGTTACTCTCACTACGGATAAACTAGCTTATGCAGCTCACTCCGGTGCCGAGTGTTACCACAACGGTCACAGAATATATGTTCCTGATGGTTTGAATTATCCTCGTCAGGCGTGGGCCGGTTGGGGAATAGCTTGTCGAACGCCAGAACCGGAGATAGCCGCGGGATCAGGAGTAACAGGAACCGACTCGGGAGAGCGCCCTGTAGAGTGGTGTGGCTGGTGGATGCGGCAACATCTCGGAGGGCACTACGGTCCTGAGTTCAATGTAGCTCGCAACTGGTTGAACGTTGGTCGTCCGCTTGACGGTCCCCGTCCCGGCGCCATTGGTGTCAAGGCTCATCATGTATTTCAGGTGATTCAAGTTGTTGATCGGGAACACGTGCTGGCGATCTCCGGCAATGACCATAATGCCGTTCGGACCCGGATACGTCTAACGTCTGACGTAATCGGTTGGCGTGATGTTACCGAGGAAAGCACTGCTGCTGGCAAGGCTGCTGCTGATATCACTACCAGCGACAGGACCGCAGCGGATAAGCTTGGCTCAGACAAGAGTGCGGATGACGCCAGCGCCCAAGGTCCTTAGGGAGCTCCTTTGACCTCAGTGCTGTAGGCCGGGAGACTTGGTGTTCGAGCCTACATGGCCGGTAGCCGAGTTGACCAAGTGAACGCGACCGCTCATATATGTGTTCGCCGGGTGTCAACGCCGGATCATCGTCGGCGAATTACCTTTTTAATTGGCCACTGTACTGATTGCTCGAAGGTTGATCTGTAGTCTGAGCGGATAAAGCGACTGTCCGCTGGGAGCGCTGGCGTTCCGCTTGATCATGCCGATCAAGCTTAGCCAGCTTTGCGCGAATGCGTTCCAGGTCCCGGAGAAGCATTTTCTCTTCACTTTTAAGTACAAAACGCCGCATCGGAACATCGACTGAGCAGCCGCCTTTGTTGAGGCACATCAAGCCTTCCTGCTGAGTTGAGGCAATTGCCTCTTTCTCAAAATTGCGCCGTGCCTTTTGCCCGTCCAAAGTTACCCCGGTGCAACAGACGGATAGATCCGCCTCACCGGCTTCTTGCAGAAGATCACGCAGAAGATGCTCCGCCTCATTGCCTTCCGCAGGAGGATGGTTTGCGTAGTCACCAATACGGGCCCGCAAGCCGCGAGCGCCAGCTTCGCCAATGTAAGCGTAAGCATTGCCCCACAACTTGAAGGTCAGTTTATACACCCCGGCCTGCTTCGGGATATGATCCAGAGCCATGTTCAATCTAATTGGACCGAGGTTGCTCCAAGTTAACGCGGCCTGCGTGGGCGCGGATTTGTTGATGCAGTCGCTGAACATAAACAGAGACTCGATTCTTAAAGGGCTGCGGCAATGTCGCGCTGATCGATTGGGTTGCCGGCGCACGCTCGCCGGTCATATGGCGGCGACAGCATTACTGCGAAGTGGCCGAAGCATTAATGTTCGGCAATTGGCAGTTCTCGCGTCCGGGTCGCTACTCCAGCTTGATTGTCAAGAATTAATCTCTTAGCCACGTCGCGGAAAGATTACCGCCTCTATTCACCTGACCGCGCGGCGCCATTTGCCTCCTGCTATGGAGCTTCATCGATCGGCGAGCTTTGAAGGCCGCCACGCTTTGTATTCATCCTGAGCGGAGCCTAGTCATGAGTGCTAACGATTCCGCACGCGCGCCGCGGTGCCCACGCTGTGCTCAGGTCATGAAACTCGCCCGACGAACGCAGCGATTTGGCGGATTGCCCGATCTGTGTACCTTCGAATGCCCAGCATGCGGCATGTCCCATACAGAGGAATGCCCGCCGTGGCGCGCCGCGCAAGTTTATCGCAAGGAGGCGAAAACGTGCCGCGAACTGGCTACCCAGGCCCGGCGAGAAGACCGTAAATTTTGGCTTGGGCTGTCGGATGCTTGGCTGAAACTCGCTCAAGATGCCGACAATCGGAATCCATAAGCCACAGGCACTGTCCTTAGTCCCCGCAGTCGAGATGACGACAAGAGCGCCGATTTCAGCACGTATTATGAGTG
>Ga0187769_10002099_pt1 | contig 11587 bp, 14 predicted proteins | sample 0116_SJ02_MP02_1_FD_133140 | JGI IMG/M metagenome (GOLD analysis project Ga0187769, IMG submission 133140) | Tropical peat soil microbial communities from peatlands in Department of Meta, Colombia - 0116_SJ02_MP02_10_MG | ecosystem: Environmental > Terrestrial > Soil > Wetlands > Peat | place... | reverse complement strand
TGAGAGCCACGGGTGGGATTCGGACCCACGACATCCACCTCTTTGGGCGGCGCTTACCAAGGTGGCGCTCTAGCCACTGAGCCACCGTGGCACTCGAGGCCGCACCGCCTGAACTCGATTTTTAATTGTTCGTGACACCAGAACGCCCGTTCTGCGCTCTAGGCTTTACTCAGCACCTTTCCCAGGATGGACCATGCAAGTTGGTGATGCAAAGCCTACATTTGGAAGTGGAGCAGCGGTCTTCGTCGTCGCTATCATAGGGGTTGCAGCCTTGGTCGCCGTATTCGCTCTTGTTCCATCGTTCACAACACCAGCTGCTTCAACAGGCCCGACGGTAACGGCCGCCCACCAGGGCCTGAGTTCCTTCGAGAGCTATTCACAGCTCCAGCAGTACATCGCAGCAAATGCAAGAAGCGCCCAGCAGTACAACAGATGGGGACTTGGGTTCGGCGGATGGGGGCCCGTTGATCTCCCGATTGGGTTAGGGGTAACGACGACGCTCACGGAAGCGGCGACTTCTACGGTGTCGTCTGTAACTGCACCATCTCTTAGTAATTCTCCCTCGTATACCGGGACCAATGTCCAAGTTCAGGGCGTCGACGAACTTGACAGAGTGAAGACCGATGGCACGCATCTCTTCGTGTCGACCCATGACTCTGTCGCGCTGATTAGCGCGTACCCGCCCAACTCAACCGCCGTACTTTCGACACTGGCATTTCCTAACGATCAGGTCCTGGGGCTCGAAAGTGTCCAGAACCGACTGATGGTAATTGTCCAGACTGGATCCTGGACAGGAGCAATTGAGTTGCTCCTGTACAACACCACCAGCCTAGCCTCTCCAGTCCTGATGCAGAACGTGACTATCTCAGGAGACTTTGTGGGTGCCAGGATGGCTGATGGGTATGTGTACGTCGTGATTCAGCAACCTTCGTACACATTCGATGACCAAGGGAACGCTACCGCGGCCATGCCGGTGGTTTCGTGGGGAGGGGTCCAGAGCGAATTGGCTCCGTCTTCCGTCTATTACACAAACAACACGGCCCAAATCAGCTTCTACACCATAATCCCGAGCATCAGCATGTCTACCGGGAAGGAAAGCGTCGTCTCAGTTCTGACGGGACCTTCAGCGACGATCTATGTTTCCACATCGAACATCTACGTGACCTACACGAACTATCTCGACCTCTACGATGTTGACGGGGTGCCTGGAAACGCGTGGAGCGGAGGCGTCGTAACGCCCGACATGGTCATGCAGTCGCAGAACAGCACGGTCCTGCGCGCCTCGTACTCCAACGGGACCGTGACTGTGGCAAGGGCGGGGGTTGTTCCCGGGACGGTCCTCAACCAGTTCTCGATGGACGAGTACAACGGCTACTTCAGAATCGCAACCAGTCGCTTCACCACTATCAACGGCGTCGCCACGACGAGCGACGACGTCTACGTGCTGGACCAGAACATGAATCAGATCTCGGCCCTGACTAACATAGCGCCGGGCGAGAACATCTATGCCGTCCGTTTCGAAGGAGATACCGGCTATGTGGTGACATACCAGCAAATCGACCCGTTGTTCGTGATATCTTTCAAGGACATAACAAAACCGGTGATTCAGAGCGCGCTGAAGGTCACAGGATACTCGGACTACTTGCAGCCTCTTGCGGGGGGTTACCTGCTCGGAGTTGGCAAGGAGTCTGTCCCAGCCTCAAATGGGAACTTCAGCTACTACTTGGGATTGAAAATCTCTCTGTTCAGGGCGTACGAGAACGGGAGCTCTGTGGAAGTGGCCAAACTCGACATAGGGGACAGAGGGACGGACTCCCCTGTCCTCAGCAACCATCTCGCCTTCACCTACGATCAGACCAGAAACATCACGGTGATTCCGCTGACCCTCTACGTTGTGAGCGGGAACCAAACGTATGAGGGAGGCATCCCGGCCTTCGGGAACCCCGTGTGGCAGGGGGTTTACATCATCAGGGTGAACTCGACCGGGTTAGCGGTGCTTGGGAAGGTCTCGCAGTACCCTGCGGGCCAGAATTTCGGGGATTATCCGAATGACAGCCTCTCAGTCGACAGGAGCGTCATAATCGGGGACTACCTGTACACCATATCGCAGAGCGAAGTCATGGTCAGCAGCCTAGGGACCTCCTTCCCTACTGTGGCGACTGTTCAGCTCCCTCCGTAGGTTCACACGTGCCCTAGGACAGGGTGAGGTGTGTAGGGCTCCTCAAGCCGTTTCATTTCGTCTGACTTCAGGTGTATATCGGCCGCTTCCGCCAAATCCTCAAGCTGTTCCATTCTTGTGGGTCCGATGATGGGGGACGCGACCCCCTGCTTGTTCAGCAGCCATGCGAGAGCGAGCTGCGCCGGAGTCAACCCCTTCGCCTTTGCTACCTCTTCGAGCCGCTCGACTACGTCGAAGTCCTCGGGTTTGAAGTATCTTCCGCTCAGGTAGATGTCTGTCTTGTATCTGATGCTGGAGGGTTTGGCCCGTCGTTTGTACTTGCCAGTAAGGAAGCCCCTCCCCAGCGGGCTCCAGGGGAGTAGTGGTATACCCTCGGCCCTGCACAGGGGTATCATCTCCCTCTCCTCTTCTCTGTAGTCCAGATTGTAGTGGTTCTGCATGGTCTTGAAGCGCTCTAGGCCGAGCTTGTCGCTGATGTAGAGAGTCTTTGCGAACTGCCATGCCCACATGCTCGAGGCGCCCAAGTTGTCAACGACTCCGGCTTTTCTCACGGCTTCGGTGAGGGTCTTGAGGACTTGCTCTATGGGGGTCTTATAGTCCCAGCGGTGAATCTGGTAAAGGTCCACCCGGTCGGTCTGCAGATTGGCGAGGGAGCGCTTCAGGTTCCTCCTGACGTGCTTTCTGCCGAGGCCTCGCTCGTCCGGACCATCTCCAGTCGGGAGGCCGACCTTGGTGGCGAGGACCACCTGATTCCTCCTCCCTTTCAGCGCCTTGCCAACGATCTGCTCCGACCTGCCGTTGGAGTAGACGTCCGCTGTGTCAAAGAAGTTGATACCCAAGTCGATGGCCCTGTCAATGATCTTCTTCGAGTCTTCATACCCCAGTGTCCACTCGAAACCGGTGGAATCCGGTCCGCCGAAGCTCATACATCCTATGCACAGCCTCGATACCTTCAGACCTGTGCTTCCGAGGATTGTGTATCTCATCGGTAGCGGCCATGACCATGCCTTCGTTAAAGGGTTGGCCGACAGTCTTATTCCGAAGGGCGGAGGGTCATTCGGGCATGGGAGTCCTGTCGTCCAAGGCCCTGAGCTTCCTGGAACACCACGAGCTGTGCAGGCTTGCCACCGCGTCGAAGGACGCGAAGCCGCACGTCGTGCCTGTGATCTACGCTCTTGATGGTGAGAACGTCATTATCGCCGTTGATTACGGCACCAAGAAGCTGGGAAACCTGAGGCAGAACAATAGGGTGGCCTTCGTCGTGGACGACTACCGCCCCAACCATGCCGTCATGGTGGAAGGGGAGTGCGAAATCCTTGAACGGGGGAAAGAGTACCTCAGGCTGCTCCAGATTCTGTTCAAGAAGTTCGAGGTCTACAGGAGGCACCCCTGGGGCGAAGGGGAGTCGCCGATACTGAAGATCAAACCGACGAAGGCTGTTGTGTGGTAGAATCTGCGCTCAGTCGAGGGGCGCGGTTCTGCGAGCATCGTATGACGACATGAGCCCCGTGGCAGTGCATCCTCTGTCGAATGGCTCGAGGACCGAGGAGCAGGTCTCCGCCAGAAGCACGATGTAGCGCTCTGAGTCGTACTTCGTCTGGTCCTTGATCATGTCAATGGGCGTTGCCCTCTTCGAGTCTTTCCCCTTGTAGTCCGCGATGACGTATCGTATCCCCTCGCCGGCGTGGAGGGTCGCCCCCTCTCCCACAAGCTGCTTGATGGCCGCGTGCTGCACAGTCATGGCGGTGTATTCCTCTGGGGCTTTCGAGAGGTTGGTTGAGAAGGCGAGCTCCGAGGCTGGGACCTCGTGCCGCTCTAGCGCTTCGGCATGCCTGAGGAAGATTTCGATGCATTCAGGAATCTTCCTCTTCGCACCCGCTATTGTGTCCGCCTCCGCCAGGACCTTCAGGATTTCCATCTGGCACCTGGAGAACACCAGGGGCGTGTCGTGGCGCCGCGCCTCTATTCCTCTGACCTTCAGGTCTCCGGCCTGGTAGACTCCGAAGTACCTGTTGAGCACCGGTACGTCTGGTTCGACCTTCGATGGAAGGAAGGCCACCCACTTGTAGATGCCTTCGAACGAAATAGCGAACCCGGTCTCTGCTTCAATCTCGGCCTTGAGCTCGAGGTAGTCGTCCCTGTTAGCACCCTCCTTCTGGACCCAGAGGGAGTCGATTATGCCGTGCATCACCTCGAAGCCCCTCCGCTCAGCGATTCTGGCTGTGTCGAGCAGTATCTTCCTGTCCCAGGCGCACACGGCGATGTGAGCGTCGATGCGGCCGAACTTCGCGTTGTTGAAACCCAGATACCCAAAGGTTGTGACGCCCAGCCACTTCAGAGCCGCCTGTCTGGCGTTGTATCTGTCGTAGTCGGCCCCCTTGGCGGTCCGCTTGAGCTCCTTGTAGTGGAGCCTCTTCTCCACTATGATTTTGATGGCCAGGGGGATAATCCCGTCACGCTTCTTGCACACGTTCCAGTCGAGCTCTGGCACTCTGTTATCCGAGTCTGGGCAGCAGGCGCACCTGACTGTCTCGGCTGAGATGTTCTTCCTGTACATTATGTTCGGGTAGAGCGCAGAGAAGTCTAGCTCTCCGACGTTCTCGTGGACCCCCACCTTCGGTTCGAAGATGAAGCCACCCCGGTCCGCCATGAGCAGTTCATTCCTGTCCTTGAAGTGTTCCACTAGGGTCGGCTTCCAGGGGACGAGCAGGTCGATCTTCGATGCGTGGTAGAACTGGAGGCTGGAGAGCGCCTTCCCGATGCTCGCCCTGCTCGAAGTGTGGAGGGGCATGCGGCATATCCTGCTCAGCTCGAAGAGCCCATCGAATCCCGCCTCGGAATAAGCGAAAGACGTGTTGACATCGATGTGTACCCTGCCGTAGAGCTTAATCGCCGAGGGCTTGTAGTGGATTCTCCCATAGCTGAAGTAGGATGTGCCCCCCTTCGGGGGGAGTTTCGTGGGAATGCCGTCCCTGTCGAGGACTAACTTCGCGCCGATTCCGTTCGCTTCGGCACGCTTGATCAAGTAAGGGAAGAGGAATGTGTCGCCGTCGTTGGTCAGGACGAAGTCTGGGTCTGCTTCTCGTACTGCCTCCACCAGCCCCAGAAGCTTGTCGGCTTCGCTGCGCCCACCTATCTCGATTTTCCCGCCGTCGCTTTCTAGCGAAATCCCCTCGATCTTGTCTGTGAAGCGCGGCAGTTTCCCCTGCTTTGCGATGTTGACCTCAACCTTCACTTTCCTCAGGACGGGCAGGGCGTAGTCGTAGGCCCAGACATCGTCCTTGAGCTCCCACCTGAGCGCGTTCCCTTTCTGTTCTACTTCGCAGTAGGCGAGAGGGAAGAGGTCACGCTCGTAGAGGTAGTTCTGGCCAGGAGGGATGTCTGCGTTGTAAAGCCGAAAGGTGCCGAAGGGGCCGAGGCGCTCTATCCTCCCCGCCACCTGCTGGGCCTTCCGCGCGTCCTTCAGCCTCGCTTCGACGACGGAGGACGTACCCGCGTCGTTCACCCTTTCGCGCTTTTGGACTGTCCTGGTCCAGACGAAGTCGTTACGGAGGGTCTGAAATGGGACGTCGAAGTCTGATTTGTTGTCTGTACCTATGAATATCGATGGAGACCAGCGGTCGACCAGGCGGACCGCCTCGCCGTCTTCGCGCTTGACCCAGACGACCATCTGTCCTGGGTTCCCTGGATAGAGGTCAAGTATCCAGCCGCGCGTCCTTCCCACCCTTCAGCCTCTCGATCTCGGAAGCCAGCCAGACTATCGTCTTGTGCTGCACTAGCAGGAGGCTCATGAACAGAGCTTCGGTGGGGAATGGTGAGTCCCTCGCTTGAATTGCTGGAAAGTACTCGTAACAGAGCCTCAGCATCTCCTTGAAGAGCGCCCTGTCCTCCGCCCGCAGGGCGTCGGCAAAGCGTTGCCAGCTGTCGAACTCCTCTATGATCTCGCCATCAGACAGGGTCATGTTCCCCCTCCTTCTGCTCCGTTCCTGACGTCGCACCCACTACCCGAATGAGCAGCCGGTAATGGTGGAAAATCATCGCCATGGCCATCCCCTCGAACTTCGAGGTCCTGACCGCGGCCGAAGACGCTGAGGTGTAGAGCCTGGCGGAGCTGAGTATTTCGTCGAAGGCGGTCCTGTCCCGAGAGGGGAGCGCTTTCCTGAACGACTTCCACTCAGCGGCCTCCTGGGCTTCAGCTATCCTGAACGAAGGTATGGTCCTCCCCATCAGCGGGCCCCTCCCGTCCCTGTGGCCCTGAGGAGCTGGCCAAGCTTGAACGTGGTCTCTCCCGGGAGCCTGTTCCTGTGTTTGACGAGCTCTGCCCTGATTCTGTCTTTTTCGGACGACAGGTGAACTTGGGCGTCGGCCCAGGAAGCGGCCATGCCGTCGTATTTGTTGGGCGAAGCCTGGGTCGCAATCACGAGGGCCTGCCTCTTCACCTTCTCGATGCCCTCCTCGACAGCGCTCAGCACCCGCCTCGCCTCCCTTTCTTCCAGCTCAGGTTCGTTGAAGGTACCGAGAATGTCACAGATCACCACTAGTCTGGTTCCATAGTCCTCGGTTGCCCGCACGAGGTGCTCCGAGACTAGGGCGGCCAGCTGATAGAATGTGAAGACGCGGCAGGAAGCCACGCGCCTCATGGCCATCGCTGGCTTGAGGCCCCTCTGTTTGGCGAAGGAGGAGAAAAGGTAGGGGTCGGAGCGGTTCCCCCCGTCGATGAAAATGACCGCCGAGTCGAGGCCCCCCGACTCTATCGGGAGCTGGGCCCTGAGCGAGGCCAGCTCGGCCACGATGGATGACGTCTCCCCGCTGAGCAGAATCATGCGCCCTTCGGAGAAGGGCCGCAGGAGCGAGTCTAGGTGCGGGAAACCGAGGGAGAAGTGCGGTATCGATGAGGCCTTCTGGAAAAGCGCTTCGCTTTTTTGCGCCGGTGGAGTGGCATTTTGGAAGACGTCAGACCAGTCATCAGGCACAAGGGCGAGCCTGCACTCGACGCTCCCTTCGAGGAGACCGCCACACCCCATGCAGCGTCCGTTCAGTGAGCCGACTGTCTCGGTGGCAGGTCCCAAATCGCGCCTGACACGGAGAACGCAACGGCAACTTGAGCAGTAATAGACGAAGCGCTCCCTGCCGCTTGCCGCCTGCTCGTAGAGATAGTGCAACCTAGGCATTGTGCGAGTGTGAAGCTTCGTGGGAATTTAACACGGGGTGCGCGAGGGACCTCGTTGGACAAGAGGGAGGCGGGCGAAAGTGTTGAACGTTCATAAAGAGAAGATTGGGCTCGCCGGAACAACGCGGGGGTCGCCCAGCCTGGTCAACGGCGTGAGGCTCAGGACCTCATCCCTTAGGGGTTCGAGGGTTCGAATCCCTCCCCCCGCACCAACATGGACCACCTGTGGCGACAGCCGAAGAATTGGTGTTGAAAGCCTCGAGGCTGATTCTTGGGTGTGGTCAGACCGCCTTCGGGGCAACAGGCTGAGGCGGAGGTGGCGTCGGCGGAGCAGACTGTGGTCTCGGTGGCGCGGCCGCTGGAGGCTTTGACGGAGGAGGTTGGCCTGTAATCGTCGCAAGGGCGCTCCTTCCGGCCTCCGTGAGCTGGTATCTGGCGGGGTTTCCGAAGAAATCTACCTTGAACTCTATGAACCCAAGAGCCGTAAGTTGCCTAATCACCCAGAGGGTGGTCCATTCTGAACTGTCGTTGATGGCGTCGTCGAGCTCGGCGTCGCTCATTCCTTCCTTGCTCTTTCCGATGGCCGTCAGGGCTGCCATAAGGTGCGGAGACGCCGCTACTTTCCTCAGTACAGTTCTCTGTGCCTTGGGATTGAAAGGCCAAATCCAGAGCCCCTTGGGCATAGGCGAAGCCAACCGGGGTCGATTCATAAATCCTGCGCGTCGCGATTTAATCGCGTTTACGATGTTGTCAGTTGTTTTTAGTTTTGTCAGAGAAGTAAATCCTCGGAGCGTGTGACACCGGCAACCATGGAAGTGGTAACCGAATACGCTGACCAGAGGACAGAGCTCGAGGAGAAGATAAGGTCGCTCGAGGCTGAGAAGGCCTCGCTCCTTGCCGACATCGCCTCCCTGAAGGAGAAGATAGCCACCTTCGAGCTGGAGAAGTCTGCCAACGCATTGGAAAGCGAAGTGCAGGCGCTCCGGACGGAGAAGGCTGTGCTGGAAGAGAAGGCCGCGTCTTACGAAGCTGAAGCGGGGTATACTCTTCCGCCTGTCGTGACTGAGGGGGTCTAGGCTCTACCGGAGCCTGGAAGCCTTCTGCTCGAGTTCGCCCTTTTCTTTTCTGAGGTAGCTGACGAATTCCTCGATATCGGCCAGCTTGACCTGCAGGCGTTTCAGCTCGTTTTCCTTTGCCGTCCTGTCCATCGAGTCTTCAATCTCTTTCTGTTGCCGGGCCATCTCCTGGACCTTGGCACTCAGGTCTTCGTTCCCCTTCTTCACTGATGCGAGTTCGTCCTGAATCGACTTCAGTTGCTCCTCGGCAACGATGAGATACCTCTGCCGGCTGATGACAGTTGGGAACTTGGTCCCGCACTTCTCGCAGGTATACATGCCAACCCGCCGTTCGGTCATGCCCCTCTCTCCCTTAGCGGGTTCGACAATCACGTTGAAGGTCCGTGTCGGCATTGATTCCTTATTCCCGCATTTCGGGCAGTTTGGCAATCGCCGTTGCGGCACGTCAGAACGTGTTAAAGCTTTGCCCGAACCAACTCTGAAACTTCGTCCTGATGCTATTGTTCCCTGATGGATTCCAACTCAGACACAGCAGACCAAAGGGTCACCCTAGCGAACGACGGCATGTTCGGGTCCTGCGCCACCTCGTCCAAGAGGCTGATGGCGTTGGCCGCCCTCACCGCTACGCTCTGCTTAGTGTCCTGAAGCATAAGGACAGAGTCCTTGACGATTTTCCTGATGTTCCTAGGTGTGATGTTGGAGTCTGAAATCTGCTGAAGGCTCACGACGGCCTTCGCCAGCTTGGCGTCGTTTTCCTGTTGCTTTTTCAGCTTGGCACTCATGGAAGGAATCCCGGGTTTCGAGACTCGATTCGAAGGGATTAAGTGCTTTTCGCAGCGAGCCGAGTTTAATACGAACAGGACGACGGGAGGGGTGATGAGTGGCTCCTCCAAAGACAGAATGAGGTTGGCTGCCGAGCTGGTTAGCAAGGGAGCGACGATGCTCGCAGAACCTTGCTCCAAAGATGGGGGGATTCAAGTGAGGTATCGAGGGAAGGTCTACTGCACCAGCCATGATGATCTGTCGACGATTACCGAGGGCTCCGCGGTGTCCTACGACGCTGTTGTCGCCCAGATGCGCGAGGTGATTCTGGCGAAGCTGAACGAGACCACCGCGGCCCTGGGCACCGAACGGGACCCCGCAAAGCAGGACCAGCTCGTCTCGCTGGCCTCCAAGTACTTCGAGCTCCTACAGAAGCTACCCCAGAAGTAGCGCTTAAATCGGAACCCAAGGGCTTCCTGTTCGTGGTACTCAGGCTGGGCCAGAAGGTTCCCGAGTTTACCCTTCCAGACGCTGATCAGAAGACTTGGTCGCTGGCCGAACTCACGAAGCAGGGGCCGGTAGTTCTTGCCTTCTTCCCGTTCGCCTTCTCGGGTGTGTGCGACAAGGAAATGTGCACCTTCAGGGATGGGTTCGGCTCTCTTCAGGGGGCGGGAGCCCAGCTCGTCGGCATCAGCGTCGACAGCTCCTACTCGTTGAAGGCTTTCGCTCAGACCTACAACCTGCGGTTTCCACTCTTGAGCGATTTCAACAAGAAGGTTGCCAAGCTTTATGGTGTCCTTCAGGACCCTTGGGTGGGGCTTGGCTACAAGGGAGTAGCAAAGAGAGCAATCATTGTCGTGGACCAGCAGGAGAAGCTCAGGTACAGATGGGTCACTGATAATCCCTCAGAGGAGCCACCATATGCTGAGGTCGTGAAAGCGGCTCAGAAGCTCGTATCCTAAGCTGTTAGTTTTTATACAGGGCGAAGACCCTATTTCATGGATTGAGCCAGGGCACAGAGATCAAGCCCATCGTCCAGCTTACGGAGAAGGCGTCCGACGAGCTGAAGCTGTACCTTCAGAGACAGGGGAAGCCGGGCGCTGCGCTAAGAATTTTCGTGACCGCGGGTGGATGTTCGGGGCTATCCTATGGAATGGTCGTTGACGATAAACTCTCGGATGACGACTACGTGATTGATGTCGGCGGCGCCAAGGTCGTCGTGGACAGGTCTAGTGCTCCGTTCATCGCAGGATCTACTGTTGACTACAGGTCAGAGAAGCTCATGGGTGGTGGGTTTGTCGTGAACAACCCGAACGCCGTGTCGACCTGCGGCTGTGGCGAGTCTTTCAAGACAGCCTAGCTCGTTGGCATAGAACGACTCGGCGTCGAAACTCTGGGCGAGGAACTCAGGTTGATTCGAATTCGACGCCATTACGCTCGAAAGCCGCCCCACGACAGCAGGACGCAGGTAAAGGTCTGAAGAAACCTCGATGACATCATATGCGAGTGCCAAGAAAATGGCGGCAAGGAAAACCTGCTGAGGGAGCGTCCCAGCCTTCGGTGTTAGTCTCTGACTCTGACATGCCTACGTTGAAGGACCGATGCCAGATAAGGTTGCTCGGGCAGATTGTTGGTGGCGCCGGGGGTAGGATTCGAACCCACGCGACCCGAAGGTCACGGGCTGACTGGTCTTTGATCTCGAGTTGCGGACCCGTTTGGCGCCCTGGCGGGTTGCCCGCGCATTAACCACTCTGCCACCCCGGCCCTGCGTGTGCCCAGCCCCAACCGGATTTATCCCTTTGAGGGACTCCGCTTCTTGGAGCGCTCTATGATGTAGCTCCAAGTGACGAAACAGTCGACCAGCTCAGTGTCTTCCGAGCGTTCTTTCAAGGAACCACTTCGTGATGTCCCAGGCCTCGTTGGCCGCATCTCTGTCGTACACCTCCTTCCTTGTATCGTTGAAGAAGCCGTGCCTTGTCCGTGGGTACGTCTTCAAAGTCAGGTCCTTTCCTCCCTCCAGCATTGCGCCCACCCATGCGGGGACGACCTTGTTGATAATCTCATCCTGGTTGGCGTGAATGTCTAGGATTGGTACTGAAATCCTCGGAACGTCCTCTGTGGCAGGCGGCTGGCCATAGAAGCTGATTGCCGATTTCATGCGCTGGCTCTTGGTCGCGCACTTCAGGGAGAGGCCCCCACCCAGGCAAAATCCGAGAGTTGACACATTGCCGAACTTGGAGTGTACACGCTCGACCGCGGCCATGGCGTCCTCTAGCATCCTGTCTCTGAAGGCAGGTTCGTAGATTATTGCCGCCACTTCCATCACTTCCCCTCCGGCCCCTTTCTTGTCGAGGGCCCGGGCTACCTTCTCTTTGTCCCTCCTTTCTTCCAGGGAGAGTT
>Ga0187769_10002098_pt1 | contig 11591 bp, 9 predicted proteins | sample 0116_SJ02_MP02_1_FD_133140 | JGI IMG/M metagenome (GOLD analysis project Ga0187769, IMG submission 133140) | Tropical peat soil microbial communities from peatlands in Department of Meta, Colombia - 0116_SJ02_MP02_10_MG | ecosystem: Environmental > Terrestrial > Soil > Wetlands > Peat | place... | reverse complement strand
GGGGGGGTCCCCGACGTGCTCGACGGAGGACGCGCCGGCCGGCTCGTCCCGTACGGCGACGCGGATCGGCTCGCCCTCGCCCTAAGGTCGGTGGGCGAGGATGCGCGGGAAACCGAGCGACTCCGCGTCGCCGCTCGGGAGCGGGTGCTCGGCTTCGACTGGTCGGTGACCGTCGACCGCCACCGGTCGCTCTATCGCGAGCTGGCGGGCCGCTGAGCCCGCCGGGCCTCGAGACGGAGGAGCTCGGCGCCGACGTGGTCGAGCTCGGCGCTTCCCTCCGACGGCCGCACCCGGGCGAGCGCTCGGAACGCCCGGCCGATGAGCGCGACGATCACTTCGCGACCTCTTCGCCGTACTGGCGCACGATCGCCAAGCCGTCCTTGAGCGCTTGCCGGGACGCCGCGAGCGAGATGCGCAGGTGCGCGGCGCCGAGCGAGCCGAAGGCGTCCCCCGGGGTCGTGATCACGCCGCGGGCGAGCAGCGCCTGCGCGACCTCCGTGCTCGAACCGGGCCAATCGATGTGGGGAAACGCGTAGAACGCCCCCTGCGGCGGCACGAGCGAGAGCCCGGGAACCTTCGACAACAATCGGGCGACGAGCTCGCGACGGGCACGGAACTCCTTCACCATCCGTCGCAGCGCGGCGTCCCCGTTCGACAGGCCGGCGAGGACCGCCACCTGGACCGGCGTGGACGGGCAGGCCATGATGTGGTAGTGGATCTTGTTGAGTGCCACCGCGAACGACCGCGGGGCCACGAGGAACCCGGCCCGCCAGCCGGTCATCGCGAGGGTCTTCGAAAACGAGTTCGCGATCACGACGCGGTCGCTTCGGCCCCAGAACGAGGTCGCGGGGTCACCGTAGACGATCTCCTCGTACACCTCGTCCGAGATGATCGTGAGGTTGTGCCGGTCCGCGAAGGCGACGATGTGGTCGACCGTCGACCGAGGAAACACCGCCCCGGTGGGGTTCGACGGGCTGTTGACGACGATCGCCCGGGTGCGGCCGCTCACGAGCTGCTCGAGTTCGTTGAGGTCGGGGAGGTACTTCTGGGCGGGACGCAGGCTGTACGCGACGGGAATCGCTCCCGCCAAGCGCGCATGGGGGGCGTAGAGGACGAACCCCGGGTTCGGGACGAGCACCTCGGTCCCCGGGTCGTAGAACGACAGCGCGGCGGCCATCAGACCCTCCGAGCCGCCGGCGGTGACGATCACGTTGTCGCGCCGAGTCCCGGGGTCGAGCTCCCGGTACCGCTCCGCGATCTTGTCCCGAAGCTCGGGAATCCCGGCCGACGGACCGTAGTGGTTCCGGCCGCTCCGAACGGCCTTGCAGAGCGCGTCGATCACCTCGGGCGCCGGCTCGAAATCCGGCTCGCCGAGCCCGAGGTTGATCGCATCCGGAGGGGCCGCCTCGAACATCTTTCGGATGCCCGAAATCTCCACCTCGTGGGTCCGCTGCGCGACCATTCGGCCGTGGACCGACCGACCCGTTCTTTAGCCTTATCCCGTGCGATGGCGAGACGTGCCGCGCAGGAGCGTTTCGGGACGCGAAGCACAAGGGCCATCTACCCGGACGCCTCCGTCGTGCGGGAGGGGGACGAAACGACCGTCCGCGTCGTGGTCGGGGCGCAGTTCGGCGACGAGGCGAAGGGGAAGATTTGCGATTTCCTCGCCGCCGGGGCGCGCTACGTCGTGCGTACCGGCGGGGGCCCGAACGCGGGCCACTCGATCCACCTCCCCGAAGGGTCCCTCGTCCTCCACCAGCTCGCGTGCGGGGTCCTCCGCCACGGCGTGGTCGGTGTGAGCGGCCCGGGCATGGTAATCCAGCCGATGAAGCTCGACGCGGAAATCCAGGACCTCGAGCGGCGCGGGCTTCTGCGCGGGCAGGTCGTCCTCTCGGATCGCGCCCACGTGCTTCTGCCCGTCCACGAGATCGAGGACGCCTGGGAGGACGAGCTCCGCGCGAGCAAGAATCCGAAGGCGGGCCTCGGCACGACGAAAAGCGGCATCGGTCCGGCGTACGCCGACCGGTCGGGGCGCTGGGGCATCCGGCTCGGCGACCTCGCGCGCCCCGCCCTCTTCCGGGAGCGGCTCGAGCTCCTCTACGCGACCAAGACGCACCTCCCGAATCTCCCCTCGGTCGACGAGCTACTCGCCCAGCTCGCCGAGGTCGCCAGCCGCCTTTCCCCGCTGATTCAGCCCACGGAGCCGATGCTCTGGGACGCGATCGGTCGTCACGAGACCATCCTGCTCGAAGGGGCCCAGAGCGCGCTCCTCGACGTCGACTTCGGCACGTACCCGTTCGTCACGAGCTCGCACCCGACGAGCGCGGGGGCGCTCGTGGGAAGCGGCATCCCGCCGACCGAGGTCGACGAGGTGATCGGCATCGCTAAGGCGTACTGCACGCGCGTCGGCGCCGGCCCGTTCCCGACCGAGGACACCGGTGAGCCGGGCGAGTACCTCCGGCGGGTCGGAGGGGAACGGGGCGCCACGACCGGCCGGGCGCGACGCTGCGGGTGGCTCGACCTCGTGATGCTGCGCTACGCCGCCCGGTTGAACGGGTTCACGGGGTTCGCGATCTCGAAGGTCGATGTCCTGGGCGGCCTCGACGAGATTCCGGTCTGCACGCAGTACCTGATGCCGGACGGGTCGGTCATCCGCGATGTTCTCCCCGCGCAGGCGGACGACCTCGCTCAGGCGCAACCGGTGTACGAGAACCTTCCCGGCTGGCCGGCGTTCCACCAGCGGCTCAAGGACCGGATCCGGCTGGAGGGGGCGTCCGCTCTGCCCTCAGCGCTGCGGCGCTACCTCGACCGGATCGTCGAGGAGACCGGGGTCCCGGTCCAGTACGTGGGTTACGGCCCGGACCGCAGCGAGACGGTGGCCCTCCAGCCGCCGGCGGGACCCCCGCACCGCGCGTCGCTCACCCCGTGGACCGGCTAGGCCGGGACCGTGGCGTTCGACCCGTTCCTCTACGTCGCCTTCGTCCTGGGCCTGGTCGCCGGCCGCGTCGTTCACCGTCGGAGTGCATGGGTGCCCCGCGCGCTCGTGATCACCGTCATCGTCCTGGTCGGCCTCCTCGGCGTCTCGCTGAACGACGTGGCGCTCGGAGCGCTCGTCGTGACCATCCCGGTCGCCCTCGGGTTCGCGGCGCTCATCCTCGCCCTAACGGCCGCGGTCGCACTTCTTCTCGCTCGCCTGCGTCCCGCGCCAGCCACGTCCGAACCGAGCCCGGAGGGTCGCGACCGGTTCCCGCTCAGCCTCGTGCTCGTGGCCAGCGTCGTGGTCGGGTTCGGGTTGGGGCGGGTCATCTCCTTCCCGACCGGGACCGCCATCGAATGGGCGCTCTACGTCCTCCTCGCCCTCGTCGCGTTCGACCTCCCCCTCTCGTGGAGCGGGCTACGTGCGGTATGGGTCCCGCTCACGAGCGCCGTTGCGGGAGCGCTGGTCGCCGGCGTCATCTTTGCCGTTGCGTCCGGAATTGCCCTCAACGTCTCGATGGCGACGGTCCTCGCCTTCGGCTGGTACACGCTGGCCGGCCCGCTCGTCCTCGCGCGCGCGGGGGCACTCCTCGGACTCCTCGCCTTCCTCACGAACTTCCTTCGCGAGAACCTGACGATGGTGTTCTCCCCGGTCGTCGGCCGTCGACTTCGCGGGGAAGGCCTCGCCGCCCTCGGGGGGGCGACCGCGATGGACACGACCCTCTACTTCGTGACCCGCTACGGCGACCGGAACGCGGGGAGCCTCGCGCTCGCGAGCGGCCTCATCCTCACCGTAGCGGCGAGCCTCGTCCTGCCGGCCGTGCTCGCGTTCCCGGCCTAGGTAGAATCCCTTAAGGGGACTCGACCTTCGGCCCCGGCGTTGGGCTCGTGGTCCAGCGGTTACGACGTCGCTCTCACACAGCGAAGACCGCCGGTTCGAATCCGGCCGAGCCCACTTCTCACCGTGGACCGGGCGGTCGGATCGGAGGCACGGGTCCGAGATGCGCCGGCTTGGGAATAAGCCGACCGGCGCTCTATCGATGGTGGGGTTGAGACCCCCCACCCTCTCCTAGTGCCCTCTCCGGCCGGCAGGGCCGAACCGTCGGGTCAGCAGGCTCCCCGCGCGACCACCTGTTCGCAATGCGATGCCGGCGTCACCGAGAGGGTGCCCATCTGACCGAACGGAGCTAGGTATTGGCGGACGGTCCGCTCGTCGGACGCCTCGGCGATGATGTAGAGGTGGTGCTGGTGGTCGGTAACGGCATCCCCGTGAATCTTGATCCCGGCCTTGCCGGCGTTCTGGATCAGGGCGAGAAGGCCGGCGGCCATCTGCGGGTTCCGGGCAGGGCATTGTTCGGCGGGATGGGTATGCTCGGCGACGTACAGCGGCATGGGGGCTCGGCACGAGATCGGGGGGAAAAAGGTGCCGTTAGACGATGATTCTTCTTTCATTGGCAGAATCTGCGGGCGGACCGGATGGCCGCGCTCGCCTTGAATCGCCCCACCGCGGCACTGAATCGCTCCCGATCGGGAGCACTCGGCCCGAGAGGTCGTCGTGCGGACGCACGAGGGATTATCTACATGGTCCACTCAAGCTGGACGGTCCGGCAGAGGAAGGCTCGTGAGCGTTCGAGGTCGCACCATCGAGAACTCCGCCACGTCCGAGGACCCACGGTTCCTCCCGCTCGAGATTCGGGCCCCTACCCCCGACGCGCGCTGCGTGGAGGCTTCGCTGCCCTCGCTCGTGGACGAAATAACACCGACGAACAAGTTCTTCATCCGAAGCCACTTCGCCGTCCCCCACCTGAAGCTCGAGGAATGGCGACTCTCGATCGACGGAGAGGTCGAGCATCCCACCGTCCTTCGCTACGAGGACCTCCAAGCGCTGCCCCATCGCGACCTAATCGTCACGATGGAATGCGCCGGCAACAGTCGGTCGACGGTCCGACCGAAGCCCGAGGGGGTTCTGTGGGGGCACGGAGCGATCAGCAACGGTCGCTGGCGGGGCGTCTCGCTGTGCGATGTCCTCGACCGCGCCGGGGTGCGAGCGAGCGCGCGCGAACTCCTGTTCCGCGGCGCGGACCGGGGCAAAGAGCCGGGCGTCGAGGGCGACCTGCCCTACGAGATGAGCATCGACATCGAAAAGGCGCTCCACCCGGACACGCTTCTCGTGGACGAGATGAACGGCCAGCCGCTGTCGCCGAGCCACGGATTCCCCGTGCGCGCGATCGTCCCGGGGTACTACGGGATGGCGTCCGTGAAGTGGCTCACGGACATTACCCTCCTCGACGCCCCGTTCGAGGGATACTTCCGAACGCGCGCGTACGCCTACATCCGGGAGGGTCAGCGCACTCGGGAGCCCAAGGTCCCGGCGTCGTCCATCCGCGTCAAGTCGCTCATCAACTGGCCGCGAGAAGGGCAGGTCCTGGCCACCGGGCCCCACGTGGTCCGAGGGATCGCTTGGTCCGGCCACGCTCCGATCGCTCGCGTCGAGGTGAGCCTCACCCCCCCGAGCGGGGCGGGGGAGGTGTGGCGGGCGGCGAGACTGCGCCGGCCCTCCTCTCGCTACTCCTGGACCCACTGGGAGCTGCTCTGTGACCTCCCGGACCCCGGGTTCTACGTGGTCCGAGTCCGCGCGACCGATGAGCTCGGCAATTGCCAGCCGGTCCAGGCCGAGTGGAACTTCCGCGGCATCGGGAACAACTCCATTCAGTGTGTTCCCATCGAAGTGAGCGCGGGCGGCCCGCCGGACAGCGACCACTAGGCGGTCCGCCCCCTTCCCGGATTCACCGGGCTCGGGGTCCAGCGGTTACGAAGCCGCTCTCCCACAGCGAGGACCGCAGGTTCGAATCCGGCCGAGCCAACTCTCACGGGAGGACGCCGCCCGACCGAGGAGAAAGGGAACCCAGTCCGACCGATTACAGGGAAATCCCGAGCCCGCTGTTGGCGAACGGACCTTCGCCCGTGAGGTCCAGCCCCCAGTCGGCCCCGGTCGGATGGGACGGGCCGACGTCGACGTAGATCTCCATCCCGGCCGATAGGAGTGTCTGCGGATTGCCCGCCGCGGTCGGCGTCCACTGGGTCTCGTCGGCGCCGACAGAGTAGACGAGCACCGTCCCGGTGCTATTGACGATGGCGAACCCCGCCGTGGTCGTGACGGGCGACTCGTCCGAGAAGTTCACGACGCTCAGGTCGAAATCCGCGGGGGTGACGTTCTCGGTCGCGGAGGTGATCGGCAGCATGTAGCAGTAGTCGCCGCTGTCGCACCCCTGGGAGGCGATCGTCCCGTCGGTCCCCGGACCGACTTCCAGGCTGCCGAATCCGAGCGATATGGCTCCAGCGATCCCCTCCGTCGGGGTGGTGATGGTGGAACCGCAGGTGGTGTTCTCGACGCCCGACGGTCCGACCGATCCGGTGGTCGCGTTGACGATGGCGGAGAACTCGTACCCGCTCGACGGCCCCCCGGTGCTGAACGGGAAGCTCGAGCAGGTCGACCAGCTGACCTCCCAGAGCGGTGCGACGAGGGACCCGTTCTCGAGCGAGAACCCGCCGACCAGGTCCATCAAGAGCGAGACCCCGGTCGGATGGGCGCGAAGGAAGCTCGCGCCCCCGGCCGCCGCCGCCGCAGCGACCGCGACCGGGCTATCGACGACGGAGGTCGAGAATCCGTGAAACTGGGAGAACCCCGTGATGCAGCTGCTGGGCACCTCGACGGCCAACGTGATCTGGCCCGCGACCTCGAACACGGCGAGCTCACCCGTGGGCGCGACGAACCCGAATAGCCACACCGGTGCCTCTCCGCTCTCGAGGTTTCCCCGGAACGCGGGGATGGTGATGTTCGCGGGGACGGTCCCGACGATCGTCACCGGGACGCAGCTCGCGTTTCCGGTGGACCCGTTGTAGGGCAGGTACGACGCGTTGTAGAGGTCCAGTCCGACCGCGTCAAAGAGGGTGCCGCCCCCGTGCGCCGCGGCGAACTGGTCGGCGACGCCTCGGGCCAAAGAAAACGTCGATCCCGTACCGGTGGGGGTCGTCCCGCCCGAACCGCTTCCGGTGAGGCCGCCGAGGAGCACCGCGCTCAGGACGAGCGCCGCCGCGATTGCGACGACGAGTACGACCACCGGCGTAAGGCCGGGCCGACGACCGGTGGAAGGTCGTGGCGCTACGGGAGGGATGAATTCGGGTGAGGGAGAGGATGGCTCGGCCGGTGGGACGTTATCCGGCATGGTGAACATCCGGTAGGTCGGGGCGGCCGCTTCAACCCTTCGGACCGATGCGCCGGCTACGGGAGCGGGTCGGAAAAGTACGGGCTGAGGGAGAAGCCGGCCCCCCATCCCTCGACAGCGAGGACGTATCCGACCCCGGCGGGGTCCTGCGACCCCATATCGACCATGATGCGCATCGACGGGGTGAGAAGCGTGTCCGCGGTCCCGATTCCCGGGGTCCAGGGCGCGGTGGACTCGGCGCCCGTTCCGGTGCCCTTCGCCGACACCACCACCTGCCCGGTGGAGGTGACGACGGCATAGCCCACGACGCCGTTGTCCCCGTTGTTGTTGAGGAACACGCCCATGCTCAAGTTGTCCGGCGTCACGTTCATCGATGTTCGCACGACCGGGACCGAGTAGCAGTAGTCGAACTCTTCGCATCCCTGCGAGGAGAGCGTTCCCGAATGGAGCTCGTGCACGAGCGTCGCGTTCCCGAGGCCGACCGCTTCCGCGATGGGAGGCACTCCCCCGCACGGAACGGTGGCCGTGTGATTGGCAAGGAGTGCCCCCGTGGAGGCATTCTCCCCCGAGTCGAACTCGACCCCCTCTCCGTACCAGCGGTACGCGTCGGGGTAGAACGAACAGGTCGACAGGCTCACGTACCACTGGACCCTTCCCAGAATGAACGTCCACAACGAGACACCGGTCGGGTGGGCCCTCAGGAACGCCGAACCGCCCCCGGCGAGTGCGGCCCTGATGACGACCGGGCTGTCGGCGGCGCTTCGGACCGTGCTGTTCGGCGAGTTCTGCCACTGCGTCCCGGCCGTACAGGCCGCCCCCGTCGTCTCGAACGCGTTCGAGACGGTGCTGCCGGTCTCCACCACCACCAGCTCGCCCGGGCCCGACGCCCGGAAAAAGGCGAACACCCACAGCCCGAGGTCGCCGTTCGTGAGATTGCCGTGGAACGCGGGCAAGGAGATACTGCCCGATGACGGACCCACGAACGAAGTGAGGTTGCAGGCGCCGAAATCGGTCCAACTGCTCAGGTTGACGGTCTCCGGGCTCGCGAGGTCGTATCCCGAGGCCAGCGCCAGTTCCCAACTGCCGTGAGCATCGGCGGTCGCGTTGGCGATGGAGCGCGCGGTCGAGAAGGGGATCGCGCTCGGACCCGGGCTCGTGCTCGAAGGGGTGTGAAACACACCGGAGAATTCGAGGCTGAGCACCAGCGCTGCGGCGACCAGTACGACGAGGACGACCGCGGCCCGGGCTCGTTTTCTTGAGCGCGGGACTGGTCCGGGCGCCGGAGAAGGCAGGACATCGGTTGCCGGAGCCTGAGGGGCCTCGGCCATCGCACGGGCACGCACCGGGCGCTGCTTCAACCCTTTGGTCACGAGCCCGGACCGCGCGTTCCCTTAGAGGTCGATGAGAATGGCACGGCGACGGCGTGTTACCCGACCGCGCCGCCGATCACGAGTCCGATCAGGAACGTCCCGGCCGCAGCCCCCATTCCGACCGCGAGCATCTCAAAGCCGCTCCGAACGAACGACTGGAGCGAGGAGAGCGCCCGGAAGAGTCCCGCGAGGAACAGCGCGACGGCAGTCACGGTCACGGATGCGATGATCGCGTCCGGGATCGAGAGCACCAGGTAGGGGACGAGGGGAACCGCACCCGCGAGAGCGAACGAGACGCCCGTGAGGAATCCCTGACGCCCGGGACGCTCGTTCTCGTCCCCCACGGACCCGTAGCGTTCCGTGACCAACACCGATAGGAATCGGTCCGGGTCCTGCTCGAGCCGACCCACGGCGCGGGTCGCCTCCTCGGCGGAGAGCCCCTTCGCCTCGAAGGCGCGAACCAGCTGCTCGCGCTTCGTCTCGGGCGCCACCGCGGCCGCCTCACCTTCCATCCGCATCTGCGCCGTCCGGGCCTCGTGCTCCGCCTTGACCGAGACGTACTCGGAAGCCGCCATCGAGAGCGCGCCCGCGACCACCGAGGCGAGGCCCGCGATCAGCACTGTCGCGTCCGCGCGGGTGGCCCCGGCAACACCGGCGGAGAGGGCCACGATGCTCGCGAACCCGTCGATCGCTCCCAGGAGAAGGCTCCGGAGCGAGCTCCCCGACTTCGAGCCGGCTTCGCGGGCCGCGTTCGAGGTTTCGATCTCGTGGGCGATCTCGTCCGGGAGGAGCGGCTTGAACACCGCCACCGCTTCGGGGTCCTGCCACCGACGGGCCTGGTCCCGATACTTGCCGATACCATCGACCTCGCCGCGGTGGACCAGGGGTAGGACGATGCCCACCCCCAAGAGGCGGGCCATCAGCACGACGATGCGGTGTTCGATGCTCCGGTGTTCCTTGGGCGGTGACCGACCGAGCTTCCGGAGAAGTCCCGCCCAGAGCGCCGCGTGCCGCTCCTCGAACGCGGCGAGCTCCTCGAGAAGCTTCGCCCGAGCGGGAATGCGGTCCTGCGCGGCGAGCGAACGGTACATCCAGAGACTCGAGCGCTCGTCGAGGTAGTTGGCCTCGATCTCACGGATATCGCCCTCCGTCCACCGGAAGGGCGTCGCGGGGACCGCCATCGAAGGCTACCTCGAAATCCCACACCCAGGCGACCTAGATAGGTCAATCGTCGACCGACTCACCGGAGGGTGTCGGGATACCCCCGGTCGAATCCTGGGAAACGGGTCCACGGCGACGAGAGTGCCGCAGGCGACCTCGCTCCCGCGAATGGGGCATACGTTGGTTCTATAGCCTCGAAAAACCGGTTTATTCGCGTCCCCGACCCGCCGGACCGGCTTCTGGCGGAGTACGCGGGGTGCACGGGAGGTATTGTTTGCATGATGGAGCGTCGGTCGAGGTCACGATGGAGTGTGGGAGCGGGACTGTGGCTCGTGGTCGCGGTGCTGGTCATCGGTGCTCTACCCGCGGTGACCGCGCGACCCGGAACGGCCGAAGTCGCCCCCGCGGCTTCGCTTCAAGTGTCGATCGTCGTCTCCCCACCCACCGTGACCGTGGGGACGCAGTTCAACGTCTCCGCCCAGGTCACCGGGGGGAACGGACCCTTCTCCTACGTGTGGTCGAACGTCCCGTCGGGCTGCAATCCCCAACCGACCCCCTGGTGGCTGTGCACTCTCAATTCGCAGGGGCAGTACTCGGTGAGCGTGACCGTCACCAACGGCACGGGGGCCCAGGGGTCCACTACCCAGAGCTTCTCCGTCACGAGCAATAGCGGTGGCGGCAACGGCAATGGCAACGGCAATCAGGGGAACTCGAACGGCAACAGTAACGGCAACAACGGCTCGAACGGGTTCAACCTCTCCTCCTTCGGTCCGCTCCTGCTGTACGGCCTCCTCGGGGGGATCATCGCCTTCGCGCTGCTCATCGCGCTCACCGTCGGGGTCATCATGATCGCCGTCACGCTTCGTCGCCGCCTGCCTCAGCCGCCGAAGGGAGGGCTCGTTTGCCCCGCGTGTCAGTCGGCCGCGCCGGCGGACGCGAAGTTCTGCCCGGCGTGCGCCGCCCCGCTCGGCACGACGAAGAAGTAGGGTGCGCTCCGGGGTCAGCGGCACCGAGCCCGACGCCCCTATAGAAGAAGTGCGCTCCGGGTAGCAGGCCCGATGAAGACCGGCTCGCGACTCGCATCGCTCGAGTGCCGGGCGTGCTGCACGACCCAGAGCGCGCACTCGGCGGTCGGCACGTGCCCGACCTGCGGTCACACCCTGTTCGCGGTGTACGATACGTCCGGCTGGGACGCCCGGTCGTGGTGGAGGAGCCTCGTCCACCGCCCGGCGACACTGTGGAGGTACCAGGAACTCCTACCGGTGCAGGAAGCGGCCCGCATCGTCACGCTCGGCGAGGGGTTCACACCGATCCTGGACCTCGGGGAGGTCCGGCCAGCCCCCGGCGTTCGAGTGCTGGCCAAGGACGACGGAGGGATGCCAACGGGCTCGTTCAAGGCGCGCGGGATGGCGGTGGCGGTCTCGCGCGCGGTCGAGCTCGGCCGGAAGGAGCTGTTCGTTCCGAGCGCCGGGAACGCCGGAACCGCTCTCGCGGCGTACGCGGCCCGGGCCGGCGCCACGGCCCGCGTCTACGTCCCCGAGCTCACCCCGGTCCCGATCAAGCGGGCGATCCGGTCCTACGGGGCAGAATTGGTCGAGATCCCCGGGACGATCCGCGAGGCCGGGGAGGCCGCCCGAGCTCGGGAGAAGGGTCGGGAGTCGTTCGACATGTCGACCTTGCGAGAACCGTACCGGGTCGAAGGCAAGAAGACCATGGGGTTCGAGATCGTGGAGCAGTGCGGACCGGACGCCCTGCCGGATGCGATCCTCTACCCGACCGGCGGGGGAACGGGGCTCGTGGGGATGGCGAAGGCGTTTCGCGAGCTCCGCGACCTCGGCCTCCTCGAGCGGATCCCCCG
>Ga0187769_10002097_pt1 | contig 11592 bp, 13 predicted proteins | sample 0116_SJ02_MP02_1_FD_133140 | JGI IMG/M metagenome (GOLD analysis project Ga0187769, IMG submission 133140) | Tropical peat soil microbial communities from peatlands in Department of Meta, Colombia - 0116_SJ02_MP02_10_MG | ecosystem: Environmental > Terrestrial > Soil > Wetlands > Peat | place... | reverse complement strand
GATGGACCCGCCACCGACGCCATCATCAATGGATTCCGAGTGGCCGCACCCGGGGCGCCGGCGCCGGCGCCGGCGCAAGCACCCGGTCCGGCTGCGCTCGGGCTTCCCGGGCAGATGCCCGCCCCGGCGGCGACGCCCGCCCAGGCATCCGGCGCCGCGCCGGTCGGACTCCCTGTGCAGGCGCCCGTGCCAAACCAGCAGCCCGCGCCAAGCCTGTTGGCGCTGGTGCCCGGCCTGCCGCCGCTACCCAACTTTTCGTTCCTCCACTGAATCAACGCCGAAACCCCTGGAGCCGGGCGAGCCGATCGGTGGCCGGCCTCGTATTGTGAGGCAATGCTGATTGCGGGCTTGCTGTGCTTGTCTGCGGCGGTGGCCTCCGCCGGGTTCGGGAGCTGGTCGCTTGCGCGTAACCGGGATCTCGACACCACCGCTATGGCGCTGCGCGCCATAGCGCCAACCCAGTTGGCGGCCGGAGTAATGCTGACCGCCGGCGGTGCTGTGGCATTGGTGGCGTCCCCGCACACCGCGCTGGTCGTGGTGATCGTATGCGTGGCCGGCGCACTCGGGACGCTGGCCGCCGGCTCATGGCAGAGCGCGCGCTTCGCACTACGCCGGGAAGTGACAGCGGCCGACTGCGGTAATAACTGCAGCGTCTGCACGCAGTCCTGCAGCTGACCTCTGCCTACAGCTCAACGCCCTCCGGCTGTTCGATCCTGGTGGTGGGGGAGCGGGCTTAGCTTCGACTGACGTCGATCGGGTGGGTAGCAAGCAATGAAAGCGGCAACGGCTGGCGACGCAGCACTTGCCCCCACAGGTCGGCCTTCGGCCCAACCAGAACGTCAGATGGCAACGCCGACAACACGATCCAGTCGTCGCGCTCAATCTCGCCTTCAAGCTGACCGATGGTCCAGCCGGCGTAGCCCGCGAAGATTCGCAGCCCCTCCACCAGCGGTGCGATCGCGTCGGGCTCAGCGTCCAAGTCGACCATCACCACCCGGCCGGTCACATGCCGCAAGCCGGGCACGCCTTGTGGGTCGGCGCCGACCCGCAATGTCGCCAGACACAGGGCAGCGTCACGCTTCACCGGCCCGCCGATGAACATCGTCTTGGGCTTGGCCGCCAGTTTGGCCCACTGCGGTAACACGTTGTACACCGCGGTCTCGCTGGCCCGGTTCAGCACCACACCCAGGGTGCCGCCATCGTTGTGCTCAACGATGTAGATCACAGTGCGCCGAAACGTTGGTTCGAGAAGATCGGTGTTGGCAAGCAGCAGAGTTCCCGCACGCACCCGCTGGGCAGCGGGTGCGACATAGTCCTCTGGGTCCTCGGGCTGCGGCACCACACCATCATCTCATCCCGGCGCATACTCGCCCGGGGCAATCGAGCGTGGCCCAGAAATATTTGTACTGTTAAAGGGGCGGCTTGAGCCGTGGCCAGCCTGCCAGCCCCAATCATGGAAGTCGGTTTCTGTGATCCAACCCCGAATGCGCACACGCGCACACGTCGACCTTTGGCGGTCGGTGCGCAGCTTGCCCGATTTCTGGCGGCTGCTGCAGGTGCGCATGGCGAGTCAGTTCGGTGATGGTCTCTTTCAGGCAGGGCTGGCCGGGGCACTGCTGTTCAACCCCGATCGCGCCGCCGATCCCATGGCCATTGCGCGCGCATTCGCGGTGATGTGTTTGCCCTACTCGTTACTTGGACCATTCGCCGGCGGGCTGCTGGACCGTTGGGATCGACGACTGGTCATCGTCGGCGCGACCGTGGGCCGCCTGATTCTCATCGCAGGGATCGGCACGATCCTGGCTTTCAGAGCCGGCGACATTCCACTGTTACTTGCTGCGTTGATGGCTAACGGCCTGGCCCGGTTCGTCGCCTCCGGGCTGTCGGCGTCACTGCCCCACGTGGTGCCGCGCGAACAGGTCGTGACGATGAACTCGGTAGCCACCGCAGCCGGGGCCATCGCGGCTTTCCTCGGCGCCAACTTCATGCTGGTGCCGCGCTTCGTAGTCGGTGCCGGAGACAACGGCGCGTCGACCATTATTTTCCTTACCGCGATTCCCGTGTCGATCGCGTTACTGCTGGCGTTGCGGTTCGGCTCTCGCGTCCTGGGCCCGGACGACACCAAGCGCGCGATCCACGGACCGGCCGTCTACGCGGTGGTCACCGGCTGGTTGCATGGCGCGCGGACGGTAGCGCAGCGCCCGACGGTCGCTGCCACCTTGTCCGGCTTGGCCGCCCACCGGATGGTGATCGGCATCAATTCGCTGCTGATGTTGGTGCTGGTCCACCAGATGACCCATCCCGAAGTCGGAGGCCTGGGTACCGCAATGCTGTTTTTCGCCGCTGCCGGAATCGGAGCCTTCCTGGCCAACGTGCTTACACCGTTTATGGTGCGCCGCTGGGGCCGCTACGCCACAGCAAACGGCGCCCTGGCGGCGGCGGCGGTCATTCAGATCGCCGGCGCCGGACTGGTGCTTCCCGTAATGGTGGGGTGCGGCTTCTTCCTTGGCGTGGCCGGCCAAGTGGTCAAGCTGTGCGCCGACTCGGCGATGCAAATGGACGTCGACGACGCTCTTCGCGGGCACGTGTTCGCCGTGCAGGATGCGCTGTTCTGGGTCGCGTTCATCGTCTCGATCACGGCGACTGCGACCTTGATTCCCCACGACGGGCACGCCCCCGCGCTCGCACTGTTCGGATCGGTGGTCTACCTGGCCGGGCTGACGATGCACAGCATCATCGGCCGCCGCGGCGAGCCGGCGAACAATCGCTAAGGTGCATGCGTGATTTCCCCGACCGCTGCAGCTGACCATCGGAGGCGATGATGGCCGGTGCGGGGCCGATCGTGGCCGACCTGCGTGCCGAAAGCGACGACCTTGACGCGTTGGTGGCCCCCCTGCCCGCGCACCGCTGGGCCGATCCGACACCTGCGCCGGGCTGGACCATCGCCCACCAGATCGGGCATCTGTTGTGGACCGACCGGGTCGCGCTGACCGCGGTCAGCGATGAGGCTGGGTTCGCTGAACTGCTCACGGCAGCCGCAGCGAATCCGACCGGCTTCGTCGACGCGGGTGCGGAAGAGTTGGCGGCCCTATCGCCGGCCGAACTGCTCACCGACTGGCGAATCACCCGTGGGCGGCTCCATGAGGAGCTGCTGACGGTTCCCGACGACCGCAAACTGCCGTGGTTCGGGCCGCCGATGAGTGCGGCGTCGATGGCGACCGCGCGCTTGATGGAGACCTGGGCGCACGGGCTCGACGTCGCCGACACCTTGGGCGTCAAACGGCCGGCCACCGCACGACTGCGGTCGATCGCGCACTTGGGGGTGCGGACCCGTGATTACGCCTTCTTCGTCAACAACCTGGCGGCTCCGGCCGAGCCGTTCCTGGTCGAGCTGCGCGGACCCGGGCGCGACACCTGGTCTTGGGGACCACCAGACGCCGCGCAGCGGGTCACCGGCTCCGCCGAGGATTTCTGCTACCTGGTCACCCAACGGCGCCCGCTTAGCGCCCTCGACGTCACTGCACACGGTCCCGATGCGCAGCGCTGGCTGGAGATCGCTCAAGCCTTCGCCGGCCCACCCGGCCCCGGTCGATGAGCGCGAGAGCGCGCGAGGAGAGCCGGGGCCCATCGGATCAAGCCCGGTCGATAAGCGCGTGAGCGCGCGGGGCCGCCCGTCACTGCAGGTGACCACCGTAACTTGCCCGGTTCTCGACCTCGGCCTCTTCGCGCAGCGCCGCGATCGCGAGGTTCAACCTGTCGGCCAACTCCCCGTGGGCATATCCGGTCATCACGCCGGGATGCAAAGTCAGTTCGAGCAATCTGCCGTCGGAATTGGCAACGGTGTAAATGTCACCGAGATCGACGCTGTAAGTGACGGCTTCGGCCTGCGCGACGAGGCTTTCCCACCTGTCGGCCGCCTCGCTGAGTTCCCGAAGAACCGATTCGACGAGGTCCTTGTCGCTGAGATTCGCGCGACTGCCCGACCCCGACACGTTGACAGTATGTCGACCCCTCCGACCAGCGTCAATTCATATTCGCGGCTTTGCTGCCGCCCGGCGGCGCGGCAAGCTTCCGGTACCAGACGAAGTGATAATTCGCAGATATCGGATCCCCCGTGACGATGGCTTCGGTGGCAGCCAACAATAGGCAGTTGAGCAGCAGCGCGGAATTCACGGCCGGATACTGCGCCAGAAGCTGGTGACGCGCGGTGTCGAGGTGCACCCGCAGCACGTCGACTTCTTGGTCGACGATGCCCACGCCCATGGCGGCGTCCTTTGCCAACTTGTGCACGATCCGCGGCAATCCGTCGCGCCAGTGCGTGGCCTCGCTCAGTGCCCGGTCCAGATCTTCGACCGCGGGCAGCGTGCGCGGCTGTAGCGAGGATTTCGTCACCGCGAAGGCAGCCGAGCGGCGCAGCGAATCGCCGGGGGTGTAGGTCACGACGCGAATCATGTCGCCGATCAGTGCCGGGGCTGTGCCGGTGCGTTGCTCGGGTTCCAGCAACCGCACGCCTGCCGGCAAGCTGATACCTGAAGGTATCCAACCGTGAGCGAGGTCGGTGACCAACACCGTCGTCCCGTCCACATGATCCCCGACTGCCCAGTTCAGCCGCGGTTCTTGCCGGACCACGAATTCGAGGAGCCGGTTCAACCGGACGACGTCGGATTCCGTTGCGGGTTCGTCCTCGCCCAATGCCGGCCCCATCGCTGCACGATGACGACCGCTCTCGGTGACCGCAGGTATGACTTGCGTCTCGTCGATTCGTGACATGCCGGCGGCCACCGCACTCTCGGCCACGCCAGCATCTTGGACCGGCAGCGATTCGGGTTCATCCTCGCCGATGACCGGGCCCACCACGGTACGATGGCGACCGCTCCTGGTGACCTCCGGACGCGGCTGGGCCGCACTCTCGCCGCGCACATCGGCGGGGCTTTCGGGTTCCACGACGGCGCGTATGACTTGCGTCTCGTCGAGACCTGGCCCGAAGGGCTCGGCTCGCGGTGGGTGTGAGTATTTGGCGGCAGCCTGTGCCTCCACCGCGTGCAAATGCCGAACCGTCGACTCCACTCGTCGCGCAGCGCGGGCGCGGGCCTCATCGATGACCCGCGTCACTTCTGCCTGCCGGGCCACATCAGCCAGCCCCGCTCGCTTGATCATCTTCAGCTCGTCGTTGGCGCTATGGGCGATCCGCTGCAGGTCGGACTTGAGATGCTCTGCGAGCGTGGCGGTTTCGGTGGTGATCGTCGAAAGTTCGGCAGGCCAGAGCCCACCTATCACCCAGGGGGTGCAATCGACAGGAGAGCTGAAAGCCGGAAACGCCAGTGATTCCCGGGTAGCTCTCCGGAGGCGCTGGCGCGCCGTTATCCGACCGAAGATCGCCACCGATTAATCGTACCGGCGGCTGACGGATGCTTTATCAGCTCAGTGAATTGTGCGGCCGCGACAGGCTCGGTAGCGTAGGGACATGGCTGATTCTGCGCTGCAGCAGCAACTCGACGAAGTGCGCGCCCTGCTCGCCCGCGCGCGAGAGTTGTTCGGCCCCAATCCCCTAGAGCCTCCAACTGATATCGCGCCTGATCCCGATACTGCCAAGACCTGGCTACTCTAGGTCGTTTTGCGGGCGCTTTTGCGGCGGCGCAGCTTATGCGCCAACAGCTTCTCGATGGCCGCATCAAGGTCCTGAGGGGTTGGCACTCCTGCGGACGGGGTGTGCCCGGCTGCCACGATTTCGTCGCGAATTTCCAACAATGCCTTGAGACAGGACACATCGGCGGTCAACAGGATGCCCTGCGCCAGGGTCTCGGCGTCGGTTTGCATCGCCTCTTCGGTTAACGCGACGCTGTGCATGTAACCACCGCGACACGAGCGGACAAGGATATGTCCGCTCGGGTGAACGGTGTCAAAAGCGGGATTGGCGTCCGTCATCAACCTCCGTCACCGATGCCACGGAGGTTACGTGCCGCATCCTGCTCGTGCTGTTCCCACATCGTCGCCGACGTGTTCAGTTTGTCCGCCAATTCGGCGTGGTCGTCGGCTTGTTGCTCATAGCACTGGCGCCTGAGCTCAAGCAGTTCACGTCCGGCGTCGCGAAGTTCGCCGAAGACCGGACCGAGTGAGTCCAGACTCTCCTGAATCGCGGCGTGCGATGACGGGACCGTGCGCAAGTAGTCGGAGGTCTCCCGATGATGCGCGGCGGCTTCGCGAAGATGCGCGGGCACTACATGGATCGAATCTGCCATCGGTGTCTCCTGTTCATCGCCGCCGGCCGGGCCGGCGAGTTCACTATTGCCGGGTGGTCCACATGGTCGCCGGCCGAGTAGGTGTCGGTGTGTCGGGCTTACCCGGTCCTGTCACGGCGGCAGTCGCCGCCGGTGGATGCTCCCAGCCTAGAAAGCCAGGCCCGCTCACGGTGGCGATGTGCTGGATCTGGCCGTCGAGAAGAGCTTTATCGGGGCCGAGGGCAAGCGCATGACGATCGATGAAGATGCCTATGTCTCCCGCCGTCACCTGCTGTGGGTCGATCGGGCTGGTGACCGCCGTTCCCGGTTCGGGAATGGTGATTCCCTGCTGACGGAAGGCATCCGCTATCGGTGTTCCGCCGACGGCGGCTTGGATGGCCGCGGCCAACTGTGGGCTGGCTGCCGTCACCGTCTCGCCGTCGGGCAAGGTCACTGACGTCGGACCCGCCTGCGGAGCTTCGCCCGTATCGGGCGACGCGCTCGCGTTGTGGTCCTTGTCCTCGTCGCCACCATGGCTGCCGAGTTGGTCTGGTGAGGCATGAGTATTGATCTCCGCGTCGTGGGATCCCAGCAGCCTTTCGTCGTCGGGCAGCGCCGGATCACTCGTGTTGGCCCCTAGCAGTCCGGGAAGCGGCAACCCACTCGGTGCAGTGAGGCCCGGTAGTGGCCCCATTCCGACGTTGGGAATCGTTGGCATCACTGGCGCCGTCGGCGGTGCCGCAGTTGGGGCGGCCTCCGTGAGACCCTGCCCCGACGAATCCCCGGCCGGTAGGCCAGGATCGTCAGCCAATAGCGAATCCAGTAGCGGATCCCACCCGGCATCCGGATCGTCCGTCGGCTGGCCGATAGTGCCGCGGGAGGGCGCGGCAACGGGCACCGCAGACGTCGACGGCTGTTCGCCGGTAACCGTGGGTTCGCTCTTGGAGGCGTCGTACAGCGATGTCCAGGCCGCCATCAGCGCTGACTTCGACGTGTCATCCAGGCTCGCGTTCAAAACTACCTCGCGAATGTCTCTGAGCTTGCCGATGAGAAACCGCTGGAAGTCGCGAGCTCCGGCCGGAGTGTCCAGGTCGGACCGGGTTTGTACCGCGGCTTCGGTTTCTCGCTGCAACTTGGTCAGCGCTTCTTTGCCCTCGACCGCCTTCAGGTGCGCGTTCAGGATTGCCGAAATGACTTGCATGTCAAGTTGGGAGCTGGCCGAATTTTGTTGCGCCAGAGCGGCTTCAGCCCGTGCGATCGCTTGGGCGGCATCGCCTTCCGCCCGATCCGACGGAGTTGCAGGGACGTCCGGTGGCCGCCGAGTAATCGGGCCGCCGGGCGTCGCGACGCCGAACAGATCCGGATGTTGCTGGCGGATCTTGTGCAAGATCGCGTCGAATTGCTCGGAACGCATCGTCGGCGTGATTACGGCAGCCACCTCGTTCGGCGCCAAACCTGTCTGCCACGAGTTCGGATCGCCGGTGCGGTCCCGGACAAGTTTGACCGCGGCAAGCAGCTCCTCATGCGACGACACGCCTAGCCGACCCGCGGTGCAGCCCGCTGGCCCTGCTGCGGGATGTGTCGCGACCCCTCCATGTCGGGCGACAGTACCCAGCCGCGATTCTGGCGACAATTCACTGCACGGACGGGCTGTGGACAACCGACGCAGTTGGGGCGTCGCTAGCTCGCAGAGACCGCATAGTGTTGCCGCAGGCCATACAGCACAGCCTTTTTCGCACGACTGAGCTCACGAGCTTCCTCGACGACAGCCGCGACCGCGCGCTGCTTGGCAACCAGAAACTTTTGAAACTCCCGCGCTCCCAAGGGCGTATCGGCGGCAAGGTCCGCTTGATGCAGAGCGGCGCGGTCGATTTCTTCGGAGATCGCGTCCAGTCGCCTGAGGCTCTCGCGCATCGCGGCATGAGCGCTGGCAAGAACTTCTGCCAGCACACGATCGGCGTCGGCGACGGTCCCGTGTCGGCTCACCAGTGCTGCCTGCCACGCCTGAATGGCGGCTACCGAAGGTCCGGCTTGTTCCGACATCGGTTCACCCTATCCGTCGTGCCCAGGTGACTGGGTAGTCATCGTTGTCATAGCGGCCGCCGAATCGCAACGTTGTTGCCCAGCGGACTGATTCGCACCGACGCACCCGAGTACGGCGCTTCGACAACCAGATTGTTGCCGATGGCCAGCTGTACGTGTCCGGGGTGAGGGAAGACGAGATCACCTGGCCGCACTTGCGAACGAGGCACCGGGATCCCGTCGTTTATCTGCTGATAAGTCGTGCGGTCCAGGTGAACACCCGCCCGCGCGTAGCACCACTGGATCAGCCCAGAACAGTCGAACTGGTCGGGCCCGGTCGCACCCCAGACATATGGACGTCCCAGTCGTGACAGTGCCGCGCGCACCGCGATTGCGGCGCGGCCGTTAGGCCACGCAACCCCACCCAACCCGCGGTGGTGCAACTGATAACGCAGCGCCCGCAGCGCTGCGACGTGCCGGCGCGCCCGCGCGCGGGCCGACAACACGTGCATCCGTTGCGCGTGCAGTCGCGCCGCGCGGCGACGCATAGCCTCGCGCTGCGCTAGCGGCGTAACCGGGGTAACGGCGGCATCGGCGTGGGCCTCGTCGAGCACGCCCTTGGTCAGATCACGGGCCTGCGCTCGGTCGCGGTGGGCACTGGCAAGGATGCCCACGGTGGCGGCGTCGGTGCCGGCTGCCGATTGCAGCCGTTGGCGGCCGTCGTCCACCGCGAGCTGATAACGACCTTGCGCGAATCCGTTATTCAGCGCGGCCACTCGCTGTAACAGGTTGCGGTAATGCTCGGTGCCCGCGTCCAGCGTCGGGAGCCATATGCTGCCAGCGAACATTTGATGAGCACGGCTGAGCACCTCGACCTCGCTTGGGATCACTGCACCCCCCCGCTGTCGTCGTGACTTGCCTCAACTTGGCTGGTGGACTCGACCGCATCGGTGAAAGCGCGAACCCGGGGGAGTGCTCCTGGCGGGATGACACCCCGATTGCGGATGTCCCAGATTTCGTCGACGCCGACACCCACCAGTGCCGCGATGATCGCCTCCGGCAACGACGACTGCGCGCAGGCTCGATCGAAGCGCGCGCTCAAGCTGGTGGGCATCCGCTTCAACAAGGCTGTGCGCGTCGCCTCGAGCGCCTGTAAGTGCTCCATCAGCCGGCTCGTCGAGTCGGCGCCGGCGTTGACAGCCACCCGCCAGGAGCTGGCTGCCAGCATCTCCGCCTTCACGCATTGCGCGATCACAGAGAGAATATACGTCTCATATTCGTTTGATGTTGTCGCAGGCAATCGATCGATGACGGATTTGAGGGCATCGAGTTGCGCCTCGGCGTAGCCTTCCAGCACGTCAGTGTCGCTGTGGCGATCGACCACCACCGGCCCGGTGCGCCTCGCAGTCACGGCATCAGATGGCTGCGCTGCGATCAGTCGGGCCAATTCACCTTCCGGATCGGCGGCCACCAACAACCGAGAGTAGGTGCCTGGCGGCAGTCCAAGCCCGTTTTCAACCTTCTGAACTGTGCTTTTGTGTGGCTTGCGGGCACCGCGCTCCAGAAAGCTCAATCCCATGATGCTGACGCCGGTCGCAGCGGCAAGATCTGCGAGCGACCAATCGCGCGACTCGCGCAACGCGCGGATGGCCACACCAGCCGATTCACGGCTCACCGCACACTCCGGCCACAGGCCGGATACTACACAGGCCCTGCCCGGATCCAGGGTATATACGTTTTTGTCACGTTTCTCTTGCGTCGGCCACTTATATGCATATACGCTTTCGCCTACGTTTCGCGACCGACGAAGGAGATCGACATGGGACACCCCTGCGCAGCCAACCCGGAACTGTGGTTCGGCTATCCCGATGACGACGGTGGTGACGGTGCGGCGAAGGCGCGCGCGTACGAGCGGTCAGCCACCGAGGCGCGGATCCAATGCCTGCGCCGCTGCCCGTTGGCGCAGCAGCGTCGGTGTGCCCAGCACGCCATCACGCACCGCGAGGAGTACGGCGTCTGGGCCGGCGTCAAATTACCCGGCGGCCAGTACCGTAAGCGTGAACAGCTAGCTCGCGCCCATGAAGTGTTGCGGCGCATCGCTACCGGCGAGATCAACTCCCGACAGCTGCCCGAAAATGCGGCTCTGCTGGCACGTCGCGAACATGACACCGTTGCGGTACCTGCCGTGGTGTTGCACCTGCCAACCGCGCAACTTGGGCCCCGCTCGGCCGCCTGACGACTGATCGGCGTCAGTTTGCTGAAACGGCGGACGGGGTATTCGGGCTAGGCAAGGACTGGGTTTGTCGGCCTAAGGCGCATCCAATGACGTTCGACCTGACACCGACGGCGGCACAACACGACCTGGGCCGGCGCACCCACGAATTCGCCGAATCGGTGATACGCCCGGTCGCGCTCGACTATGACCAGCGACAGGAGTTTCCCTGGCCCGTGCTGGAGGAGGCCGCCCGCCGCGGTTTCTACAGCCCGTTGTTCTACCGCGACCTGATCGGTGATCCGACCGGCATCTCGTTGCCGATGTTCATGGAGGAGCTGTTTTGGGGTTGCGCCGGAATTGGTTTGGCTATCGTCATGCCGGCGCTGGCGCTGTCGGCGATCGGTCAGGCTGCCTCTCCTGAGCAGATGTTGCAGTGGGCGCCCGAGTGTTTCGGAACGCCAGGCGATCTCAAACTCGCCGCGCTGGCGATCTCCGAACCCGAAGGCGGCAGTGACGTCCGGAATCTGCGCACTCGCGCTCGCCGTGACGGTGACGACTGGATCATCGACGGCCACAAAATGTGGATCGGCAACGGTGGCATCGCCAATGTGCACGTCGTCAACGCGGTGGTCGACGAGGAACTCGGCCACCGCGGGCAGGCGCTGTTCGTGGTGCCCGGCGGGACGCCCGGGCTGAAACTGGTGCGAAAGCTCGACAAGCTGGGCTGCCGGGCATCGCACACCGCTGAGTTGCTGTTCGAAGACGTCCGCGTCCCGGGAGCCAACTTACTTGGGGGACAAGAAAAGCTCGAACACAAGCTGGCCAAAGCGCGCGAAGTGGTGGCGGGGGGAGAACGTTCTGGCTCGGCGACGTTGGGTACCTTCGAGCAGACCCGCCCGATGGTTGCCGCCCAGGCAATCGGGATCGCGCGCGCTGCACTGGAGTACGCGACGGCGTATGCCACCGAGCGCGAGGCGTTCGGCGGACCAATCATCGACAACCAGGGCATCGCGTTTCCGCTGGCGGACCTGGCCACCCAGATCGATGCAGCCCGGCTACTGACCTGGCGTGCCTCGTGGATGGCGGCTAACGGGGTGCCATTCGAGCGTGGAGAGGGCTCGATGTCGAAGCTGGCCG
>Ga0187769_10002096_pt1 | contig 11593 bp, 9 predicted proteins | sample 0116_SJ02_MP02_1_FD_133140 | JGI IMG/M metagenome (GOLD analysis project Ga0187769, IMG submission 133140) | Tropical peat soil microbial communities from peatlands in Department of Meta, Colombia - 0116_SJ02_MP02_10_MG | ecosystem: Environmental > Terrestrial > Soil > Wetlands > Peat | place... | reverse complement strand
TACAGCGCGTAGCGCGGATCGGCGAGCACCAGGTCGGAGGTCGGCGCCGGCTTATCAGGGCGCCAGACTGCGGCCTCGCCAAGCATCGTCGCCAGAAAGGTGAAGTCCTGAGGTCCTGCCGAGCGACACCGAACGCCTTTCATCTCGGTCAGTCCAGCAGATTGGCCGCCCACGGGAAGGCCCGGTAGGCCATCCGGTGAGGGCCGATACCGCACAGGCTCCCGGGCCACGAAGACAAGCTGAACGCGAGTCTCGACCGGCTGGTCAAAGCCACGCGCAAGAGTTGACGCCCGCACCACAGTGGCACGCTCGTGGCACGTCCGGAATCTCTCCTCGGACATTTGGACTATAAGTCCAGGTCAAACCTGGTGGGCGCTGCGGGACTCGAACCCACGACCTCAGCCGTGTGAAGGCTGCGCTCTAACCAACTGAGCTAAGCGCCCGCAACCTCGCGTCTAGCTGCGGGTATCTCGTCCAGCCGTCGTCCTCGCCGTGGCCTGACGCACCAACAGCGTATAGCTGTCCAAGCGTGGGGCGTGACCGCCGGGATCTCGCAACCCCACGGCGATGTCAGTTCGCGTCGGCCAGTGCTCTGAGTCTAAAACTGCAGTTGCAAAGAAGACGGCTGGAGATGTTGGCGCCTCGGCATCAGGACGTGAATCCGGACGAACCCACCAAGAAGTCACTGGTGCAGGCTGCGGGGCCCTTGATGTTGATGCTGTACGACCCGGTGGAGCCTGGCGGCAGGTCGTTGCCGCCGGCCGCGACGCCGCTCGAGACGCTCAGGAACGCTCCAGTGGGACCGAAGCAATACAGATCGGTCTCGATCGGCCCCTTGATGGTGCTCGCGTTGGTGTTGGTCACCGAGCCGGCGACGCCCGGTCCGCTGTTGGCACTGGCGGGGGCGAAGTTGGCCTGGACCACTTTGACGTTGGCCACGCTCAAGAGGTCGCTCGATGCCTTGGCGCTCAGGTCGAACGTCGTTCCACTGGGTAGGGCCGCGACATGATAGACGACTGCGCCAAAGGCGACCTCTTTGGGCGCCAGTATGGCGGGCTGGACGTGCTCACTGTCGCCTGAACCCAGCACCGTGGATCCAGACATCGCCGGACCCGAGATGTCGACGTAGGACACGTCTCTTCCGGTTCCGTTCAGAACCTCGACCGGCACGACGGTGTCAGTGCCCTCGGAGTACGGGGTCCCGATGAAGATCACGTCGAGTCGTCCGGCAGGGGCAGCGTGAACAGCCGGCAGCCCACCACCGGCGAAGCTCTTGGGCAGGGCCGGGGTTACCTCAGGACTCGACCCTGACTGGGCTGTGGTCGTCGTCACCCGGTTCGCCACGCTGGTGGCTGTGGTCGCGCTTGCGGGCCCCTTCCGGACCGCCGTGGATTCTTTGTGGGGTTGCGGTCCACGGGACAGGCCCAGAGCGGCACCGATGGCGACCAGCACCATGAGCGCAGCGACTGCGACGGCCCAGGGCCATTTCCTCCTCGAGGATTCCGAAGCTTGACCCGGTCCGGCCGTCGAGGCATCGGACGCCATTTGCACTTGCGAGATCGCTTGGCGCGCCGCCTCGGCCAAGTCCGGGTAGTCCCTCACCAGGACCTCCCAGCACTGCTGCCATCCTTCCTGGGAGAGAGGGAAAATGCCGTCGACCTCGTCTCGAAGCACGCCGAGCTTCAAGATCTCAAAACCGCCCTCGTTCCAACCCAATTTCATGTGGCCAACTGAGGCGAAGTAGGGGTGCGGCATCGGCCAAGGCAGGGTGGGCGCTCGGGTCTCGTCAGTTGGAGATCCGGCAAACTCGGCGTTGCCCCCTTCACGCGACGCCTCCGTGCTCTCCGTGACCGGATCCCACTCCTCGTCAGTGGATTCGAACGCGTGATTCCGTACCAGTCGGGTCGGAGCCCCGGCATGGTCGAAATATCTCTCTTGATGGCGCCCGGATGGGTCCGGCTGCCAACCCGGGTACTCCCCCATCGACGCCCTCTTCCAACTTCCCGTATCGACCCAGAGGCGCGTCTTGGGCCGCCTCCGTCGGACCTGGAATCCTTCCACCAGCGTGCAACCCGCGCAATTTGGCGCCGCCCCGCCGAGTACCTGCGCGCCCGCCGAATACCGAGAGCAGGGCGGCCACGCAGATCCATGCCACGGACGCAAAAGGGGGACGAGGTTGACCCACAAGGCTCCTCCCCTGCCTGCTGGGCGGTCCTGGACATCCCGGCCCTGAGCCATGCTCCTCGCCCGAGGCCCGAGCCAGCCGGTGCTCAAGGCGTGGAACCTGCGCTCCAATCAACGGAGCGAAACGCTGCACGAATGCAGCCGCCGAGGTGGCCCGGCTCACAGCGACTTCCTGGCCCGGGGCGTGATTTGGGGGGGCGCGGTACCGCCGGTACCCTGAGTCTCGTCATGCCCGCTTCGAGCGACGACGAGGGCCCCGGGTCCTTCCGGACCGCCGGCATCCGCGAGGTCTTCTGGCCCAGCGCCCCACCGAGGGACGCCGAGGACATCGTGCCCGCCGACCAGCGCAGGGCGGCGCAGACCTCCCTCGACTCGCTGGAGGTCAAGCTCAGCGTGGGCGCGCTGCTCCTGGCCGCGGTGGCCGGCATCGCCATCCCCGCCTACATCGCCTCCGAGCACAAGGTCACCCAGCGGGCCAAGCACGCCGTCACCGTGGCGCCCGACGCCTGGCTCCTCGGCGCCCTCATCGTGGTGCTCGCCGTGCTCGGGTTCGTGGCCGTGTGGCGGCGCAAACGGACCATGGTCACGTTCGACCTCGTCTTCATCGGCTTCGCGTTCACGCTGTTCATCGGCCTGGTCGGCTTCCTCTACATCTTCCTCGGAGGCTGGCTCTTCCTGCGGGCCTGGCGCGTCGGCAAGTACGGCACCACCAGCGGGAAGGTCATCGCCCGCCAGACAGCGGAACGAAGGGCGGCGCGGAGCGGGCGCGGCAAGGAGGCCTCGGGCTCGAAGTCGGGATCCAAGGCCCTGTCGCCACCGGCCGGGCGAAAGCCCCCGACCGCCTCCAAGCGCTACACGCCCAAGTCGCCCCCTCGGAAGAAGATCCCCAAGCCGGCCAAGTAGGCCGAGGGTGCGACCCCGGCTTTCAGGCGCCGGGCTCGATCAACAGGGCCGAGCGCAGGAGTTGGAGCACGTCGGTCCGTCGGCGGACCAGCGAGCGCGCCGTCGGCTCCTCGCCCAACGCGCGCAGCACCTCGACCTCGGTGACCATCCCGATCACTGTGGAGTAGATGGCCAGCAACAGCAGGCGCGGGTCGTGGCGCCGCATGCTGCCAGCGTCCATCTCGGCCTCCAAGAAGGAGGAGGCCCGTTGGACGAGGGGTTCGAGCGCCAACGTCATCTGCGTCGCCGCGGGCGGGCCCAGCCGTCCCACCTCGCGCAGCAGGCCCAGCAGTTCGGGCTGGCGGGCCGCCAGGCGGAACACCGAGCGCACGACGGCCTCCACGCGGTCCCACCCCTCCCCGGCCCCGGCCAGCGCGGACTCGAGCGCGCTCGAGAGGTCGGCCGCGCTGCGGGCGATCACCGCCTCCAAGAGCGCGTCCTTGGACGGGAACCAGTAGAGGATCGACTGCTTGGTCAGCTCGAGCCCCTTGGCCACCGCGTCCAGGGAGGTGGCCTCGTACCCCCGGCTGGCGAACGATGCCAGCGCGGCGTCGAGGATCCGGTCCCGAGTCGACGGTGAGCTCGCTTGTGAGCTGGTCACTTACCAAATGGTAGACACATGGGGCCGCCGGTGGTAGACATGCTCGATGCCCATCGAGCGGGACCTGCGGGGGAAGCGCTTCTTCATCACCGGCGCCACCGGCTTCCTGGGCACGGCGCTGGTCGAGCGAATCGTGCGCTGCGTGCCCGAGGGCGAGGTGACCGTGCTCGTGCGGCCCGGACGCCGGGCCGACGCCGCCTCCCGGCTGGCCCGCGAGGTGCTCAAGAACGACTGCTTCGACCGCCTGCGCGCCGAGCTCGGCGACGCCTTCGCCGACCAGGTTGCCCGCCGGGTGCGCGCCGTGGCCGGCGACGTGAGTCGAGACGGGCTCGGGCTCGACGACGAAGGACGTGCCGCGCTGGCTGAGGCCGACGTGGTCATCCACTCGGCCGCCACCGTGTCCTTCGACGCCCCCCTCACCCAGGCCGTCGAGATCAACCTCCTCGGCCCCTCCCGGGTCGCCGCCGCCATGGTCGAGGCCGGGTCGAGGGCGCATCTGATCGCCGTGTCGACCGCGTACGTGGCCAGCACGCACCAGGGTGAGGCCAAGGAGGAGCTGCTCAGCGAGAACCGCTTCACCCTCGACGTGCCGTGGCGCGACGAGGTGACGTTCGCGCGCCGCCTGCGCGACGACCTGCAGGCGGAGTCGCGCCGGCCCGAGCGCCTGGCCGGCTTCACCAAGAGGGCCCGGTCCGAGGTGGGCGCGGCCGGCGACCACGTCATCGCCGTGCGGGCCGAGAAGCTGCGCGAGGAGTGGGTCAGCGACGAGTTGGTCAAGGCCGGGACGGCCCGGGCCCTCGCGCTGGGCTGGCCCGACGCCTACCCGTTCACCAAGGCCTTGGGCGAGAAGGCGCTCGTCGAGCAGTTCGAGGGCACGGTGCCGATCACCGTGGTGCGGCCCTCCATCATCGAGTCGGCGCTGGCCGAGCCTCGCCCGGGCTGGATCCGCGGCTTCCGCATGGCCGAGCCAATCATCATCTCCTACGCCCGCGGTCTGCTGCGGGAGTTCCCCGGCGTCCCCGAGGGCATCATCGACGTCATCCCGGTCGACATGGTGGTGGCGGCCATCCTGGCCGTCGCCGCCCAGGGCCCCCGGCCGGGACGCCCGCGGGTGTACCACGTGGCCTCGGGGGTGCGGAACCCGCTCCGCTACGGACGCCTGGTCGAGCTGGGCCAGGAGTTCTTCGGCCGCAATCCCCTCTACGACGACCGCGGCCAACCCATCAACGTCCCGGACTGGTCGTTCCCCGGCCGAGGCCGGGTGCAGCGTCAGCTCAAGCGTGCCGACGCGGTGATGACGGCGGCGGAACGGCTCCTCACCGCCCTGCCCATCCGGGGCAAGCAGGCGCAGCTGGCCGCCCGGATCGAGGAGCGCCACGCGCTGGCCCGACGCGCCCTGGGCTACGTCACGCTCTACGGCGCCTACACGGAGACCGACGCCCGCTACCGGGTGGACAACCTGCTCGAGTTGTGGGACACGTGCGACGAGGCGGACCACGAGCGCTTCGGCTTCGATCCCGCCGCCCTCGACTGGGGCGACTACGTCTACAACGTCCACCTCCCCTCGGTGCTCGAGCACACCCGGGTGCGCACCAAGCCGGGGAAATCGGTGGTCGACAAGCGCTCCGACCGCCAGCGCAAGGCCATCCTGGCGCCCGAGCGGCATCTGGCCGTGTTCGACCTCGAGCACACGCTCATGTCCTCCAACGTGGTCGACACCTACGCCTGGCTGGCCAGCCGGCACCTGTCCCCGACGCGCCGGGCCCGCTTCGTGGCCGACCTGCTGCGCCAGGGGCCGTCGCTGCTGTCGCTCGACCGCCGGGACCGTGGCGACTTCCTGCGCACCTTCTACCTCAAGTTCGAGGACGCGCCGGTGGAGCGACTGCGCCAGGACTCCTGGGAGCTGTTCCACCGCCAGCTCCTGACCCGGGCCTTCCCCGAGGGCTTCACTCGCGTGCGGGCGCACCGCGCCGCCGGGCACCGCACGCTGCTCATCACCGGGGCGCTCGACTTCATCATCGAGCCGATCCGGCCGCTCTTCGACGACATCGTCTGCGCAGCCATGGAGGAGCGCGACGGGAGGCTCACCGGCCACCTCACGACGCTCCCTCCCATCGGCGAAGCCCGGGCGCTGCTCCTAGCCGACTACGCCGAGGAGCACGAGCTGTCGCTCGAGGAGTCCGTGGCCTACGCCGACTCCGCCAGCGACCTGGCCATGCTCGAGGCGGTCGGGTTCCCCGTGGCGGTCAACCCCGAGTCTCGGCTGTCCGCCATCGCCCGGCGGAGGGGCTGGCACGTCGAGCACTGGGCCAAGGCCGAGGGCGGCTCCCACCGCCCCCTCCCCCTCGGCCCCTTCGACGTGAGGTCGCCCAAGGCCGTGATGGGCCGATGAGCACGCTGCTCTTCGAGCGGTCACTGCCGCGCTTCGCCGCCGCCCGCGTCGTCTCCTCCTCCTTCGGCTCGGGCCGCGGGGCGGGAGTGGGACCGCTGCGACTGGTGGAGCGCGACGCCCCCGAGGTGCCCGCCACCGGATGGGTCCACGTGGACCCTCTGCTCTCGGGGATCTGCGGGTCCGACCTGGCCACCTTGGACGGGCGTAGCTCGCGCTACTTCGAGGACATCGTTTCGTTCCCGTTCGTGCCCGGCCACGAGGTGGTGGGCACCGTGCGCCACGAGACGCCCGATGCCGAGGGCACCACCTTGGCCCCCGGCAGCCGGGTGGTCCTCCAGCCGGTGCTCGGGTGCGCGGCGAGGGGTATTGAACCCCTGTGTCCCTCCTGCGAAGCCGGACAGGTCGGCAACTGCGGGCGCATCGCTTTCGGCCACATCAGGCCCGGTCTGCAGACGGGCTTCTGCGCCGACACGGGCGGCGGGTGGTCGAGCACGGGGCTGGTGGCGCACACCAGCCAGCTCTACGCCGTGCCCGACGACCTGAGCGACGCCGACGCAGTGACCGTGGAGCCCACGGCCTGCGCCGTGCACGCCGTGCTCGGTGCGCCCATCGCCGAGGGCGACGTCGTCGCCGTGCTCGGGGCGGGGACGCTCGGCCTCCTGGTCACCGCGGCGCTGGACCACCTCGCCGCCGGCGGCCGCTGCGCCACCCCGGGAGCAGTGCTCGTGGGCGCGCGCTACGCACACCAGCAACGCCTGGCCCGCCAGCTCGGGGCGAGCGAGGCCTTGCCGCCCGACCAGCTTCCCCGCGCCGTGCGGCGCCACTCGCGCTCGCTCTCCTACGGCGGGGCGCCGGGCACCACGGCCACCTTGTCCGGTGGCGCCGACGTGGTGCTCGACTGCGTGGGCAGCCCCGAGTCGATCGCCCAGTCGCTTGCCATCGTGCGCCCGCGGGGGACGGTGTCGCTGGTCGGCATGCCGGGGAAGGTGGCCGTGGACCTGGCCCCCCTGTGGCACCGCGAGGTCCGCCTGGCCGGCGCCTACGCCTACGGGACCGAGCCGGGGCGTGGCGGGCACGAAGCGGCGTCGACCTTCTCGCTCGCCCTGGAGGTGGCCGCCGCACGACGGACCGGCCGCCTGGTCTCGGCCACCTACCCGCTGACCCGTTTCGAGGACGCGGTGTCCCACGCCGGCGCCGCCGGGCGCCGCGGCGCCGTGAAGATCGCGTTCGACGTACGCCAGCCCGGGCGACCGGCCGAGCGCCCCGGCGAGCGTCGCATCACTCGCACCACCGGCCGCACGACACAGACAAGGAGAGGACCCGACCGATGAGCCGCCGACCCGGGTTCGTCCTCGAGGTGGACCGCTCGACTCCGCCGACGCTGGTCTGGCGCGGCGAGGCCTTCGGGCTCGAGACGCTCCCTGAGGGGAGCCGCGTGATCTACGCCCCCGAGCCCGTCCAGGCGATCGAGGACCCCTACCAGGCCATCCGCCACGCGTTGCTCCACCCGGTGGGCGACCGTGACCCGCTGCCCGCCCTCCTGCGACCGGGCATGCAGCTCACCATCTGCTTCGACGACGTCTCGCTGCCCCTCCCGCCGATGGAAGCGCCCGACATCCGCCAGATGGTGATCGAGACCGTGCTCGACATGGCGGCCGAGGCAGGGGTCGACGACGTCGTCCTGGTGGCCGCGCTGGCCCTGCACCGCCGCATGACCGAAGAGGAACTGCGCCACGCCCTGGGCGACCGCGTGTACGACGCCTTCGCACCCCACGGCCTGCTGACGCAGCACGACGCCGAGGACCCCGACAACCTGCTCTTCATCGGCCAGACCGCCGACGGCGAGGAGGTGGAGATCAACAAGCGGGCGGCGACGTCCGACCTGTTGGTGTACGTCAACATCAACCTCGTCGCCATGGACGGGGGCCACAAGAGCGTGGCCACCGGGCTGGCCAGCTACCGCAGCCTGCGTCACCACCACAACCCGCACACGATGCTCCACTCCAAGTCGTTCATGGATCAGCCCTCCTCCGAGTTGCACTCGTCGAACTGGCGCATGGGCCGGCTCATCGCCGAGTCGGGCGTCAAGGTCTTCCAGATCGAGACCACGTTGAACAACGACACCTTCCCCACGGCCTTCCAGTTCCTGCAAAGGCGCGAGTGGGAGTGGTCGTTGTCCGACCGGGCCAAGTACCTCGGCACCTCCAAAGCCCTGAGCAAGGTCCCGCCGCGCCTGGCCCGCCAGGTCCTGCACGGCATGCGCTCCCCCCACGCCCTGACCTCGGTGCAGGCGGGCGAGGTCGAGGCCGTCCACGCCCTGACGCTCGAGCACGTGTGGGCTCAGCAGGGTGTCGGGATCGAGGGGCAGACGGACATCCTCACCATGGGGCTGCCCTACATCTGCCCCTACAACGTCAACTCGATCATGAACCCCATCCTGGTGGCCTGCCTCGGGCTCGGGTACTTCTTCAACATGTACCGGGGCAAGCCGCTGGTGCGTGAAGGCGGCGTCGTCATCATGTGGCACCCGACGCGGCCCGAGTTTCACCCGGGTCACCACCCGAGCTACATCGACTTCTATGAGCAGGTGCTCACCGAGACGGTCGACCCGGCGCGCATGCACAAGGAGTTCGAGGAGTCCTTTGCCACCGACCCGTGGTACGTGCACCTGTACCGCACCGGTCACGCCTACCACGGCGTCCACCCCTTCTACATGTGGTACTGGTGCGCCCACGCGCTGGCGCACCTGGGTCGCGTCATCGTCGTGGGCGGGGACGCCAAAGCGGTGCGCCGGCTCGGCTTCTCGCCCGCCAGCTCGCTCGACGACGCCCTCGAGATGGCGACGGACGTCGTCGGGCCCTCCCCCACGCTCACCCACCTGCACAACCCGCCCCTCTTCATGGCGGACGTGCGCTGATGGCAGGCGCGCGTCTCCGGGCCGACCGGCTGGCATCCACGGTGCGCGCGGCGCGCTTCCCGCTGGCCGCGCCCACCTGGCCGACGTCGGTGGAGCGGCCGGACCCCGAACGCAAGGTCGGCCTCGACTACGACCACGAGTGGTCACGCCGCTATCCGGTGCGGCTGGCCCGCGCCGTGGTCATGGACAACCTCACCCGCCCCGCGGCGCGCCTGGTGGCACCGGCCACCGTGCGCGGGCTCGAGCACCTCGGCCACGTCGAGCGGCCGGTGATCTTCGCCGCCAACCACGCCAGCCACGTCGACACCCCACTGCTGCTCACGAACCTGCCGGTGGAGTTCCGCCACCGCACCGTGGTGGCGGCCGCCTCCGACTATTTCTTCGACCGCACCTGGAAGTCGATCCTGTGGTCCTTCGCGCTGGCCGCCATCCCGATCGAGCGGAGCAAGGTGAACCGCCGCTCGGCCGACACGGCGGCCGAGCTCATCGAGGACGGCTGGAACCTGGTCATCTTCCCCGAGGGCGGCCGGTCACCCGACGGCTGGACCCAGCCCTTCCGCGGCGGCGCCGCCTACCTGGCCCGCCGCACCGGGCGGCCGGTGGTCCCCGTCTACCTCCACGGCACCCGGCACGTGCTGCCGAAGTCGGCCGAGTCCGCGGGGCGGCCGCCCGGGGGCTCGGGCTCCGAGTCGGGGCGCGGGGGGCGCCTGCGCCGCTCCCCCATCGCCGTGCTGTTCGGCCCGCCCATGCGCCCGGACAGCGACGAGAGCGCCCACCGCTTCTCGGCGCGGGTGGAGGCGGCCGTGGCCACGCTGGCACGCGAGGTCCATTCGGACTGGTGGCAGGCCCGGCGCGCCGTCAGCGCGGTGGCACCGGTGCCCGGGGCCGAACGGGCCCACCGCGGGCCCGAGGCGTCACCGTGGCGCCGGGCCTGGGCGCTCGACGAACCGCCCGAGCGACGCGGCGACAAGGAGTGGCCGGCCTGAGGCGGCGGGGCGGGCCGCGGTGACGCCACCGGCCACCGGGGCGGGGCGGCGGTGAGCCCGCTCAGTCCGGCAGCAGGGCGCGGGTCACCAGGAGGACCGTCTCGGCCAGTCCGGCGTCGCGGTGCACCAGAGCCGCCTGGTAGTCGGGGTCCCGGATCATGTCGACGAAGGCGTCGATGCTCGGGTACTCCATGACGGCGATCTGGTCCCATGGCACGTCGCGGCCCACGAGGACGAAGCGCACCTCGTTGAACAGCGTCAGGGTGCCCCCGCGCCGCGTCACGTGGCCGAGGGCCACCGCCCCGTAGCGCCCGTAGGCCTCGGCACCCGAGAGTCCCGCCCCCGCCAGCTCGTGTCCCTCGGGGTACACGGCCTGGTCCCGGAAGGCCAGCAGGTTGACGAACTGGAGGGGCCCGGGCTCGTCGGACTCGAGCAGGGCGCGCAGCTGTGCCTCGTCGGGATTGACGCCGCCGGGATGGTGGTCGCCGAGCTGGCGCGCCAGCGCGGCCTCGATGTCGTCGCTCTCTGCCATGGCGCACCTCCCCCGTCGGCGGTCACCTGGGCCGCCTCTGTCGGCCGTCGCACGACACGCCGGCGTCGGCCCTCGCACGGGCCGCCGTCGGATGGTAGCAACGACCCATGCAGACCGTCGTCCTCGGCAGCGGCAGCCCACTGCCCGACGCCAACCGGGCCGGCCCCTCGACCCTGGTGCGCACGTCGGCCGGCGACCTCCTCTTCGACTGCGGGCGCGGCGTCCTTCTGCGGGCCGCCGCGGCGGCGTCGGGCGCCCCCGCCCTCCAGGGCCTGTTCCTCACCCATCTCCACAGCGATCACACCACCGACCTCAACGACGTCATCACCTCGCGCTGGATCGCCTCGTTCCAGCCCAACCCGCTGCGCGTCTTCGGGCCGCCGGGGACGGCCGCGCTGGTGGACGCCACCGAGGCCATGCTCGAGCTCGACATCGGCTACCGCCTGGCCCACCACGCCGACCTGACGTGGCGGCCCGGGACCGAGGTGCAGGAGTGCGCACGCGGCGCCGTGCTGACCCAGGGTGCCGTGCGGGTGACGGCCGCTCCCACCGACCACGCCCCGGTGCGCCCCACCGTGGGCTACCGGATCGAGGACGACGGGCGCTCGGTGGTGATCGCCGGCGACACCGTGCCGTGCGCCGGCCTCGACGAGCTCTGCGCCGGCGCCGACGTGCTCGTGCACACCGTGGTGCGGCCGGACCTGATCGAACCGCTCGGCCTGGCCCGGTTGCTCGACGTCCTCGACTACCACTCGAGCGTGGAGGATGCCGCCCGCACCGCCGCCCGCAACGGCGTGGGAACACTCGTCCTCACCCACCTCGTCCCGGCCCCGCCGCCCGGGGGCGACGACGAGTGGGCGACCCTCGCCCGGGCCCACTTCGACGGCACCGTCGTGGTGGCGCACGACCTCCTCACGCTCGAGGTCGCCCCGGCGCGGTGACGCCCCGCGGGTCCCTCCAGCCCCGACGACGGGGCCGCTAACCCCGGCCACCGGCGCGGCGCCGGTGACGGCGGCCGCCAACCGCGGCCAGACGCTCG
>Ga0187769_10002095_pt1 | contig 11594 bp, 10 predicted proteins | sample 0116_SJ02_MP02_1_FD_133140 | JGI IMG/M metagenome (GOLD analysis project Ga0187769, IMG submission 133140) | Tropical peat soil microbial communities from peatlands in Department of Meta, Colombia - 0116_SJ02_MP02_10_MG | ecosystem: Environmental > Terrestrial > Soil > Wetlands > Peat | place... | reverse complement strand
CCCGTTTGTATACTCCAGGGGGCGCAGGTTCCTCTATCTGGATATCCTCCCTGACAGCTTCATGGGGGATCCTATCGTCTCCGAAAACGTAGGAGATGCGAGGGAGGTCTTCGCTTCATTGGCTGGATCCGTGAGGTTCTCCCCCCGAAGACCCGTGTTGGCCATTCATATTATAGCGCACAAGAATACGATCATCGAGCCTCTGAAAGCGCTGGGCTTTGCAAACAAGGAAGTCAAGTACGGCCTCCTCATTACAGACCTCGGGAACTCCAGCCTGGACCAGATATGGAGCCAGGGTCTCGAGAAGCATGATCGTCAAGCGATAAAGTACTACGAGAGCCGTGGCACACTGTTCCGCGTAACGTCCGACCGGAATGACTACGAGGAATTCTTCGAGCTAAGCGAGGGTCCAGATTGGAATCCGCATGGCAAAGAGAATCTCTATTCCAACACTAACATTCAGGGGAGTTTGAGGCTCGCTCAGGTAGTCCTTGAAGGCAAGGCGATCGCCGGCCTACTGTTCTTGGTTGACCCGCCGATATCGACTGTCCATCTCCTGACGGTCAGGTACTCCGTCATAAGAAACATCCATTCGCCGGTCACCTACGTCAACTGGAAAATGATCGGATGGGCAAATGAGAACGGGTTCAGGTACATCGATTTTGGCCCCTGGCTCTCGGATCACGTGGTAGATTCGGCTCATCTGGCTCATAGAATGAAGAACAGGTTTCAAGCCACCTTTGTGCCGAGGGTAAAGTTCACTATCCAACCCTCGGGCATAAGCTACGCGATCGCCAGGAAGATCAACCGGGGCACGAGACGATTTTCCCGAGCTCTGGGAGCGAGTTCACCCGATACTGATTCGTAATGACCTACATGCGACTTGGAACGCGAGAACCACAGAAGGGAGGGCACAATCTCGTCTCGTTCTTTCCCTCCATCTCATTCTTTCCCTCTGGCGCCGTGAGCGATTGAAGTCGAAGGAACAAATTGGAGTAGCGTTGTGGTGATCAGAATTTGAGGATAGCGGTCGTTCATCCCGACCTAACCTGGGCTGGGGGAGTGGAGGCATTCCTATCTTCAGTGTTGACCAGAATAGGGCGAGAGAACGAAGTGGCCATTTTCACCTTCTCCTTCGATCCCACGGCGCTGCGTGAACGAGAAGGTTTCGAGGTCCGCGTGGTAAGTTCAAGGAATGACATTGCGGGGCACCTCAGGACCTACTTCGGTTTTCGTCGATACTACAATCTCCTAGCAGCACTGAAGTCCTGGAGGCCAGACGTAGTAATTCTCCAGCAACCGAGCGCCATAAAGTCAGCCAGCTGGCTCGGAGGCCACCTCGACGGCGTCGCGGTGATTCCCTACATCCACGGCGTCGGCACGCTGCACGTTATGGAGAGACTAAAACCGAGGCAGCGCGACCGCCCATCCGATCCCGTAAGGCGGGCCTACGCAAAACTTTCGTTGAAAGACTACTACGAAAGCAAGGAGCTGGGAGGAGCCAAAATCGTGGCGTGTGTTTCTAAATTCGTCGGTGAGGAAGCGTCTAGGCTGTGGAGCGGCGTTGAAACCCGGGTCATCCATAACGGAGTGGACCACGACTTCTTCCTCCCCACGTGGGAAGACGAGGGATACGCCCTGTGCATCAGTCGGATAGAGAGAAGGAAGAACCTCGACCTAATCTTTGACTACTTCCAGGGGGCTTCATACCCTGTAGTAATCTGCGCGAGTACACGGAAACGGTTCGACTCGAAGGGGGCCCCCAAGCCCGATGTTTACCTGCAAGACTGCCTGGCAAAAGCCAAGGGTCCGATTAGGCTGATCTTGGACCAGGATCGCTATGCCATAAGGGGGCTCATCCAGAAGAGCAGCCTAGTGCTGGCACCAAGACCAAACGAGGGTTTTGCACTAGTATATTTGGAGGCCATGGCGTGCGGGAAACCTGTCCTGGCCCACAAGAGCGGTGGTGCGCTTGAGGCAGTCAACGACGCTGGGGTCCTTATCGGCGATGACGGCGCTGAATGGAGGAGGAAGGCAGACGAACTAATGTCTTCTCGGTCGGCGAGGGAAGAAATTGGTAAGAAATGTTTGAATCGTTCAATGACGTTCAGTTGGGATAAGACCAGCGCCCAGATTCTAGAAATGTGCCGTGACGCCCTGGCTGCGAAGAGAGGTCCCGGGGGGCCTTGATTCCCTTGAACTCCTCCCCATGGTTGGCAATCGAGTGTAAGCACCGCATTAACGGGATGAGGTATGGTAGTCGGCGCAACGAAGTCATCAGCTTTGTGCATTAGAGTTTGGCACCTGGTGTTTTCTGGAACCTATCTTCTGATTATCTGATCAAGTTCGCGGCTCACGGTCGACCCCCATGAAAATCGAAGGGCAAGCTCCCTCGCCTCCTTCGCGAGCCTGTCCCTCTCTCCATTGTCTGCTAGCAATTCCAGTATCTTGCCCGCGAGGAGGTCGGATTGATTGACGGGAAAGAACGCTGCCGCAGCGCCATAGATTTCCTTCAGGGAAGGGATGTCTGAGAGAATGCAGCATGAACCGCACCCCATCGCCTGCGAGACTGCCTGTGCGAACCCCTCTTGTCTAGATGGAAACACGAAAAGCTTCGAAGAATTCAGAAGCTTCACTAGCTCGTCGTCGCTCACGAACCCGGCGAAGGTCACGTTCCTTTCGAGTTCGAGATCCGCAGCCATCTTCCTGTAGAGCGCGAAGTCGTCCGGATCTCCTCCCCCCAGCAGGACAAGCTGAGCGTCAGTATTTTGGAGGACGACCACTTTCCAGGCCTGGAGCAGGACGTCAATCCCCTTCTGGTGAGCAAGGCGCCCTAGGAAAGCAGCGTCGTATTTCTTCGGAAGTTCAAGGGGGCGAAACTTCGAAGTGTCCAATCCGTTCCCTATCACCGCGCATTTTTCGATTCCAAGATATCGCTTGACATCCTTGCGGGTGGCTTCCGACAGGGCGATATGGACATCCGCATGAGACGCTGCATATCTGTTGAGCCCGGGCAAGAGACTCCTCAGAACCGCCCGGGCGGGGTGGAACCCCCTGCGGACTCTGTCCCTGACGCCCCTTCTGAAGGAAACGAAAGCTGCGGGCCTGATCTGGTGATAGATGATGACCAGCGGGGCGCCCAGAAGTACCTTCAGGATGAAGCCGGTCCAGACGTTCTCGATGTCCTGATTGTATGCATAAATCGCCATTGGTCTCGTGGGGTACCTTCTGACTCCCGCTTTCACCGTGTTCAAGGAGATCCAGAGCAAGTCTCCGACACCGTCTGGGGGGATCGCGGGATTCCCTACATCCATCGAGGTGTAGAGTTCTTCCCCCATGCCGACCTGCATCGACGGATGCCTCTCCAGGGTGTAGAAGTCTATCCCGAAGGAACTGTACGCCTTAACCTTCTCAATGTAACCCCTCTCGTCACCTCTGATTTGCACTCCCCAGCGGTATGCATGAATGAATGTGCCAACTATGATTTGCCTTCGACCGACCTTCCTCATGCGCCCCGGGTCCTCCACGACGTCTCGTCGGCACACCAATCATGTCTTAAAAAGTAGAAATGGGACTTCGCTAGGACGAACCAAGACTTTGGTCTCGCGGAAGACTCTGGAGGTTGGCTCCGTGGTTGGCTTGCTTTGCATTGCGTCTATCGCTGGGATTGCCCTCTTCTACCTGCACGGCGCTCCGACCACCACTGGCACTTCTTGCGGACCCTTCGGATGCACCAGTCAGTCGGTGCAGTATTCAACCTCAGTCACGACCTCCACGACGACCGAAACTGCAACCGTGACTTCGACTGTCGTGGCCACGACCACCATAACCGATTGGACAACGAGCACTGCGACGACTACCGAGACTCAAACGGGGGGAAATAGCACACTTCCCAGCCTGGGCTTCTGGGTGCAAGAACAAGACATTGTCGAAACGTACACTCCCGCTGTCTTCTTCCACTCGATGTTTTTCACTCCCCCGTTCCCTTCCAGCCTGGAGGTTATGGTATTCGCCATTTTGCAGGATGAAAAGAATGGAGACGGGTGCTCCGCCAACTCACCGTATGTGGCATCATCCCTCAGTTATTGGGGGCAGGTGGCGAGCATGGCGAACCACTACCCCAACATAAGGCTCATCTTTGAGATAGCCTTCGACCCGTCCTCAGGTGGTTCCGGAACATACGGGTTGGGGTGTTTCAACACAGTTACTCGAGCCCTTGGGCAGTATTCGAGCGTCTATGGGATAGGAGTGGAGGGCGAATATGTGCCGGTCTCCCAAGGAATGACCGAGGCCGAGATGCAGGCGGCCATGACTGACGTTACGGCGACTGGCAAGCTCTTCATCAACTATTACCCTCCTGTCCCGGTCCCCACAGGGGGGTACTACATCACACACACCAACTTCCCAGGAGGAGACGCAGGGGGGTACGACCAGGTGGGAACTCTGCAAAATTACGATTCGCAGACCGTGGGGCTTGATTCGGGCTACTACTCGGATTTTCAGTTTCCCGGGACAGCAACCTGTCCCTTGGGCCCACTGTCAATGAATAATGCCACTGCGGGGTGGAACCAGTGCATAGTTTCGACGGAACTCAGCGCCGCGGTCAACTTCAGACCTGCATCGGCCCGTCAGTTCCTAGAACTGGTGGCAGGGTTCTCGGCTTCGGGGAGTTTTGTCGGTGTGAGTGGTCAAACGACCAGCCAGCTGTGGGATAACGCGGTTTTGAGGAGTTGGATCTGGACCGACCCCGACTACCTAGGAAACTTCACGCTCTCCCTCTAGGGGGATATTGACGAAGGTGGTAGCCTCCGAATGCCGGCTACCTTGTTCAAGGAGGCTTGGGGAAGAATTCTTACTGGGCCCCTCTTGCTCACAGACGATGTCGATGCAAACATCAATTCGACTAGTCTTGTGAGGATGCCTTTGCCGCTGAGAGTGGGCACCAGTCCTGCGGTAATGGCGAGGAACCGTTAGGGCCTTTCATGACCGCCCTTCCCAATTGAGCTTGACCCAACTTCCGCTATATGATGAAAGGTAGTAGAACCAGCAGAGGTACCGTCTTGATTAACTTGGTCAGTCCGAGCCGTCCGCACATGAGGTGAAGTCCACAAAAGGAGGCACCACTTTCAGATTGGAGATGGACTAGAAATTCATCTGCGTGTAATTCTGCTTCACAACGAATTTTAGTCTCGATACAACGCATTCTTGGTTTTCGGTGGATGGCACTCCATCATTCGAAGAGCTCTGGGAAACGACCTCTTGAAGCCCAAAGAGCTATTGATGGTAGGAAGATTACCAGGGAAGCCTCTGAAGAGGGGAGGAGAGGCCTGATACTTCTTTGCAATGAAGGGGAGGTGAGACTACGGACAAGAAAATGATTGGCGCATCCGTTTCCGTCATGACCATAATCTTTCTCGCTTTGTATTCGGCTGCGGCTGTAATTGCTGCAACGCCTCTTTATTCTCTTAGTTTCAGCTCCATGGCGAATGGCTCGCAGCCCTCGAACTGGTACTACGACCCAAGCTTCTCCGTTCAGAATGGGCTCTACGTGAGCACGGGAAGCACAGGCTACCAAGTCGCCTATTATCAAGGCCAGACCTTCGGGGATGCCACTTACTCTGTTCAGGCTACGGGGCTAACCTCCTTATGCCTGGATTCTTCTGGCAACCAAGTAGCTTGCTCAGGGAATGTGCAGTACCCTCCAGTTCTAGGGCTCGCCTTCAAGATGCAGGACAACATCAACGGGTATTGGTTCTGGGGTGACATCGACAAGATCCAGATAGTGAAGTGGGTCGGGGGGTACTCGACAATTCTAGCGACTCAAGAGATAGGGCAAATCAACCCTACCGGGACCTTCACTCTCACAGTGACCACGGTTGGTTCGACCATAACTGCAAACTGGAATAACCAATACACGATTAGCGCCACGGACGCCACGTACTCTAGTGGATACGTAGGAGTCGGTACGTACCACATGAATTCAGGCTTCAACGACTTGAGTGTAACAGGCTCGACGACTTCCAGCACTCCGCCGACAACTACCGCTACCAGCACCTCTACCACTACAAGCACCTCTCCAACCACCAGCACCTCTTCAAGTACCAGCACCTCTCCGACAACTGGCACGCAAACAGTAACCCTGACGCAGACTGTCACCGTTCCTACGACAGTAAGCGTCACTTCCACAGTGAGTGTAACATCGACGGTGAGTTCGACCTCAACAGTTACGGTAACCCAGTCGCAGGGGGCACAAACCACCACAGAGAACTGTCAAGTCGTCCTGGTCGAGAATAATGGACAGATAGTGAGCGAGCAAATCCAAAGCTGCACCTAGGAACCCAGACAGGCCAACTATAACACAAACACCCTTCGCCCGCCATTTTGTCGGGCCGCCTAGCGGAAGCAGTTGTCGAGCCTGTCGTTCTCGGAGCGTGGGCCTATGAGCGGATCGGGTGCCTTGAGCCTTCTGTAGGCGCAGCTTTCAATCCTTCGCAGTCGCGGCTACTTCAATGAAGTGCGCGGTACGGTTCACGTGGGCTTCCCGACAGAAGTCGTCGAATGCTGTGTTCACGTTGGCGTTGTCAGAGAGCAAGAGGGACCCCGGAGACATACGCTTCCAGACTGCCTGAAATTCGAACATCATTGTTGAGTAAACGTGTTCACTGTCTCGGAGGAAGAGATCGACCCGGCCAAGTTCATCCAGCAATGGTTCAAGAATCTCCTGAGTCTTTCCAATGTGCAGGGTCCAGCGCTCTCGGAGCCTCTGGGGGACGAACCAACCAGGGGCCGTATTCCCAAAGAGCGTGTCTTCGACCTCCCTGTGATCCCCCCTATACGTTGCGTTCGGAAAGTCCACGGAGTGTAGTGCACCGGCACCGTTCTTGTCAAGGGCGAGCAGGATAAAGGCAGACGAGAACCCCGACCCCACCCCGGTTTCCACGACAATAGTCGGCCTCTTTTCACGGCAGAGGGCGTACAGAACTTCGGCGAAGGCGAGGGGAATTGTTCCAGGCCCATACTTCAGGCCTTTCTTGACTTCAGGTTCACTCAAATGAGCAACAAACTCCTTGTCTCTGAGTGGCTCTCGAAGATATTTCGAAATCTGGCCATCGGCCCCCAGAGCTCTGGCGAACCGCTCTTGGTAGAGGGTCGTGACGCCAGGCTTCCCCCGCCGAACGTAACGAGATACCAGCGCTGGGTCTCTGATACCCTTGCCAATCTTCCTAGCGATCCCTGAACTCAAGAAGGTGCGCAGGCTTCCACTCGTAACTTAAGGGTTATTCGTGAAGAATTAGGCTTAAGGCCGTGCGCCGTAATTGACCAACCGCCTGCCATAGTATAGACCATAACGCGAAAACGACCTTATAGCGTCACTGTGGTTGCGTCACCATCGGAAATGAAACTGACACACGCTCTTCAGACTCGTCCCAAGACAAACAGACTTGCCTTCTATTCGTACCTGCTCAGAAGGGCTGCACTCGGGAGGTCATCGGGGTTTGGGAAGGAAATGGTAGTTGAATACAAGGGGAACAGGTTCATCTACGGGAAGGGGCACGAAGAAGCCGCCTACTCTCTCTATCTAGATGAAACGGAGCCTCAGACCTATGAGTACATGACCAATCTCTCTGGAGACCTGTTCGTCGACCTTGGGGCAAACGTAGGCGGGTACACCGTGAGGCTAGCCAAGAAATTCCGGGAAGTGATATCCGTCGAACCGAATCCGGGTGCAGCCAGGTCACTCCGCGACGACGTGGATCTAAACCATCTTGATAACGTGAAGGTGGTCGAGAAGGCCGTCTGGGATTCGGTCGGGGAGGCGACATTGTGGGTCCCCGCCAGCAAGAAAACGACTCGGTCGTCCATAACTCAGCATTTTCAGGGTGGAGCATCCTTTAGGGTGGAAACGGTAACCTTGGATGACCTTACCAAGGGGTACGAGAAGGTCGACCTCATAAAAGTGGACGTGGAGGGGGCAGACCTGGCCGCGCTCAGGGGCGGGAAGGAGACCCTAAAGAGAACGTCAAGGCTTGTTATCGAGTTGAGTCCGAAGGGGGAAGCTGCGGTGAAGGGGATCCTTGCACCTCTTGGATTCCGGTTTAGTTACCTCGATACCAAGGTAAACAACATCAGGAACATGCTTGCAGAAATGGCCTAGTCTGAAGCACCCCCTTACCTAGCTACTGGGCTCCGGTGCGGCAATCCCTGGCTTTCCGGGGAGTTCGGAAGCTTTTCCGCCGCTAATATCTTCGCCACTGCGGAAGCCGCGCAATGACTTGTACGTGCTCATGAAAAGCCTGTTCCTCTCTAGGGCCGTGGCAAGATCGGTTAGGATTGGGACCGTTCGGGAGACGCCGACCCTTTCTCTCGTGAGACGCTCCGTCGTCCATCTGCGATGATAAGGAAGCGGAGTCAGGAAATCGATCGAAGAGACCTCATGGGGTCTGAACAGGTCACGGATGGCTGCGTTTTGCACGTACTCGCCAGGGTAGAGTTTCGCGTATCGTGCGTCGTATGACGTCTTGCAGAGCATTGCGATCCCGTTTAGCTGCAATGAAATCGTGTAGGCTATTGGCTCGCCATTTAATTCCAGCAGCCAGACCCTGGGACAGTCCGTCTCCTCGTGGGGATTGAATCGCCAGAACTCGAGGAAAGCTTTGAGGTCCGGGTCCTCTTTGATCCTCCTTGCATTCCGCCAATCTACTTTCCAGCTGTTATTTTCGACGACGCTGACTTTAGCTGCCGCCTCGGGTCCGTCCGCAACAAGGCGCTCAATCTGCCATTCGCCAGAAATCGTTAGTTTGCCCTCAATCTTTCTGAAGTGTCGGACGAAGTTCCCCCCTCTCCCCTTCCTGTATTCGTCCCAGGTCCCTTCGACGCGTAGAACACTATGCTCCCTGTGGTGCCATTTCAGAGGCGAGGCTTCGAGCTTCAGTCCCAGCCCGTCGCATGTCTTCGTGAGCAGGGTCAGGCTTCGAGATTCAGTAGGCAGGGTGAGGTCCAAGAACTGGCATCTGAGTTTTCCGAAGACGAGCTTCAGAGTTCCGAGGACCAGTTCTTCAAGGTAGTCGGGATTCGAAACGAAGTCAGTCCCGTAGACGCCTGGCAGGAGCTGTGTGGAGGTCCGTACACCGAAGTGCCCCCTTGTCTTCAGAGCAACGGCTCCGAGGAGATCACCCTTGGCCTTGAGCAGGATAAGCTGCGGCGTCCACCTCCCGAGGGAAGAGGCCCTCGAATAGTACTCGACAAACCCTTGCAGAAGAAAGGGGTTAGAACCATATTTTCGCACCAGATTGTTCCAGCCCGACCAGAATTCGGGGGAGTCCGGCTTTGTAACGACTTCGACTGACAAACCAGCCAACACCTCCAGTTCACTCCCCGACCATGAACCAAAGGAAGGGTTGGCACAGCTAGTTATCGGAACTTGCCGTTCCATCAATTACATTGCTCGAACTTCAGACGTCGCTGAAAGCCCGCGATGAACTTCCTAGGTCCACCCATGTGCCTGAAGCCGCGGGGCGGAATTGAGGGTTCGCTTCATTGCTGGACTTTCAGGAGCTAGATTCTTTGATTTACGATTCAAAATACATATACCAATGGGCCGCGTGTTCTCTCGGCTTTGGCCAGGAACAGCCTTCTTGAGATAAACCGCGTCAAGTGGTCGGAGATGGAGGACGGAAAGGAGTGGGACGACTTCGTAATCAGTAATGAAGGGTCTGTCTTCCACATGTGGGCGTGGAGAAAGGTCCTGGAAGGGGACGAATCAAGGCCGCTGTACCTGACGTGCCGTGACCCGATGGGCCGGGTCCTCGCAGTGTGCCCCTTCTTCTATCGGACGGGGAGGCACCTTCAGTACCTGGACTCGCTGCCCTGGAGCCATATGGCGGGTCCGATTGTAGACAAACAGGCTGCAGACCCATTAGTGATAATCAGGTCTCTGAGAAGGGCTGTGAGATTCTCCCCGTTCAAGCCTGTCATCGCGATGAGGGTGAAGGTGCACCAAGAACAACTCGTTCAGATAATGTCAGGACTCGGCTTTCAGCACAACATGACGCAACTGTTCATCGTTGATCTGCACGAAACAGGGCCGGATCACGTTTGGAAAAACGGATTCCAAAAGCACGATCGTCAGGCTATCAAGTACTACGAACGCGCTGGCGCGACTTTGGGCTTTCTTGAACGCGAAAACGATTACGTCGAATATGTCAATCTCAAGAGGGGGCTGAAGGATGCGAGGATGGAGGGGGAAGAGTTTCTGGGTAAGATCCGAACCCACATGGCTGACAAGCTGAAAGTAGTTTCGGTTCTTCTGAACGGCAGAATAGTGGCCGGAACTATGTTGCTGTGCAACCCACCGAACTCGACCGTCAGCATCCTCCGGACTCGATTCGCCGAGACTGGCAAGAATATTCACTCTCTGATAACATTACTGAATTGGAGGGTAATCAACTGGGCCCATGAGAACGGCCTTAGGTACGTCGACTTCGGCTCCTACCCTACCGCCTCTAGCCTAGACCCCAGACGCCATCCCTACAAGCTGAGAGCGAGATTCGAAGCCAACCTCGTTCCGAGGTATGAGTTTATACTTCCAACGTCCGATGTATCGTACTCGGTCCTTAGAAGAATCGGACGACTACTGTGAGCCCTGGTGCCCTTCCGCTGCGAGATTCTTTCCGGTGGCAGCCTTCAGGTCAAGGTCGAAGGTCTTGAAATTATACCGACTGAGGATGTCCATTATTCTCTTCTCACTCCAAGAACCCAGCTCCAACACAAGCTTTGAAGTCCGTTGAAGGGTCTTTTCTCCCCCTTCGAGTATCCTGACTTCCGCGCCCTCGGCGTCGACCTTTAGAAGATCTATCCTGTCGTACCCTTCCAAGAGAGAATCGAGTGTCGTGGTGTGCACGGGGAAGGATTCGCCCTGACCGTACCTCTCGATGATTGAGGAGCGTGTGGTCTTCCCGCTGGAAGGTACGTACATTGTCGCCTCCCCAACACCATCGGAGATAGCTTCGCTGTATACCGTTACATTTGAGAGCTGATTGAGTTCGATGTTCTTCTTGAGCACCTTTGCTGCCTTCGGGTTCGGCTCCACCGAGATAACCTTCGCGAACCTCGCTGCAAGTCGGACCGTATAGCCCCCGACATTAGCCCCAACATCCACAAAAGTGTCCCCGGTCTGGCTCGTCATGTAGCGGCAGGTTTCCGGTTCATTCTCGTTCACGTATACCGAGTAAAGCGCCTCGCTGAACCCCTTGCAAATGATGAATTTCAGGCCATCGTACTCTACTACTACGTCCTTCCCAAAGTCAGCATTTCTTCGTCCGAGGCCCTTCTTTGCGAGGAAGGAATAGTACGCGAGTCTATTCGTCTTGGGCCTAGTGGACCAGAGTGCTCTATGGAGATCCAATGAATTGACCCATCGCGTATCGATGCATAAGAAGAGTTCCTATTGGCCTGACATGAAAATCCGTCGACGTGGGGAACCTCGGGAAGTAAGCCTCCTGCTGTAACACAGATGCATGAGGTTTAAGCCATGTGCTGAAAAAGCTGGGTGCCCCCAACCTCTCGCTGAAATCAAGCTTCCAAAAGCGGACATG
>Ga0187769_10002094_pt1 | contig 11596 bp, 10 predicted proteins | sample 0116_SJ02_MP02_1_FD_133140 | JGI IMG/M metagenome (GOLD analysis project Ga0187769, IMG submission 133140) | Tropical peat soil microbial communities from peatlands in Department of Meta, Colombia - 0116_SJ02_MP02_10_MG | ecosystem: Environmental > Terrestrial > Soil > Wetlands > Peat | place... | reverse complement strand
GTCGTCGGGCTGGATGACGGTGCCGTCGGATAGGATCGCCGCGCGTTCGATGGCGTTTTGCAACTCGCGCACGTTGCCGGGCCAGGAGTACGCGCGAAGCGCGATGCGCGCTTCATCGGAGATGTTGAGTCCCGGCTTGCGAAATTCGCGGCGGAAGCGGTCCAGAAAATAATCGGCGAGCAATAGAACGTCGTCCCCGCGTTCGGAGAGCGGGGGAACGGTGATCGGGACGGCGGCCAGGCGGAAGTAGAGATCCTCCCGGAAGGATTTGGCCTGAACGGCCAAGCGAAGATTCTTGTTCGACGCGGCGAGGATACGGACGTCCACTTCGATGGATTGCGTTCCGCCGACGCGGTCGAAGCAGCGTTCTTCGAGCACGCGCAAGAGCTTTGCCTGAATCGGCATCGGCAGTTCGCCGATTTCATCTAGGAAGACGGTGCCGTGGTGGGCCAGTTCCATCTTGCCGATTTTGCGCGAACCGGCGCCCGTGTATGCGCCGCGCTCGTGGCCGAAAAGCTCGTTTTCGACGAGGCCTTCGGGAATCGCCGCACAGTTCAAAGCGACGAATGGATGTTCGCGCCGCGAGGACAGATGATGCAGCGCGCGCGCAAAGAGCTCCTTGCCTGTTCCGCTTTGGCCGAGCAGCAGGACTGTCGAGTTGGTCGGGGCGACGCGTTGCACCTGCTGCGTGGCGTCTTTCATGGCTTGCGACTCGCCGACGATGCGCGGGAATCCGTAACGCGCGGCGTATTCCTCGCGCAACAATAGATTCTCGCGAAGTATTTGCTGGTCGCGCGAGGCGCGCTCGACAAGCAGCTTCAGGTGCTCGAGGTCCACGGGCTTCTGGATAAAATCGAACGCGCCGTCCTTCATCGCGGAGACGGCCTCCTCGATCGATCCGTAGGCGGTGATCAGAATGACGGGAACCGTCGCGTCCGCCAGCTTGCTCTCGCGAAGAACGTCGAGGCCGGAGCAGCCCGGAAGTTTCAGGTCGGTGAGCACGAGCAGATAGCGACGCTCGCGAATCTTGTTGACCGCGGAGGTGCCGTCCGGAGCTTCCTCGACTTTGTAGCCGGCGCGCTCCAGCGCTTTGCGGAGCATCGCACGGAGCTCAGCTTTGTCTTCGACGAGGAGAAGTGGTTCCATCGCGCTGTTTCCCTCTTGATTTCGCGCGGGGGAATTCTGGGCCCCAGAAGCTGAACCGATTTCGGTTATAGGCATGGTGCGAAGCTGCCTGCGGTCTCCACCTACGGTTGAGGCGGCGAGGATGGAGGCGGAGACTGGGATTGCGGCGCGGAGCCTTGGTCTTGCCCGGACGGCTGCGCTTGTGGCTGAGAACTTTGCTCCTGTGATGCTGGCGGCGGCGTTTGCGACTGTTGTTCGTTCTCTTGCGGCTGTGATTCGGACGGTTCCTGTTCGGAAGACTGATCCTCCTCGCGCGCCCATCCGGGGTCGCCGCCAGACTGGCGCAACTGGTCCTCGAGATCCTCAATCGCCTGTTGATCTTTCGCGATGTCCTCTGTCCGCTTGTCGATCTTGTCCTTCATCGCGTTCAGCTCGTCCATGCTGTACTGCTGCCTCATGGCTTGATTCGGATCGCTGTAGTACTGCGTTTGCTTCAAATTGTATTCGCGCTGAAGAAGATCGAGATCCTTCTTGTCGTCCGCAAGCTTCTTCCTTGCCGCGGAGAATTTGGCTTTCCAGGCCACCTCGGATTGGGAACCGTTCCCGGAGGACTGCTCGCCGGATGGGGCCGGTGCCGCGGAGGCCCCTCCACCGACCACAGACACATGTCCCGGCACGTCGCCGATGTTGTCATCCGTGTAGACCTTGGCCGGTTTGGGCAGGTTTTTCTTTTCGGCGCGCGCTTTGCGAGCCGCCTCGGCAACAGACGGTTGATCCTGCTGCGCCGCATAAGCGCAGGGACCGAGCAGGCTGAGCCCGGCAATGACCAAAATGGCTCTGCGGAAACTCATGGCGTCAGACCGCCTTTCCGGAGGTCGTGGGGAAACTCTCTTGTTAATTTTAGGCTCGGGCTTCGGCTGAAGCAACGCCCTGTGTGGCTTCCCGGGTCTGCGGTAGCCAAACGATAAACTCGGCTCCGCCGTCGGGCAGGTTGTGCGCCTCGATCGTGCCGCCGTGTTGCACGATGATTTTTTGGACCACAGCCAGGCCAAGCCCAGTACCATTGGCTTTCGTCGTGTAAAAGGGCAGGAAGATCTTGGGAATGTCGCCGGGGGGGATGCCTGGGCCGTTGTCGGAAATCGAGATGCGCTGTCCGGTGCGGCCGCTCTGTTCCACCGAGCCGCGGACGGTGACGCGCCCGCCGGAGGGCCGCGAGGCTGCAGCCTCGGCGGCGTTGCGCACCAGATTGAGGATTGCCTGGCGGAGGAGCCCTTCGTCGCCAGGGACGTCGCTGAATTCTCCTTCGAGTACGAGTGCAGGGCCGGGCTGGGTCTCGCCGACCTCCGCGAGGACGCGCAGAAGCATGGGCTCGACGCTCAGAGATTCGCAGGAGATTTCCAGGGGCCGCGCGAACTTGAGGAATTCCGTCACGAGGTGCGTCAGGGCGCGCGTCTGTTCGACGATGCTCTGGGCGTTATCGTGAGTTTCGCCGCCCTCCGATTCCGAGCGAATCATCTGCGCGTAACCGGAAATCGTCGCCAGCGCGTTCTTGAATTCGTGCGCGATGCCTGCCGACAACTCACCGAGGGCTGCGAGATTCTCCTTCACCTGCACCTGCCTCTGCAGCGCGACGAGCTCGGTCAAATCGGTGAGCAGGCAGATGGCGCCCGTCACCTGGTCGTGCCCGCGCTGGATCGGAGAGATCGTTACGCCCAACTGTCTTAACTCTCCTGAGACCCCCGTCGATTCGCCGGGAGAGAGACCGGCGAGCGTGCGTTGGGGAGCAACCATCGTGGCGTATTGGATTTCTTCGCGCTGGAATGTGCGGCCCTGCGCAAGACACTCGCCGATGAGCCGTGCCAGTTGCGAATCGGCGCCCAGTACCTCCGTGTAGCGCCGATAGGCCAGACCTTGGACACCGAGAGCCGTCTCGGCTGCGGGATTCGCAATTGCGATAATTCCGTTTGAGTTGATCAGCAGAAGCCCCGCGGGCATGTTGCGCGTGACGGCTTCGCTAAGGCGTTCGGTTTGCTCGGCGCGTTCGCGCTCCGTGCGATGAAGGGCCGCGAGCTCTTTTTCCTGGTCGCGCAGTTTTTGAATGACGGCCTGCATGGAGGCGGCCATGAATGCGGCCGGATTGTCGCTTGAGAGACGGGGAGAAGAGGAGTCGCCGCCGCGCTCCGTGCCGCTGAATCGGCGGCGCAATACGATTGCCACGAGATAGACGCTGCCGACGATCATTACCACGAGAAAAATCGCCGCCCCAATCCAGAGTGGCAGCAGGTTCGACGGTGCGTTCATCGGCGGCATGTTCGGCTCGCTTGCAACTTACCTCATCGAGACCATGCTTTGGTACCAGTTCAGCAGGGGCGTGCCGAAAAAGACCACTAGCAGCGCGCCCGCGCCCAGGAATGTGCCGAACGGCAGTTCGTACCGCCGGCCCTTGCGATAGATGAGAATGAAGAGCAGCCCGAGCACGCTCCCAAGAAGCGAGCCGAGCAGGATTGTGAGCAGCGTGCGCTTCAATCCGAGAAACGCGCCCGCCATCGCCATCATTTTCACGTCGCCGAGGCCCATCCCCTCGTGGCCGCGCAGGCGGAAGTATCCCTCCGCCACGACCCAGAGCAGGCCGCTGCCGGCGATCACGCCGAGAGCGGCGTCGGCAAACGCAAGCACCGGCAAGGGCGGCGGAAATGCGAACAGGCGGCGCGAGAGCCACTCGGCGGTGCCATCCACCGGATGCAGAAAAAAGCTGAGGGCGATTCCCAGGCCAAGCCCGAAATAGTTCACCTTGTCGGGAAGGATTCGTTCGCGGGCGTCGGTGACGACCAAAACTATTATCAGCGCCCCAAAGAGCGCCCACTTCGCACCCGTCAGCGTCGCGCCAAAGGCGAAGCAGCACGCCAGAAAAAGCAGTCCGGTGGCCAATTCGACCGCAGGGTACATCCAGGAGATCGGCTCGCGGCATTTGCGGCAGCGACCGCGGAGGAAGAGCCAGCTCAGCACCGGGAGATTGTCGTAGGGCTTGATTGGCTCGCCGCATTTCGTGCAATGCGAAGCCGGCAGCGTGATGGATTCGCCCCGGGGTATGCGCAGGATGCAGACGTTGAGGAAGCTGCCGATGAGGAGACCGAACAAGAAGGCTGCCGCTGCAATCACGATTTGAATTTGCCACAAGGCGCGCACGCTCTCAACCTCCGGGGCGCGAGCCGTGTCGCACTCCTAACTCTTTGCACCCGGACTTGTGCAATTCCGGAGCGTGCCTTAAAGTGGCGTGAATCCAGGGAGCAAAGCCGCTTAACGTGTCACGCCGCAATTCGCAGCGCAAACGAGCTTCATCCCCGCGTGCCCGCAAGCCGGACGGGAAAGCGTCACGGCGCGGGAGCCGCGGGCTGCGGCACGCTGGTTCAACAAAGCGCGGCGGGAAGAAGGATGCCGGAAGACTCTTTGCAGCCCTGGTGGCCCTGCAAACCCGCTTGCGTGGCCCCGGGGGCTGCCCCTGGGACCGCAAGCAGACGCATGACTCTCTTCGCACATATCTGGTGGAAGAAACCTACGAAGTCCTCGACGCACTCAATTCCGGCGATACCAATGAAATCGCCAGTGAGCTGGGCGACCTTCTGCTTCAAGTTGTCTTTCATGCTGAATTGGGGCGGCAGGCAGGCCGGTTCGATATTTGCGACGTCATCGAGCGGATTCACACAAAGTTGGTTCGCCGCCATCCGCACGTCTTTGGCGACGTTACGGCGCGCACTGCCGGCGAAGTCCTGAGGAAATGGGAGCAGTTGAAGGCTGAGGAGCGGTTCGAAAAGGGCCGGGCTGCCGAATCCACGAAGGCAGCTTCGATTCTCGACGGTGTATCGCCGGGGCTACCCGGATTGGTGGAAGCGCACCAGCTCTCGCGCCGCGCGGCGAATATCGGATTTGATTGGAACTCAGCGGAGGGAATCCTCGAAAAAATCGAAGAGGAGACCCGCGAATTGCGGGAAGCTTGGCGCGGCACGGACTCGGCGCACCGCGAAGACGAGATCGGCGACCTGCTGTTCACGGCCGTAAATCTCGCGCGGTTTCTCGGTCTGGACCCCGAGATCGCGCTGAAACAGGCTAATCGCAAGTTCAAGGGACGCTTTCAGGCGATGGAACGCGAGGCCGCAACGTCCGGCCGAGCGCTCGGTAATCACAGCGCCGCGGAGCTTGACGCCCTCTGGACGGCGGCCAAAGTTCAGCCAAGCGAGACGCGAGCCAAAGGCGGTCAAATGAGAGTTGCTGGGACAGGACGTCACGGGGTGATCCGGTCGAAATGAAGATTCAGCGCGTCACTCTTCGCGAGATTCAAATGCGGCTGGTCGCGCCATTTGAGACCAGCTTCGGACGTACGACGGAACGCCGCATTCTCCTCATTGAGGCGGAAGCCGGCGGCGTGACAGGCTGGGGCGAGTGCGTTGCGGGCGAGGGACCGTTCTATTCGCCGGAGACGGTCGACACGGCGTGGCTGATTCTTGAGAAGTATCTCTGGCCTTTGCTGAAGGGAAGGGAATTTGCGGCCGCTTCGGAACTCTGGGAGCTGCTGGAGCCCGTTCGCGGGCACAACATGGCGAAGGGCGCGCTCGAGTCGGCGCTCTGGGACGCGGAAGCCAAGCAGAAGGGCGTGCCCCTCTGGCGGCTGCTGGGCGGCGTGCGCGAAGAGATCGCCAGCGGCGTCTCGATCGGCCTCAAGCCCACGTTCGACGAATTGCTCGCCGCCGTCGAGAAGGAACTCTCCGCCGGCTACCAGCGCATCAAGATCAAAATCAAGCCGGGGCGGGATATCGAGCCTGTCGAGCGATTGCGCCAGCGATTCCCAAGCATCAAGCTCATGGTGGACGCGAATTCCGCCTATCGCCTGGAGGACGCGCCGCATTTGCGCCGCCTCGAGCCGTTCTACTTGATGATGATCGAGCAGCCGTTGGGCTGGGACGATTTGTTCGGCCACGCCGCCTTGCAGCGTCAATTGCAGACGCCGATTTGCCTCGACGAGTGTATTCGGTCGCTCGAGCACGCGCGCGCCGCCATCGAACTGAACGCTTGCCGCATCATCAACATGAAACTGGGCCGCGTCGGCGGTTATACGTCGGCGCTCGCCGTCCACGATCTTTGCCGCGCGCACCACGTACCCGTTTGGTGCGGAGGCATGCTCGAATCCGGCATCGGCCGCGCGCACAACATCGCGCTATCGACCCTGCAGGGTTTTTCGCTCCCCGGGGACGTCGCGGCCAGCCGCCGCTACTGGCAGCAGGACATCATCGAACCCGAAGTCGAAATCACATCGCTCGGAACGATTCGATTGCACAACCACCCGGGCATCGGCTACCAGCCGCGACAGGACCTCATTGAAAAGCTCGCGGTCCGAAAGGCAGTGCTGACCTGAGCCTTGCCGCGCGACGCCTCCAATCCAGACCGTCCATCAGGTGCCCTGCTTGCGGCGGGCATCGCATTTGCCACGGCCGCCTGGGTGGGCAATTTCTTTGTGGGCAAGCTGGGCCTGCGGACGGTTCCGCCCCTCCGGTTGCTGTCTTTCCGTCTGGTGATTGCCGGAGTCGCGAGCTTTCCGCTGTATCTCGCGCGGCCCAAGAACCCCTCCGCGGTTGCGGGCGGACCGGCGAAAAAGAGAACGTTGGCAGACCTATGGACGTTTTTCTATCTCGGCTTCTTCGGAGTGGTCGTCAATATGGGCGGCTACGTCATCGGACTGAACTACACGACGGTCGGCCATGCCGGTCTAATCACCGGGCTTGGACCGGTCTTCATCTTGCTCCTCGCCTGGGCGCAAGGACTCGAATCGCTCCTGCCGCTTTCCGCCATCGGAGTGATTTTCGCTTTCACCGGGGTGGGTATCCTCAGCGCGGAACACAGCCTGGCATTTCGAGCGGGAACTCTGCGCGGAGATCTCCTCACGCTTGCAGGCACCTTGGGTTTCGCGCTGTATACCGTACTTGGCAAGCGGGTCGCGGGGAAGTACAGCGCCTCCGAAATGAACGCGTACAACTATTTTGTCGGTGCGCTGTTCTTTTTGCCTTACGCGGTTCATCAGGCGGTCTACCTGACGCGAACCGGTGCCTGGGGCTCGATCCGGTGGACCGGTTGGGCCGCTATTCTTTACATGGCGTTGATTTCGGCTGTCGCGGCCTATGTGGTCTATTTCTGGGCGTTGCGCTACATTGCCGCTTCCCGGCTGGGCGCAATCAGCAATGCAAATCCGGTCGTGACGGCAGTGCTGGGGGTATCGCTGATGCACTATGCGCTCACGTGGAACCTTGTCGTGGGCGGGACCCTGGTGGTCGCGGGGATCTACGCGATTGAGATCGGGCACCGGCGAAATGCTAAAAGTTAAGCCGTATAGAATTAGCATAGCATATAGCGTAGAGAATGCCGAGTGGACGCCCCTCGGTACGCGCGAAGCTGGAGACAGCCAGGCGGAACGCGTCGCCTGCGGCCCACAGGGACGGCCGTCCCGTTCAGACCGCTCTGTACCGAGGCTCTCGGTGCCCTAGGACGAGCAGACCGCCCAGTAGGAATCCTCCAACGTGCGCCCACCAGGCAACGCCGCCTTGATCTGTCACCCCCAGCGATCCCACTCCGCTTAGGAATTGCAGGACGAACCAATAACCCAGCAGCAGGAAGGCCGGCAATCGCACCGTCCAAAAAACGATAAAGATGGGGATCAGTGTTAGGATGCGGGACTTCGGAAAGAGAACAATGTAGGCCCCCATTACTCCGGAAATCGCTCCGCTGGCTCCGATCGTCGGTATCTTTGAGCCCCAGCTGACCATGGTGTCAAACAGACCGGAGCCCACGCCGCACACCATGTAGAAGAAGAAATACGAGAAGTGGCCGAGGCGATCCTCGACGCTCCCGCCGAACACCCAGAGGAAGAGCATGTTGCCCAGGACGTGGAGCCAGCCGCCGTGCAGGAACATGCTGGTCACCAGGGGCACGAGGACTTGGGGCAGCGTGACGGGTGTGCCATGTGCCGCAGGAGCTAGGAGCAGCTCCGCACGAGCGGGGATGAGTCCGTAGGTGTTCACTAGGCGCTGCCCCGCCTTGGGTCCGAGCGAAAACTGGTAGAGGAATATGAGGATGTTTAGAGTGATCAGAACGACGGTTACGATAGCGGGCGAGGTGCGAGGATTATCGGATTTGAGTGGAATCATTGACGGGCCCGCGCTTCCTCAAGCTCCGCCCTAGAGTACGCGGCGGGGCGCCGCGCCCCCTCACGGCGAAGCTTTTCGATCTCGTTGATGGGGCGGATGCCACCCCGCGCGCCGATGGACGCGCAGTTCAAAGCAGCGGCGGCACAGCTGAACTCAAGCGTCCGCTCAAGTTCCCATCCCTGGAGCAATCCATACAGAAAGGCCCCGTGGAAGACATCTCCCGCGCCGGTGGTGTCCACCGTGTCCACGACATAGGCGGCGCTATACAGAAATCGCTGGCCATCCCAAGCAAGCACGCCTTCGCGTCCCAGAGTGGCCGCCGCTAGCCGGGAACGGAATCTCTTCTGAAGCGCGGGCAAAGAGCACAGAAGGGAGGCGTCGCCGGTCAGTCGGGCGGGGAACTCGCGCGAGGCGATGAGGTAATCCACATGTTCAAGTACTGCTTCAACTCCGGGATAGAAAGAGTCCACGTCAATCGTAACTGCCGCTCCGGATCTACGCGCCCAGCGCGCCGCCTGGAGCATGGCAGCCGTGCTGTTGCCATTGAGGTGAAGGGCGCGCGCGCCTTCAAACCATTCGCGGCGGAGCTCCTCAGCTTGTACTTCGAGCCGAGCGTCGCGATTCCAAATTATCGTACGCTCGCCCACGGACTCGTCCACCAGAATGAAAGAGCACTGGCTCCGGCATTCGGGGACCACCATCAATTCGGCTTCGACGCCAGCCCGCGCAAACTCTTCCGCTTGCATGCGCCCGGCAGCGTCATCACCGACTTTTCCGATGTAGCGCGTGCGCAGCCCCCAGCGGGAGCAAGCCACCAGCGCCGTGGCGACCTCGCCGCCCGGCTCGACCCGGATGTCGTGGAACTGAATCTTGGAATCCATGGCGGGGAAGTGGGGGACGCGGATCAACGTGTCGGTGGCATTCAAGCCAAGGCCGACAATCGCCGCTGTCGTAGAGTGATTCTGCATCTGGACACTTTACGTTTGCGATGAAGAAATGCAAGTCGAAAAGGGCGGAGCTTTGCGTCCGATAATGCATCGGGTGGTGGAAACTGCCTTTACATAATCTAGAGCGAGCGCGGTATGCGGCGTTCTCGGGCCCCAATGCGTCTGGGCCATACTCGAACAGTCGCTGAATTTCTTCTTTTTGCTGCGTTTTGGGAATTGCGCTGGCTTTCGCGCTATGATAACTAAAGATGTTTGAAATGTGCTCTCAGTTTTGCTCGAGGGGCTCGGCCGGATGTCGGCGTGCCGACGCGTAGATGCCAACCGTTGAGGCTGAAGCCGTCGTGCTTCGCAGTTATCCACTGGGCGAAGGCGATCGGCTCGTCTGTTTTCTCTCACGGGAAAATGGCAAGGTGAGAGGGGTGGCGCGCGGTGCACGCCTGCCGAAGAGCCGGTTCGGTTCTTGCCTGGAAATAGCCTCCCACATTCGCATCTGGTATTACGAGCGCGAGACTCGGGATTTGGTGCGGATCAATCAATGCGAACTGGTCGAATCGTTTCTCGATGTGCAGGGCGACTACCAGAAAGGTGTCGGCCTAGCTTTGATCTGTGAAGTCACGGATTTTGTGCTGCCGGAGCGCGAACCCGCGGGCGCACACTTTCGATTGGTGTCGCTCGCGTCGCGTTCCATCCGGCAGCAGAACGACGCATGGGTCTCGCTGGCCTACTTTTCCCTGTGGACGCTGCGGCTTGCGGGCTGGCTCCCCTCGCTCGAACAGTGCGGGCGCTGTGGGCAGGGCCTTGGAGGGATGGAGGCGTTTGTGGCGGTGGGGCATGGCGCATTGCTTTGTGTGAATTGCCGGCTGCCGGGTGCGAAGGCGGTATCTAGGCCAGCCGTGGAGCTGGCGAGTCTCTTGCTGCACCACAAGCTTGCGGATGTGGACCCGAAGGGATCGGAATCTGCCGCCGCGCGGGAACTGACCCCGATTCTTCTCGACTGGATTGAGTTGCATGTCGAGAAGAAATTGAACTCGCGCCGAATGTTGGAAGAAGGAGTGGAGCCGCGAAATTGAAATCTAAAGTAAAACTTCAAGTTCAACGCGGCCTGACGTTCCAAGATTTGATCCTGAATCTGGAACGTTTCTGGTCTGATCGCGGTTGCATCCTTCAGCAGCCGTATGACGTGGAAGTGGGGGCGGGGACCATGCACCCGGAGACTTTTCTCAGAGTGCTTGGACCGGAGCCATACCGCGTCGCCTACGTGCAGCCGAGTCGTCGGCCCGCCGACGGCCGCTACGGGGAGAATCCCAATCGCCTTTACAAACACTACCAGATGCAAGTGATCTTGAAGCCTTCCCCAGCCGACGTTCAAGATGTCTACCTGGAGAGTTTGGGAGCGATGGGAATCAATCTCGTGGAGCACGACATCCGGTTCGAGGAAGATAACTGGGAATCGCCAACTCTCGGCGCCTGGGGTATCGGTTGGCAAGTGCTCCTCGATGGCCTGGAAATCACGCAATTCACCTATTTTCAGCAGTGCGGCGGTGTGGATCTCGATCCTGTTTCCGTTGAACTGACTTACGGGCTGGATCGCATCGCTGCATATCTGCAAGGAGTAGACAACGTCTACGACGTCCGCTGGACGAGAGATTTGAGCTACGGATCGGTGCGGCTTGAGGAAGAGCAGCAGTTTTCGATCTACAACTTCGAGCGTGCGGATCCACACACGATGCGCAAGCTGTTTGAATTGCACGAGCACGAGGCGGCAGTTCTGCTGGACGGCTACGCAAAGGAAAGCGGCGAAGGGAAGCTGCGATATCCGGTGATGGCTGCCTACGACCAGTGCCTGAAGTGCTCCCACCTCTTTAACCTACTGGATTCGCGCGGCGTGATTTCCACGACAGAACGCGCGCAGCTTATGGCGCGTGTCCGGCAGTTGGCGTGCCGTGTTGCGGAGTGCTACCTGGATCAGCGTCATCCGGCTGCATCCACAGGAGAATCCGCATGAAGGACCGCGCAGATTTCCTGTTTGAGATCGGCTGCGAAGAGATTCCAGCAGAAATGTTGCCGGCAGCGAGCCAAGAACTTCAAGTAATACTTGAGAAATACATTTCGGCCCACAATCTTTCGACAAATGCGCCCGTGGCCACGTACGGCGCGCCGCGGAGACTCGCCGCGATTTGTTCGGCGGTGCTTGTCAAGCAGCCCGATCGGGTCAGTGAGATTACGGGGCCGCCGAAGAGCGTCGCCTACGACAATGTCGGCCGGCCGACACGCGCGGCGGAAAGCTTTGCGCAGAAGCAGGGAATTCCGCTCGATCATCTTTACTTGTTGCAG
>Ga0187769_10002093_pt1 | contig 11598 bp, 9 predicted proteins | sample 0116_SJ02_MP02_1_FD_133140 | JGI IMG/M metagenome (GOLD analysis project Ga0187769, IMG submission 133140) | Tropical peat soil microbial communities from peatlands in Department of Meta, Colombia - 0116_SJ02_MP02_10_MG | ecosystem: Environmental > Terrestrial > Soil > Wetlands > Peat | place... | reverse complement strand
TGTCCAGTGACCTCACCAGAGCGCTTACCGCAAGTGTCGCAGAGTGCCCGCAAGTAAGAGGCATTGCACCGGCCAATGCCCCCGATTCCCTTATCTTCGAAATCCACTCCATCGCTTGACGTGCCCTCTCTCAAGCATACCGTGCATTCTGGTGATTCCCGAACGCCGAATGAATGCCTGCTCTAGTCCCCGGGCGCGGCCCCTTCGGCAAGATTTCCCGCAGCCCTATGCCGGGAAACCATGACCACTCCTACGTAGGCAAAGAGAAAGATGGTGTGCGCAAGGTAAGCCAGCAGGCGCGCGGAGGTCAGGCCAGCCGCCCCCCATTTCAACGTCAGGGCGGTGCTGCCCAGAAAGATCGCCCCCCATCCGAGATACGACCAGAAACCAAGCCACATTCGGCCGGACGCGGAGATGAACTGGCCGAGGGGAAGCCCCAAACTGAGCAACCCTCCTGTCAAGAGCACGGCAATCAGGGCCGGCCATTCCCCCCTGAACGCGGGGCCGTAGCTTAGCATGATATAGGGACTAGCAAGGCAGCCAATCACCACAATGGGGAGAACGATCAGGCCGTTCATCTTTACTGACATCCACAGGAGCCGTACGGAATTGGAGTTATCCTCCGCCCCCATGCGCTCGGCCAGAACAGGCAGGACCGCGCCGCTAACCATGGTAGGCAGCCACAGCGCGGCGTTGAACCACTGATTGGCAGCGTTGAACGTTCCCATCTCGGTGTAGCCGTTGGGACGCCGGACCAGCAGGGTGGCGGTAGCCCAGCCTACCGCGCTGATCATGATTTCCGTGAGCACGGCGGGGATCGAAAACTCCCAGACGACCGGAAGTTCCGCCAGGCACGACGAAAACGAGATGGGCACTGTGTAACGCTTCGCCTCCAGGCGCAGCGCTCGCAGATTCAGAAGACATCCAAAGGCTTGGGCGAGGATCATGCCGCAAATGACCCCTCCCAAGCCGAAGAAAAGGGCACCGCCCACAATAAGCGGGAAGTTGAGGAACCCTGACACGAAGCTGACTCGCGCCATACTCCGGAACGCTTCGAATCCCAGAAGCACCCCCAACTGGGCGCCGTTCACCCCACCTAGAACCAGCAGGGGTGCGCTCGTCCGAACATACCCCGTCAACTGCGGTGCCGCCAAGGTATGTCGGCACAACCATGGAGCCAGGCAGACCAAAAGAGCAGCCAATATCAAACTGATGCCCCACGATGTGAGGCTGCATAGAGCTACGATCCGCCCCGCCCTGGCCGGGTCTTTCTCGCGCAGTTCAGCGACAAACTTTGCCGCGGTCGTGCTCATACCGAACCCAGCGAGGGTTCCGAGCATTCCCACCGTGCTTTGAATGATACCGAGTTCACCGTAGGCCAGTTTGCCGACTATTCGGGCCGCCAGAATAGCCGCGGCCAGCGCCGCGGCGCGGGAAACCAAAGTTCCCACCATCATCCAGAACGTGCCACGTACGAGACGTTCACTCACAGCGGAAGACTCCAGTCTGGTCCAGAAACCCTCAAGGGTTCGGGGAGTCCACTTCCGGAGAGTGTTCTTAATGTGCAGGCCGTGCAGCAAAGAGCGTCCTCCAATTTCGCGATCGGTTGGAACCGTCAGGTTGTCGCCGCTTTCGTTAGGGGTTAGTGGGGAACCCACATTCCGTTCGTCAAGACGCAGGGAAACGCACGGTCTCAGGCTCGCACCCCAGCTCCCATACTCACACGGCCGTTCGGCACCGCCATTTCTGCGTGGGTTGTCTCGAGAGACTCCGTTGCTGCGGCCTGGCGTGCATTTATGGGAGCGGCCATGATGGCGACGAGGAAGGCGATCCATGTCGGGGTCATCATCCTGAACCCCGCCTCCGTGAAAGGGTAGATCACACTAACCAGGAAAAACGCCAGCATGAGTCTGCCAGTTTCAGGTTCTCGACGGAACGCGGCAAGGACACGTCGGTAACCGGTCACGATCAGGACGGCCAGAAGAGATACGCCGACCCACCCCAAATTTAGGTACGTTTCCAGATAACCGTTGTGGGCCTCGTTGATCTTTATGCCCGTAATTCTCGCCACATCCTCAAGCCGATCACCAAGCCAAAAACTCTCAAAACCGGCTCCTAACCAGCGTGAATCGGAGACCCTCAGAACTGCCTGCCAGATGGCGGTCCTGCCCGTCAGCGTCGCGTCTCTTCCCAATCCCTCAACCAGGCCAGCCTCGGGAGCAAGAAACAGCGCGAAAATAGCAACACAACACATGGCTCCTATCAGCAAATGCACGACGGCCCGTTTTTCCCCCAATCGGGGCACGCTGGTTATGGCAATGAGACCGCCTGCCATGGCGAAGCAAGAGCTGGAGGTGGCAGAGTGAGCCACCCAAAGAAGCCACACCGACGTGCCCATGATAGCGCCGTGAGCGATCATCTTTCTCCAACGGCCTACGTCCTCCACGTCTTTGTACGCAGCGAAGAAACGCCAAACCGACGTTAGGCCAAAGACTAGGGTCGTCATCCCCAAAAGATTCTTCCCCAGTGTCACTCCGCCGACTGTTGGCGTCCAGGTCCAAACATTATAATGGCGCCCGAGATCAGGATAGTATTTGATCAGCAAGACGGAGATCGGCAACAGCAGGAACGTCCCGCGCGAAAAGAGTCTTTTTAACGCCGCCTTCGGATCCGCATCGGTCAGGACGATTAGGATCATGATCAAGTCGCCCCCGGCTTTGATCCAGCGCTTGAAGGCAACAAACGGATAGTCAGACCAGTAAATGCTAAGTGCGCAGTAAGCGAAGAAGAGGAGGATGAGACCGTTCTGCCGCAACAGCGCACCTGCGCCTCGCCCTCTGGAGATCAATACGATTAGCCCCATAACCAAGAGTGCGGCGTACACGGCGGAGTCAATCGGGCTTCCATCGAGGTACTGCTGCTCTAGCTCGGTCGGTGGCGGAAGGCTGGTTATCCCGGCTGCTGCCAGCCACATGGACACGGCTCGCGAGCTGTTGATTAGCAACCATACAACCGGTATCCACAGGGCCGTTGAGGTGCGATCCTCGCGGTCCCGATTGAGCAAGAATAGCCCGCCGATCCCCAGGGCATAGACGACGGTGGCGATCAGCGGGCTCACGGGCGATCCAGGAAAAGCCGGTGCACATGTTCTAAGGTCAGGATTTGATGGATGGCGGTCGTGTAGTTGCGGTCGCCCCTGACATGCCGTTGCACCATGCGTTCGAGCGTCTTCCCATCCAGATACGGCCGGGAAAGTGTGCGCCGATCCAGCAGCATCTCCTGAACGTAGTTCGAAAGGGCGTCCCGGTACCAAACACGAAAGTGGCTGAATTTGTGCCGACCGAGGATCAGACGCTCCAGATGCAATCCCGCCAGAAGGTGATCCACGCGAGCAACTGACTGAGGCATGCCGTAGTCATAGGCGTATTCCGCTTTGAACGTGAATTCGAGGAGACTTCTGGTGAGCGCTGCGGATAAACGTCCGTGGTTGCCGCCCAGGCCACGATCCGTTCGAATCACGCGAAGGGCCGCATTCCCTTCAGCAATGAGCTGCAGGCAGGCGTCGGGTTTCGCCAAGACTTCCCGAGGCGCGCGGAAAACCGTCCGGACGAGATCATTATCGAGGAAAGGTGACCGCACGGCGAGCTGGGTTTGTTCTAGCGCCAGAAGGCCGTAATGATGCCAGGGCGCCTGCAGGAAGACCGCGAACGAGACTGGATGTGTTTGAACCACTCGCGCATAGGTTTGGCCAGCGGCATCAACCTGCGACAGAAACTCCGGACGAAACAGGCCTAGATCCGGTTCCGTCGGCCTGAAAGCCCTGACCGCGCGGAGCACCTCGCTACCGTAGTTTCCCGTCATTCGGACTGGAGCAATCTCACGGGCTTTCTCGTTCACGTACAGATCCGGGGAGCGGTACACGCCGACGCACCCGTCGGTAAGGTAGACCGCCCGCTCCGCGTAATGAGGAAACTGCGAGAGGAACTCCTTTCCTACTTGGATCACCTCGTGGCGCTGGCCACACGTGCGCGCCACTCTTCGCGCGACGCGGACGTCCTGGCAGTCGCGGAACATTCCCCCGAATGAGTAACAGGGTAGAGACCCCGGCGGAGACTTTTGCCAGGCCATAATCATCCGGGTGTCCAGTCCTCCGGTCAGGGACATCCCGATCCGCTCCCGGCCCTGGAAATACCGAGGCAGATTCTGCGAGAAGACTTGCTGGAGTTCCCGGTAATATGCCTCCGCGTCCAGTGGATCTTGCTCTTCCCACTCCCGCGGCTGGAAGTACGCGCCCTTTCGCTGGATCACGCCGCCGTGAAACACCCAACGCGAACCGGGCGGCAGCACATGGATACCTTCGAAGAGCGTGCGACTTTCCAACACACAACCGCAGGCCACGTACTCCCCCAGACCTCGAGAGTCCACCCTGCGAAGCTCGGGACGGACGGCCAGAATCGCTTTGGCCTCGGTGGCGAAATAGAAGGCCTCCTTCGCCTCGTGGTAGTAGACTCGATGCATTCCATACCGGTCGTTGAAAAGTGTTGCCGTCCGGCGTCTTTGATCGACAACGAGTCCATGAAATCGCCCGTTCAGGCTCCTCGGGAAGCAGGGGTCCTCTTCGAAGATGTGGACAAGATAGGAGAGCCCCTCGGGATCCACGGCATGACCTCGCTCCTGAAGGCTGCGAGCCGTGTCTAGCTGCGGGAACTCTTCCCCCGAGAACACCAGCACGACCTCTCCCGTTTCGTTCCGGAGGGGCATTCCATCCGAAAAGGAATTTCGCCGCTCCACGCATCCCACGTACGTGCCGGTGGACTCGTTGGTCCACGATCCCACGCTGTAGAAGGACTCGTGGCGAATGGTCTCCAGCATCCGAGCCAATTGTGGTTCGGCCCATTCGCGGGGCATCTTGGTGATAAGGCCTGCAATTCCCGGCATGTTTCTTTGTCCTAGGAAGCTTCGCTCACCGCGTGGAACTTGCGGTTGTACCAGACCGCGCGGAATTCCCGCAGCTTGGCAATGAGCGGCTCTGGCAGGCGTTCGGTGAGGCCACGGTGCAGGCCAAGATGGAATGCTAGCCAGCCTAGTCGGGTCAAAGGAACATGGTAGCGGGGCACATCAACCCGCTGGAACCCGTTGCGCTCTTTGAAATCAATGAGACTGTCCCGCTGCTTTTTCCCGTAAGTGAAGTTCGAGTAGACCAGATGAGAAATCCCACTCTCGGCGCAGAACCGCACGGCTTGAGCTACAAGCGCGTTGGTCGGGGCTTTGTCTCTATGCTGGACCATAGACACAATGTTCATCAACCCAGCCTGCGTTCTGGTTTCGTCCCACGTAAGCTTGATAAAACCGATCAGGTGGTCGCCAAAATACGCTCCGATGAAAGCACTGCTATCAAGGTACGTCGCCTCCTCCCGGTACACCGTTTCGAAATCCTTCCCGTAGTGGCGAAAGGGTCTTCCTTGGCGCACAGGGCACTCGTTGTAAATCTCCCAAATGCCACGAACCAGACGGTCGTCAAAGGGCACCTCGCGGAACACGACCTTTTTCTTCTCGGCCTGTTTGGCCTTGTTCCGAGCCTTGAACCCGATCTGCTGTGTCCACCAGTTTTCGAAAGTAGAGACAGGCAACACCGCCAGGTTGTCCCATTCCATGGGATACGCATATTTCGGCGATGTGTCTGGCAGTCTTTGCAGGAATGTGAACAGGTCAATTCGGACGCCGCACCTCCGCATCCCTTCGATCATTTCCTCCGGATTGTCCAGAAAGTGGTACTTCTCAGCGTCGAGGCGGGCGATCCGGATCAGTCGTCCCTGAATCTTGATTTCCCTGCCGCAAATGTTCATATGGCGTCCTGTAATTTGGCACTTCGGTGGTACGAGAACGGACCTCGGCTTCCTTCCGGGCGTCTCACTGAGGCTGAGCGGAATGATAGGCCATCTGATCCGGCATGCGGGACCCGGATTGCTGCGGGTTGAGTTGATCGAAGATAGCGTCCATGATTCTAGCGGTCAGAAGAATCTCTCGATACGGGATGGGCAAGGGCGCGTCGTCCGCAATCGAACGGTAAAAGGATTCGATCAAGTATTTCATGCCGGACTTCATGTGGAAATCTCGCGCCAGGAACAGTCCGGCGTTTCTCTTGAGATTCCCAAGATACTGCCCCGCGAACATTACAGGAGGCAGGAATTTTTCGAGATAGCTCTTATATCTAACGCCCCGCAGCTTGACGAGCGTTTCCTGGTCCTGGTCAAGAACGAGACCGTTTTTCGGGCCATAGATCCGGAACTGGTGGAGCGCCGGACGCATCTGCGATGAAAAAGTGAAATAGGCAGTGGTGCGCTCCCGGTCGGTTATGATGACCCGAAGTTCGTCGATAATTTCCGTCTCCCCGATACTCTTCAGAAAGGGGCTTGTAAACCCGCAGGTGATCACCTCCGGCGAATCGGTAGCCAGGAATTCTGCGATTCTGGCGATACCGTGGCTGATGATGTTGTGCAGCAGTTTCCCTGGCAGGCTGCGGACCCAATGTCGTTTATCGGCCACCAGCGCACGCGCATAGCCGGATTGTCCGAACTCATAGCAGTAATAGCTTTCCATGTGAACCGGTTCGCCACCTAAGAAGCCGCTCTTTACGAGAGCTCGCATCTGCCGCGCTGCATGGCGGAACTGATCGTCATGCCCCGCGGTGATCTTGAGTTTCCGTTCGTCCGCCAGCGCGATCAGCTTGCGGGCCTGCTCCTCGTAGAGCGTGAACGGTTTCTCTACGTACACGTGGCATCCTGACTCCAGGCACAGCTTCGCAAGCTCGAAATGGCTTTGCGGAGGAGTCGTGATGTGAACCACTTCCGGGCGCGCTTCGCTCAGGAGTTGCCTCACATCGCTGAAATAGCGCTGGATGGGATAGCGCTCATACAACTGCCGCGCCATCAAAGGCTCGATGTCGCAGACGCCCACGATCTCGCAGTCCTGGATCCTCCGGATCTGCGAGGCATGATCATCGGCGATCTTCCCGCATCCCACGATGGCGGTCTTAAGCATATTGTTTATTCCGACAGCTCTGGAAGTACCGCTTGAGTCCTTCCGACGTCGGCACCCTAGGACTCCACCCCACGAGACTCTTCAATTTCGCGTTGCTGTAGCGCGTCTGCTTCCAATAGGTGTGCCATTTCCAGCGGCTGAACACCTGCGGCAACTGCTCCTCTGACCAGATGGAATACCGTTCCCACAACCAACAGAGCACGTAACTCACGAAATGAGGCACATAGAGTGACGCGAAGGCTCTCACATTCCGTTTATACAAACGCAAGAACTGCCGGCTGGAAGGCAGGTCATCGTCAACGACGTTGAACACATGGCCGTCAATGCCCTTCTTCAATCCCGTCAGCGCGATCGCGTCCGCACAGTTATCCACATAGGTGAACGGGATCGTGTTGGATCCGCCAAAGTGCAGAAAAATCCCGAACGTGCCGACCCCCACCCGGCCTGTGATTCCCTCGTTGCCGGGTCCGTAGACGAAGCCGGGCCTGATGATGACATACGGCAGCCCGAACCTCTGACCGTAATCAGCCACCATTTCCTCTTGCCTGACTTTCGCGTAATGATAAGCGTCCCCATGGAGCTCTGGGTGTTTTTCGATCGGAGACGACTCATCCAACAACCTCCCATGAGGTTTCTGCCTGTTGCTGTAGACCGAGAACGAGCTGATGTTCACGAATCGCCGCATACACCGTTGCTCGATGGCCGCTTCGAGAAGGTTCCGCGTTGTGACCACCGAGTTGATGAACGCGTCTGGAACGGACTTCTCGCCCCGCCCGGCGGCCAGATGAAGGATCACTGCCACACCCTTGGTAGCGGCGGCACAATCTTCGCGTGAGATCAGATTCCCTCTGACAATTTCAACCCGCGCGCCATCACGACAGCCAAGAGAGATGTCCTCCAGCCTGGCCACCGCGCTGGAGGGCCGGACCAGGCAGCGCAAGTTACGGAATCCGCGATCCAGCAAAGTCTCAACGACTCGGGACCCAATGAAGCCAGCCGCGCCGGTGATAAGAATCAGCTCGTCACGCCCAATAATGTAATTGTCGTGTTCCATGGTTTTCATCAGTAAGGCCTATTCGGTAACGTACGATTCTCTAACCGGATTGATGCCCAGCAGTGCGAGAAGCCGGGCCACGTGGTCGAACAGCTTCAGTAAGCAAAGTATGAATCGACCATAACCAAAGAACAGGGTAAACGGGAGCGCGACCGTGTACGCGGGGACAGCAACCAGGGACGTGGCTATGTGGCGCACCCCGAAGGTTGGATGCACGACGGAAATCTTCCCGCGCAGCAAAGCTCGTCTTAACATGAAGCTGAGCTTCCAACGGATCGGAGGAACCACCTCGTACGCGACTGCTTCATCGCACCAGACAAACACGTGCCCCTTTTCGATCATTCTCCGGAAAAAATCCTGGTCCTCTCCTGTCACAAACTCCGGCCGGAACCATGTTGCGCCCGCTTCGAACAGCTGGTGTTTCAGGAGCACATTGCCGGTCCGCCCTTTCCTCCAGTCAATGACCAACCCCGTCGGGTAGGTAGGCCGGTCGTAGAACTTGCCCTCGATAACCCACCGGGGAGGTTTCTCGTCAAAGTACGGCTTCACTGGCCCCAGCACCCCATCTACCCCGTATTCCTTCCAGGCGTTAAACAATGTCAGCAGCCAGTGTTTCGTCGGAAACTCGTCGTCGTCAATGAAGGCCACAAAGTCGCCTCGGACGTTCTCAACGGCCTTGTTTCGTACCAAGCTGATGTTCTGCCGAGGCTCGACGCAGTACGTGATGGTGATGACGGATGCGGCGGCGAAGTCTGAAACGACGGCCTTGGCGGACTCCAAGCGATCGTTATCCGCAACCACGATCGAATACGTGAACAGGCCGGCCGTTTCCTGGCAAATGAGCTCCTTCAGCAAGCGTCGGAGAAGGTGCGGGCGCTTGTAAGTGCAAATGCACACGCCAATGTGCTTGATTTCATTCATCGTGGCTTCGCTGATCGCGCCGAAAGACAACCGTTTAGGTCGCCTTCAGAGGTTCCGGCCCCTGCTTCTTCAAAACCAGAAAGCAGTTGTCGAGCCACCAGGACGGCGATTGGCCGAAAGTGATGACTCGCATCACCGGCCCGATTACAGACATCGCCGCGTTGATGAATCCGTAGAGTGCCCGCAGCCTCTCCACTTGTCCGCCATCCACGAGCCTGAAAAGTTCCACGGTGAACCCATTCTCTTCCGCAAAACGTACCAGCCTCTTCGGCGCAATGTCCGCGCGCAGATACGTGGGAAAAGGATGAGACTTGTATTTCATCAGCCGATAGAACAATTCGTGAAACCAGAAGGGAGTCAACTTTGTCGCCAGGCCCTTGATGGAGAGAAGGTTCGGAATGCCGAGAATGACTAAGCCTCCCATTTTGGTCGCACGAAACATATTGAGCAGCGCGTCCTTGGGCCTCGGCACGTGCTCCAGCACCATCCAGCACACCACGACATCGAACTCCTCCTTGGGCAGCGGATACTCCTGAATATCGCCGACAATCTTCTCCTCCACGACCGCGTTCCGATCCAGCTGCTCCTTGGAGATGTCAATACCTACGGTGTGTGCCGCGGGCAAAAGGCTTAAATGACTCGCAGAGCCACACCCAGCCTCCAGGACCCGGATCCAGCTCTTGCCGGTCAGGAGAGAGTTCGCTGTCTCAGAAACCGCATCTCTATAGCTCTTGGTCAAGGGCTACCTCCATATCCGCGCTAACGCTGCCGCCCAGGTACGACAAACCGCCGGGCTACAGGAAAATCTCCCGTCCATCGCACAACTTGGTCCCCGATAAGAAACCGGTATTCCTCTCCGTTCACGGGATGTGTCTCGACCTCCACCACATGGCGGCGAGCGACGGAGAGTATCCGCTCCAATCGGCTTGGGGGTTCAAACGGCGGCAGCGAGAACAGGAAGTCCACGAGACGGTGTCGCCGCGCCAGCCGCCGATCAACGGCTTGGCGATACACGCGGTTCACCCAGCTCTTCTCTCCAGGGAGGAAGGAGAAGTTTCGCCGGACGATCGTTCCGCCCGGCATCAACCGCGCGAAAAGCACGTTGGCGCACAGATGCATGTGATGATGGCCGTCCAGCCTCTCCGGCCCCGCTCCGTAGAGACGACGAAACTCTTCCAATTGGGCCGAGACGACGTACTCAAAAGAGCGGGTGAGTCCAGGGTGAAAAAGTACCTGGTTGAGCCGGCGCCGCCGCAGGTACGCGGCGATCTCCTGCTGGCGCTCCACGAGCCGGCTGGGAGCGTGTGGCGCCGAGAACCTGGTCGTAAAATTCAAATGCAAGCCGGCCTCGATTCTCGAACCCTGTGCCATCGTCGCAGCCCGCTCCGAATCCTCCATGAAAACCATGGCGCTGACCGACGAAACCGTGCCGCGAATGGCGCACTCAAAAGTTCGGTCCGTAGTCTCCCGGTCCCGCCCCCAATCGTCCGCGTTGATGATGAGTGCGCCGGTGCCGGTCATGCCGGGACTGACCAAGGAGCTGCCCACGGACACAGGCGCGCTACCGGATAACAATGGCGTCGAGTTTTCTGTGCGACTCATCGTTCCTGCGATCAGGATTCGCGGGTGGGCCCAGCGCCGCTAAGACGCGCCTGGGACGCGCGCCTGGGGTACGGCGTTACCTGTCAAAAATCGCCTCAGTCGCCGCATCTGCTCGCGCCTGCGAAACGCGACGAGCTCGCGCGACACGGGTCTTTCAGCGCGTCGCACTGCTGCGGCGAGGTAACCCGCCAGGAGTATCAACCCGCCGACGACATAGGGTTTTTTCGTCATCTGGTATACAGTGCGGAAAAGCTCCCACACCGGGTGCCCTCCGAGGGCATAGTCCAGTGAACCAACTTTGAACTTCGCCATCAAGGCGCCTTGCTGGGCAGAACCCATCTTCCGGTGGTGCTGGCAAATCTTCTCGGTGAACGTTCGGGTCTTCCACCCCTTCATCCTCGCGGTGATTACGGCGATGTGATCTATGCCTCCGGATTGCACCGGCACATACCCACCGATATCCTCGAAGCACTCTCGTCGAAAGAGTTGGCAGGCCCCAGAGACGTGCTCGATGCTCACGAAGCGGTAGTCGTACACCGCACTGTCCTTGAAGGGCGTGCCAACCAGCCCAAGCGTGGGATCCTCGGCAAGTTTGCCGAGCAAGAACGAAAAGTAGTCCTGGTCGAACGATATGTCTGCGTCCATGCTTCCGATTACATCGTAGCCAAGGCCTTTCACACGGGCGTAGCCGGCGTTAAAGGCATGAACCTTGCCAGCAAAATGGCGTTCGCGACGCTCGGGCATCCGCACCAGCTCGATCCATGAGTGCGTCGCGGCGTGTTTCTTCACGATCTCGTCTGTGCCGTCCGTTGAGCCGTCGCTCACGATGACCCACTTGGCGGGCCGCACCGTCTGTGCGATCACGGATTGGATGGTCAGTTCAATGAACTGAGCCTCGTTCCGTGCCGGAGTAATCAGAACGTAGGTAGGGAGTGCCCTCATGACCCGGCCAGCGTTGCGGACTCGGGGACTTCGGGATG
>Ga0187769_10002092_pt1 | contig 11598 bp, 10 predicted proteins | sample 0116_SJ02_MP02_1_FD_133140 | JGI IMG/M metagenome (GOLD analysis project Ga0187769, IMG submission 133140) | Tropical peat soil microbial communities from peatlands in Department of Meta, Colombia - 0116_SJ02_MP02_10_MG | ecosystem: Environmental > Terrestrial > Soil > Wetlands > Peat | place... | reverse complement strand
GGAGTGGGGTCGCGCGCCGCGGCGAGAAAATCCTCGCGCGTCAGAAAACCTTCGTGTGCAGCCAAGTCCGCGATCGCAAACATGTCGAACCCTTCCGGAACCACGAGCCGCACGGTATAGACGTGGCCGCTCGCGATCGTCTCAAAGACTTCGGCTTGGCGCTCCGGGTGATCGAAATAGTATTCGCCGGCCTGCAGAGTGCGCCGGTGGCGCAGGCGCGCCAGCACCTCGAATGCGAACCGGCTGCGCACGACGCCATTTTCCTCGAGCAGCCGGGCGATCGTCCGGCGCGACGCGCCGTGCGGGATTTCCACATAGACGCCCGGTGAGGCGAAACCTTGATACGGCAATCGCCACGCCACTGCAAACCAGCTTCCGGCACCCAGTAGCGCGAGAATCAGAATGACCCAAAAGGCGCGTCGCATCCTAGTACCGTTCCAACTTTCTTCGCCAAGCAGCCGAAGGCTTCCATTCATGATTCATGTTGCTTCCCGCTCCTCTGAAATTCCTTGTGACACGGTCGAACGGCGCTAGCTCCCGGTGCCCGGCGATCGAACCGCAGTAGCTTGCCCGCTCTGCCGGGCCAGGTACTCGCGTAAGATGACCGTTGCCGCCAATGCGTCAATCCCCGGAGAGCGGCCCGCGCGGCGCACCTCGCGTCCAGCCTCCCAAGAAGTCAATCGCTCGTCCAGCAGCTCCACCGGAAGCCCGAGTTCCTTCCTGAGTCGCAGGGCGAAGCGGCTCGCTTCCTCGGACATCTCACTCGGAGTGCCGTCCATCTGCAGCGGCAGCCCAACGACGATCCGTCGCACGGAGTGCAGCCGCACCAACTCGCGCAGCCGCGCTAGGTCCCGCCGCCGATTCGTGCGGTTCCACGTGGCCAAAGGCCGCGAAATCAATCCCATGGCGTCGGAGAGCGCCAAGCCCCAGCGTTTCCGGCCATAGTCAATTGCCAAAACGGGCGCGGCGGAAGCGGCGGAGCCAGAATACGCGCTTGAGGCGCTGCGTGGAGAGGAAGCCATGGGCTTCCATTATAGCGCGGGGACTAACTGCGCCAGCGGAGAGTGACGCGACCAGGAATCGGATGTTCAAACGGCTGCCCCGTGCGCCTGGATTCCAGGTGAGCCTTCTGCACTAGGAGCATTGCACTGATTGCCCGTCGAACTGGCCCGCGCTCAGCGGCATGCCGCGATGCGGGCAGACGTCGCGCAAGGCAAATGCGCGGCCGTCCTCATCCCGTCCGATCGCGAGCGGTTCTTCGAGGAGGCGCATCGTCAACAGTTTTCGCGGCTGCACGCGTTCGCTGAGCGTCGCGGGATACCAGAAGCCGCGGAGCATCTTCCGCCGACGACTTGTTGCGTGGCTGCGGAAGTTTCGGAAGTTGGATTGGAAACAGCGTTCGCCATCGGGTTTGCTCGGACTTCCGGCAAGCGCACCACGCGCAATTCCACGCAGCAATCGCGGCCCATCCAACGCCAGCGGGCGATTGACATCTTCCGGAGATTCCATTAGAGTCCGCCGATTACGCGGCCAAGACCCCGTACTCGCATTCGGCATTATGAGGGAGAAGTCATCAAGGGCTGTCCGCCGCGTCGGCCGAGAGAATCCCGACTTTGGCCCTCAATCTTCGAGGAGGAACATCAATGAGATTTCGGCCAAGTATTTTGCGGTTACTGGGATGGGCTGCGGCGCTGATTGTCATGCTGCTGCCCGCCAGTTCGGCTCTTGCGCAATCGGACGAATCAATGCCGCCGGGGGCTGGCGGGGCGTTGGCGCTTCTGGCGGGCATGATGGTGTTTATCTGGATTATGGCCCTGGCCTGCTACGTGTACTTTTCTTTGGCTTTCCAGACGATTGCCAAGAAGACAAACACGCCGAATGGTTGGTGGGCTTGGATTCCAATTCTCAACATCATCTTGATGTTGAACATCGCCAAGAAGCCCATTTGGTGGATCATTCTCCTGCTCATTCCACTTGTGAACATCATTGTCGGGATCATCGTTCTCATGGGAGTCGCGGAGGCGCGCAACAAGCCCAGCTGGTGGGGCATCCTGACGATTGTCCCGGTGGTGGGTCTGATCGTGCCCGGCTATTTGGCCTGGTCAGACTGAATTCTCAGAATTTCGGTTCTTAAACTCCGCCCGGGATCTCGGGCGCTGGCCGAATCCGGGGCGGAGCTCTGACTTCGGAATTGTCCTCGAGAATGAAGGTTTCATGAAATCACACCAACGGACCACGCGGTGGCTAATCGGGTTTTTCTTGCTGGTCGCGATGCTCCTTCCAATTCATTCGGCCTTTGCGCAATTCGACGACAATTCAGCCGCTCAGGGCATGCTCATCTTTCTGGTAACGCTTGTTGTCTTTGCGATCATCTTGATCCCGGCGATTTTCTACCTGCTTACTCTCCAAAAGGCGCTGAATCGCTGCTCTCCCGAAAACCGCGCGATGACTCCCGGGATGGTCTGGCTCTTGTTCATTCCCTTCTTCAGCATCGTGTGGCATTTCATCGTCGTTCTGAACATGGCCAAATCACTGGACGCCGAATTCAAGAAACGCGGGATTCCCGAGGAGCCTGAACCGGGGAAGAGCCTCGGCCTGACCATGTGCATTCTGGGTTGCTGTGGCATCATCCCCATTTTGGGCGTGCTTTGTAGCTTGGGTGCGTTGGGCTGCTGGATAGCTTACTGGGTGAAAATCGCAGGCTTCTCAAACAAGCTGGCTATGCCCATGTCACCTTGGGGCGTGGGCGGGATCCCGCCAACCGCTCCTGCACCATTGGCGTGAAGCCTCTCTGGTTCGTCGAACGAATTCGATACTGATCTGGCCAATCTGTAGGAGGCAAGGCGGTTCACGGTGGGTTGAACTTACGGCTCGCGACCTCGGTGCCCGCTCTCCCACAGCGGCCAGAGCCCGGCGGCCTTCATTTGCGCGTCGAGCCCCGTCCGCTGCAACAGGGCCTCGATTTCGGCGCGGGAAAGCCTGGGCCCCAACGGGGCGAGCCGTTCTGCAATACCGAAGATCGTCACGCCGGCGATTGCGGCATGCAGTTTTAGTTCGCGAATGTCCACCTTATCGAACGTGTCCGAAAAAGCGTGGTAGTTCGGGATGTAGTTGGCTTCTTCCTGGTTGGCGAGAAGATTGGGGACGCCTTCGAGCAGGAAATCGAAATTGTCGGTGCCCAGTGGCGCGTCATTCGTATCCTGCGAAAGGTTCCAGCCTTCGAGCGGTTTGACCGCTTCGCGCACCCCGGACTCGATATCCTGCCGGCCGCCGAGCGAAAACCCAGTCACACGCCCGATGCCTTCATCGAAAATGAGCACGCCGCGAACGCGATCCATTTCGTCGCGGTGCGCTCGCACGTAGGCCCACGAGCCGAGCATTCCCTGCTCTTCACCCGAGAAGAGCACGAAGCGAATCGTCCTTCGCGGAACGAGCCCCGTGGCGCGAATGTCCCTGGCCGCTTCGATCACCATCGCCGCGTTGCAGCCGTTATCCAGCGCGCCCGTTCCCAGTTCCCAAGAATCGAGATGCGCGCCAAGAATCACGGCCTCGTCCGGTTTTTCGCGGCCGCGAATTTCACCGACCACGTTCTGCTGTTCCACTGCCGGGCCGATCTTGTTCGGCATCTCCCAGTGCACTCGCACGGGCTGTCCCGCATCGAGAAACCGCTCAAGGCGCAGCGCGTCCTCTCGCGCAACGATCGCCTGGGGGAGCCGGTCCAATTGGCCGACGTAGGTGTTCGAGCGGCGGTAAAGGAGCAGCCGCTCGCGTGTGGACATCCAAAGAATTCCAGCCGCATGCGCGTTCACGGCGCGATCGATGATTCCCGGAGCGCGTTCGTATTCTTGAAAGAGGTCGTCCCACGTGCGCAGCACTTCCGAGTGCACCAGCAGAATCGCTCCGCGGCCGCGCTCTCCCAGCCGAGCGAAATTCGCCTCCGTGCCTTCGCCCGCGAATACGACATTCGCATCGAGTCCGCCCGCGGGAATTGGCGGCGACCAGCCCACCGAGACAAGCCTCACGGGAACTGGCGCCGGGCTGAGCACGTCGAGCCGCGTCTCTCCTTCGCTCCAACTCATCGGCAGCGTGTAACTCTCCGTGTGCACGTCCACGCCGGCGTCGCGGAACGCCTGCACGGCCCAATCCACGGCGCGCGACATTTGCGGCGAGCCGGTCATGCGGCCGCCGATTTCGTCGGTCAGGCGCCGAAGATTCTCCTCCATGGGCGAAGGGCCAAGCGCGTTCGCGATGATTTTCGGCGATGCCTCCGCGCAGAGCGACTCACCCGTGTCGGAGCAGGCTTGTGCGGAGGCCGATGCGTGCATGCGGGAGAGCGGATCGGGCTCAGTGGGAGAAATCTGCGCCGCGCCCGGCAAGAGCGCGACGAGGAGTCCAAGCGGAAGCAAGAAAAACAAACAGCGTCGCACGCTCATCTCTTCTCCTTTCGCGCGGGCCTGCCCGCGCACGCGGAAACGACGTCGGCGACCCGCGCGACCTGGAGCATCTCCGCCACATCATGTACCCGCACGATATGCGCGCCGCCAAGGATTTCCGAGGTCACGGCAGCGGCCGTCCCCCAGAGCCGCTCCTCGATCGGCCAGGGATCCTCGCCTCCGGCGAGCGCCCTGCCGACGAACGATTTGCGCGAAGTCCCCGTCACAACCGGAAATCCCAGCGCGGCAATTTCCGGCAGATGGGCCAACAGCTCGTAGTTCTGCATGTAGCTCTTGCCGAAGCCGAAGCCTGGGTCCAGCAAAATCTGCGACTTCGCCAGGCCCGCCTTCCGCGCGCGCCCCACGGCCTGGAGCAGCCCGCTGATCACGTCGCTCACGACATCTCGCGAAAATGGACCCTTCTGCATCGTGGCAGGATTTCCGCGCATGTGCATCAAGATGATCGGCGCGCGGTGGCGGCGTGCAATCTCCGCCAATCGCAGATCGGTTCTCAGTGCGGAGACATCGTTGAGAATCTCCGCGCCCGCCCGCAGCGCGGCCTCGGCGACTTCCGACTTTTGCGTGTCCACCGAAATCGGAATCTTGAGCTGTCCGTGCAAGCCTTCGAGGACGGGCAAAATGCGGTCTATCTCCTCCTGAGTGTGAATGGGAGAAGCGCCGGGGCGCGTGGACTCGCCGCCGATGTCGAGCAGGTCCGCGCCGGCGCGTTCGAGCTCGAGAGCACGCGCCACGGCCGACTGCGCGTCCAAGAATTTCCCGCCGTCGGAAAAACTATCTGGCGTGACGTTCAGCACGGCCATGACCAGCGTCCGTTCACCCAGGACAATCTTCCGCGAACCCAGGCGAAGCAAGAATCGCTTTCGCACGGCCATCCCTATTCCAGATCGAAATCGCGCACGGGTTTTTCGAGTGGTTGGTCTTTGGCTTTCTTCAGGGCTTCCTCGAACTTGCGCGTGAGAACGTCTTCTTTCTTCTGTTCGGCCGCCCAGGACTCTCGGAATTTATCCTCGCGACGCTTCTCCTGCTCCGCGAGAATGCCCTTCGCATCCGTCAGGTCCACGCCGGGGGCCGCTCTCGGCGGCGCCTCGTGCGAGAGGACAACGGCAAGCTGCGGATCGACCGTCAACTTCGTGTGACAGCAGGGGCAAGTGACTTCGATGGGTGCGGCCTTTTTCGCCATGGCTGTATTCTACGCCACAAAATCGCGCGGCAAAACGTTCCTGGGCGCCCTGCACCGGCCGCGGCTCTTCGCGAATTGCGCGCCGCCCGGAAACGGGCCTGTCATATGATATGCGCTGGATTCTGGGAGGCTTCACACCATCACGAGGCGATCCAACAGGAGCGCGTACCGGGAGATCGAAAGGTTTCCTTGCGGCCTCTGCGCCCGCGCGTTTGTGCATCGTCACTTCCAGGGACTCGCCCTCCTCGCGGTTGCCGCCGCGCTCGCCATTCTGGCGCCGGTCTTCTGCGCGGAGCGTCCTGCGGCCGCTGGAGCAGCGCCTTCGCCGGACAGCCAATCCGCGGCGCCAGTTGTCATCCAAGTGGACGCCGCTCACCCAACCGGCCCCTACAGCCCCGCTTGGAACTATTTCGGCGCCGACGAGCCAAACTACGTCTACTCGAAGAACGGCGAAAAATTGTTGCGCGAGCTTGCGGCATTGAGTCCGGCGCCGGTGCACGTGCGTTTGCACAACCTTCTGACCACGGGCGATGGAGCGGCATCACTCAAGTGGGGCTCCACGAACGCATATCGTGAGGATGCTGACGGCAATCCTGTTTACGACTGGACGATCACCGATCGCATCTTTGACGCGATGCTGGACGCCGGCGTTCAACCGCTTGTGGAAGTGGGCTTCATGCCCGAGGCGCTTTCCACGCACCCCGAGCCGTACCGGCATGATTTCCCCAAGGGGGATATCTTCACCGGTTGGTCCTATCCGCCGAAAGACTACGCCAAGTGGGCGGCGCTTGTAACTGCATGGGCGACGCACCTCCGCGATCGCTACGGCGTGGAATCCTTGAACGGATGGCTTTGGGAGGTCTGGAACGAACCGGATATCAATTACTGGCACGGCACGCCGGAAGAGTACGACCGTCTGTACGATGTGACCGCGCAGGCGATTCGCAGCGTACTCCCGAATGCGCTGATCGGGGGCCCGGATTCCACAGGGCCGGGCACCGGACGAGCTGCGGAATTTCTCGAACAATTTCTCGAGCATTGCCTCCGGGGAAAGAATTCGGCAACGGGCGGAACGGGCGCGCCGCTGAATTTCATCAGTTTTCATCCGAAGGGTTCGCCGACCGAAGTGGACGGACACGTAAGAATGGGAATCCAGCGCCAATTGGCGGCGATGGACCGTGGAATGAAGATCGTTGCCTCGTTCCCGGAATACAAGCACACGCCGATCATCCTGGGTGAGAGCGATCCGGAAGGATGCGGGGCGTGTTCGGTGGCGACGAATCCGAGCGACGTCTATCGGAACGGGCCGCTGTACGGAGTTTCGGTGGCGGAGGCGGAAGCGCGGACATACGAGCTGGCGCGGAAGAACGGCGTAGTGCTCAAAGGCTCCGTGACGTGGGCGCTCGAATTCGAGGATCAGCCTTACTTCGCCGGCTTCCGCGATTTGGCGACGAACGGCGTGGACAAGCCCGTCCTAAACGTGTTTCGAATGCTGGGAATGTTAACGGGAGAATGGTTGCCGACCACGAGCTCGGGCGGATTGCCGCTGGACGATATCTTGAACAGTGGCGTGACGCGAGCGCCCGACGTAAATGCAATCGCAACGCGCTCGGAACACGAAGTGGATGTCTTCGTTTGGAATTATCACGATGACGACGTACAGGTTCCTCCCGCAAACGTGCACCTGAACGTCGATGGGCTCCGCCAGGGCCGCGTCCGCGTCGAGCAATTCCGAATGGATTCAGACCATAGCAATTCGTATCGCGCCTGGCTGGACATGGGTTCGCCCGCGGCACCGACGCCGGAGCAGCAAGCGCAACTCGAGCGCGCGGGCAAGCTCGAAACGCTGGGAACTCCGCAGAACTTGAAGATTGCAGGCGGAAGACTGCCGCTCACTTTCGATCTGCCGAGGCAAGGAGTAGAGCTGGTGCGAATCAGTTGGAGATGAACCTGGCCCGCAGGAGGGTGAGAGGGGGGCTCGCACACGCAGACGAAACTCTATCTTTTCAGAAATGTGAGCAGCGCAGGTGCGCTGGCCCTAGCCTTTGGTGAAGCCCGGTGCGGGCCGCAGTTCAGGACGCGGACTCGGCCGAGGCTCGGCGGTCGGCAGCGGTTGCGGCGGCTGTGAAGGCGGCGGCACGCGCTCGGGCAAGGGTTTGCCTTCCAGGAGCAGCTTCAGCTCGTTGGCATCGAGAACTTCGCGTTCGAGCAGGGCGGCAGCAATCCGTTCGAGGACGTCGCGGTTCGACGTTATAATGCTGCGCCCTCTCTCATAGGCTGCGGTGACGATCCGCCTGACTTCCTGGTCGATGTGGATGGCCGTATCTTCGGAGTAGTCGCGGTGCTGCGCGATCTCCCGGCCGAGGAAGATCGCCTCTTCCTTCTTGCCGAACGAGAGCGGCCCCAGATCGCTCATGCCCCAATCGCAGACCATCTTCCGCGCGATCTCCGTCGCGCGTTCGATGTCGTTCCCGGCGCCGGTCGTAATATGGCCCAGGAAAATCTCCTCGGCAAGGCGGCCGCCCATCAAGACGGCGAGCGTGCCTTCGAGGTATTCCTTTGTGTAGGTATGCTTGTCGTCGATCGGGAGTTGCATCGTCAGGCCGAGTGCCATTCCGCGCGGGATGATCGTCACCTTGTGGAGCGGATCGGCCGTCGGCGTCTTCGCGGCGACCAGTGCGTGCCCGGCTTCGTGGTACGCGGTGTTCTTCTTCTCCTCCTCGGAGAGAATCATCGATTTCCGCTCGACGCCCATGAGGACTTTGTCTTTGGACATTTCGAAGTCGGCCATGATGACGAGCTTGCGATTTTGACGCGCCGCCCAGAGCGCCGCTTCGTTGACCAAGTTGGCCAAGTCCGCGCCGGAGAAGCCCGGTGTTCCGCGTGCGAGGAGCGAGAGATCTACGTCGTCCGAGATCGGCACCTTGCGCGTGTGCACGCGCAGGATTTCCTCACGGCCCTTGATGTCGGGGCGCGGCACGACGACGCGGCGATCGAATCGGCCGGGGCGCAGCAGCGCCGGATCGAGCACGTCGGGCCGGTTCGTCGCGGCGATCAAAATCACGCCTTCGTTTGACTCAAAGCCGTCCATTTCCACGAGGAGCGCATTCAGCGTCTGCTCGCGTTCGTCGTGTCCGCCGCCCAAACCCGCGCCGCGGTGCCTTCCCACGGCGTCAATTTCATCGATGAAAATGATGCACGGCGCGTTCTTCTTTCCTTGTTCAAAGAGGTCGCGTACGCGGCTCGCACCGACACCGACAAACATCTCGACGAAGTCCGAACCTGAGATCGAGAAGAACGGCACATTGGCTTCGCCTGCGATCGCGCGGGCGAGCAAGGTCTTGCCCGTGCCCGGCGGCCCGACCAGCAGGACGCCCTTGGGGATGCGCCCACCCAACTTCTGGAATTTCTGCGGGTCTTTCAGGAAGTCAATGATCTCTTGAAGCTCTTCCTTGGCCTCTTCAATCCCAGCCACATCCTTAAACGTGGCCTTCTTCTGCTGCGCAGTCAGCAAACGGGCGCGAGACTTTCCGAAGCTCAGCGCCTTGTTTCCGCCCGCCTGCATCTGGCGCATCATGAAGATCCAAAGTCCAACCAGGAGCACGATCGGCGCCGCGTTGATCAGAAATGAGAACCAATCGGCGCGATTCACTTCCTTGACGTTGATGAGCACGCCTTTGTCGCGTAGTTCCTTGGCCAGGTCAGGAGTGGATTCCTTGAAAATCGTGACGCGGAACTTCTTATCCGAGTCCTTCGTCAAACCTTCCACATCGTAGCTCGTGGGAGAGAGGTAGAGGGTGACTTCCTTGATGTTCCCACGGTCCACTTGCGCCATGAACTCGCTATAGCTTGGCTCCTGGACGCTCGCCGATTGTCCGGTCGAGGAAATCATCTTCCACAGCAATACGCCCAAGACGATGATGAATAGCCAGAATAGAACAGTCTTGACCGTTGAGTTAGAATTCACGACTTCCCCCACCTGTGGGTGGCCCTTTTCGCCCGAACGGCCCGGCGCTGACCCGTCGCCGAGCCTCCGGCCACCTCTCCAATATACGGCAAATTCCGGAACCGGCCACGGGTTCCTGCCAGGCCGTAACCTGCTAGGTACTTAGATGCTCCAATGAAGCCAAAGTAATCGGGGATCAGGTCCACCCGGCGCCCTTCCGGCTTGTCCACCAGGACCGCCAGGCGCAGGGAGCGAGGCCGATCCTCCTGCAACCTCTTGATCAGGAAGTCCATTGTGACGCCCGTGGCCAAAACGGCGTCCACGACCAGGACGTTCCGCCCCTTAAGATTGGGCTGGACCGAAAACAAGACCTCCCGGCGTGAGCGGCCGGTTTCCTTAAAGTCGCGCACCACCACCTTCACAAAATGGCAAACCACCGGGCAGGAGATCCGGCGCATTAAGTCAGCAGCGAAGAAGAACGCATTCTCCAGCAAGACAATGATATCCACCGTCCGCCCAGCGTAGTCGCGCGAGATCTTGTGTCCCAGGCTTGCGACGCGCTCCCCCACTTGCTTTGCAGAATACACGCGCTTGATCTCCTCGCTCACAAGGGCTCCTCTTCGATTATTACACCTTGCCGCGTGTCAGCGGCAGCCGCAAATTCTGAAGCGACTGGAAATCCCCGAACCCAGACCAGCACCCCGCCACTGGTGAGGACGGGCCAGCCAGCCCGGTCGCGCAGAGGAATCCGGGACTCGAGCAGCAATCTCTTCAGTTTTCGGACGCGGTGTCGCCCGGGAAGCCGAAAGGAATCGCCAGGGAGCCAGCTCCGGAGGACCAAAGGACTCTGAAGCCGGTCGAGATCCAGTGCAACCTGTCCGCCCGTAGTTTCCCGCGCGAAGCGGGACCAGTCAATCACTTTGAGGCGGACCCGGCGCTCGATCTCCGGAACGACAACCTCCGCCGGAGAGCGCTCTCCCAGCTCGACCGGATAAGCATACGAACGAGCGGGACGCGCTGCACGGCCGGGTCGAGCCTGTAAACTCGGTGAGTAGCGCGAGAATTGAAGGCGATTAAAATCCCGCTCGACGCGCGCTCCTGGCAAATGAGTTTCCGCGCCGCTCGTGGACGCGGTGGCCAGGTGAATCACTTGTTCGACGTGACGCGCCGTGAGTTGTTGGCGGCTGCCTCGCAACTCCTCGTAGATTCGGCGCACGAGACGGCAAGAGAGCGCGTCCGGTGATGCAATTCCTTCCCCTTTCGCATCTCCGAGGCGCAACGGATCCAGCAAATCTTTAATTGAGATCGAGATCCCCCGCTCCGGTTCCCCGGCAGTCACCGAATGAAATACAAACGACACAATCTGATTCCAGAATTCTTCTTCTCTCCGCGCCAGCGAAGACAACCGGCATAGCTGTTCCACGATGACCGGCTGAAACTCCTGCTCTAACATAGGGAGCAGACCGTGACGGATGCGCGCGCGGAAGCGCGATGCATCTTGATTGCTCGAATCCTCCCGCCAATCCTGCGCAAGGCCTGCAAGATATTCGCGCAGCTCGCGCCTGCGTACCGCCAGCAGCGGGCGAACGACCGAACCCGTCTCCGGGTAGATGCCGCTCAACCCCGTCAGCCCCGTGCCGCGAAAGATGTGTGCGAGGACCGTCTCGGCCTGGTCGTCCGCGGTGTGCGCAACCGCGACCCGAGCGGCTCGTCCACCGCGTACCGTGCGATCGAAGAAGTCGTAGCGCAGCCGTCGAGCCGCATCTTCCAGATTCCAGCCGTTGCGCTGCGCCGCGTCCGGAACGTCCGCCCCGCCTGCGACCAACTCCAAGCCGTGCGCCGTCGCCAGTGCGCGCACAAACTCTTCATCTGAATTCGACTCGGCCCCACGAATGTGATGATTGAAATGAAGCACGATCAACCGCACTCCGAGCGATTCGCGAATCTCCAGTAGAAGCCGCAGGAGCGCCACGGAGTCAGCGCCGCCCGAAACGCCCACACCCAGAGTATTGCCGGGG
>Ga0187769_10002091_pt1 | contig 11598 bp, 13 predicted proteins | sample 0116_SJ02_MP02_1_FD_133140 | JGI IMG/M metagenome (GOLD analysis project Ga0187769, IMG submission 133140) | Tropical peat soil microbial communities from peatlands in Department of Meta, Colombia - 0116_SJ02_MP02_10_MG | ecosystem: Environmental > Terrestrial > Soil > Wetlands > Peat | place... | reverse complement strand
CGCGTTTCCCGTAGGCTCGCGCACTTCAGTACCGCGCGGAACGCCAGTGGGCTTAACTGCCGGGTTCGGAATGGGACCGGGTGTTTCCCCACCGCTTTGGCCGTCAGCCGGGCGGTCGGACCGACCTTCCGTATTTAACGGTTCGCGGAGCGCGCGTGCGCCGCGGCCCCTCGGGCGCCCTTCGCCGGGGCTTTTCCCGGCGTGGACTTGGATTCGAGCGCCCAGATGTACCACGTGCCGCGCGCCTGGCTCAATCGATGGCCGTCCTCGCCGTAGAGGTTCCCCTCGGCGAAGGCGAGGTGGCGTCCGCGTCGGAGCACCTCGCCGCGGGCGGTGAGGGTGTCCCCCTCGCGCGCCGCGCGCAGGAATTCGACGTAAAGGGACGTCGTCGCGGCGGTCTCGCCGGTGCCGAGCACCGAGAGCACCGCCGCGCCCATCGCGGTGTCGAGAATCGTCGCGTAGACGCCCCCGTGGACGACCGAGTTGATGTTCAGGTGCCGGGGTTCGACGCGGCCGGTGACCGTGCACGTCCCGCGGCCGCTCCGCTCGATGTCGATCTTGAATCCCATCTCGTGGTGGAAGCCGTGGCGGGCGGCGTGAGTGAGGTCGGGGAGCGGGGGCGTCGGGCGCGGTTCGACGAGCTCTTTCACGTGGGCCACGTCCGGCGCGAGGGGCCGCCGTGGATAAGTAGTCCACGGGACCGTGCCGGTTTCACTCGATGCCGCGCGCACCGACCCTCGAGGCGACGTACGAGGCGCCCCCGAACATCGCGCTCGTGAAATACTGGGGGTTGCGCGACCGCGCCCGGGCGATCCCCTACAATTCCTCGATCTCCGTGACCCTCGACCGGCTCAGGTCCCGGACGCGCATTCGGTTCGACCCCGCGCTCTCGACCGACCGCGTCACGCTGAACGGCGAAACCGCCACCGGCGGGCCCCGGGAAGCGGTCGTGCGGTTCCTCGACCGCGTGCGCGGGCTCGCCCAAGTGACGCACGGGGCGGACGTGCAATCCGAGAACAACTTCCCGACCGCGAGCGGGCTCGCGTCGAGCGCGAGCGGCTTCGCCGCCCTGGCGGGAGCGGCGACCGCGGCCCTCGACTTGAAGCTCTCGGGCCGGGAGCTCTCCAAGCTCGCCCGTTTCGGCTCGGGGAGCGCCGCCCGCTCCGTCTTCGGCGGATTCGTCGAGTGGCGGGCCGGGGTCTTGCCCGACGGCTCGGACTGCTACGCTCGGCCCCTGTTCGGCCCGGGCTACTGGCCCGCGCTCGTCGACCTCGTGCTGGTCGTGAAGGGGGCCCCGGTGAAGTCGGTCCGCTCCGAGGATGCGATGCAAACGACCGTCGCGACGAGCCCTATCTACGCCCGCCGGCTCGCGGAACTGCCCCGCCGGACGCGGAGGATCCGCGCGGCGATCCGAGCCCGGGAGCCGCGACGCCTCTTTCCCCTGATCATGGAGGAGTGCGACAGTTTCCGCGAAGTCTGCGAGACGACCCGGCCCTCGCTCGACTATCTGACCACGACCTCGCGCGCGCTCATCGCCGAGGTCCGCTCGCTCAACCGCGAGGCCGGACGTCCGATCGCCGCCTACACCCACGACGCGGGGGCGCACCTCCATGTCTTCACGCTCACGAAGGATGTGGCGCGCGTGCGTCGCCACCTCGGCAAGATGCCGGGCGTCGAACGGACCGCGGTGCTCCGCCCCGGTCCGGGAGGCCGTCGCATCGGGTAGAGGTGCGTTCGTTCGCGCGGGCCGACCCGCGTCCGCGCTTACAGGACGTGCCGGTCGAACTCGGGCGGCGGTAGCGTGAGCCCGAGCGAGCCGACCAGCGCCGTCACCTCGTCGATGTACCGGCGGCGGGCCTCCTCGTTCGTCCACCGCTTGAGGCCGTACTCGATCGCCCGGCGGCTCGTGTCGGAGTTCGAGTGCCCGAACATGTCGAGGGCTCGGGGGTACCACTTGAGGACCGACGCCTGAGCCTCCTCCTTCGAGCCCGCGTACTTCGGACCGTCCTGGACCATCCGTCGAAGCACGCTCGCCCCGAAGTTCAAGTGGAGCTGCTCCTCGCTCAGCATCAGCGGCATCGCGCGGGCCAGCGGCCCGTACGAACACTCTTGGAACGCGCGCAGCTGGTAGACGCCGACCCGGTCGACGAAGCAGGTGAACGCGCCGACGTCGCTCCACCGGTCGAACTTCATGTTGAACGCGTCGAGCTTGTGCTCGCCTTCCTTCTTCGTGAGGAGGTCGTCGATCATCCGCTGGCCCTCGTCGCCGAAGTCACGTAGGATCCGACACGCCTGGAGACCGTGGCGGGCCTCGTCGGCGATAATCCGGGACTCGATCCACCGGTCCTCGAGCGTGGGAGCGCGGTCGAGCCATGGGCGATGCTGCTGGATCGAGGCGAACTCGGTGTCCGCCTGAACGACCAGGAGCTTCACGACGAGCTTCCGCATGTCCGGCGGCACCTCCTCCGCGGTCTCGTACTTACGGACCCCCGCGGACGATCCCCAGAGGATCTCGCGGACCGGCTCGATGGTGCCCCCTTCTTGGATGCTCTTGGAGGTCGGGCCGGCTTTCGGTTGCGGAGCGGGGTCGGTCATGGGCGACTAAACCGTGCTAGAACCTCATCGTCCCTTAAAGGTAGGTTTCCGCTTTTCGACGAACGCGCTCAGTCCTTCCTTCGCGTCCTCGGTGATGAACAGCCGGTTCTGAAGCTCGCGCTCGAGCGCGAGGCCCGCGGTGAGCGGCATCTCGATCCCCTCGAGGACCGAGCGTTTGATGAGGCTCACGGCGCGCGCCGGTCCCTTCGCGAGCGTGCTCGCGTACGCCTGGACGTCCGTCGCGAACGTCTCCTTCGGGTAGACGTAGTTCACGAGCCCGATCGCGAGCGCCTCGTCGGGCGAGAGGAGCTTTCCGGTGATCATCATGTCGAGCGCCCGGGACGGTCCAATGAGCCGCGGCAGTCGCTGGGTACCGCCCGTTCCCGGAAGGACGCCGAGCGTCACCTCGGGAAGGCCGATCTTGCCGGAATCCTTCGCCATCATGCGAAGGTCGGTGGAGAGCGCGATCTCGAGCCCGCCGCCGACGCAGTGGCCGTTGATCGCGGCGATCACGACCTTGGGCGTGCTCGCGAATTTGTCGAGCGTCTCCTGGCAGTGGAGACAGAACATCGCCTTGAAGTCCGGCTGGCTCTGCTTGAGCATCTCGATGTCCGCCCCGGCGCTGAAAAAGCCGGGCACGGTGCTCGTGAGAACGACGACTCGAGCGTTGTCGTCGAACCGGAACTCTTCAATCGCCTGGTCGAGCTCGCTCATCATGGCGAGGTCGTACGTGTTCGCCTTCGGCTTGCCGATCTCGATGTACCCGACGTGGTCGTCGACGCGGGTCCGGATGTACTTGCCTTGCATACTTCGCTGCGGCCCGGGGCCGTGTTCGCGGGAGGCCAGTCCCGGGGACGGATAACGGCGACGCTCGAACGTGCCGGGGTCGGTCAGCGCCGACGTCGGGCGCTCGGGCGGCGTTCCTCGGCCCGCCCGTCGGGATATCCGACCACGACCACCGTCGCCATGCCGGCGAAAATGCCGACCTCGACGACCCCGGTATGCCCTCGGATCGCGTCGGCCGCGGCGTTCGGGTTCCGAATCGGCTCCCGGCACCCGAGGTCGAGGATCTCGTTCCCGTTGTCCGTGATGAACGGCCTCCCGTTGGCTCCGACCCGGAGCCGGACACGGTACCCTTCCTCCGCGAGGTCGCGCTCGAGCACGGAGCGCGCAAACGGAACGACCTCGACGGGAATGGAGGCGCGCTCGCCGAGCGCGCTCACGAGCTTCGACGGGTCAACGATGACCACGAACGACTCCGACCGATGCGCGAGCAGCTTCTCGCGGAGGAGCGCCCCGCCGCCCCCCTTCGTCAGGTCCAGCGCGGGGGAGACCTCGTCCGCACCGTCCACCATCACATCGAACCGATCGTCCCCGCGCAGCGGTCGGACCGGGATATGGAGCTCCCGGGCGAGCTCCTCCGTCGCGCGGGAGCTCGCTACGCAGTCGAACTTCCCACCGGGGAATTTTTCCGCCATGGCCCGGACAGCCTGAGCGGCCGTGGTTCCCGTGCCAAGAGCAATCCGGTGACCGGGCTGGACGTATCGCTCGACCGCGTACCGGGCGGCGACCGCCTTGGCTCGTTCGACGTCTTCCGGCACGGACCTCCCAGAATCCGCGCCCCTATTCAACCCCACGCCGCCCCGGGCCCATAGTGATAAACGTGAGGGGACCTCCCGGGACCGGATGGACGCGGACGCGCCGCCCGAGCGGGCCCCGGTGGTCGTTTCGATCGGCGGCTCCGTGCTCTTGACCGGCGAGGGCGACGTCGAGTACCTCGGAAACCTGGCCAGCCTCCTCCGGCGCCTCGGGAGGGAGCGGCCGCTCGTCGTCACGGTCGGCGGGGGACGGACCGCCCGGGACTACATTCAGGTCGGTCGGGCGCTCGGACTCACGGAGGTCGAGCTCGACGAGGTGGGGATCGAGGTGACGCGGCTTCACGCCCGTCTCCTCGCCGCTCGGCTCGGTCCCCCGACGCCCGCGCAACCGCCGACCACGGTGGCGGCGGTCGTCGAGCAACTCCGCCACGGCTCGCCCATCATTCTCGGCGGTACCGAGCCCGGGCACACCACCGACGGGGTCGCGGCGCTGCTCGCGGTCCGGCTTCGCGCCGCGCGCGTTGTCAACGCCACCAACGTCGACGGAATCTACGACCGGGACCCCCGGGCCGACCCGAACGCTCGCCGAATCGAACACCTCACCTGGCCCGAGTTCCGGGCGATGGTCCATGCCGGGGCCTCCGGCGAGGCCGGGCAGAACTTCCTGTTCGACCGGCTCGGCGTCGATGCGCTCGCCCGGGCCAAAATCCCGCTCTGGGTCGTGCCGGGCCGGGACCTTTCGAACCTCGAGGCTGCGATCGTCGGCCGGCCGTGCCGCGGTAGCCGGGTCGGCGAAGGCTCGGGGAAGACAAGCCCTTAGTAGCCGAGCGCAGGTCGCTCCGCCATGGTGCACCGCGTGGTGTTCCTCGGACCCCCCGGGGCCGGCAAGGGCACGCAGGCCGCTCGAATTGCTCGGGAACTCGGCGTACCCCACCTTTCCACGGGCGACATCCTCCGGGCGGCGGTCGCGGCCAAGACGCCCCTCGGCCTCGCCGCGGAAGGCCACATGCGCTCGGGCGGGCTCGTTCCGGACGACCTCGTCCTGAAGATCCTCCACGAGCGGCTCGACCAGCCCGACGCGAAGGTCGGCTACCTTCTCGATGGCTTCCCCCGCAACCTCGCCCAAGCGGAAGCGCTCGGAAACTTCTCCTCGGTCGAGCGGGTCGTCTCGCTCGAAATCTCCCCCGACCTGCTCGTGGACCGTCTCTCGCAGCGCCGGGTCTGCCCGAAGTGCCAGTCGGTCTACAACCTCTCGACCCAACCGCCGAAGCTTCCCGGGAAGTGTGACCTTGACGGGGCTGACCTCGTCCATCGCCCGGACGACCGACCGGAGGCGATCATGACGCGCCTCAAGGTCTATGCCGAGCAGACGGCGCCGCTCCTCGACTACTACCGAAAGCGCCACCTCCTCCGCGCGGTCGATGCGACCGGCACGCCCGACGAGGTCGCCACACGGGTCCGAAAGGCCCTCGCCTAGAGGGCTAGGCACGCGCGAGGCCCCGGCGCGAATCGGAGACGCGGAGGACCTCGCCCCGCACCCATTTGCCCCGGTCCAAGTAGAGCCGCACTCCTTCGAGGTAGCCGAGCGGCTCCCCCCAGTCACGCGCCTCTTTCGGCCGGGCCGCGGCTGCCCCGAGCTCGATGATGCCGCCGTGCGAGACCATGAGCAGGCGGCCGTTCGAATCCGCAAGGTGGAGGAGTTGCTGCCGCATCAGCTCGGCGTGGCGATGGGCATACTCCGCGACCGTATCGCTCCGACCGACCGCCCGGACGTAGTCGGCGAACGAACGGCTCCCGAGCACGTCGTCCGAGAGGCCGGCATCGTCGGGCATCTCGGCGAGCTCGGGGAAGGTCGCGTCGACCGTGAACCCGAGCGCCTCGGCGGTCTCGACCGCCCGGGTCTTCGGGGAGGTCACCACGCGATCGAACCGTCCCATGGTCCCGGCGACCCGCCGGGCGAGCGCCCGGCCTTCCTTGCTCAGGTGGGGGTCCCCGGGTTCTCGGCGACTGTGCCGACGATGCTCGATGACCCGCATGCCGAGCCGGTACGCCAGCGAGGTCGCGGAGATTTTATAGGTCGACCACCGCTCCTCGAACCGTCCCGGCTTAGCTCAGTGGTAGAGCGGGGGACTGTAGGTGAGACTGCCGGACCTCCGGCGGCCCCCGTGGATATCCTCAGGTCGCCTGTTCGAGTCAGGCAGCCGGGACCTGAGGCTCCGAGGGATTTGACGACCGGACGGTTGGCGCGGTCGCCGGGTGCAACGGGCGTTCGAACCACGCGACGTCCCAGTACCGGTCGAACTTGCGACCCACGCGGTGGAACGTACCGACGCGCCGGAACCCGAAGCGGCGATGGAGACGGACCGACGCCTCGTTCGGCAGGGTCACGGCCGCGACGACCCGCTCGATGTCCTCATCGCTCAGCTCGGCGAAGAGCGACCCATACAGCCGGGACCCGAGGCCCCGGCCTCGGAACTCGGGTCGGAGGTAGACCGAAGCCTCCACCGTGGTGGAGTACGCGGCCCGAGGGCGGAACGGGCTCGAGGTCGCCCAGCCGACGACCCGACCGCCCCCGTCGACGGCCACTTCGAGTCGGTGACGGCCTCCGGCGGTGTGTTCACGGAGCCACGCACGGCGTTCCTCCGGCGTGACGGGCTCGACCTCGAACGTGGCGGGGCTCGACACGACGTAGTGGTTGTACACTTCGAGGATCCCGGCGAGGTCGGTCGACCGACCCGACCGAACCACCACCTCCATCGCGTCCCGCTCCGGCGTCACCAAAACGTTCGGGACGGATGAACGGTCCCGCGCGGATTCTGGACAAGTCGTCTCGAGCCCGCCGACCGAGTGGACGATTGTCACCGCGCTCGGGCGTGGGGTTTCGCACTCGGCCAGCCGTGAGCGTCGGAGCGCACGAATGCGGTTGTCGGGATTCGAACCCGAGTAGGTAGCTTGGGAAGCTACCGTCCTAACCACTAGACCACAACCGCGCGGCGCCCCCCGGAGGGGTGGACCCTCATACGGTTTGTGCAGCGCAGCTCACAGAAGGAGGCCGACGGACTCGCCCGGGATGGTCGGCGCGGTGGCCAGGAGGTCGTCGTTCGAAACGAGACGCTCCGCCACCCGGCTCGCGAGCCCCTTCTGCTGGAGCAGCCGTCGGGTTCGTGAGAGGTCGTTCGTCGAGAGGGCGACGAGGGTCTGGTTCCCCTCCCGGGCGACCAGAATCGCGACGCTCTGGATATTGATGTCCTCCTGGGAGAGCGTCTCGAGGACCCGCAGGAACGTTCCGGCCCGGTCTTCGAGCCGCACCGCGATCATCTCGCGAATCTCGACCGAGAACCCCGCGGACCGCAGGAGGGCGGTCGCCCGGTCGGGGTCGCTCACGATCAGGCGCACCCGGCCCTTGCCGGCCGCCGAATCGACGCTGATCGCGGCGAGGTTGACTTTCTCCTTCGCGAGGGCCCGAGCGACCCGGGCCAACGCCCCGGGCCGGTTCGGCAGCGAGAAGGTGAGCTCCCGGAGGGTCATGGGAGGGTTAGAGAAGCGAGGGGCTAAAAGGGTCGACGATAGGTCGGATTCCTCCCGGTGTGCGCCGCGCACATATTTATACACGAACCGGGCCTAATTCACGCTGCCCGGAGTCGTCGATCCGGGCCGCGGTCCATCTGATGGGGGGAATGGGAGGTCATCGGTCGGCGCGCCGGTTCCGCCGGGCCCGCCGATTGCGCTCCGACAAACGCGGGGTCGTGGCGGTCATCGGGACGCTACTCGCCCTCCTGGTCTTCTTCGCGCTGTTCGGAATCTTCCTGACCCAATACGTGCCGCTCTGGATGACGGAGAACGAATCGGCGTTCACGAGCCAGGCCCTCTCGTCGTTCGCCCAGTTCAAGTCGGACGTGGACAGCCAGTACGTTCTCGACGCGCCCCCGGTGCTCGGCGCCCCCTTCACGATTAGCTCGCAGGGGATTCCGCTCATCGCCCAGCCGACGCAGGGGGTGCTCAACTTCCTGCCGCAGACGTGCCCCGGAGGGTTCTACGCCCCCGGAATCTCGGGCGCGACCCCGTCGAACTACGGCCAGCCGGTGAACCCGAGCTTCTGCGTCTTTGAGAATCAAACGATTCGGCCCGCGTTCGGCGGGCACAACAGCCTGTCGTTCGCGGTCCCGACCGGCCTCCTCGAGATGATCCTCCCGAACCGGTACTACACGAGCCAGACGTTCATCTACGAGGCCGATGGGGTGATTCAGCTCCAGTCGGGCGGCTACCAGATCATGGCGTACGCCCCGCCGCTTAACCTAACGCGGCTCGCCGGCAACACCACCGTCACCTCGAGCTTCCTCCAGCTCTACGGCAACTCGACCACGGTCGCGGGCCAGGGCTCCGAGGAGGTCTATAGCCACCTTTTGTTCGCGCAACCGCTCTCCTACAACGGCTACAACGCGACCGCCCACGTGACGCGGGCGTTCAACTACACCTTCGAGATCGGGACCGACTTCCCGTGCGCCTGGTCGAGCTTCCTCTTCCACCAAGTGAACGTGAGTGGGATTCCGAGCAGCCAGTACTCCTACACCCCCTACTCGGGGAGCTGCAATAATCCCGCGGGGTTGACGAGCGTCCTGACCCTCAGCCTGACGGCCGTTAACTATGTCTCCATGTTCTATGCTGGTACTCAGGTGGCGGTCGGCATCGGGAGCTCGTGAGTAGGATGTCGGCCGGCTCGTTCCGTGTCAAGATTCCGCGGACCCCACCGAGCGGGACCGAAACCATGCTCCCGCCCGGCGCCGCCGCCCCTCCTCCGCCCGAGGCCCTGACCGCCGAGCTCCCCGGAACGTTCATCACCGCGATCCCACCCCTCCCCGAGCCCACCATGAAGGAGCTCGAGGTGAGCGCCGTCAACCCTCCGTACTCGTACTCGCGGGTCTCCTACAACGACCGGAACAAGGAGTACCTCTACGAGGTCATCGAGCCGCAGCTGTCCGCGCACGAAAAGCAGCTCGTGGAGCACCTCAAGAGCACCTTGAACCGGATCCTCGGGAGCGATGTCGGCGGGCTCAGCCCGGCCGATAAGCGGGCGTACCTGCGCGAGGAGGCTCGGGAGTACTTCCGGAGCCGTGGGATCACGCTGTCGCCGATTTCGCTGGAGCGGATCATCTACTACACGCTCCGGGACTTCGTCGGCTACGGGCCGATCGACGCGCTGATCCGCGACCTCGACGTGGAGGACATCTCGTGCGATGGGGTCGAGGTCCCGCTGTTCATTTTCCACGGGAAGTACGAGAGCGTGAAGACGAACATCATGTTCGCCGACGAGGACGCGCTCGACTCGTTCATCATCATGCTCGGTCAGCGCTGCAGCAAGGCCGTGAGCGTATCGGCGCCGATCCTCGACGGCACGACCCCCGAGGGCCATCGCGTGCAGGCAACGTACGGTCGTGAGGTCACGACCCGGGGCGCGAGCTTCACGATCCGACGGTTCAAGGAGCGCCCGTTCACCCCGGTCGACCTCGTCGCGATGGGCACGGCGAACGAGGAGATGGTCGCGTACTTCTGGCTCGCGGCGGAACAGGGCGAATCGGTGATTGTCTGCGGCGGCCCCGCCGCCGGCAAGACCAGCACGCTCAATGCGATCGCGCTGTTCATTCCCCCGACCGCGAAGATCGTCTCGATCGAGGATACCCGCGAAGTGAACCTTCCGCACGAAAACTGGATTCCGGGCGCGACGCGCAGCGGGACCGGGGACCGCGGGAGCGATGGCAAGGCCGCCGGCGAAGTCGACATGTTCGACCTCGTGCGGGCCGCGCTGCGGCAGCGGCCGAACTACATCATCGTGGGCGAGGTCCGGGGCAAGGAGACGTACACGATGTTCCAGGCGATGGCGACCGGCCACACCACCTACTCGACGATGCACGCCGACAGCGTGAAGTCGATGGTGAACCGGCTCGAGAACCCGCCGATCAACACCCCGCGCATCCTCCTCTCCGCCCTCAACAACGTTGTCATCCAGATCCAGACCCGCAGCGACAAGGGGGTCGTCCGGCGGCTGAAGCAGGTCCTCGAGATCGTCGGGTTCGAGCCCGAGACCAACGAACTGATCACGAACACCGTCTACGAATGGGACCCCGCGACGGACAAGTTCGTGTTCAAGGGCCACTCGTTCCTATTCGACAAGATCATGGAACTCAAGAACTACACCACCGAGGAGATGGATGCGGAGTTCCAGCGCCGCACCCAGGTGATCCGCTGGCTCGTCGAGAACCAGACGACCGACTACCGCCAGCTGTGGCGCACGATCGCGGAGTATTACAAGGACCCGAAGGACGTGATGGCTCGCGTCGAGGCAGACCAGAAGACGAAGGCGGCCGCGGCGCCCCCGAAGGAGGCGTGAGGGAGCGTGCCCGCGACCCCGACCGTTCGAGCGACCGCCCCGGCCCCGCCGGCCGGCGGGACCCGCACCGTCCGCCTGAAGCGTGGCGAGCAGCCGACCCACTCCAGCATGACGGCCTTCCAGCGGTGGGCCTGGAAGACGTTCCGCGCCCGCGTCCTCGCGCGCCCGCCGGACCCCACGCTCGACGAGAACCTCGTGAAGGCGCACATCCGGATGCGCTCGGACGAATACCTCGCCGTGGTCTACGCGACGACGCTGGTCGTGGCCATCGCGACCGTGGTCGCCGGGGCCGTGGTCGGATTCCTCTTCGTCAGCGCGGGCGTCCTCCTCCTCGGAATCCTCATCGGCGTCCTTCTGCCCGTCTTCGGGACGGTCGGGACGTTCTTCGTGCTTCGGGGCTCCCCCGGCTCGAAAGCGAAGGAGCGGGGCCGCAAGATCGACCGGAAGATCTCGCCCGCGATGAGCTTCATCTCCGCGATGAGCTCGGCCGACGTGAACGTCGACCAGATCTTCCGGGAACTCGGCCGCCAGAAGGTCTACGGTCAGGTCGCGGAGGAGGCGGCGTGGATCACGCGCGACACCGAGCTGCTCGGCGTCGACATCCTGACCGCGATCCGTAACGGGGCGCAGCGCACCCCGTCGAAGCGGTTCCAGGACTTCTTGCAGGGCGTCGTGACGACCGCCACGAGCGGGGGCCAGCTGAAGCCCTACTTCCTGCTCAAGGCCGAACAGTACGAGCGCGAGAACAAGCTCGAGCAGCTCCAGCGGGTCGAGACGATGGGCCTGCTCGCCGAGACGTTCGTCACCGTCGTGGTCGCGTTCCCGCTGTTCCTCGTGATCATCATCGCGATCTTCGCGGTGATCGGCGGCGGCGGTCAGTTCATGATCGACCTTCTGTGGGGGATCGTCGGCGCGATGATCCCGCTCGCCCAGTTCGGGTTCATTTTCTTCATGTATTCGCTCGCGCAGGAGATGGTGTAGGATGGCGACCGAGCTCCCGCCGGCCTCCGTCCGCAAGGT
>Ga0187769_10002090_pt1 | contig 11600 bp, 7 predicted proteins | sample 0116_SJ02_MP02_1_FD_133140 | JGI IMG/M metagenome (GOLD analysis project Ga0187769, IMG submission 133140) | Tropical peat soil microbial communities from peatlands in Department of Meta, Colombia - 0116_SJ02_MP02_10_MG | ecosystem: Environmental > Terrestrial > Soil > Wetlands > Peat | place... | reverse complement strand
CATCTGATTCTTGCCGGCGACCGACAGCGGCAGCATGAGCAGAAACTCCGGCTGGTTCGAACCCGGCAGCTGCGCCGTCACGTAATAGGGCAACATCTCGATTTCGACGTTGCGATAAAGCTCGTGCGGAATTTCCCAGCGATCCTCGCGGTTGTAGAACGTGGTCGGATTGGTCATGTGATAGGTGCCGTACATTTCGGCCTGCACCGTAAAAATATCTTCCGGATAGCGAATGTGCCGGCGCAGATTGTCCGGCAATTCGCTCGCGTCTTTGAACATCTCGGGCAGAACGTTGCGGTAGGCGTTGATGATCGGGTCGTGAGAATCGAATACGTAAAACGTCACCGATCCGTCATAGGCGCCGATCACCGCTTTGACGGAATTGCGCAGATAGTTCTGGCCGCGGAACGCCGCCAGCGAACCTCCGTAAGCCTCGCTGTACGGATAATTCGCCGAGGTCGTATAGGCGTCGAGGATATACGAATAATGATCCGCGTCGGCGACGATATAGGGATCGCGATCGAAGGTGAGAAACGGCGCCAGCGTCTGCGCGCGCTCGACGATGTTCCGCCGCAGCATCACCCGGCTTTCGGGCGTGAAATAGCCGGAAATGAACAGCCGCAGGCCGTCGAATTGGCGGGCGATGACGAGCTTGCGCCATAGGGTAGAAATCGGAATGCCGCCCGTTCCCTGATAGGTCGTCTCGGCATTGGCCTGCCCTTGCGGGAAGTCGAATTCCTTCTCGGTGGTGCGCACGTAAACGCGGTCATTGGTGAATTCGCCGAAATAGATTGCGCCGTGAGTGACCGAGAGGCTCTTTTTGGCGTCGATCGGAATGTCGTGCGCCCACAGCACCGGATTGCCCCTGGCGTCGATTTCGTTCACCGGCACCGCGACCACTCCGTAGCCGTGGGTGTATTTGAGGGCGAGATTGACCCAAACCTGGGCGGGCGGCGGCAGCCGCGCCACGTCGAGCTGCCGCGCCGTAATCATGACCTGCCGTTCGGCGCCGTCGATGTCGTACCGGTCGATGTCGACGCTGGCGAAGGTGTAATAGGGTCGCAGCCCCTGGATCTGCTGGAGCTGCGGTTCGAGCGCGCGCCAATCCCAGATGCGCGCATCCTTGAGCGTGGCGGCGTCACGCTCGAGATCCGCGGCGGTGAGCGGCTGGGCCGACACCGCGAATTCGCGCTCCTCCACCGAGGGGCCTTCGAGGTTATAGGCGCGCCGGGTGCCGGCAATGCTTCGCACCAGATACGGCATTTCGAGCGTGATCTGGTTTGGGCCGACGTAGAAACTCTCGATCGCGGCGGGCACGGTAAAGGCGGCGACGAAGACGATCGCCAGCGCCGCGGCAGGGGCGAGCCAATGCGAGCGGCGCAGCAGCAGCCAAACGCGAAACCGCGGCCGCACGACCGCGAGCGCAAGGAGCAGCGCCGCCGCCAGCCAGCAGACCACGATCAAATTGTAAGCGGGTATCCAGAAATTGACGTCGACGTAGGATGCGCCGGCAACGACCGCGGAATGTCCGTCCGCGACCAGATGGTAGCGCGACAGGAACCGGCTGGCCGCCAGTGCCGCGCAGAGCAGTGCCGCCAACGCCATGCCGTGGCGGATCCATCCGGCGCGCGCTGCCGCCGGATTGTACGGCAACAGCAGTTGCGCGCTGCGGCCGCCGCGAAAACTGTCGAAATCGCCCAGGCGATCGGCCAATCCGATCGCTCCGCGGCCTACGATCATGCCGGCGATCAGCCAAAGTAGGGCCGTCAGGCTAACAATGGCGATCGCGATCTTGACGATGTCGTCGTAAAGCGGCAAAGCGAGCAAATAGAAGGACAAATCCTTGCCGAACACCGGATCGGTCACGCCGGCCACCGTCGCGCCGGCAAAACGCAGCAGCGGAATCCACAACGGCGTGGCGATGAAGCCGATACCGGCGGCGATGACAAACCCGACGATCCAGGGCGCGCTCCTCGGCACCACCGTCAGCCAGCGACAGAGCATCTTGAGATTGGCGCCGAGAAACAGCCCGACCAAGAGCAGCGCTGCCAAAAAAATTGCAACGCGGTACTCGATCGACAGCCAAAACCGGTGGCTTTGTCCGAGCTCGGCAAACCAGTAATTCTCGAGCGAGATGCCGAGCGCCGCTTCCAGAGCGATGATGGCAAGGAGAGTCGTCAGGATGTAGGCGGCGTCGCGGTAGAGGCGGTGCACAAAGGCGACGTGACCGGCGCCGACTCCTCGCAGCACGGTGGCGGCGAGCGGCAGTGCCGCCAGTGCGAGGATCAACAGATAGCCGACCTGGAACATCGATCATCCCCACGCGCACCAGGGGCTGCGCATTTCGCCGGACCGTTCCGCAAGCGTCTCGTCCCGTACAAGCCTTGTCTACTTTTACTTTGTTCGTTGCCGGCGCGGTTGACCTGGATCAAGCCGGCGCGAGCGAGCGAAAGGGATCGGCCGGTATTCTGGAGCATGATCCCGAAAAGTGGAAACCGGTTTTCGGATAAGATCATGCTCAAAGGGTAAATCTAGACCCTCATCCGATTCAATCGAATTGGATCAGGGTCTAGACCGACAGCACGATGCGGCCGACGACGCGTCCGGCGCGCAAATCATCGAGCGCGGCTTGCGCCCCGCCGAACGGACGTTCGTGGGTCGGGATAGTCGCGAGCTTCCCGGTTCGCGCCAGGTCGACGAGTTCGCGCGCCTCGGCGAGCGTGCCGGTCAGCGTGCCTTCGATGGTCATCGCCTTGATTGCGATCAGCGCCGCGGGAATCGAAAAGCTGCCGCCGAGCAGTCCGGTGACCACGACCTTACCGCCGCGGCCGAGCACGCCGGTGGCGAATTGCAGCGATTTGTCCGAGCCGACGAAATCGCAGGCCGCGAGCACGCCGCCGGTCGCGGTCATGACCGCCTTGCGGGTCTGGGGATCGGCCGGATCGAAGGCGGCCGCCGCGCCGGCGGCGAGCGCCGCGTCGCGTTTTTTTGCATCGATATCGGCGACGATCGGCGGCTCGCGAAACAAGGCGCGGGCAATGGCGAGCCCCATCATGCCGACCCCGCCGAGCCCGACCAGGAGGACCGGACCGCGCTCGGCCCGGCCTGCGAGCCGCTTGAGCGCCGAATAGGCCGTCAGCCCGGAACACATCAGCGGCCCTGCGAAGTCCGGCGACAGCGGCTCGTAATCGATCAGATAGCGGGGGTGCGGCACCAGGACGTGGCTGGCAAAGCCACCGTCGACGCCGATGCCGAGATGCCGATGCGCCGCGCACAGGTTTTCCTCGCCGGCGCGGCAGGCGGCACAGACGCCGCAGCCGATCCAGGGATAGACCGCCACATGCCGGCCGACTGCCGCACCCTCGGCGGCATCGCCCGCCGCCTCTATGACGCCGGCAATCTCGTGTCCGAGCGTGAACGGCAGAGCACGATCCTTGGTGATATCCAGCCGCCGGTCGCTGCCGAGCGCGAAATAGCCGTCCTGCACATGCAGGTCGGAATGGCAAACCCCGCAGCAGCGGATCCGCACCAGAACTTCGCTGCCGCGCGGCGCCGGACAATCCACCACCGTCTCGCAGAGCGGTTGGCCGTAGGCGATAAGCGACTGGCGATGAAGTTTGGTCATTGCGGCTGCGGCTTTCCGAGCGCGATACTAGCATGCCCGATTAGGCGAGGTCGCGGCCAAAACCCTTGCCAGCGCAACGAAGCCGGCGACCGTAATATCCTCCGCGCGCGCGGTCTCGGAAAGCCTGGCCGCCGCAATCAGCGCCGCGGTATCGACGCCGAGCGATCGCAGACTTTGACGCAGCATTTTGCGCCGCTGTCCGAAGGCGGCCCGCGTGACGGTTTCGAGAAGCTCGCGCCGACATTCGAGCGGCGCCGCACGCGGCTCAAGGCGCACCAGCGAGGATTTGACCTTGGGCGGCGGCACGAAAGCGGCGGCATTGACGTCGAACAAGATGCGGGCCTCGCAGCGCCATTGCGCCAGAACCGAGAGCCGCCCGTAGCTCTTGCCAGCGGGGGCCGCCACGATGCGCTCGGCGACTTCGCGCTGGAACATCAGCACGGCGCAATCGTACCAGGGCGGCCAAGGCTCGACGGTGAGCCAGCCGACGAGCAGCGCAGTTGCGATGTTGTAGGGCAGGTTGGCGACGATGCGCACCGGTCCGGCTGTGCCCGCAATATGCGGCGCCGGGTCGAAGCGCAACGCATCGGCGGCAATAATGTCAAGGCGGTTTGGATAGAGCGCGGCGATGTCACGCAACGCGGCGACGGCGCGCTCGTCGCGCTCGACTGCAATGACGCGCGCGGCGCCGAGCGCCAAGAGCGCCCGCGTCAACCCGCCCGGTCCGGGTCCGATTTCGAGCACGGTGACGCCGGCAAGCGGCCCGGCCGCGCGCGCGATACGCGCGGCGAGATTGAGATCGAACAGGAAATTCTGACCGAGCGATTTTTTTGCGGCGAGGCCGTGGCGGCGGATCACCTCGCGCAACGGCGGCAGGCTGTCGAGGGTGCTGCTCACGTGGCGGCGAGCGGCACCGGCGCGGCAGCCTTGACCAGTCGCGCCGCCAGTCGCAGCGCGGCGATCAGGCTCGTCGGATCGGCGCAGCCGGTCCCGGCTATATCGAAGGCGGTGCCGTGATCCGGCGAGGTGCGAACGAAGGGCAGGCCGAGCGTGACATTGACCGCATGATCGAAAGCCAGCGTCTTGATCGGGATCAGCGCCTGGTCGTGATACATGCACAGCGCCGCGTCGTAGCTCGCGCGTGCCCGTTCGTGGAACAACGAGTCGGCGGGCAACGGACCCCTGGCGTCGATGCCTGCGGCGACCAACTGCGCCACCGCCGGCGCGACGATCGTGCGATCCTCCTCGCCGAGCGTGCCGGCCTCGCCGGCATGCGGATTGAGTCCGGCGACCGCGAGCCGCGGACGCTTAAGCGCAAAGCGTGCGGCAAGATCATGCGCGACAATGCGCCCGGTCTCGACGATGAGTTCGCTGGAAAGCCGCTCGAAGATCTCGCGAAGCGGCAGATGGATCGTCACCGGCACGACGGCGAGTTCCGGCGACCACAGCATCATGACCGGGCGCAACGATTTGCCGGTGGCCTCCTGCACCAGCCTGGCCAAGAATTCGGTATGGCCGGGCTCGGCGAAGCCCCAATCGTACAGCACGTTCTTGGCGACGGGATTGGTGACCACGGCGGCCGCCGCGCCGGCCATGACGTCGGCAACGGCGCGCCGGATCGAGGCGACGGCGGCGGGCGCGCTGCTACGATCCGGGCGGCCTGGTTCGGCGCTCACTTCGACGTCGAGCGGCACCACCGGCAGCGCGGAACGAAACATCGCCGCGGCCGTCGCCGGCGTCGCCGCGGTTATCGCAACGTCGAGGCCAAGCCGGCCGGCGCGGCGTCGGAGAAAGACCGGGTCGGCGACAATATAGAACGGCGGAATGGCGAGTTCGGCGCGCCGCCGCCAGATGTCCAAAGCGAGGTCGGGTCCAATCCCGGCTGGCTCGCCAAGCGTCAATGCCAAAAGTTGCACGGCGCGCTTCTCTAGCATGATCCGGGACAGTGGAATTCGCGTTCCCGCAGGCTTCATGCTTTATCAGAACATCGACAGCGCTTCATTTGGTTTTTGCGGCGCTTTTCTTGTTGTCGACGGCCTTTGCAGCGGCAGCGGCCGCATCGGTATCCGGCGTCGTATATTCGATCATTGCTTGGCGCCGCAACTCCGCCAGATAGCGTTTGGCCTTGGCGCCGAATTTCTTCTCGAACATCTCCTCGCGCAATTTGCGCGCCTCGGGCGTATCGGTTTTCGACGCCTTTTTGGAGCAAACGGCAAACATCTGGATGCCCTCGCCGGTCTGTTCGGGCGGCGTCAGATGGCCGACTTCGGTGCCATCGAGGATGTCGCGGAGCGCCTGCGGCAAATCGGCCGAGGACTTATTGACGGGGTCGCGCACCGCGACCTCCGACAGTTGTTGCGCGAATGGGATTCCTTCGTTGCAGCTTAAGAAGCGCGCGCGCAAGGCGTCGGCATCGCGCTTGCGCGCCTCGTAGGCCGCGTCCGGAGAGCCGCGCGGCACCAAGAGAAGGATCGGCCGCACAATGTACTCATAGCCGATCTGCTCCTTGTTGTCGTCGGATTTGTGAAGCTGCAGTGCCGCCTCGATGTCGCTGTCGGCAATTTCCAGGCTTACCTTGTAGCGCCCGCGCACCAAAGAGGTCCACGCGAGTTGCGCCCTGAGCCGGCGCTTGAGCGTGTCCGGGCTGGCGCCGCCATTGGTGAGGATTTGCGTCAACCTCGGCACGTCGACGCCCATGTTGTTCGCAACATTGCCGAAGGCGGCGTCGACTTCGGATTCGGGGGGCACAATCTGGTACCGCTTGGCTTCGCGCATCTCGAGAATTTCGTCGATCAGGCTGTTGATGGCTTCCTGGCGCTGGGGCGGTTTGTGCGTACTCATTTCGATGAATTTTGCACGCTGCTGGACGTCGAGCGCCGTGATCGGCTCGCCGTCGACGAGAACGACGACGCCCTCCTGGGCACGGCCCATCGAGCAGACGGCGAGCATCGCGGCCGCGGCAAGGACGGCGGTCGGCAGGACTCGCGACCACAAGCGAGGCGGGATCTGCGGCGTCACTCTGGTTCTCCCTGCGCGGCGGATGTCATGTGGCCCGGTCCGTTTATCCCCATCGCTCGGCGATACCAATCCATAGACTCGCGGCAAAATTTAGAACGAGGAGCCGACCGGAGCCAGCACGTCGGGACCGAGAGTACGCAAGCTGAATTGCAGCAATATCGTTGAATCCAACGCCGGCGCGGCTCCTACCCGATAGGTGTAACCGGTGAGCCAATTCAGCGATAGCATGAAGCAGTCGTCAACATAGCCCAGGCCCAGCCGGCTCTGATCGAACTGGTCGTTGACAATATCGTAGCGGGCGGAGCCAAGCACGATCCAGTTCTCCGTCAGCTTGACCGATGCGCCGACAAGAATGCCCTCGCGGCGGGTCAGCAGGCCGAGTTCCGGCTGCGGCGCATAATCCCCGTACAGCAGTTGCAACGTCCAGCGGTCGAAATTGGCTCGACTGTCGAATTCCAACCGCTCCGGCGTGAAGGTCGCCTCGTCGAAACGGCCGCGGAAGGTAAACGAATAGATCGAGTTCGGCCGATAGGTCACACGACCGACGTAATCCGAGATCCGCTTGTCGAGGCCGCTTTCCAGCCCGGTATTGGTGATATCGGGGATCTCGAAGGAGTTCTGCCCGAACAATTGGTAGGATTGGCCGAACAGGACGTTGAACGAGCCGGCCCGGTTGACCTGGGCGGTATATTGCAGGCCGGCATTAAGGCGCGAGCCGCCTTCCACGCGATCCCAGCCGGAGAATTTGTCGATCGAGAACAGGTTGGTGTCGTCGAACACCAGACTCTGCGAATCTTCGTTGGGAAATTTGCCGATATCCGCCTCGTTCGGGCGCAACACGAGTTGGGCGATGGGCTCGATCGTTTGCGTCCCCCACGGCTCAACGTCGATGAAAGGGTAGCGATATTCAGCGCCGACGGCGGGCATGCCACGGGCGAGCCCGCTCTCCCCGGTGGCGATATAGTTGGACACGCCGGGCTGGTTATCGACATCGAGCGAAGCCAGATCGGCGCGCAGTTGCGCGAAAGGGGTGAACATCTGGCCGTTCTCGGTGACCAGGGTCCGACGCCAATCGGTTTCGGCCGAGAAGCGCGAATAATCGCCCGGTATGGCACGCAACAGGCAGTTCGCCGGCACCGCGGTATCGGCGGTGGGCGAGGCGCAGGTACTGTTGGCCGAGGCGGTCAGCGTCACCGCATCGAATTCGGCCTGCTGGCGGCTCAGGCTGGTGGCATTGAACTTGTAGCTGAATTCGCCGCCGAGCACCGGCTGCTTCAGCACGTTCGAATAGTCAAAAACCGGGTGAACGATCGGGATTTGCGCCTGGGTGTCGAACTGCGAAAAACCGTAATAGTACATCGCTCGCAGGTCGAAATAGCTTCGCTCGCCGGCGCCGGCCAGGTAGAGCTGCGAAGTTCCCTCAGAGGCGACGCCGGTTTGGAAAGGATCGAAGGCGTTGGCGAATTGTTTCAGTTGATAGTCGAACATGAATTGGGTGTCGGTCACCAAAAGGCCCGTCCATCCCCACACCCATTTGTCATTGAGCGCGAACTGGCCCGTCGTCTGGATAGCGCCGCGGAAGGTGTTGGCGGTCGGGCTGTCGGGGCCGTCGCGGCCGGCGAAATACCCGGGGTCTGCCTGGAAGATGCCGGCCGCCTTGATCGAATAAGAGCCGTTCAAAAGCCGATGGCGCCATTCGCCGACCAGCAGGGCGCCCTGTTTGGTCGTCAGCAAGGTCGAGAATTTGAGGTCGTAATTGGGTGCCAATGCCCAGAAGTAGGTAGGTTCGATGCCGAAGCCGTATTGCGATGTCTCGGACAGGCTTGGAAACAAAAATCCGCTTTTGCGCTTCACGGTCGGATCCGGCGTCGACATGAACGGGACATAGGCGAGCGGCACGCCGAAAAATTCGACGCGCGCGTCCTCGAAATAGAGCATCTTCTCGCCTTCGTCGTGAATGATCCGGGCGGCCTGAACCTGCCAGAGCGGCGGTTTTTTCGGATCGTCTTTGCAAGGCTCGCAGGCGGTATAAACGCCGTTCTGCAGAACCGTATAATTTCCTTTGGCGCGATCGGCGCGCGCCGCGGCAAAACGGGTATCGTCGGGGGTCTCCAGCCGCAGCGAGTCGACGAAGCCGTCGCGATAATCATCGGTAAGATCGATGAGTTGGCCGTAGGTGATCTTGCCGTCCGGTTCGGTCAGCCTGACATTGCCCTGCGCCCGCAGACGCTTGGTCTTTTGGTCGTAGATGACCTCGTCAGCTTCGACCGTGGCGCCGGCGTAATAGATCTGGACGTTGCCGACCGCGGCGACCGTGTTGTTGGTGTAGTCGTACCTGATCTCGGTCGCTTGCACGAGCATCGGCGCGTTCGATTGCGGCGGCGGCTTTTTTGCCGGCGGCGTCGGCCGCGGCGGAAAACGCAGAAGACTGTTCATTTGTTGCTGCTGTTGCTGCGCCGCCGCGGGTCGCGACGCGAGCACGCAGCCGATCGCGCAGGCCAGAAGCACAGCGAGAGCCGCTGCACCCACTCGGACGATACCACCGACGCCGGGACAGAGAGGGCTACGCGAACACGCCACTAGCCATCCTCCTGGTGCAGCAGCGCCACGAACCCGGTCAGCCCTCCCACCAGCACCGGAATCCAGGCCGCCGCCACCGGCGACAACAGCTCGGATTTGCTCATGTCCTCCGTGATTTTCGACAGCACGAATAAAAGAAATCCGGCGGAAATGCCGCCCAGCACCATCTTCTGCACGCCGCCGAAGCGAAAGAAGCGCAGGCTCACGGAAGCGGCGAGCAAGACCATGGCGGTCAGCAGGAACGGCCGCGCCAAGAGCTCCTGAAATTGCAGGCGGTAGCCCGCGGCGCCGAGACCGGCGCGGTCCGCCATCTCGATGTAATTGGGCAGCTGCCAAAACGGCACGGTCTCGGGCGTGGCGAAGCTTTCCCGCACCTGTTCAAGCGTCAGATTAGTGGCAAGCTGGTAGTTGTCCTCGATGTCCGGCGCTTTGCCGGCGGCGTAGATGCGCGCGTCTTCGAGCCGCCAATAGCCCGGCTCGAGGGTTGCGTTTTTGGCCTCGATCCGCTGTTGGAAATGGCCGTCGCCGTCGAACCTGTAGATGCTGACGCCACCGAGCAGGGACCCTTGCTGGCGGCTCGATCCGGCGTTGATGATGGCAGCCCCGTCGGCGCTCTTCTGACGGACCCAGAAGCCGCCGGTATTCTCCTGCAAGGCCGACAGGTTCTCGCCGAGCATATCGGCTTCGAGGCGCTTCGAGCGCTCGTGCAGCGTCGCGGCCACTGGATTGTAGACGCTGGTCGCGACAGCGCCGAAGACGAAGGCGGCGATCATCGCCGGCGCCACGAACTGCCACGCCGAGACTCCGGCCGCGCGCGCCACGACCAGTTCAAGCCGGCGCGACAGCGCCAAATAACACGACATCGCTCCGACCAGCACCGAGAACGGCATGATCCGCTCGGTAAGTTGCGGCACGCGGTACATCGAAATCTTGGCAAGCAGCCAGGCCGTCGCATTGGGCCAGTCGGCACCGCGGCGCATCAATTCGACATAATCGATCATCGCCGCCAGCACGACCACGCCAACAAACGAGCCGACTACGGAAACGAGAAACCGCATGCCGAAGTAGCGCGAGAGCGTTCCGGTGATCATGGCCCGCCCTTTCAACTTTCCGCCGCGCGCGCCAGCCGCTCGGCGATCGCGGTGGCGAGCTTCGACACTGCGGCCGACGGCTCCACCGTCTGTCCGCGCGAAACTTGCCACAGCCCGGCGGCCATGGCGCCGAACAGCGCCACATATTGCACGGCCAGCACGCTCGGCACGCGCACGCCGACGATCACGCTGACGAAGCCGATCAGCCGCAGCAGCGCGACCGCGCCGATCATGCCGAGCAGCGCCAAGGTGCGGCTTTGCCGCGTGGTCTGCGGCGGACCGAGGAACACGTAGGCAAGGACGACGAAGGCCAGCGGATAGAGCGGGGTCGCCAGCCGGTCATGCAATTCCGAGCGGTACTGATCGGGCTGCGCCGCATAGAGCGCATCGTCCGGCCGTGGCCATAACAGCTCCCAGAGATATTTTTCACGGACCGTGTAGACGACGTTTTGCGGGCTATTGGTGAATTGCGACAGGTCGAAGGGGTAGCGCTCGAAGGTGATGATGCGGGGATCGCGCTGTCCGGCTTCAAGACGCTGGATGCTGCCGCCTTCGAGAACGAGAAACGAAGCCTGGTCGGTCTTCACGATCTCGCCCTGCTCGGCGAGATAGGTGGCATGCTCGTTGGGGTCGCGGCGGTCGTCGACAAAAATGCCGACCAAAAGGCCGTTCGGCCGCCGGTCGGCGATGTGGAACGTAAGGTTGCCGCCGACCGTGGTGAAGCGGCCGGGCTGCACGATATTGGTGAGGATGTCGGCGCGCACCTGCGCGCCCCAGTCGCGCAGTTCGCGCAGCGCGCGCGGCGACAGGTAGGCGGCGATGACGCCGACCAGCAGCGAAACCAGCAAGGCGGCGGCAATGAACGGCCGCAGCAGCCGCCATGGCGACACCCCGGCGGCATTCATGACGATGATTTCCGAATCCGAAGACAGCTTGTTGAGAACGTGCGCCGCCGCCATGACCAGCGCGATCGGTGCAATCATCATCACCAGGAGCGGGACGATCATTCCGGTAATGCCGACGAAGACCAGCAGCGTCTGCCGCTGACTGGTTATCAGGTCGAAGTCGCGCATCGCTTGGGTGAACCAGATCACGACAGTCAGGCTGACAAGGGTGATCAGGAACGCGCCCATGGTGGCGCGAAACATGTAGCGGCCGATCGACCCCATCGGACTGACATCCCCGCTGCCGGCCCACTCGATAGCCGCCCCGATCCCGCGAAGCGGCGTCACCTCGCGAGCCAATCTCCCCAAAAGCGGGTAATTTCATGCTTTCACAAAGTGGCT
>Ga0187769_10002089_pt1 | contig 11604 bp, 13 predicted proteins | sample 0116_SJ02_MP02_1_FD_133140 | JGI IMG/M metagenome (GOLD analysis project Ga0187769, IMG submission 133140) | Tropical peat soil microbial communities from peatlands in Department of Meta, Colombia - 0116_SJ02_MP02_10_MG | ecosystem: Environmental > Terrestrial > Soil > Wetlands > Peat | place... | reverse complement strand
TCCCTTGCTGGCGGTGATCTTGGTCTCGCCGCGAACCCTGGTGCCGTCTTCCATAAGCGCTTCGAGTTCGATATTGGAGGTGGTCGCGGGATAGATATGCCCGCGGGTGAGCAGAATCTCGGAAGAAAGGCGCACGGCTTCGGAAAAATCGTGGGTGATGGAAGTGAGCGCGGCCAGAAACAGATTGCCGAAGCTGTGACCCTCGAGGCCGCTGCCTTTGGCGAAGCGGTGGCGAAAGAGTTGGGAGAGCAGGGCCTCGTCCTCGCTGAGGGCGACGATGCAGTTGCGAATGTCGCCGGGGGGAAGCATGTTGAGTTCTTTGCGCAGGCGGCCGCTGGAGCCGCCGTCGTCGCTGACGGTAACCACGGCGCAGAGATCGCGGATGATCGGCGTATCGGGGCGGGCAGAGGCCATTTCTGCCGGAGTGAGCGCGAAGCGCTTGAGGCCCTTGAGTAGCGTGGAGAGTCCGGTGCCGCCGCCGATGGCAACCACGCGCAGGCCGCGCTCGCGCGTGGTTTTCTCCAGGGATACGAGATCGGCAATTTTGGTTTCCATCGAGTGAACTTCCTGCCTGCACTTCAGGCCGCTTCAGGGAGAATCTGATTCATGCCCGAAGAAAAATCTTAAACACAGAGGTCACAGCGGATCACAGAGGACCTCTGAGACTCCATCTGGCTATCGCCTGAGACTGCGGCCTAATACGATTCGTCTTCCCGGAAGGAACTTTCCGGCGAAGCCAGGCCGGCAGCGGGATCCGGGTACAACAACTCGGTGAAGCGAGGATCTTCGGCCAGATTCTGGAAATCCGAATCGTTGCGCGCCTGGTAGCGCAGACTGGCATTCAAGCGAAGGGCCTCGTCCAAGTGCTTGAGCGAATCTTCGACGTGGCCGGTGAGGCAATCGAGCGCGGCCAGGCCATAGATAACAAAATCGGTCTTGGGCGCCTGCTTGAGGAGTTTTTCGATGTGCTCGCGCGCAGTGATGTAGTCTCCGACGTTCATCAGGGAGACGGCATAGTCGAAGTGCTCTTCGATGGTCTTGAACTGCGTGGCGGTCGTGCGCTCCAGATGCTGGTTGCAGATGCTGAGGTGGACGGCTGCTCGGTCGATCAACTCCTTGCTGCCGCCGGCCAGCACCTTCTGAAACAGGGGTTTGGCCTTGTCGAACTTGTGCTCCTGCAAAGCGCGCAACCCGGCTTCGTAGTTCTGCAGGGCCTGCGCGGCGCGGGGGTCGTCTGCAATGGATGATTTCTTGGGGTTAGCCTTTTGAGCCATGTGGAGAATTTTTCCTGTGCTCGTCGTAATGAGTACTCCTTTAGCATGAACCTCGAAGAACGGATACTCAAGTATCACTCAAAGGTCGGGCGGAGAGCAATTGGCCCCTAGTACCGGCACTGATCTAGTTGGTGGGGTCAACCGCCTCACTTCGCCACGACCGAACTGACCTGGATGGTATCCCCGTCCAGGGTCCCGGTGACGGTTGCAGTCTTGCCCGCCTGCTTGTCCAGGGTGGCCAAAGCAGCCTTGTCGCTGGTATCCAGCGTGTAGATCTTGTCGCCCACCACTAGGGCGAACTTAGAGCCGTGGGCTACGCAGGCTCGCGTACACTCCGCGGCCGGCTGGTCCTCCATGTGCTTTCTGCCGCACATCGCGTCGCCCACCTCACCGGTGAAGGTGCGCTTGCCGCCGGCCGCGTTGAGATTGAGAAATGAAGTTGCTACGAAGATAGTCGCTGCCATTGCCCTGAACCATCCGGAACCACGATTCATGCAGTTGTTCTCCTTGGGAAAGGCTGAGAGGTTCTCACTAGTTTATCTCTGAATCGGCGATGTGGGGCGTCAAACGCTGGCGAGGAGCGCAGGCTTCTGGAAAACCATGAGGGGAGGGACGCCCCTTCGGCAAGTTCAGGGCAGGCTCTCTGGACAGCCGGCAAGATCCCGGCGCGACGGGGGCGCTTCACCGCGGGGCCTTCGCAGTGTACTGCAGGTCCACGTCTACGGTTTTGTCCTTCGCCAGGGCAGTCACGTGGGTGGAAACTTCCCAGTCGAGCGTAGGGGGAAGCAGTTTTCTGGCTCGAGGCAGGAACTCCTTGAGGTAGCCGGCGTCGTAAACATCGCCGGGACGCAGCTTCCAGGCGGCGCGCAGCCGCGCCGTGAGGTTATTGTCGATGCCCCGAAATTGTAGCTCTCCCATGCGATAGACCGCGCCTTCGGTCACCACGAACTCGAAGGCCGCAGTGGCTGCGGCATCGTCATACTGTGCATCTGCCTCGATGGCGGCGGTGACGTAGCCATGCGAACCATAGAGTTGCTGCACCGCTCGCAAGTCGTCCTCTATCTGAACCAAGTTGGCAGGCTGACCGGCCTTGGCATGCAGAAGTGGCTCGAACTGGTCGGTCGGAATGTTCTTATTGCCCGACCAGCTCCACCCTGCGAGCTTGTACTGTTGGCCGGGAGTGACCGGGAGCAACACATCCACCCATGTGATTTCGCTCTTCTCGTCGCCTGTATCGGACACGCTGGGTTTGACGACCTTCGGCTGCGGCGGGGCGCACGCTGCCTTGAGGTAGCCGCGCTCGTGATAGATGGGGAGCGCCGCGTGTTCGACGAAGGCGCTCAACAATGCGCGGTAGTAGTCGTTGCCTGCGAGCTTTTGGGCAGCGGCCTGCAGCAGCGGCAACTCGGGTGCGCTAGCCCCCGGGAACTCAAGACCGTGGATTCGGATGACGATGTTGGCAACGGTGTAGTCGATGGCCTCCAACTGACCCTTGGCGTCCGCGCTGCGCAGGTACTCGACATGGCCTGGGATGCGATTTTCCACCAGCAGGGCTTGCAGAATGTCAGACACCTGGTCCGGCAGGCGGCCGGAGGTCGGCAACTCTCCGTTGAACAGAGGAACCCGCTCATGCAGCTTCTGCAGAAGTTCCTGGTCCGAGAACCAGACAAAGTCGGCGAAGCGAGCGGGCACAAACTTGTCGGCGTCGGTGACCTGAAAGGCGAGCTTGGTTCCGGCTGATGAGTAGGAAAAGGTGTAAGAGATGGCGCTGAAAGCGCCGGTCTCGCCCAATTGCCGGGCGGCTTTGCGAAATTCTTCTTCATCGACCGTTGCTCCGGCCTGGAGGCCGCTGGCGGCGGAAACCTCCTCCTGGGTGAAGCGTTTGCTGCCGGAGACCTTCACCTCGATCAGCTTATAGGCCGCTGGCGGCACGGACTTGTTGGCTGGCTGAGTTTGCGCGGCCACGTGGAGATCAAACAGCCCGAGGCAGATCGGCAGCAAGCGGAGAATCGCTAGGACGCGCACCAGCGCGATGGAAAGATGTGTCTTGATCTGCCGGACGGAATGCATCGTTGCTTCTATGTTACGGCAGTCGCCGTCGCCCATCCAGCCGCTCATCCGGAAGAATGGATGGATTTTGGTAGTGGCTGCATTCCTAGAGCCGCTACGGCTTCAGCTGCTTTTCGATCGCCGCGATTACCTCTTTCGAATTCGGCGTAACCGCCGGCTCAAAACGCTGAACCACATTGCCTTTGCGGTCTACCAGAAACTTGGTGAAGTTCCACTTGATATCGCCGCGGATGCCGGGCCCGGTGTCTTTGGTCAGGTACGTGTAAAGTGGCGCCTGGTCGGAGCCCTTCACCGAAATCTTAGCGTAGATGGGGAAGGTCACGCTGTACTTGCGGGTGCAGAAGGTTTTGATTTCTTCGTTAGTTCCTGGTTCCTGTGCGCCAAAGTTGTTGGCAGGGAAGCCGAGCACCACCAGTCCCTGGTCCTTATACTTCTCGTAAATCGCTTCCAGCGCGCCGTATTGCGGGGTATAGCCACACTGGCTGGCCACGTTGACCACAAGAATTACCTTGCCTTTGTAGTCCGCCAGCGGTGCGGGCTTGCCGTCGATGGAGTTGAGCGTGAAGCTGTAGAATCCAGACGCCGCAAATAGAGACCCAGCCATCACGAGTAAGGCTCCAATCATGAGATAGGCGCGAGCGTTGCACAGCGATTGAAGATAGGAAGATTTCATCGAAGCTCCTGACCGGCGTCTCCAGACTTGAATGCGCGACCTGAGCATAGCGGTCCGGAGCGGAAGTGTGCAACCGGCCATTTGTAAAATCTTTCGCGGGGATACCACTTCCTGGTTCAGACAGACTGGTTCAGACAGAGTGGCTAATGATCGCTGCCTTGCCATTTGCCTTAACCACACGCTCCACCAACTTGAAAGCTCTGGCGGTCTCGGATGGCCGGGAAGCCTCTTCGTTGGTAGCATCGGTCAGGCCTTCTTCAATCGCCTCCAGGGCCTGAGTGGAACGGGCCAAGACAATCAGGAGATATTTCTGGGCGATGGGACGGTCCGCGGGATGGATCAGTTCCCACCAGCGGCGAATCGATTCCTGTACCTCGACCTCAGACTTCTCCCCCACGACGAGGGTGTCAATCAGCCGGTACACTTTGCTCTTGATCGCCTGATAGGAAACGGACACTTCCTGTGGCATGTGGCTCCCGGGGGTTCTAGTGGGTAGCAACTTGCAATCCTCCATCCAAACCGTAGGTGGTTGACATTGCAAGTCCTTGCAACTGCAACAGGCGTGTAGCAATTCTATGAATGGAAGAAATCGGAATCTGGAATATGGATTCTGGAAGCATGGGCGGACCAAGAATCATCGCGATTCTTCCTCCCAACTCCGCGATTTGCCTGGCTCGTGAGTAATCTCAGGCCCCTTTTGTGGCCACAGGTTACAATGTTCCGCTCCCTTGAAAATCGAGGCTCAATCCTCTGCGAGCGAAGGGGCAACCGGAGCTACTTTGGCGTGTACTGCAGATATTTGGTTTTTTCAATAAAGGCACACTTTTTTGGAGGCGGGATGAAAAAATCGACGTGGATTTTTGCATTTCTTCTACGGATTTGCACATCACTGATTTGCCTATTGTTGTTTTACCCCCTGGGCCTCGCGCAGAGCGCACCCCCTGCAAGCCAGGCGCAGGGCTCCGGAGAACGGATGTTCTTCCCCAAAGATATGTTCTGGGGGTGGGGGCAGTTCGATCTCGCGCCTCCGCATAACGAAATCGACCCCAACATCTGCGCCGGCAACGCGGGACAATATGGCGGCGTGAACGCGCCCTGCAGTATGTTCGCTCGCTACATGTTGTCCGGAATGCTCGAAGTGCGTCCCTTTGGCCGGGGGCAGTTGCGGCGCTTCATGGTGTTCGGCGCACCGTCGTTCCTGTTTGGCAAGACCATCCCACAGACGCTTTACACCTGGTCGCCGGACGCCATCGGCATCGAGCACTCGTGGGGCGCTGGGATTTTCATCGCCAAGGGATTCGAGTTTCGTGTGACTCAGCACTTTCTGTTTGACCGGCTGGGCTCCCGCGATACGTATCTGGGCGTAGCCGACCTGGGCAACAACGGCCCTTGGGGACGCTACATGACCGTGGGCGTGCGCAAATCCTTCGGAACGAGACGGTGGTGATGCGCAACCGGGTTATGACAGCGCAACCGCCAATCGAGAGCGTGAACCGTGAAGTGTGACGTACATCACAGCCAAGCGTAAGTTCAAAACTGGATCATGTCACAAGACAAAACGAATATGGGTAGCGGCATGACCCGGCCTTTTACGGCACAGGGTCATATGGCGTGTGCTTCTTCGTGTTCTCTATAATGAAGGTTTTGTAGACCTATTCGGAACTCTTAAAGGGGGTGGCAATGGCAAGCTCTTATAACGGTGTGGCTGTGCCTGACAACGGCAAAAAGATCGGTTATGCGAATGGGAACTACGACGTTCCGGACAATCCGATCGTGCCGTTCATCGAAGGCGACGGAACCGGGCGCGACATTTGGAAGGCGTCTCTGCGCGTGTTTGATGCGGCGGTGGAGAAAGCCTACCGCGGCAAACGTCGCGTTGCGTGGTTCGAGGTCTTCGCCGGCGAAAAAGCCAAGGCCAAGTTCGACACCTGGCTCCCCGATGACACCGTTGACGCCATTCGCGAGTTCCGCGTCGCCATCAAAGGCCCGCTGACAACTCCCGTGGGCGGCGGCATTCGCTCGCTCAACGTTGCCTTGCGGCAGGTTCTCGATCTCTATTGCTGCGTGCGCCCGGTGAAGTATTACAAGGGTGTGCCCTCGCCGGTGAAACATCCCGAACGCATGGACGTAGTCATTTACCGCGAGAACACCGAAGATGTTTACGCGGGTATCGAGTGGGAAGAGGGAACTCCGGAGTGCGCAAAGCTGATCGAGTTCCTCAATAAGGACATGCTGAAGAGTGGCAAGAAGCAGATCCGGCTGGATTCCGGCGTGGGCATCAAGCCCATCTCCGTAACCGGCACCAAGCGCCTGGTCCGCATGGCGATTCGTTATGCCATCGAGACTGGGCGTACGAAGGTGACCCTGGTGCACAAGGGCAACATCCAGAAGTTTACCGAAGGCGCGTTCCGCAAGTGGGGATACGATCTGGCCACCGAAGAATTTCGCGACAAAGTAGTCACCGAGCGGGAGAGCTGGATTCTCGACAACAAGGACAGGAATCCGAATCTGACGGTGGCGCAGAACGCCGAATTGGTTGAACCGGGCATGGAATTTGCTCCGCCCGCATTTCGCCAGGCCGTGGAGCAGGAAGTGAAAGAGGTGCTCGACCGCATTTATGCCACTCACGGCAAAGGCCTGTGGAAGAAGAAAATCATGGTCAACGACCGCATCGCCGATTCCATCTTCCAGCAAGTGGTGACGCGGGCCGATGAATATTCGGTGCTGGCCACGCCCAACCTGAATGGCGATTACATTTCCGACGCCTGCGCGGCGCAGGTGGGCGGCCTCGGCATCGCTCCTGGCGCCAATGTTGGCGATGGCTATGCCATCTTCGAAGCCACTCACGGCACGGCGCCCAAGTATGCCGATAAAGATGTGATTAATCCCGGCTCGGTGATGCTCTCGGGCGTCATGATGTTCCGTTTCCTGGGGTGGAACGAAGTCGCCGACATGATCGAGCAAGGGATTGAGCGCACCATTCTCCAGAAGAAAGTGACGTACGACTTTGAGCGTCTGATGGAAGGCGCGACCAAAGTGAAGACCAGCCAGTTCGCCGACTGCATCATCGAGAACATGGGCGCGGGAGTCCTGAGCGCAGTGTAAGGCGGAGGCGGTTTGGTGAATTGGTGAATTGAGTAATTTAGTAATTGTGTAATTCACCCCCGGCTGTCAGACATCGTGAGGATCGCGGATTGGTTTTCAATTACCCAATTACAAAATTACCCAATTACTCAATTCCTCCTGAAAGGACTTATCTATGCGTAAGAAAGTAACGATTGTAGGTTCTGGAAACGTAGGCGCAACCGCGGCCCATTGGATCGCTTCCAAGGAACTCGCCGATGTTGTGCTCATCGACATCATTGAAGGCGTCCCGCAAGGTAAGGGTCTCGATTTGCTCGAGGCCATGCCTATCGAGAAACGCGATTCCCACATCTCCGGCACGAACGACTACAAAGACACGGCGAATTCCGACATCGTCGTCATCACCGCGGGCATTCCCCGCAAGCCCGGCATGAGCCGCGACGACTTGCTCAACACCAATTTCAACATTATGAAAGCGGTGGTCGGCGAGGTGGTCAAGCATTCGCCCAACTGCATCCTGATTGTGGTCTCGAACCCGCTGGATGCCATGGCCCAGGCTGCCTACAAGCTGAGCGGATTCCCGCGCGAGCGGGTAATCGGCATGGCGGGCATTCTCGACTCCGCGCGCTTCCGCGCCTTCATCGCCGACGAACTGAAAGTCAGCGTGGAGAACGTGACCGCCTTTGTCCTCGGTGGCCACGGTGACACCATGGTCCCTCTGCCGCGCTATTCCACAGTCGCCGGCATTCCGATCACGGAGTTGATCGAGAAGACGAAGTTGGACGCATTAGTCCAGCGCACCCGTGACGGCGGCGCCGAAATCGTCAAGTACTTGAAAACCGGCTCGGCTTACTACGCGCCCTCGGCAGCGGCGACCGAGATGGTCGAGGCCATCATCAAGGATAAGAAGAAGATTCTGCCCTGCGCCGCATATTTGCAGGGCGAGTACGGCATCAACGGCCTCTATGTCGGCGTGCCGGTGAAGCTGGGCGCGAAAGGTATCGAGCAGATCATCGAAATCAAGCTTACAGCTGAAGAGAAGGCCGGGCTCGATAAGAGCGCGGCGGCGGTGAAGGAGCTGTGCGGGGTAATTGGGGTCTAGGACGGCCCGGTGATGAATCACTGGGTTTTCTGTGCGACGGCTCAGGGAACCAAGGCATATCATTGAACTTCGATTTCGTGATCAGTTCTGGGGCCGGGGAAAAAGACCCCGAACCGTCACTTTAGCCTCACGCCCTTGGAGGTAATGCAATGCCGTTAACAGCTGAAATTTCGCGAGACATTGACCCGACCTTTTGGGATGTCGTGATCGAGTGCGAAGGAAAATGCGTGTATTGCGAGCTGGACGGATCACAGGATATTAGAATTTTGAGGAATTTTTGCCTAGATCATCTGATACCGCAACATGCAAACGGAGTTCACGCTAAGCAGAATCGAGTCCTGTCGTGCCACTACTGTAACCGTGACTGCAAGGGCAATTACGACCCACGCACAGACGCGCCTAAATCAGCAGGAAGAAAAGCGTTGCTAAAACAGGCAAAGAAGTATGTACGAGAGCGACAGCAGTCCAAGTTCTTCGATGACCTCATCAAAGCTCTTCACCGACGCTGATGTGCAAACAGCCACTATCCCAATATTTGCGCGGGATTGCTTCGAAACGGATTCACCACCACTATCGCATCCACCTCTTGCCCCTCCTGCAAATCCTCCGTCAGCAAATAACGGCACGACGCCATCTTGGCCGCGGCAACGATCAGGGCATCCCAAAAGGAAATCCTGTACCGGCCCTCAATCGTCCAGGCCTCTTCAATCAGTGCCGCATTAACGACAACAGGGCGCCAAGTCATCAAATTGCGTATTTCAGCCTGGACTTGCTCACGCGCAGCCGGCCACTTCCGGTCCACATTGGCGTAAAATTCTTGCAACACTTGAAAGCTGACGCGCCCCAGGCGGCTCTTCCACAATTCAGATCGCCAAAGTTTCGCGGCCTCATGTTTCCTCAGATTCGACTTGTCGATCGCGTAGATAAAGACGTTGCTATCCACGAAAACGGGCGCGGTCATGCACTTCCTCGCGTGAGAGATATTTCCCGTCAGTCTTTAAGAAGGGCTTGCGGGCGAGCGCTTCGCGCATCGCCCGGTCGTACGCGTCCGTTTCCTGCATGCGCTCTTTGAGAATAGAAGCAAGCAACCGGGAAACGCTCGTGTCTTGGCGTGCCGCCTCCATGCGTGCCCAGCGGGCAACGTTCTCCTCAACGGTGACTGTTACGTTTCGAAGGTCAGATTTCATAGCACGGATTCAGTGTAACACAGTTCTCGTGTTACTGCAAAGGGGGGTTCTACACCCCCTCCACCGTCACCTTCTTCAGCACCACATCCCTATTCGGCCGGTCCTGCCGATTGCGCGGAACCTCTGAAATCTTCACCACCACATCCTGGCCTTCGACGACTTCTCCGAAAATCGTGTGCTTGCCCGTAAGCCACGTCGTGGGCGCGACGGTGATGAAGAACTGCGAGCCGTTGGTGTTCGGTCCGGCATTGGCCATCGCCAGTATCCCGGGCCTGTCGAGTTTGTGCGGCGAGCCTTTGGTCTCATCTTCGAACTGGTAGCCGGGGCCTCCCGTGCCGGTGCCTTGCGGATCTCCGCCCTGGATCATGAAGTCGGGAATCACGCGATGAAAAATCGTTCCGTCGTATAGGCGGTCTTTAGATTTCTTGCGCGTGGAGGGATGCGTCCACTCGCGCTTGCCCTCGGCCAGTTCCACAAAGTTAGATACGGTTTTGGGTGCGTCTTTTTCGAAGAGGCGGCAGACGATGGTTCCTTCCGAAGTTTCAAAAATAGCGTAGGTTCCCGCGGGACGGCTCATGATTATCCTTTCTCCTTAAGTTGGTGGCTCCTGATTCTAACAGGGCGCACTTAAAAGTTGGGCAAACCGCACCACCACCCGCTATTGCAGGTTTTCCAGCCGCAGGTATTGGGCGAAAAAGTTACGCGTCTCGTGAAGAAGTTGCTTAACGGAATCCGGCGCCTCGAAGTTGTGGACGTCGTCGACCTTCAGAAACTCTACGGGTACTCGGGCGTGCTTCAGTTTGTCGGCAAGTTCCTGGGCTTGTGCAATGGGCACATTAGCGTCGCGCGTGCCATGAACAATCAGGAAAGGCGCAGTCTTCTTTGAGACATGAAATACCGGTGATGCGTCCTGCCAAATTTCCGGACGATGCATATAGTCTCCGCCAAAGAAGGTGGTCAGAAAGGCATCGCCATCGGGGTCACGATCGACGGTGAAATCGCTTGGCCCGCTGACATCGACCACGGCCTGCACCCTGCTGGAATACTTGGCCAAGGCGGGATCGGAGTTGTCGCGCGTATCCTCCATTCCCAACAAAGCCGCCAGTTGCCCGCCCGCGGAGGTCCCGAATGCGCCGATATGATCGGGATCGACGCGGTATTTCACAGCGTAGGCGCGAATCCAGCGCACCGCGCGCTGCACGTCATCCAGTTGTGCCGGCCAAAGATTTTCGCTTCCATGCATGAGCCGGTAATCGACCGCGACCGCGACAAAACCGGAGCGGGCCAGGAACATGCTCATGTCGCGCATGCCCGTTTTGTCAAAGCTCGTCCAGCCGCCACCATGGATCAGAAACACGGCGGGGTGCAGATCGGAAGTGCTTTCCCCCGGCTGATAAATGTCGAGCATCAGCGGGCGGCCGCCAACCGTACCGTAAGGGACGTCCTGCTGAACGAAAGGGGGCGAAATCCCTGACGGCGCCCCTGGACGCTGAACCGGCGGCTGGGATGGTTGAACTCGGGGCATTTGCGCTCGAACTGCCGGCGTGGTTGCGAGCGTCACAAGGGCCAGGAAAAGGGCACATCTCCTCATACAGGCAATTGTAAAGTTCGGCGAACAGTGCTTCCGCGAAATGGCCATGTCGGACGGCCAAATAAAACTACTTCGGATTCGAGGGCGCGGTGGACGTGCTCGCCGGAGACTTTGCCGCCGCTGCCGTCGCACCGTGAGTTATGGTGATGTGAATAATCTTCACCGGACGAAATGGCCGGTCATTCGTTGGGTCGGTGGCCATGTGCGCAATCTGCTTCACCAGCTCCACGCTGGCTTCATCGCACTGGCCAAAGATGGTATGGCGGCCGTTCAGGTGTGGCGTAGGCACTTCGGTGATGAAGAACTGCGAGCCATTCGTGTTCGGCCCGGAGTTCGCCATGGCTAAACGGCCAGGCCGATCGAACAGAATCGTGGAGACGAATTCATCCTTGAATTTGTAGCCAGGATCGCCGGTGCCGTTGCCGGCTGGGTCGCCGCCCTGGATCATGAAATCGGGAATCACGCGATGGAAAATGGTGCCGTCGTAGAGCGGCGTGTTGTGCTTAACGACGTGGCTGACGGGGTTGGTCCAATCTTTGGCGCCGGTGGCAAGGTCGATGAAATTTTTGACCGTGATTGGCGTCTCCTTCTCGAACAGCGTGCAGCGCAACTTGCCCACGGTG
>Ga0187769_10002088_pt1 | contig 11604 bp, 4 predicted proteins | sample 0116_SJ02_MP02_1_FD_133140 | JGI IMG/M metagenome (GOLD analysis project Ga0187769, IMG submission 133140) | Tropical peat soil microbial communities from peatlands in Department of Meta, Colombia - 0116_SJ02_MP02_10_MG | ecosystem: Environmental > Terrestrial > Soil > Wetlands > Peat | place... | reverse complement strand
TACCCCGTGCGCCGGCACTCTAGGCATCCGACCGGTCGCCCGATCGTTTGCGGCGGAGCCGAGCGCCACGGAGCCACGAGTTCCCGCCATAGTGCCTCATCGATCGTTGCGTCCCGCACCTTGCAATGCGGACATAAGGTGCGAACCAATCGCTGCGCGAGTATTCCAATGACCGTGGCGTTAATCAAATAACGAGCAACGCCAAGCTCGACCAAGCGTGCAATAGAGGACGCGGCGTCATTGGTGTGTAACGTTGAGAACACAAGGTGTCCGGTCAGTGCGGCTTGTACCGCCATATCCGCGGTCTCTCGATCGCGCACTTCGCCAACCATGATGACGTCCGGATCCTGCCGCATAAGCGCGCGCAATCCGTCGGCAAAACCCAGGTCAATGCCGTGCTGGACTTGCATCTGGTTAAGGCTTGGGTCGACCATCTCGATCGGGTCCTCGACGGTGCTGACATTGACTTCATCGGTCGCAAGTTGCTTGAGCGTCGAATACAGCGTCGTGGTTTTGCCCGAACCGGTTGGCCCCGTAACCAGAATGATCCCTGAGGGGCGCGTGATCAAATCGGCCCAAATCTTGGCCTCTGCATCGGAAAAACCAAGCTCTGCATAACTGCGGACCACCACCTCGGGGTCAAAGATCCGCATCACGAGTTTTTCCCCAAATGCCGTGGGCAGACTCGAGAGACGGATTTCGACCTCGCGTCCGCCATCACCACCAACGCGCGTCTTGATGCGACCATCCTGGGGTCGGCGCCGTTCAACCACGTCCATACGCCCGAGCAACTTGATGCGACTCGTCATGGCCTGCATTACGCCGGGCGGCACCTGATAAACCTGGTGCAGGACCCCATCGATACGAAAGCGCACAATGCCCTGATCACGCTTGGGCTCCAGGTGTATATCGCTTGCGCGCTGATCAAACGCATACTGCAAAATCCAATCCACAATGTGAATGACATGTGCATCATTGGCTTCGACCTTGCCCCCGAGCTCAACGAGTTGCTCGAAGTTACTCACTAAGGTCGCGGCGCCGGACTTGGTCGCCCCCTTGACGGATTGCGCCAACTTGTAGAACTCGGTCGTAAAGCGCGCCACATCCAAAGGATTGGATACGACCCGTCGGACCGTTTTTTTCGTGACTTGCTCAATCTCGCGTACCCAGCCGTCCAAAAATGGCTCGCACGTCGCAATCACAACTTCACTTGGCGAGACGGCAATTGGCAGGATCGAGTTGTTGGTGGCGTAAGCGCTGGACATGATTTCCACCACCCGAGTGAAGTCGACTTTAAGCGGATCGATGTGCTGGTAGGGCAAACCCGCCAACTCTCCCAGCCATTGGGTCAACGCCTCGAGGTCGAGCAGTCGGTGCTCGCCATCGGCGCTGCGAAAATTCATCTCCGCTACTATGACAAGCGGATGCCCATTGCGATCACGGTCGGAGATCGCGAAAATGCGCTCGGCGTCGGTGCGCGCTAGCAGTCCGTCGTCGGTGAGTCGCTGGACGACAAACTTCAAGCTCAAACGCGAGTTGGGAGCGGGCTTTTGCGCTGCTGCAGGCGCCGGCGGAGCCGTCGGCGCGGAGGCAGCGCTGCGCTTTAGCGAGTGCACTGGAGCCGGCGTCGCATCGCCGTGCGCAAGGCGCCGCCGGCTGCCGCCTTCGGCAAGCAAGGCAAGGCCCCCATCCAGCTGCGCATGGCTAGGCTAGTGCCAAGCGCGTGGCGAGTTCGGCCGCGCGCTCTGGCGTGTTGGCAAAATCGGCCACCACGGCATTGGCTGCGCGCTCGGTGAGCGGTGCGCTCTCAAGCGCCCGGATATAGCCACGCCGCAGATATGAGCGTATCAAGTCCGGGGACATCACGTGGGTGTGATTATCCGGGCCGCTACTAAACATGAACATCGTACGCAAAGGACTGATCCACCGCAGGCGCGCCCGAATGAAGGCCTCGCCGTTCCATAGCTCGAACCAGCTGCCGCGCGTCCAATGCGACAGATCCTGATCCATTCGCGCTTCCTCCGTCTTGTCGATCGTGCCAACGTCCGTTAACGCAGCGGGCACCGATAGTTCGACTTCGTGCTCGGCGGCCGCGCGCAGCACCGCCCCGGTTGGCACCTTGACGCCACCCGGTATGGCCGTGAGCGGATAGCTTGCCGTCAGCTGCAAGCCGTCAATCTTGGCCCGAATCTCGGAGGACTGCAAGGAATTGCGGATGTAGGTCGCCTGGTCAGTCGGTTTGACGGCATAGGCATGGGCGGACATAAGACTTTGCAGGAACTCGTCTTGCTCGCGCTGCGGAAAACGGATCAAGGCAAGGCCATCGCGGATAATGCGCGTGAGCACCGGTATGAGTTCAACCAGTCGGCGCCGTTCTTCGGCAGTAGCCTTTGGTTGCACACTCCATACGATCTCGTGTATCGCCTCCCGAAAGCTCTTTGAGTATCCCTTCGTCTGATCGTCGCGCAAGCTCGCTTGCACGAGCACCTGAACCCACGGCCCGAGGAGAAAGTCGCGCAAGTAGGGCTCAAGTTCGACTTTCTCAAATGCCCGTCGCACCTGGATGGTCGTATTGATTGTAAGAACTTCTCTTTTTTCCGCTTCCTCGAGCGCACGCTTGGCGCGCGCGATCGGGTCACTGTCGCGCGGCGCAATGTCTCCGAGAAATGTCTCAAATTCGTTCAGAACGTTCTCGAACAGGCCTATGTCGCGGTCAAACTTGAGCATGACCTCCCGAACCAACCGATCGACTTCGGCACGAAAACGCTCGTTATCATCGCCATAGGGCTCCCAGCCAATCGCCGCCGCTGCAATTCGATCGATGAGTCGGCGCGCCGGGTGTGAGCTGGAGGCAAAAAACGCCGCATCTAACAGTGCCGCCTTAAGAACCGGAAACTGCAGCCGCGAGATTATGGCCTTGATCTCCGAAGGGACCTGAGCATCGCGCAGCACGTGGTCGAACATCATGCCGACAATTTCGATCGTGAGCTTGTCGACCGTGCGTGAGGACTGCGAAATCAGGTGTTCGCGCCACGCATTGATGGAGCCAGCGGGCGTGCCAGCAAACAACGCTCCGTGGATCCCCTCCAGGCCTAAGTTCTGCAACTCGGCCAAGGCATCAAGCAGGTTTGGCGCCACCGCTCCCTGGCCTGCGGCCAGCGGCGGAAGCACATCTCCGGAGACATTGGCCTGCAGCCGTGCCAAAAGCTCCTTGAGAATCGCGCGCGCCTCGCCTGGCGCGTCGCCGGCTGAAGCGGTGAAGCTGGCAGGAACACCGTGCACGACCGGTTCGCCACTTCGAACCGCGACGCCCTCCCCGGAACCCGATGGTGCCCCGTCTGCCACGGGACCAGCGCCCGAGAACGCACGGCCGGCGCCCCCGGTGGCGGATCGGGGTGCTGCCGGCGAGACCGGCCGGCGCGCGCGGCGAATTGCCCGCGCCTCGACGCCGTGCGTGCGAAAGTGATCTAGCAGGGCCTGCCCGATGCGCCCAACTTCAGCGCCCACGTCGGGCTCAAAGGACGTCAGGAAAAACACCCACGCTTCCGGGTGCAGATGCACGTCGATCGCGCCCTGCAGCAGTGCAGGGACTACAACGTCAGGGCCAAACGGATTGTCGGCATACGAAACGTGCTCGCGGCCACTTAAAAAGCTGACGATCAACTGAAGATCACGCAGGGGTTCCTCGACAAGGCCTCGCATGCGCCGCGCAGCGCGAGCGGCCACCGCCTCTCCTCCGTCGTCGGCTTCGCTTACCAGCTCCAGTGTCGTTGCGTCGAGCTCGCTGACAAGGGTCGCCGATTTTTGCGGCGCCATGAGGCGCTCAAATGCCTGATCCTGCCTTTGCGGCAAACGTCGAAGGAATGCATCGCGCAAATCATCGGCTTTGGTGGCGAGAAGCCGCTGCACTAGCGGCGAACCGACGTCAAAATCCCACCGCGTTGCCAGGCTGTCGCGCACCAGTTCGACGATCGTCGGGAACGAGCGCCCCATGAGCTCGCAAAAGATCGCGGCCCCAGATCGCAGCAGCGCCGACGACTGGCTGGCCGACAGGTAGGGCAGCGGGTTTGAAGCGGCGGACGAGTTAGGGCCGTTCATCAAGAGGCGGGTTGACCAAGTCCGGACATCGTTCCGGAACCGTTATCGAATGTAGCTCGAGCAATCGATAAGTCAAGCCGGGAAAACGGCCCGAATATGGCATTAAGTTTTCCGCCATAACGACGACTGCGGCATTAGACAGGACGTTCGGTCTCACGCAAATGTGTCACAGGGTAAAGCCGCTGCCTGCAGCCAGTCTCAAGCGTCGCCCCGAGCTAGCGCGCAAGCCCTTGAGCCAGACCGGCGCCGCCCACCCAAAGCGACGTTCCAGGGTCTTTGCGCGCCGAACCAGAGCGTCGGATTCCCAGTGTAATGGCACACCTGCAAAAGCCAACACAACCGTATTGCCTGCCGCGGTACGTGGCAAACGCAGCCATCGCGATCCAAAAGCCGCGCTCATCCCAGCCAGACTCGCCGCCAGCGAACGCCCAAAGAGGTTAAATGCGCCGATCCCGCCGCCGCGAAGCGCCGCCCGACAGGCTTTATAAAATCTCACGTCATCTAGCACGGGGCCGCGTGCCTGGGCGTCGTACAGATCGACCTGCAGGTAGTCCGCGCTCGCCGCGATGCCTTGAACGAACGCTCCGGCGTCGGCCTGAACTACACGCAGACGCTCATCATCCGAAGGTAACGTAAACCACTGACGGGCCACGCGGATTACCATCGGACTGATGTCCACTGCGACAATCTGACTCTCAGGCAGGTGACGGTGGCAGAACTTGGTCAGCGCCCCCGCCCCCAAGCCAAGCTGCAGCACGCGCACGGGTCGCGGCGCAAACAACAGCGGGGCCATCATCTGCTGCTGGTATTCGAGTTCCAGGCGAAACGGGTGCGCAATTCGCATGGCTCCTTGCACCCACTCGGTGCCGAAATGAAGATACCGGACGCCCTCGGATTCGGACAGCGTCACGTCCTCGAAAGTCTTTGCCGCGCGCGGCGCAGTGTCAGGCGTCTCCATCGTCGCCCTCGGTAGCAGCCTTGGAAAGGCGGTCCAAATCAGCCAGAACCAGGCGAAAGGCGCGTTCTAGCAAGGGCGATGGTTCCGCCAGTGCGATCCAAGAGGCGCGCAGGTACGCAATAAGGCTCTCACGAGATAACGAGTACATCCCATCACCGGCTGCCGCACTAAAAAGTGCCAAGGACCGGCCCGGAGTAACCCACTCTAGGCGCACCCGAGCCGTGCCGTCACCAAGGTGCAAATCAAACCAGGTCTTTTCCTTCCAGCCGGCGACCAGTTCCTCAGCGCGAATGGCATCGATTTCGCCAAAAACCGGGGCGCTCTTCTCCTGGGTCCACTGGTGCGAGACACCCGATCCGCTTGCCGCCAGAACCTCGTGAACCGCCTCATCTACGACGTTGATGGGTCCTTCATGAGGAACGGCTGACACTTGATCGATACGAAAGCCATCCAGCCGGATGCGTACCGTGCTCACCGAGAAGCTAGGCACTGTGGAGGCCGAATCTCTGCCCTTTAGGGCACGAGAGTGCGCATGCATCAGGTGCGTGAGCAGCTCGTGAAGCTTTTCATCGGGCCAACGGATCAACCGCAAACCATCGCGCAAGTTGCCCAGCACCGCCGGGATCGTATCGACCAGACGCTTGCGATCGGCTGGATTGACCAGCGGCTGCACACTCCACACAAGGTCGGGCACCGCGCCTAACAGGCGGCGACCAAGACCCGGATGTTGACTCTCGCGTGCGGCCGCCTCCACCAGCACGCGTGCCCAAACCCGCAACAAAAACTCACGCAGGTACGCCTCCATGTGCGCACCCTCGAGTACCTCGCTAAGAAACGCAGCGACTTCGGCAGCGTGGATCTCGCGTACTTCGGCCTCCCGCAGCGCGTCTTTCGCCTTGGCGATCCGATCGTTGTCTTGGCTTGCGTGCTGTGCGAGGAAGCTCGCAAATTGGTCCACGGCCTGCGCAAACGCTGAGGCAGCTTCGCCGGGCGAGTGCAAGATGTACTGCACGGTCGCCCGTACGTGTTGCAAATAGCGGCGATTGGACGCGCCCTCCGCCGTCCATCCGATCGAGGAGCTGCCGATCGCATCGATCAAGCGACGCGCGGCAGAATCGGAACGGACAAACACACCAGGGTCGGCAAGCGCAACTTCGAGCAGAGGGAACCGCAAAAACGTGAGCAGCGCACGTACCGGTGGCGGCACCAGACGGTCGCGCTCAATTCGCGTAAATAGTCGCGCCACAAGCTGAATCGTGAGCTTGTGCAGAGGCTGTGATGCCGCGCTCACGAGCTGCCGACTGTACTCTCGCGTACCAACAAGCTCCTTGCCCGGTACCTTGTCCGGTTCGGTCACTGATCCTGCGAGGCGCTGTTTACTCGCCAAAAACTCCGCATCGAGCCTTTGCGCGGCCATTATTGCGTCGGCCAGCTGGCTTGGCAGCTGCAAACCAGTCGTTTCACGCCCGAGTGCCGCGTTATGCGCGGCTTCCACCAGAGAACTTGCGTTTACGCCAACCAGCGCCTGCAGCCTCGCGTACTCGAGCATCAGCGACTCGCCAGCTGTGGCACTGCCCTCGCTGCGTCGCAAGCCTGCAAAACCCGTGACCCGCTGCGCAGCTGCACGAACCGGGTTCGAAGTCTTGCCGGCGGGACGCGCTGGGCTAGCGGCTTCAGGCGGCGCCGAAGGCCCATCCGCGTCGGCAGCCAAGGCCTCTAGCGCGGCCGGCAATTCCGCACGAATGGTCGGTGGTGGGGCCGCGCGCTTGACGGGAGTATGGTGCACGACGGTCGCAGGGTTGATGCCTTTGCTTTCGAGGAAGCGATTGATCGCCTCGTAGGTCGCAATCAGCGGTGACTCGATAGCGGCAGGAAAATGCCGCAGCAGCGCCGCAGCCTCTCCATGGCTTGGAATGACTGAGGAGAGATTTTCAGACAGCGCTTCAAGGAACATCCCGGGTCTTAGCGGCGTGTCGGACTCCTGCAGTTCGTGTTCGGAGCCGACCAGGGCCTGCAATCGCTGCAGCAGCGTGGCAAAGGGAACCTGAACTGAGTTTCGCAACCGGGCGGTTAACTGACCGAGCTTGTTTGCCAGATCCGATTCGTCCAGCTCCATCAGCGACAATCCGGATTGGGGCTTGGCGTGCGCCGGGCGCTTGCCGAGAAGCACCGCCGTGGCCTCGTCGAACTTAGTGCGCAAAATGCCGCGGTAGGCATGGGTGAGGGGTCTGATCTGCAGCGCAACGGCCCGCGCGCAGCGCACCTGGGTCTCATCGCCCGTGCGCACTGCAGCCGACACCGCGTCGTTGTAGACATCACTAAGGCGCGAGAGCAAGGTCTGGGAAACTATTTCCCAGCTGTGCTCGAGAAGAATCTCGGCCAGCCGGTCGCGCTCTGCATCGTGCCCGACCGAGGCCGACGCGCTGCTTGCAGCCGGGTCCTGCGCCTTGTGGGTCACCAACCTGGTCTCCGCATCGGCGTCTGCGTGGTGGGCATCGACGGGGGCGATCTTACTTCAGAGTCGAGCCTTGCGCCGAGGACAATCCCCGCTCACTGAATCAGAACGAGGACGGCACCTTGGCGAGGCTCGCAAGCAGCAAAGTGTTGACGCGCTTGACAAAGCTCGCGGGATCTTCGAGTTGCCCGCCTTCGGCCAAAATCGCCTGCTCCAGCAGCAGGCTCGCCCACTCGGGCAGGTTCGCCGCATCCGTGTGCAAGCGCTGCACCAAAGGGTGATTCGGGTTGAGCTCCAGAATCGGCCTACTCGGTGGCGCACTGTGGCCGCTTGCCTTGAGCATCCGCTGCAGGTGTGCGCTCATGGCGTCTTTGTCAACCACGACGCATGCCGGCGACTCGGTCAGCCGCAATGTGACACGCACATCGGCCACCCGCTCGCCCAATGCCTCCTTGATGCGCGCAACCAAATCCTTGTACTCGTCCTGGGCTTTGCGCTTTTCTTGCTTGTCCTGCTCATCATCGAGCGCCTCCAGCGACAGGTCACCCTTGGCAACGGAGGTCAGCGGTTTGCCTTCAAACTCGGTCAAAAATGAGAGCATCCACTCGTCGATCCGATCCGTAAGCAGCAACACTTCGACGCCCTTCTTGCGGAATATCTCCAGATGGGGGCTGCTGCGCGCCGCCTCACTCGACTCGGCGGTCACGTAGTAAATGGCTGCCTGCCCAACTTTCATTCTGCCGACGTACTCGGCCAGCGAAACCAGCTTGCCCGCCTCGGAATTCGTCGAGGCAAAGCGCAGCAGATGCGCGATGCGTTCGGCGTTGGGAGGATCTTCGCCGACACCCTCCTTTAGAACCGCGCCAAACTCGTTCCAAAAAGTGGCGTACTCCTCGGGACGGTTTTGTGCCAGATCCTCCAGCAGCGAGAGCACGCGCTTGGAGCATCCCTCGCGGATCATCTTGACGTCGCGGCTCTCTTGCAGGATTTCGCGAGACACATTCAGGGGCAGATCGCTCGAGTCGACCACTCCGCGGGTAAAGCGTAGATATGAGGGCAGTAATTGCTCCGCATCGTCCATGATGAAAACGCGTCGTACATAGAGCTTCAGGCCGTGTGTGCGCTTGCGGTCCCAAAGATCAAACGGAGCGCGCTTGGGGACATACAGCAGCTGGATGTACTCATTGCGCCCTTCAACGCGGTTGTGGGTCCATGCCAGCGGATCGCCAAAATCGTGCGCAACATGCTTGTAAAACTCTTTGTACTGCTCGTCGGTGATTTCGGATTTAGGTCGGGTCCACAGCGCCGAGGCCTTATTTACGGTCTCAAACTCCGGCAACTGGCGCAATTCATTGCTGTCCTTGTCCCACTCCTCTTTGTGCATACGGATCGGCGTCGCGATGTGGTCAGAATAATGCGTCAGAACCGACTTGAGCTTCCAACCGGAGAGCAGTTCATCGCTGCTATCGCGCAAATGCAAGATCACATCGGTGCCGCGGCTGGCGCGAACGGCTGGCTCGACCGTGAACTCACCGGCTCCGTCCGATTCCCAGCGTGCGGCCTGCTCCGCCGGTGTGCCCGCCCGCCGCGACAGCACCGTGACCCGGTCGGCAACGATGAACGAGGAATAAAAGCCAACGCCGAACTGTCCGATCAGCTGCGCGTCCTTGCGCTGATCCCCGGTGAGTTGCGCGAAAAATTCCCTTGTCCCGCTCTTGGCAATCGTGCCCAAGTGCTCGATCAGTTCCTCGCGCGACATGCCGATGCCATTGTCCGAAACCGTCACCGTGTGCGCGCCCTTGTCGTAAGTAATGCTGATCGCAAGTTCCTCGCCGGCCGGCAGCAGCGAGGGATCCGCAATGGCTACAAAGCGCAGGCGGTCGCAGGCATCGGAGGCATTGCTGACCAGCTCGCGCAGGAAGATTTCACGATTGCTGTACAGCGAATGAATCATCAGGTGCAGCAGCTGTTTGACTTCCGCCTGAAATCCCAGCGTTTGGCGAGAGGCGTGAAGTGCGTTTTCTGTCGTCATGGTGAAGAGCTACCTATAAATTTGATGGGGACAAAGCTCCGCCGGCAGGCGGCGCATTAGTAAACGCCATCGTGGCGGCAAAGCGCCAATTTTAAAGGCCTTCGAAAAAGACCTCCGCAGAGTGCAGCAATGCTAGCTTGCCGCCGGTTCCGGCTTAGCGATCGCTGAGGGCCGGATGCGCGGGGTAAGCAAGATGCCTTTGCGGGCGCGGTTGCCCGCGTAGGTCGCAAGCTCGCTACCGCTAACGAAAACGCGCGAGGGCTTGCCGCTTCGCGCGGAGCTTCCCGAGACGACAACACCCGCTTCGCCGCAGCTCAAGGCGCCGATCATGCGCTCGCCTTCGCTTAGTCCCAGGAAGATAACGCCCCGCCCGCCGCTCGATTGGGCCCGAATTTCAACCGCGGGAAACACCAGCATGCGACCGGATTCAGAAACGCAGGCAATATGATCGTCCCTGCCAGGATCGACCAGTGCCGGACGCAGCGGCTCGACACCAGTTTCCAGGGTGAGAAATTGCTTTCCACCACGTTGGCGCGAGAGCAAATCGCCCAGCTGGCACGCAAATCCCGTCCCCCCACTCGTCGAGAGCAGCAGTGGCGCACCGACGGGGCCGGCCACATACGCAACCAGGCGCGTACCGGGCTCGAGCTCAAGCATCGAGGTAACAGGTAAGCCGTCGCCGCGCGCCGAGGGCAAATTGGCTACAGGCACGGAATAGCAGCGACCGTTGGACCCGATAGCGACAAGATAATCCACGGTGCGGCATTCGTAAGCCCCATATAGGCTGTCGCCCGCCTTAAAGCCAAACTGTGCCGCGTCGTGACCGTGGCCGTTGCGCGAACGGACGAAACCCTGGTTCGAAACGATAACGGTTACCGGCTCGTCGAGAACCTTGACCTCGAATGTGGTGGGTTCGGCCGATTCGATCAGCGTGCGTCGTTCGTCGCCATGCTTTTGTGCGTCGTCCTCCAGCTCCTTGCCGACTTGGCGACGCAACGCGGATTCAGAATCGAGCAGCTTACGCAGCGCGGCTTCTTCTTTTTTCAGCTCTGCCAGCTCCTGTTCCAGTCGTATCGCCTCAAGGCGGGCGAGCTGGCGCAAGCGCAATTCCAAGATATCTTCGGCTTGACGGTCGGTAAGGCGGAACACTCGCATCAGATCCGGTTTGGGCTGATCGGAATTACGGATGAGCTTGATCACCCGATCGATGTTGAGCAAAACCGTTTGACGACCTTCCAAAACATGGATCCGGTCGAGCACCCGATCGAGACGATGGCGGCTGCGCCGCCGCACGGTCTCGACGCGAAAATCCAGCCATTCGTCCAGTATTCCGAGCAGCGTTTTTTGGCAGGGCCGACCGTCGCGACCGATCATCACGAGGTTTACCGCAACATTGCCTTCGAGGCTGGTATGTGCCAGCAGCGTGTTGACCAGTTCCTGGCGTTCGATTCTCGAAGTGCGCGGCTCAAAGACCAGCCGCACCGCAGCGTCCCGGCTCGACTCATCGCGCATGCGATCAAGCACCGATAGCACAACCTGTTTGGTCTGTTGCTGCTCCGGACTTAAGGATTTGCGCCCGGCGCGCACCTTGGGATTGATCAGCTCCTCGATTTCTTCTTGGACACGACGAGCCGATGTTCCGGGTGGCAGCTCTGTGACAACCAGTTGCCACTGGCCTCGCGCCAGGTCTTCAAAGCGCCAGCGCGCACGAAGCTTCAGGCTGCCACGGCCACTCTCATAGATCGCGCGAATTTCTTCGGCGCTCGAGATCAACTGGCCGCCGCCCGGAAAGTCGGGCCCGCGCAAATGCTCAAGTAACTGCTCCAGCGTTGCCTTGGGCTGTCGAAGAAGCAATTGCGCCGCGCGCACCGCTTCGCGCAGATTATGCGAAGGTATCTCGGTGGCCATCCCGACGGCGATGCCCGAGGCGCCGTTCAACAGCACCATCGGTAGGCGGGCAGGCAGCAGCCGCGGCTCCTGTTGGCTGCCGTCGTAGTTGGGAACAAAATCAACGGTACCCTGATCCAGCTCCTCGAGCAGCAAACGGGCAATCGGGGTTAG
>Ga0187769_10002087_pt1 | contig 11605 bp, 8 predicted proteins | sample 0116_SJ02_MP02_1_FD_133140 | JGI IMG/M metagenome (GOLD analysis project Ga0187769, IMG submission 133140) | Tropical peat soil microbial communities from peatlands in Department of Meta, Colombia - 0116_SJ02_MP02_10_MG | ecosystem: Environmental > Terrestrial > Soil > Wetlands > Peat | place... | reverse complement strand
GCTTCAACGTGAATCTTTCTGTCGCTGAATTTCGACGAGTGCTCGAGAGCTGCGGATGCGCCATGAGTGGACAGACCACCGAAATCGCTCCGGCCGATCGTAAGCTTTACGCGCTGCGGGACGTAACCGGAACCGTGGAGAGCCCGTATCTGATCTGTGCGTCCATCATGAGCAAGAAACTTGCGGAAGGGATCGATGCGCTGATACTCGACGTAAAGACCGGCTCCGGGGCGTTCATGAAGACTGAACAAGACGCCGCCTTTCTCGCCGAACTCATGGTGGAAACCGGGGAGCGAATGGGCAAACAGGTGGTGGCGTTAATTACCGACATGGATCAGCCGTTGGGATGCATGATCGGAAATTCGCTGGAGGTGGTAGAAGTTGTAGAAATTCTGCGCGGAAAGGGACCGGAAGATCTGCGCCGGCTGTGCCTCGAACTGGCCGGTTGGATGCTTTATGTGGGCGGCGTGGCCGATACGGTGGCCGCAGGAAGAGTGCTAAGTGGGAAGCTGCTCGGTTCCGGCAAGGCGCTCGAAAAATTTCGCCAGATGGTCGAACTACAAGGCGGAGATCCGCGAGCCATCGACGATCCAAAAAGGCTGCCTCAGGCCCAGCATACGATGACGCTCTCCAGCCCGCGGGCCGGATACCTCACATTTTTGCAGTGCGAGCAAGTCGGTACAGCGTGCGTGATTCTTGGCGGAGGCCGCGAACGCAAAGAAGATTCGGTGGACCGTTCGGTGGGAATCGTTCTGCACAAGAAGGTCGGAGACTCAGTCTCGGCTGGAGAGCCGCTGGCAACAATTTATTACAATGCAGAAACGCACGCGCCCCGTGCCCGGCAAGTGCTCGCACAGAGCTACCAGATTAGCGACTCGCCCGCGCCTGAGAAAAGACCGTTGATTCATCGAGTGATCGACCGCACCACAGGAAAATCCGGAGAGAAAAACTGAATGGGACGCTTCACTGGAATTCTCGGCCTGCTGACGATGCTGGGATTGGCCTATATCTTCTCCACCAATCGCCGCGCCATTCGCCTGAAAACCGTGGCTTGGGGCTTGGGTTTGCAGTTTGTTTTTGCGTTCTTCGTCCTCAGAGTTGATGCGGGTCGAAATGCTTTCCAGAAAGCGGGAGATGCCGTCACGAAGTTGCTCAGTTATTCACATGCGGGATCGCACTTCGTCTTTGGCGACCTCGCCAATCCGGGATCGCAATTGGGCTATGTCGCGTTCGGCGTACTGCCTACGGTCATCTTCATCGCGGCTTTCTTCGCGGTGCTCTATCACTTTGGAATCATGCAGGTCATCATTCGAATTTTTGCCTGGGTTATGACGCGCGTGATGGGCGCCAGTGGCGCGGAGTCTCTGAACGTGGCCGCCAGTATCTTCATGGGGCAAACGGAAGCGCCCTTGACTATCCGGCCGTTTTTGCCCGACCTGACGCGTTCGGAACTGATGACCGTGATGACCAGCGGCATGGCGCACGTTTCCGGGGGGATCATGGCTGCGTACATTTTTTTCGGAATCGACCCCAGGCATCTGCTGAGCGCAGTCATCATGACCGCTCCGGGGACGCTGCTCATTTCGAAGATGCTGGTACCGGAAACCGAACAGCCCAAGACCGCTGGAAGAGTGGTGATCAACGAAGAAGAGCAGAAAAAGGAAAAAGAAGAGAATCTGCTGGGCGCAATTTCGCGTGGCACTACCGATGGCCTTTACCTCGCATTGAACATCGCCGCCATGCTAATTGCGTTTCTGGCGTTGATTGCGCTGACGAACGGCATTCTCGGGGGCGCACACAACTGGCTGGCTGTCCGCGGAGTGGCCTGGTTTCCCGCGAGTCTGGAAAAGATCTTTGGATTCTTTTTTTCTCCCATTGCCTGGGTCATCGGCGTTCCCTGGCGTGATTGCGGCATCATCGGCAACCTGCTGGGCACGCGCATGGTGCTGAACGAACTGGTGGCGTTCTCCATGCTCGGCCCCATGAAAGGGGCGCTCGATCCGCGTTCATTTACCATTGCGACGTTTGCCCTGTGCGGCTTCGCGAACCTCAGCTCCATCGGAATCCAGATTGGCGGTATCGGAGCGCTCGCACCCAACAAGAAGAGCGAACTGGCGCGGCTGGGGTTTCGCGCCATGCTGGCGGGAACCATGGCAAACCTGATGTCGGCATCGATCGCGGGCATGCTGCTCCGGCCGTGATCCAGCATCCCGCTTGTAGATCTGGCAGCCTGCCGTACAATGCAAGACGATGTTAGGGGAGCATCAGAGACGTTTCGCGGTTGCGGACACTCCGGCTGGCGGAGCTCCTGACAAGTTCGCGCAGGATGCTTGTGCAATCGCTGCGCTCTCCGGCCGTCCTCTGCTTTCCAATCGCGGCATTCCCTTGAACCTCGACTGGGTGAAGCAGGTTCGCGTGAACACCAGCGCGGTGGAGCGTAGAGCGCAAACCCATGTTGCCCGCAGAACGGTGAAGAAAGAATGGCAGGCTGCATGGCTGCTGCGCGCGATTTCCTGCATGGATCTGACCACACTTTCGGGCGACGATACCGCAGAGCGCGTGCGCCGGCTGTGTGCCAAGGCGCGGCAGCCGATCCAGCAAGAACTTCTAAAACATCTGGAAATTGCAGAACTTGATATCAAGGTCGCGGCCGTTTGCGTTTACCATCGCTTTGTGGAAACGGCTGTTCGAGCGCTCCAGGGCAGCGGCGTGAGTGTGGCGGCGGTTTCGGCGGGATTTCCCGCTGGCCTGTCTGCGGTGAAGGAGCGCGTGGCCGAGATTCGGCGCTCGGTGGAAGCCGGCGCTGATGAGATCGATATCGTGATCACGCGGGCCCACGTATTCGGCGGGAGATGGCAGGAACTCTACGACGAGGTTGCCGAATTCAAGCAAGCTAGCGGACGATGCCACATGAAAGCCATCCTCGGCGCCGGTGATCTGCTCACGCTGCGCAATGTGGCGCGCGCCAGTTTTGTGGCGATGATGGCGGGCGCGGACTTCATCAAGACTTCAACGGGCAAAGAAGCGACAAACGCTACGCTTCCCGTCGGATTCGTGATGACCCGAGCCATTCGCGAGTACGCTCAGGAAACGGGCATGGCCGTTGGCTTCAAGCCGGCCGGTGGGATTCGAACCGCAAAGCAAAGTACGGAATGGCTGGCGCTGATGAAAGAAGAACTCGGAGTTTCATGGATGAAAGCAGATCTCTTCCGCCTCGGAGCCAGCGGACTCTTGAACGACATCGAACGGCAACTGGAACACAGCGCCACAGGCCGGTACTCTGCAGACTACCGGCATCCGATGGCATGAGCGGCGAGCGAGGAAGAAAGCGAAAATACGGGAATGAGCATAGCTGAGAAATTCCTCACCATGGAATACGGCCCGGCGCCCGAAGACCCGAAGGAGGCGCTGCTCTGGCTCGACCGCAATCAGAGAAAATTCGGTCACTTCATCGCTGGTGGATGGCATGCACCGGTCGATGGCCTATTCTTTGACTCCACCGATCCTGCTACCGGTGAAAAGATTGCCACGGTCGCTCAGGGCTCGGCTGCAGATGTCGACGCCGCGGTGCAGGCGGCGCGAAATGCGCTTCCGCAGTGGCAGGCTCTCACTCCACATGCGCGCGCTCGCTTTCTGTATGCCATGGCGCGAGCGGTTCAGAGACATTCGCGCCGGCTCGCCGTGCTGGAAACCCTCGACAACGGCAAGCCGATCCGGGAGAGTCGCGATATTGACATCCCGCTCGTAGCGCGTCATTTCTACCATCACGCGGGATGGGCGCAGCTACTGGAGGCAGAGTTTCCGGGCTACACCGCCTGCGGGGTGGTTGGACAGATTATTCCGTGGAATTTTCCCCTGCTCATGCTGGCCTGGAAAATTGCGCCCGCGCTCGCTACAGGAAATACCGTGGTGCTGAAGCCGGCAGAGTTCACTCCGCTTACCGCGCTGGCCTTTGCCGAAATTTGCCAGGAAATCGGTCTGCCCGCAGGAGTTGTAAATATTGTCACCGGCGATGGTTCGACCGGCGAGGCACTGGTAAAACACCTGGACATCGACAAGATTGCGTTCACCGGATCTACCGAGGTCGGCCGCGCAATCCGCTGCGCAACTGCCCAGAGTCACAAGCGGCTCTCGCTGGAACTCGGCGGCAAGTCTCCTTTTGTCGTTTTCGAGGACGCCGATCTGGACAGCGCGGTGGAAGGCCTGGTGGATGGAATCTGGCTGAACCAGGGACAGGTTTGTTGTGCGGGATCGCGCCTGCTGATGCAGGAGAGCATCGCCGAAATACTGATGCAAAAGATTCGCGACCGCATGAGCACGCTGCGCGTCGGCTCGCCGCTGGATAAGGCCATCGACATCGGCGCCATCGTTGCCCCGGTGCAACTGGAACGCATCCGCCGGTTCGTGGATCAGGGAGTCGCGGAAGGCGCGTCCTGCTGGCAACCGCAGATGCAGATGCCGGCGCGCGGAATTTATTATCCTCCAACTTTGCTGAGCAATGTGCATCCCACTTCGGTGGTCGCGCAGCAGGAAATCTTCGGTCCCGTACTCGCGGCCATGACATTTCGCACTCCCGCGGAGGCCCTAGAGTTGGCCAACAATACGGTTTACGGGCTGGCAGCCTGCGTGTGGAGCGAGAGCATCAACCTGTCTCTGCAGGTGGCGGCGCAGATCAAGGCCGGCGTGGTGTGGGTGAATTGCACGAACTTGTTCGACCCCTCGTGCGGATTCGGGGGCTATCGCGAGAGCGGCTATGGCCGCGAGGGAGGACGAGAAGGCCTGCTTGAATATCTCGAACCAGCGTGGTTCAAAGGGGCTGCCTTACTACCGCCTGCAGCAGCCCCACCAAGCCCTTCAGCGGATGGAGAGCAACATGCAGGTACCGCAATCGACCGCACCGTGAAGCTTTACATCGGCGGCAAACAGGCCCGGCCGGACTCCGGCTACAGCTTCGAAGTGCGCGACCGGCAGGGCGAGTTGCTTGGCGAAGCGCCCCTGGGAAATCGAAAGGATATTCGCAACGCCGTGGAAGCCGCGCGCAAAGCGGCAAGCTGGGCTAAGACAACAGCGCACAACCGGGCGCAGGTTCTTTATTGCATGGCGGAGAACCTCTCGCTGCGCCAGGAAGAAATCGCTCGAAGGTTAGCGGCGAGTGTTGGCGAAACCCAGGCCGCCAGGGAAGTCACAGCAAGCATTGAGCGGATCTTCTCTTATGCCGCCTGGGCCGACAAGTTTGATGGCACGGTGCACAACCCACCCTCGCGAACCATCGCCATCGCCATGCATGAGCCGATCGGAACCATCGGAATCATTTGTCCCGACGATGCGCCGCTCCTGGGCTTGCTCTCTCTCGTCTTGCCGGTTTTATCGGCCGGCAATACTGCAGTCGTGGTCCCCTCGGAAATTTATCCTCTCATCATCGGCGATCTTTACCAGGTCTTCGACACCAGCGACCTGCCCGATGGCGTGGTCAATCTGGTTACTGGCTACACTTCCCAACTTCTCAAGACCATCGCCGAGCACGACGATGTGGACGCCGTCTGGTGTTTTTCGGATGAATCCAGTGCGACCGCATCCAAGGCGTTTTCCGTTGGGAATCTAAAACAGGTCTTTACCAACGAAGGCCGCACCGTCGACTGGTTCGACCCAAAGCAGGGCGAAGGCCGATGGTTTTTGCAACACGCTACTCAGGTGAAGAACATCTGGGTTCCTTACGGCGAGTGACGCGACGCAATTCCTGAGGTCGCTGATTGACTGCTCGCCCGCGCTGCGGCCCGCGGCGCAGTTCGAGTCTTCCCTTCCGAATCAGCCCGCCAATTCAGCAGTCAAAGCGGACCATTTCCGGAATTACACGGCCACGTCCCGGACCGGGAACTGGAAGCCCCTAAACTCAGGGTTTTACCTTGACCACCCGTTTAACAGGCGGCTAGCGTTGAAAGGTAAGTCTTAGGGAAGCGATTATCGCGAGGAAGGAATCAATTCGCGAGAGAAGTATGGTCAGCAGGCAGGTGAAGAGGCAGGAAAACAGAAGTCGGACAACCTGGATTTTGTTGAATCAGATATTTCGATTCGACAACCTGAGGCCGGGGCGAGGCTAGGAAAAAGACCAGAGGAATGTCCGATTTTTGAACGAGGTTAGTTATCTGATGGGGGCGGTAGCGTCAGGATTTTCGGGAACGGCTGCGGCAGTCTTTCTTCTGGCTGAGAATCGCCTGCTGCGTGAAGCTCTGCTGCGCATACTTTCGAAAAAGGACGATATCGAGGTAGTCGGAGCCGAAGCCTACGGTCCCGATACGTTTGATCAGATCATTTCGACCCGGGCCAATGTGGTGGTGCTCGACTCCGTTGCCTCGGTTCTGGCGGAACACGGTGTGGTGAGTGAACTGCATCGGCTCAACTCCAAGATACGAGTGGTGATGGTTGGCATGGAGGCGGAAGAATCAGTGTTCCTGAGGGTAGTGCAGGCGGGGGCCGTGGGTTACGTGCTGAAGGACGCCTCGGCCACGGAGGTGGCGCGCACGATTCGGGCGGTCGCGGCTGGAGAAGCGGTGTGCCCAGCGTCGCTCTCGGGCGCGCTGTTCCAGTGCGTTGCCCGGCATCGGCCTTCCCTTCCAAGCTTCTTGCTCAAGACCAATCTGGGCCTCAGCCGCAGGGAACAACAACTGGTCGGGCTGATCCAGAAGGGGCTGACGAACAAGGAAATGGCCAGCTACTTGAACCTCTCCGAGCAGACCGTCAAGAACCATGTTCATCGCATGCTGCGCAAGCTGGGGGCGCCGGACCGGCTCGCAATCGTGGAGGTCTGCCGCAACGAGGGTCTTTCCGTTTAACTAAGGCCAGCGGCGGCAGTTCCGTGTGAGGCCGAGCCCGAACGATGCAGGATTCCCGCCAGGTCGGCGGTAGACACGGCTTCGAAGTCACGCACCACGTGAACCGCACCCGCGGCGCTAAGATTCTCCGGAGTCTCATGCAAGGCAACCCCGACGCAACACAAGCTCGCACCCACGGCCGCTCGAACTCCCGAGATCGCATCTTCGACCGCCAGCAGGCATCCGGGATCAATTTCGATCCGTTCACAGGCCAGCCGGTAGATCGCAGCGTCCGGTTTTCCCAGGCGCACATCCTCCCCGGTCACCATCACCTGAAAGCAGGGCAGCAAGCCCAGCTCAGCCAGCGTGGAGCGAGCGCGGCTACGGCTGGCGCAGGTCGCCAGCGCTAAAACTATGCCGTTGCGATGAAGCTCGCGTACCATAGGCACCACGCCCGGAACTGGAGGAATTTCCAGCTGCAGTTCCCGGAAGATGCAATCCTTGCGTCTGCCGAACTCTTCGAGTTCCGGCTCCGGACAATGCGCCAGGAAATGACGCAGGATATCGCAGCGCTTGCGGCCATCTAAAATGAAATCCAACTCGGGTTCGGGCACTTCGCGTCCGAGCGTTTGAAAAAACAGCCGCCACGCTTTGCGATGTGCCGCATGACTGTCTACCAGAACGCCATCCATGTCGAAGATGACGCCCCGCAGTTGGGCGACGCTCATAAGGCTTCTCCGGATGCAGCGCTGTGCACCTGCCGCTGGCCCCTTGCCGTCTCGGCGTCGCCGTAGTTGCCGGGCCAGGTCGTCTGTGCCTCTTGATAGTTGGGCAAAGTGCCAATGTCGAGTAGGTAGTCGTGAATGGGATACGCCAGCATTTTGCCCCGCAGACACGGCAGAACGTGAAAGCCAATGTCTGCCGGGACGCATGCGGGAATCGACTCAAAAAGATCGGGCCCGGTCACCATAAGTCCGGAGAACACCCAACGGCTTCGCGGATTTCGCGGTTTTTCTTCGAAATCGACGATGATTCCGCTCTCGTTGGTGACCGCGACCCCGCAGCGGGAAGGGTCGCGCACCTGGTAAAGACCAAGGGTCGCAACGCCTTCGTGGCGGGAATGGAATTCACTCATGCGCCTTAAGTTTGTGTTAGTGAGAACATCGGAATAGAGGATCCAGAACGCGGGATCAGAACCCACCCAGTCTCGATTGGCGGCGATGGTTCCCGCCGAACCCAGCAACCGATCTTCCCGGACCAACCGCACCTCGACCGGCGAGTGGCTGCGCTGGAGATGCTCCTCGATGGGCTGCGCGTGGGCATGCAGGTTGATCAGGACTTCTGTGATCCCCGAACGAGCGCAGAGTTCGAGCCAGATGTCGAGCAGCGGTTTGCCGCGAATCGGCACCAGGCACTTGGGAACGGAATCGGTGAGAGGACGCAAGCGCGTGCCCAGTCCTCCCGCCAGCAAAAAGGCTTTCAAGAAATGCTCTCGCGATCGAATCGTCCCATGGATTTCAAACCGCCGCCGCTGAGGAAAGAGGCAGAAAGGTCCAGCGCGTGCCGGCGTGCTGGTCATGATCGATGAACGGATCGTTCACAATGACCTGGGCGCCCTGGCAATCGAAGGCAAACGCCATCTCCTGCAAACCCTCGGCTTGCAGAGCGGAGCGCACGGCCGGCTGGCATGCAGGTTCGGCGTAGAGCAGAAGAAAGCCTCCGCCGCCGGCGCCCGTGATCTTGCCGCCGGCTGCACCCTGCGCTCGCGCCACCTGATAAAGATGGTCGATGCGCGGATTGGAAATGCGAGTGGATACCCGCTTCTTGGCCTGCCAGGCATCGTCGAGCAAATGGCCAAAGTGTTCCAGGTTGCCGCACAGCAAGGTCTCTTTCATCATGGCGGCGGCTTCTTTCACCTGGTGTAGGGCCTCCACGGCCGGGCCGGAGGATTGGCGCGTGGAATTCTCCTGGTCCGCCAGAATATCCCAGGAATGATGGGCAGCTCCGGTAAAGAACAACATCAGGCTCGACTGCAATGCGGAGAGAACGCCGGCATCGAGCTGCAAGGGCTCGACCTGAGTGGTTCCATCGGGATCGAAGCGGATGTAATTGAGGCCGCCAAAGGCAGCGGCATATTCGTCCTGCTTGCCCACGTGCCTTCCCAGACCGACGCGGGTGATATGGTAGGCGCGCTCCGCCAGATCATATTTCGACAGCGGGCGGCGCAAGTAGGTGGTGAGCACTTTCAACAGGTTCACGCAAACGCTGGCCGACGAACCCAGGCCGGTGCCCGGAGGGATCTCGGAAGCGAGGAAAAGATCCGCGGCCAGATCCGTGCCCAGATCCTTCAGCACCGCCAGCGGAATTTCCAGGCCGCCGCTGCCAGTGGGCAGAGCCGACAGAGCCGCCAAGTCGCTCCAGTTGCCGAACAGGCGCAGGTCGGAGGAGATGACCTGGATGCGGCCGTCGCCGCGGTTGCCCAGAATCGTATAGAAATATTTATTGATGGAGGTGCTGAGCACCGCTCCCCCAAACTGCTCGTAATACGAGGGGAGATCGGTACCGCCCCCGCCGAAACTAATCCGAACCGGACTGCGTCCGATGAGCATGCTGGTATATCTCCGGAAAAGACCGAGCGCCAGGGGAATACGAGATGGAATTGGGCGCGGCGGTTGAGGCGCCACGGGCGGGAAACCTCCGCTCCAACAGACTGATCAGACGAGAGGCGAGAGTCCATATCGTCTCGATGAGAAGCGAGAGATCCGTGAGCAGCGCAGGATGCATCATGTATTGCAGGTCATACCGCGTCTTATCTTCCGAGGAGTGCCGTTCGCGAAGCCCGTGCACCTGGGCCAATCCGGTCATGCCCGGCTTCACCGCCAGCCGTTGCTGGTGCCAGGCGGAATAACCGTGCGCGCGTTCCGGGCCTTCCGGGCGCGGTCCCACCAGGCTCATCTCCCCGCGCAGAACATTCCAGAACTGCGGCAGTTCGGAGAGGCTGAGCTGCCACAGTAGCCGGACGAAGGACGAGCCCTGCTGCGGATCGCGATCCACATTGAGGCGCAGCATGGAAAACTGAGTTCCTCCCCGTCCCATGCGCCGCTCCCAGCGGAAGGCACGGCCGGTGGAGAAACGCAAGAATGCGGCGCAAACCAGGATGATTGGCAGCGCGATCAGGGCCAGGGCGGAACCCAGCACAACATCGAGAAGACGCTTGCCCATGCGCACCGATGGCGGCGTGGCCATCTCCTCCAGTTGGAGCAGAGGCAGGCCGCCGAGGTCAAGCAGGCTGGGGCGCGAAAGATAGAGTTCGTAGGGTTGCGGGACCAGGCTGACCCGGATGGATTGCTGGCGGCAAAGCGCGACTAGATTCAGAATCTCATTGGAGACGGGAGTCTGCGCCATCACCAATTCGTCCACATGGAGGCAGCGCAGCAGCCCAACCACGTCCATGGTGGAAACGGTGGTAGGGCCCGCGGCGCTTCCCTCCGATGGTGCCGCAGTCATCTCCGCCTCCGGACATAGAAAGCCGGTCACTTCGCACAAGAGTTCCGGATGGTGGTTGAATTTCGCCGCAAATTCGCCGGCTAGGCGGTCCGAGCCCAGAATGACGACCCGGTGCACGTCTCCGCCCTTGATTCGCCGCAACACCCTGAGCATCGTCACCCCGCGCACGCCGAGGAAGCCCATCAGGAGCAGCAGGCCAAAGATGCTCAGCCGGGGCCGTCCAACATACCAGTCCGATACATTCTCGATGGCGAGCAGGAGCATCGTCAGCACGGCGACGGCCAGCAGCAGGTGCGACACCAGTGCCGACATCCGCCAGCCGTTGCGGAACCCATCCAGATGCAGGTTTTCCGAAAGCAGCACCCACACGAAGATCGCGCACGCTACATAGACGATGAAGTTGGCCGGGCCCAGAGGAGGCTCTCTGTGGCCCGTCCCTGAACAAAGCACCTGCTCGGCGGCCAGGGCCAGGGGAATCCACGCCAAGTCCGCCACCAGGATTTGGTTGCGTAACTGCTCTGGTTTCATTCTCTGCCTTATCCCTCTTCTTCCATTTCCATTTTTCATTTTTCCGCTTTTCTTTTTCCAGACTTGTTCCAAACTTGCGCCGCGAATTCTTTTCCTTATTCAGGGCTGCAATTCGCGGGGCTGGGAACTGGGCAAAGCCATCGCCGCGCCGGGATGATTCATCCTCTGAATTTCATGCGCCAGCACCCGGAACACGGAGTGGGCAATGGAAAGATGAAGATCTTCGATGATCTGCATGTTGTCGGAGGGCACCACCACGCAGACATCGCAGAGCGGTTTCATCTTCCCCCCGGCAAACCCCGTGATGCCCGCGGTGGCGGCTCCCGCCTGACGTGCGAAGCGGAGCGCGGCCAGTATGTTGGGAGAGTTTCCGCTGCCGCTGATGGCGCAGGCGACGTCGCCGGGCTGCAGCAAATTTTCCAGTTGCTCGGCGAAGATGTTTTCGTACCGCGTATCGTTGGCCCAGGCGGTGATCAATGCGGCATTGTCGGTGAGAGAAACCGCGCGCAGGCGCTTGCCGCAGGCCGGCGCGGTGCCTTTTCCCAGATCGCAACACATGTGCGAGGCCAGAGAGGCGCTGCCTCCATTGCCAAACAGAAAGATGGTCCGGCCCCGGCCGTAGGCCTGAAGAAAGACGCGGACCAGGTCGTCGATGGCTGGAACAGGAAGGTTTTGGATCGTGCCCGACAACTCTGCCAGGTAGGAGGGAACATCAAATGCGGTCGGATTGGTCATGGTTTTGGTCTGCTTTGCTGGAAATG
>Ga0187769_10002086_pt1 | contig 11605 bp, 6 predicted proteins | sample 0116_SJ02_MP02_1_FD_133140 | JGI IMG/M metagenome (GOLD analysis project Ga0187769, IMG submission 133140) | Tropical peat soil microbial communities from peatlands in Department of Meta, Colombia - 0116_SJ02_MP02_10_MG | ecosystem: Environmental > Terrestrial > Soil > Wetlands > Peat | place... | reverse complement strand
GGTCATGACCACGGCCAGAACGACCATAATCCCGAACAGCCCGCCCAGGATTCTCAGGGCATCGAAACGGTCGGCCAGCCAGCCGCCCAGCGGCCGGGTGATGGCGACGCAGACCACCAGCAGCGGGGTGTACACCATGGACGCGCGGGCGGCATCCGCATGCCACTGGTCGACCAGATAGGTCGGCATCGCCGACGCGAAGAAGGTGAGTGTGCCGAAGGACGCCCAGTAAAGGTAGGGCACGAGCCATACTACCACGCCCGAACGATACACGGCGACGATTTCACGCACCGATTCGCCTTTGTGCTGCTTGTACGGCGAATCGGACGTAAAAAACCAGTAGACCAGCGCCATCAACAGTGTGCAAACGGCGAAGATCGGGAATATCAGGCGCCAGCCGTCCGGGCCGTACAGGACGCGGGTAACCAGGAAAGTCACGGCCATCATGCCGACGGTGATTCCGATATTGCCCAGAGCAAAGACGCCAAGTGCTGTACCCTGCTTCGATTTGGGGTACCAGGACGATACATGAGCGTTGCCGACCACGAAGCTCGCGCCTCCGAGTCCGAGCAGCGACCCCAGAAGCAGAAAGGAGTAGTAGCCCCGGGCGAAGAGCCCGGAAAATAGGATAATGGTGAGGCTCAGAAGCAAAAGCGTGAAAACCATCCGGCCGCCGAACTTGTCCGTCAAGATGCCAAGCGGGATGCTGACGGCGGCCGCGAAAAAGGGCTCCATCGAAGCCAGGACGAGCACCTGGGTAGTGCTGAAATCGTACCACTTAATCAGAAAGGGAGCGAGCGCGGAAAACATTCCCCAAACCGCAAAACCGAGCGAAAACGCCAGGAACGATATCCACAAAACCCTGGAGTTACCCGGCGGATCGGCCATCACATCAACCTCGATGACTGGATTTTCCATGGCTCCTCCTACAAAAAGATATATTTTATTCGCCGGTTATTTTAATTGCCGGCTCACCGCGCTTGCGCCAACGGATAAAGCTCCGCTGGCGATGCGGCCATACTCCTCGGCATCGTGCGCTTCGCTCAACTCATCGAAGAAGAGGGAAGGTCGCGCTGACCCTTGCGCAGCGTGGCCGTCAACACGATTTCGGCCCCGCCTTCGACCGCAGGAAACAGCTCCCGCCTCCGCAACATCATCGATGAATTATTGTTGCTTTTACGATACCCACTTTGACGCAAATCAAGATATATACAAGATATATATATATAAACAGCCGTTCCGTGGCCGAATTGGCTGGCATCGATTCAGCTTACACCCATCCCGGCCTAGAGCGGAATCCGTTTAGACCCGAACAGTCTCTTTCGTCATGCGCGGGCGTGACCGCGCATCTATACTGACTTGGCGCAGTCGAACGGGTCGAGCCCGGCAATGACGAGCGGAGAAACGCGATCCAAGTCGAACAGCATATGGTCTAACCGCCGCGAAGTCCCGGCCGCGCCGGGAAAATCACTCCGCACGGGAAATCTCAGCGGCCGTTAGCAGAGTGAAGCGTAGGGATCAGGCTGCTGACAAGGCTGTGAACGAGCCCGAAGAAGGTCGCCGCCCAAGCCAGCAGGGCCACGTAAACGAACACGTGAGCGATGGGGAGCAGAAAGTCCAGATTCATCGCGCGCACCATCTCGAAGGTGCAGACCGCGTACATACCGAGCGGAAAAACCGTGCCCCAATATAAAGGATCGTACTTAAGCGGGATATGGAGATGCCGCCAAACGAACAGGATGAGGAGCATCGGGATCCACCAGGTTCCGGTCGCCCAATAGAAGATCGTGAACCCCTTCAGAAAGGGGAGCAGCGTCTCAAGGAACCACGCATCCGCGGCATTCTCAATCAAGAGCGAGCCGGCGAGCGTCGAGATGGCCATCGCTCCCATGTTGATCCAGTACGGGGACGAGAAATCGGCTGGCGAGAACTTGAAAAACGTGTAGCGATAGAAGATCAGCGAGATAATCCAGATGTACATCATCCCGCCCCATAGCCACATCGACAGAGCGACGAAATTGATATGGAGGCGGACGGGCTGCTGGAAATGTTGCGAGAGGAGCGCGCTCAAGAGCGCCATTGATTGCGTAGCGACAACTGCAAGCAACCACGCCCCGGTAATCCCCCGATCGATCGTCGGCTTGGTCTCCTTGATCGTCAGGGTAGCAAAAATCGCGTAGGTCAGGATGACCCAGAGGAAAAGACCAAAAATCCAGAGCGCCAAGGCGAGGTCATACGTGCCAGTGAGTACTAGTTGATTTCCCATTACGCCCGTGGCAGCCACAGCAGAGAAGAATCCCGGCGCCGACTGATGATCCGTCAAGTCGTCAAGCAGTGCTTGGCGGTAGCGCAAGAGCCGCCATGCCGTGAGAATCCAGAGCAGCAGATACTGCGCTGCGTTCAACCACAGGAGAACGGCGGCAACTGTACGAAACCCTGCGCGGTCCGAGGCGATGGAGACTATCCCTGTAGCCATGACCAAGGCGAAATAGGCCGGTGAGAGGCCCCGGGCTCCTTCCGCCAGCCAGTTGATCAATGGGAGGCTTCCACCCTGCGCATAAATTCGCGGGCGTGCCCGCGCATCACCCGCTGGATCATCACGTGCATCCAACCCAAGCAGATGGCGGCAGCGAGAGCGAAATACACTCAGCAATCGTTCAGACTCCGGTGAACCAGAGAAGGAGGCCGAAGACGATCGGAAAGCAGAAGCCGCCGAGTCCGCCCAGGGACGCCCACAAGACCGCCGATCACACTCCCGGCCCAGAGGCCATTCTCGACCAAGATATGCGGGCGAGAGACGATGGATACTGCTATAACGCTATAACGCTCAAGCCTACCAACTTGAGCCTGCCGGCGACCAAGCTATCCGCGCAAATCAATCTGCACCAGGGATGATCATAGTCGATCGACGCAATGCCGCCACTGAGATTTCTCTCCCTCGACTTTGCAATATTTGTTCGAAGTTGTTACCACGCTCTTTCACATTTGATCGGTGGTCAACGAACTAATTTTAGCGAATCAACAAGGGACCAACTCTGCGATAATTCTCATCGCCAGCGCAGGCTGCACTTGATCTTCACGTCTATCGGTTTCTGATCACGTCCTGATAGCGCGGTTTCTGATCACGAGCTGATAGGGCCGCCACAAGTACCAGAACGGGAACATTATCAGATGCACCAGCCGCGAGAACGGGAACAGGGCGATCACCAGGAACCCGTTGAGCATGTGCAGCTTGACCACCCAGGGCAAAGACGAGACGTATTGGGTCTGGGGATTTAGGCTCACCAGTGAGACAAGCCACGGTACGGCCGTGTCGACATACCAGTCGGCACCCCAGCGGTAGACCAGCGAAACCCAGACGCCGAGGGCCACCTGTAACAGCAGCACTGCCAGCAGCGCCCAGTCGACTGGGCTGGTCACGGCGCGGATGCGCTCCATAGTGAGGCGGCGCACGAACAATACGCACAGCCCCAACAGCGCGGCAAACCCGAACGCGAAGCCCACAATCTCAATGGAATACAGGGCTGCCGGCGCAGCTGTGATACTCGCCCACATGCCGGGCATAAGGAACCCTAGCAGGTGCGCCAGCAAAACGATGACGATGCCGTAATGCCACGGCACCGAGCCCCAGAACAGACTGCGGTTTTCCAGAAGCTGCGAGGACAGGGTGGAGTAGGAGAAACGATCGTGGCGGTAGCGGTGGACGCCACCCCAGATCGCCAGCACGACCGCCACATACGGAAAAGCCGCGAACAGGATCATGTCACTCATAGGACGTGCCTCCTCATACTCGCAAACCTAGCAGGTCGTCTGGGACGACCTCCGCGAGCGGCTTGTAAACCTTGAATTGGTGACGCCCGCCTCGCGTCCAGAACACGACGTTCGTTTCGACCGGCGGGCACCCGGGATCGGAACAGGGGAGCTCCGACACCATGATGGTTTCGTCGTCGGCGAGATTGAAATGCTCGCGCGCCCACGTACGAACGCGTTCCTGCTCGGCAGAGATGCCGGGACTTTTCTTTGTCAAGCCAACATCCAGCAAAAGACGCAGTGCCTCAAGGGCCTGGTGGTAGGGGTGCGTGCGTTTTTCGCTGGCATCGTAGTCTTCGCTCATCGCCAGCAGGAAGCCAGGGCCAAGAATGTCGCCCTGGCTCTGGCCTTTGAGCTGTCTGCGTTCTTCGCGGTCGTCGATCTTCGCGCGTTCTATGCCGGTGTGGCCGTCGATATCAACCGGTCCGTCGTGCTGGTGGCCGTCGGATTCGGGCTTGGTCGTCATGCGCGCGAGCGCCGGCAGCAACCCCCGGTTCAGTAGCTCGTCGATTTCCTCCCCGCCCTTGCTGTGGGCAACGAAGCGCAGCACGATCGACAGCCGGTCGGGAAGCTCACTGGTGCCCGTTTCGAATCCCTCCGCGCGATAGGCTTTCTTGAGCCCGATCAGGAAGATGCTGCGTTTGTAGTTCTCGCCGAACAGCTGATAACCCACATACGGATGGCAGATCGAGTTCAGGTCAAAAAAGCCGCTGTAAACCTCCTGAAGCTTGCCGAGCGATTTCTGCTCGGCGAAGCGGCCGAAGCTCTCCAGCAAGGCGGCCGCCTCCGGTTGCGCCGCGCCGATCAGCGCGGCGCATTCGGCCGCCTTGCCTGCCAGTCCCGGGGCGGGATAATCCACGATGTCCGCGAACAGCCCCAAGATCTGCGCGCGGCGCGAAAACAGAACCTGTGCGCGGTTCGAAAATAGACTCATGGTCCTCTTTGCGGATCGATGTGAAAGCCCGTACCGACTGCGCCTTTGTAAGTCGGGTAGTTGCGCGAGACCGGATCGAGCACCGGAAACATAGACTCGACCGAGGTGTCGCGCTCCATGGGCGGAACCACGAACCGCTCTTCGAAGGTGGGCAGCGACGTGAGCCGGAAGATCGCCTCTACCTCGGCCGCATTAGTCTTGCCTTCGGCGAGCGCCCTTTCCACCTCGTCCGCGGGTATATCCTTGACGTGCTTCGCGCGCATGAATACGCGCACCGCGACCAGCTTGCGATAGACGTCGCGGATGGTCTGTTCATTACCCCCGGCCAACAAACTCGCCATATAGCGCAGCGGCACGCGCGATCTTTCGAGCGAGCTCATCAACGGCCCCAACCTTCCCTCCGTCGGGTCCACGTTGTCGTAGACGCCGTTGCCCGTTTTGGCGAGCACCGGGCCTAGCGGCGGCACGTAAAAGAGCATGGGTAGGGTGCGGAACTCTGGATGCAGCGGCAGCGCGAGTTTCCACTTCTTGACGAACTGGTAGACGGGGGACTTTTGCGCTGCGTCGATCTTCGAATCGGGAATCCCGCTCGCCTTGGCAGCCGCGATCACCTCCGGGTCGAAGGGGTCCTTGATCACGTCGCGCTGTGCCTGCACCAGCGATTCTTGCGGCGCCCTGGCCGCCTCCTCGATGGCATCTGCGTCGTAGAGCAGCAGGCCGATATAGCGGATACGCCCCACGCACGAGTGGAAGCACGCCGGAGGCTGCCCGCTTTCGAGACGCGGATAGCACAGGATGCACTTCTCGGCCTTGCCGGTCGACCAGTTGAAGTAAGTTTTCTTGTAGGGGCAGCCCGAGACGCACATGCGCCAAGCGCGGCATCGTTCCTGGCTGACCAGTACTACGCCGTCCTCGCCGCGCTTGTAGATCGCCCCTTGCGGGCAGGCCGCCACGCAGCCCGGATTGAGACAATGGTTGCAGATACGCGGCAGGTAGAAGAAGACGGTACGGTCGATCTCCTGCAACTGGCGCATTTCCTCCGGGGAGGCGCCGTCGAGGTTCGGATCGTTATTTGCATAGACCTGCGACCCGCCCAGGTCGTCGTCCCAGTTCGGCCCCGCCTCGATGGTGTCCATATATTTGCCAGTAACCATTGAGATGGCGCGCGCGGTCGGCTGGTCGTCGCCTTCAGGCGCGTTGAACAGGTTCTGGTAGTCGTAGGTCCAGGGTTCGAAATAGTCGTCGAGCTGGGGTAGATACGGGTTATAGAAGATGTTGGTTAGCGTTCCCCATTTGCCCTGCAGGCGCAGCCGCAGCCGCTTCTCCCTCTTGCCTTCGACCACCCAGCCGCCGCGGTATTTGGTCTGGTCCTCCCAACGTGTCGGGTATCCGGTGCCCGGCTTGGTCTCCACGTTGTTCCAGTACATGTACTCGGTGCCCTTGCGGTCGGTCCAGATGTTCTTGCACGCGATAGTGCAGGTGTGGCAGCCGATGCACTTATCCAGGTGGAACACCATTGCAACTTGAGATCGGAGTTCCATGTGTAGCTCTCCTTCGTTCCTATACCTTGATCCCTATGCCTTCCCGCATCCAGCCGTTGACGGGGCATCGCGTACGGCCACCACAGTGACCTCGAACTCGAGTGTCATCCCGGCGAGTGGGTGATTGGTATCGACTATCACGAATCCGTTCTCTTCGTTGACCTCGGTGATCATCACGTTCTCCGCGCGGCGGCCGTCCTCGCTTTGCGCGAGAAAACACATCCCCGCTTCGACTTGGTCGACGCCGCCAAACTCCTCGGCGGGCACTCGCTGCTGCAACGCCTTGTCGCGCTCGCCATAAGCATCTTTGGGCGGCAGGGTCGCCACGAAGCGCTCGCCCTCCACCTTGCCCTCGAGAGCTCGTTCGAGGGCGGGCAGCAACCGCCCGCTGCCGTGCAGATACTCCAGCGGCTCATCGCCCCAGACAGCCGAACGGATGTGACGGATCGCGCCATTGGTGCGCAGCGTGTAGTTGATGGTCACGTACTTTCCGGCGCCAACTCGCGCCGGCGCATTAACCGGCGCCCGCACGATTTCATGCGAATGAGTCCCATGCGAATGAGACTCATGCGAATGAGACTCATGCGAATGAGACTCAAGCGAACGAGTCGCGGCGCCACCTACCATTCCAGCTTCTCCATTTTGCGCACGACAACATGAGTATCGCGCGTAAAGATCCCAGTGGGGCCCCAGTAGTTGAAGCCGTAAGTGAACTGGGCGTAGCCGCCGGCCAGATACACTGGGTTGATGCGGGTGCGCGTCACGCTGTTGTGTCCGCCGCCGCGCCGCCCGCGCTCCTGTGATTTCGGGATGTATACCGTGCGCTCGACCGCGTGATAGTACATGCAAGTGCCCGGCTGGATCCGTCGGCTCACATTGGCGCGGGTCACCACCACGCCGTTGTCATTGTAGACCTCGACCCAATCGTTGTCCTCGATGCCTACCCGCGCGGCGTCGCGGTCGTTGATCCACACCGGATCCATGCCGCGCGACAGCAGCAACATGCGGTGGTTGTCTTTATAGGTGGAGTGGATGTTCCATTTGCCGTGCGGCGTGATGTAGTTCAACACCAGGGAGCGGTCGTCGACCCGGCTTTTCACGATGTCGCCGGTCTTGCGCGGCTCGAGCTTCGGCTTGTAGGTCGGTATGTGCTCGCCGAAGTCCAGGTACCAGGGGTGGTCGACATACAGCGTTTGGCGGCCGGTGAGCGTGCGCCAGGGTATTAGCCGCTCGACGTTCATGCACCAGGCGGAATAGGCGCGGCCGTCGTTCATCATGCCGCTCCAGCACGGGCTCGTGAGCAGGCGCTTGGGCTGGCGCGTGATGTCACCGAAGTTCATAACAACCCCGCGTACGTTATCGGCGAGGTCGGTGAGCGGGAGGCCGACGCGCTCCTCTTCATGATGGAAGGCCTGCCAGCAAACCTCGCCGTTGGTCTCGGGCGCGGTCGCCAGCAGCGTGTTGCACGCGTCCAGCACGTCCTCAAGGCTCGGATAACGTTTGCCGCCCCACTCGACGCAACGCATGCGCCTCGGGTCGGGCATCGGCCAATCGGGATTCTCAAGCATTTGGTCGTATTGCGGCCTGATGTCGACGTGCACGCCGTTACCCACGAGGCCGTTTTCGCGCGCCTGCCGCCCGTAAGAGATGAATTTGTTGTAGATGTTCGCGTAGTCGCGCTCGACCACCCGCAGATGCGGCATGGTCTTGCCCGGCACCGGCTCGCACTCGCCTAAGGCCCAGTCGCGGACCTGCGGCTGCGCCAATTCGTCAGGCGTGTCGTGCATGAGTGGCTGGGAGACCAGATCGCGCACTGGCTTGGGAAAGGCGAGCGGCGCCATTTCGCTCACCTTTTTGGCGAACAGCTTGAAAATCTCCCAGTCCGTCTTGGATTCCCACACCGGCGGCACCGCCTGCCCAAGATTATGGATGAACGAGTGCAGGTCGGTCGAATTGAGGTCGTTCTTCTCATACCAGAACGCCGCCGGCAGCACGATGTCGGAATAGAGCGCCGAGGAATCCATGCGGAAATTAATGTCGACTACCAGGTCGAACTTTCCGCGCGGCGCCTGATCGCGGTACTGCACCGTGCTCGTCTTGCCACTCGCGCGATCGGCGGCGATGGCGTTGTCGTGCGTGCCGAGGTAATGGCGCAAGAAGAATTCCATCCCCTTGGCACTCGACGAGATAGCGTTGCCGCGCCAGATGAACCACACCCGCGGCCAGTTCTCTGCGGCGTCCATATCCTCGATCGCAAAGCGCAGCTTCTTGTTCTTGAGCTGGTCGACCACGTGCCCAACAATCTCGCTTTCGGTCTTCGCGCCGGCGCGCTCGGCCTCCGTCACGATATCGAGCGGATTGCGGTTGAAGTGCGGGGCCATAGGCATCCAGCCGCAGCGCACCGCCTTTGCCAGGAGGTCGATAGCATGGCCCTTGGCCCACTTCGGCTTTGGGCTCGTCAGGCCGTACTCGGTGAACTCCCTCTCGTAACGCCACTGATCGCTATTGGCGTAATGCCAGACCGGCGACTGCTGGAGCCGCGGCGGCCTCTGCCAGTCGAGGCCTAAGGCGATCGTGTTCCAAGATGCAACAGGGGCAAGCTTTTCCTGGCCGACGTAATGGTTCATTCCGCCGCCATTACGTCCACAGCAGCCGCACAGGATCAGCGCCGTGATGGCCGAGCGGTATATGAGATTGTTGTAGTACCAGTGGTTGGCGCTGGCACCTACGATGACCATAGAACGGCCTTGAGTGAGCTCCGCGTTGCGGGCAAACTCACGTGCGAACCTGATCGCCGTAGCGCGGCCAATGCCGGTGAAGCGCTCCTGCCACGCCGGCGTGAACAGCGCTTTTTCGTCGTCGTAGCTGGACGCGTAGGCGCCCGGGAGGCCGCGGCCGACGCCGCACTGAGCCATCAGCAGGTCGAAGCCAGTGGTTACCAGGACCTCGCCGTCCGCGGTCGCGATGCGCCGCACCGGCACGCCGCGTGCGACGGTGGGCGTTGCACCTTCCGGAACTCCGTTGGCGAAATCGTCGAACTCCACCTGGACCACAGCATCAGAGTGATCGATGAAGCTCAGCGCTGCATCGAAGGGGCTGTTGTCGAGCCCGTCCTCCTGCGACAGGTTCCACTTGCCTTTCTCTTTGCCCCAGCGAAAGCCGATTTGGCCCTTGGGCATGCGCGGCTCGCCGCTTTTAGCGTCGAGCACCAGCATCTTCCAGTCGCCGTTTTCGACGTCTTTGTAGCGCGCCAAGCGCTTGGCGCGCAGCAGCTGCCCCATGCGATAATTCTTCCCTTCTGGGTGCAGTTCGACGAGGAACGGAAGATCGGTGTAACGCTTGAGGTAATCGACGAAATAAGGGACTTGCCGATCGACGTAGAACTCCTTGAGGATGACGTGATTGACTGCCATCCATAGCGCGCAGTCCTGTCCGGCCTGGATCGGAATCCACTCGTCGCAGTATTTGGCGATTTGGCTGAAGTCCGGCGCGAGGACGACGAACTTGGCCCCCTCGGTGCGCGCCTCCGCGATGAAGTGCACGTCCGGGGTGCGGGTCATGTTCAGGTTTGACGCCATCGAGACGATGAACTTGCTGTTGTACCAATCCGCGCTTTCGCACACGTCGGTCTGGTCGCCCCAAATCTCCGGGAACGAGGTTGGCAGGTCGGCGTACCAGTCGTAGAAGCTCATGTTCACGCCCCCGAAGAGCTGGAGAAAGCGCGAACCCGCCGCGTAGGAGAAAAACGACATCGCCGGAATCGGCGAGAAGCCCATCACCCGGTCCGGCCCCCACTTGCGCGCCGTGTACAAGCTGGCAGCGGCGATCAACTCCGACACGTCGTCCCAATTGGCGCGGCGGAAACCGCCTTTGCCGCGCGCCTGCTGGATGCGCGAACGCTTTTTTGGGTCCTCGACCAGCGAGGCCCAGGCCTCCACCGGATTGGAATGCTGGCTTTTCGCTTCGCGCCAGAAGTCGAGGAGCGGGCCGCGTACATACGGATATTTCACCCTGATCGGGCTGTAGACATACCAGGAGGCGGAGATGCCGCGCTGGCAGCCGCGCGGCTCATAGGGTGGCAACCCGCGCTCGAGCAACGGATAGTCGGTCTGCTGCATCTCCCAAGTGACAATCCCGTCCTTCACGTAAATCGCCCAAGAGCAGCCGCCGGTGCAGTTGACCCCATGCGTGCTGCGTATGACGTTGTCGTGCTGCCAGCGGTTGCGGTAGAACTCCTCCCACTTGCGCTCCTGGGGATTGACTATGTCGAGTATCCAGCTCATCGGAATCTCCTCGGTACGTTCGCACGAGGCTCGTCGCTGCCGCTCGGACTAAACCGGGCCATCCAACCGGGGTGGTACGGACCCGTAAACCAACCGCCGTGGTACGGACCCGCATGCCCGGTGGTGAGTTCGGCCATCATCGGACGCCGTACTCCATTGCGCAGCCGGTTCTGCCATCTCAAGCCCGCGACCGCGAGCAGGATCACAAGGCCCAGCGCAGCTAGACCCCCGAGTTGCCATATCGCTTGCGCCGGGCGTTGGCTCACCCCCGCCTGGCCGAGGAACGCGACCACGTTCGCGCGCTCTTCGGTGGTCAGCGGGTGCTGCGACCATACGGCTTTCATGGTGGGCGTGGGCGTGCCGGCGACGAAGGCGTCGAGCCCGGCCGCTCCGCCGTAGCGCGAGGTCACTGCGGTCAAGTCGGGCCCAAGCTGCCCGCCACCCAGAGCCCCGATGCCTCCGACGCTATGACAGGCCATGCACGGCGGTCCGCCGTTGCGAAAGCGCGTCACTCCGGTGAACAGGTCTTTGCCGGTCTCAGGGTTACCCTTGACGGCAGGCGCGCTCGTGGCCTGACCCGCGGTTGCCGGCGCAGAGGGCTGCGCCGCTGCAGTTTCCAGATAAGCGAGGACGGCGGTGACGTCGGAGGTGCCGAGCCCCAAGTTGGGCATCGGCACGTCGTGGAACTGGTGCAGCAAGTCGGTGGCAACCGGGTCTTTCTTGGCAAGCATTGCATCCGGTGCTGCGATCCACTGCTCCAGCCATTCGCGCGGATGCCTCGCGGTGACGCCCTTCAGGTCTGGCCCAACGAGAGGGCCATTGCCCACGGTGTGGCAGGCGGTGCATTTTTCCTGGAATATTTGTTTGCCCGCGTCCGCATCGGTTCCGGCAGCGTTCGCTGCGGCTAGCGCCCATATGCCTGCAATCGTTGCGAGCGGAACAAGGGACACCCATCGCCCGGTCGCCATGAGCTTCTCGTTCGTCATCTGCCTGTCCTCAGAGAGATCGAGATTGGCCGTATATGAAAAGATCGAAAT
>Ga0187769_10002085_pt1 | contig 11605 bp, 11 predicted proteins | sample 0116_SJ02_MP02_1_FD_133140 | JGI IMG/M metagenome (GOLD analysis project Ga0187769, IMG submission 133140) | Tropical peat soil microbial communities from peatlands in Department of Meta, Colombia - 0116_SJ02_MP02_10_MG | ecosystem: Environmental > Terrestrial > Soil > Wetlands > Peat | place... | reverse complement strand
TCCGGCAGCGCATCGAACCAGGGTCTTATCTTCGTGCCCCTGAAACCTTATTCGCAGCGCAAGGGTGCGGAGCACACGGCCACGGCCATTCTCAACCGGGTTCGTCCGCGGCTGTTCTCGGTTTCCGGAGCGATCGTATTTGCCGCGCTTCCACCGGCAGTCAACGGCCTCGGACAATTCGGCGGCTTCCAGTTCATTGTGCAGGATCAGGCCGCGCACAAACTGGAAGAACTCTCGAGCACGACCTACGGCGTCATCCAGCAGTCCGGCACACGTAAGGAGATTGTTGGTCTGTTCACGCCCTTTACCGCGAACGATCCTCAGTATCTGGTGACCATTGACCGCGAGAAGGCGAAGAGCCTGCACGTCCCGCTCTCACAGATCACCGACAGCTTGGGCGTGTACATGGGCTCGGCCTACGTAAACGATTTCGATTTCAACAATCGTTCGTATCGCGTCTACGTGCAGGCCGACAAGCAGTTCCGCTCCGCGGCGCAAGACATGAAGCAATTCTATGTGCGCTCGGATGGCGGGGCTATGGTTCCGCTGGACAATTTAATCAGCATTGGGCAAACCACAACGCCGCAGGTGATCAGCCACTACAATTTATTCCGCTCGGCGGAAATCGATGGCTCGTCTGCGCCCGGATACAGCTCCGGACAGGCGATCGCTGCGATGGAGGATCTAGCCAAGAAGATGCCGCAGGGCTTCGCTTATAGCTGGACGGGACTGTCGCTCGAAGAGTTGCAGGCGGGCGGGACGTCGCTGATTTTGTTTGGACTGGGTACGCTGGTCGTGTATCTCACGCTTTCGGCGCAGTATGAAAGCTTCGTGTTGCCTTTCATCGTGTTGCTGGCCGTGCCCATGGCTCTGCTGGGAGCGCTGGGAGCGCAGTGGATGCGCGGTTTGCAAAATGACGTTTTCTGCCAGGTCGGGCTGGTGATGCTGGTGGGGCTTGCCAGCAAGAACGCGATTCTGATCGTCGAGTTCTCGGAGCAGTTGCGCGAGCGCGGGATCCCGCTGGTGGAAGCTGCGGTGCAAGCGGCGACCATTCGTCTGCGCCCCATTCTGATGACTTCTCTGGCCTTCATTCTCGGCGTTGTGCCTTTGGTTGTGGCCACTGGAGCGGGTGAAAACGGACGTCACTCTGTGGGGACGACTGTGTTCGGCGGCATGATCATGTCGACCGTGCTGAATCTTCTCTTCATCCCCGTGCTGTATCTGATTATTGAGGGCTGGCGGGAGCACGGGAAGGTGCCGGAACACAGGTAGGTGCGATCGCGCTTCAAATCTTATCCCGCTTGCTTCTCGCCTTCTCTCGGCGCGCCTTGCGCCGCTGCCTGGCCATCCATTCCCGCGAATACATGGTTCCACGGCAGCTGGTCGAGCCGCAGTGGCAGGGCGCGGGAGCGTCGTCGTCGTACAGGTTGTAATCCCACAGCAACTCTTCGCCGGCGGCGATGTCGCGGAGGGCGTATATCCACGCGCGGTTCTTGATTTCATCGATCTCGCAGTTGGGATCGCAGGAGTGGTTCAAGTAGGCGCCCAAACCTTCGCCATCGATGATCGTCTTGCCGTCCTCCAGGCCATAAAGGTAAGTGCGGGACGCGCCGTCGTATAGCCGGTCGGCCTCCTTCGGCGTAATGCGGGGACCATCGTACTCCACAACCCGGGCGCCTTTGCGAATGGGCGTGGTGGTGAAAACACCTACCGCATGAATGCGTGAAGGCCGAACGACCAATGCCATGTAGATAATTTCGCACGGCGGCAGCTTTGTTGGAAGGTTAAAAAGATGGGCGCAAACGCAGAGCGCCGCTGCAGCCGATCAATATGACTCGGAGTTTTTCGGAGTGAGCAAAAGGGGCGCCAGATACAGCATTTTGAAGACCGCATTCCTCGAACAACCCTCGCCCAGCACGCGCAGCGCGTGGTAAACTTTCGCGGCTTTCAATAAATCCTGAGAAACGCGCGCGAGGGGGGCCGCTATGCGTATGACTCGAGCAACGATTGGAATCGCGGCAATTCTGTTTCTGTGCGGAGCTCTTCTCGCCGCAAACGCCCAAACGCCTAAAACAAGAGCCGGAGCGCCCGCGACGGCGCCAACTCCCCAAAGCTACTGCACCAGCACCGGGGGAGTCGTGGAACTCCGCCGTCCTGTGTACGGCACCAACAATGCCACCCAGGACTGGCTGCAGCTCGCGGGAAGCGAAGAGTTCTGCCAGTACACGCAGGCCTCGGACGGTTCGCGCATTCATCTATCCCTCGAAACACTTTTCACAACCAAGCCGACCCTCGCCGCGCTGGCGTATTATTCGGAAACTCCATGGAATGGGCAAGGCGAAGGCAATCCAGCCTCTCTGTATTGCACGCAACTCGGCGGCTCGGATTTGTTCGGTGGAGCTAGGGCTGCAGGCGGAGGCTGGGTGAAGCTCGAAACCATCGACGTCGTCCTCGAAGCCTGTATCTTCCCCGACAACTCCACCATCGACTCGTGGGGATTGTTCTACCATTCCGACGGCATTATTCGCGGTATCGACTTGTCCACCGTTTTGAAATATCAGGATCCCTACGCGAAGGCGAAGAACGGCAAGTAGCATCTTCTTATCTGCGGGAAATAACAGTGCCGCCGCTGCCAGTTCACAGCAGCGGCGGCATTATGTATCGCCTGTAATATTCAGCGCCTACGGATCGTACACAGAACTGCCGTAGCCTTGCTTGCGCGCAGACTCCTGCATATCATCCAGCCGCCTTTTCTGCTCTTCCATCTGCGCCTGCATGCGTTCTACGCGCTGCTGCTTTTCTCTCTGGCGTTCGTTCCACCCCACGCAATTGGCAACGCAGTTTGCCGGCGCGAAACGAATCGACTCACTGAGTTCGTCAATCTGCCTTTGCAGCATGGCGACCTGGTTTTTCTGCGCTGCGATCTGCGACTTCCAGTGTTCCCCTTGCAGTTTGCCCTCGTAAGAGGATTCAGGCATTGAGGAGGCATATCCCTGAGTGGCTATCGCATGCGCCGGAGCCGGCTCGGCACGCTCGGGGATTTCCTCGTTGGTGATGACCTTTGAGTCCTTGGCGTCCTTGCCGGCCGTGGACTTTAGCTGTTGCTTTTGCTGGCGCTGCTGGCGTGCCAAGTCGCCTAGAGAGGGCGAATCCTGAGCGTAGGCGGTTACTACGGCAAGCGAGATCGAAGCCGCAAACAGCAGGAGGAACCTGCACCTTGTGCCCATAACGAAGGCCTCCTCGCAGGCTCCATGCTATCGGCAAAGCGCGGCGGAGCCAGCATTACGAAGGGGGCGTGTACGCCGGACCGTTAGGCCGCTGGCTGGTTGGTCATGCTGGAGAGTCGATTTCCTGTAATCGCCGGCACAAGCTGGATCTGCACCAGACGGGGGGGAGAAACCTTTTCTTTCGTCTCTTTCTTCGCCAGCAGATTCAGGGACGGAATGCCGGTGCGGGCAAAGGACTTCTCACAGTCCGCGCTGGAAGGCCCGCGCATATTGCCCTCCATAAACGCCAGCCCCGGGCAACGAGAGCAGGTCGAGCCATGGACGCACTGCGAGCAGCCCGATAAGTCCTTCAAACGGATGGAGCGAACTTCCTTCAACCTCTCAGAGTTGCGCCAGATTTCGATGAAGCGCTGCTGGCGCACGTTGCCGCAGGACAAAGGAAACTGCACGCACGGATAAAATTCGCCGTAGGGAGAAACATAACAGGCCGTGTGTCCCGCGCTGCAGGGCAAAGACGCCAGGCTCTCGGCGTCGGGCGCGGGCGGCGGAGCGCAAAATTCCTCGACGTTGCCCACAAACATCTCGTCCCGGAAAAGCTCGCGCAGCGCGGATTCGCCCGCGTTCAAGTCCAGTGTGGCGCGGTTGCCATCCATCATCGGCGTGATGGTCGGGTCGAGGGTGTACTCCGCGCCAAGTTCATCGGCCAGCGCCCGCACGCCGCGATAGTCCTGCATGTTTTGCGTCATCAAAACGTTGGCGAGGACAACCTTCAGCCCCTGCGACTTGAGAAACCGAACGGCATCGATTGAGCGCCGCAGCGAGCCGCGAACCTTGGTGATGGCATCGTGCACATCGGGCCGGTGTGAATAAATGCTGATCTGGACGGACTCCACGCCAAGATCGCGCAGGCGCGCCGCCTGCGCTTCGCGAATCAGCACCGCATTGGTCTTCAGCTTGATGCAGAAGGTAAGGGCGCGCGCGCATTCAAGAATCTCGAAGAAATCCTTGCGCAGAAAAATCTCGCCGCCGCTCAGAGTGAGGATGAAAACTCCGGCCTCTGCCATCTCCGCAAGAAGACGTTTGATTTCCGCCGTAGTCATCTCGCCGTGATCGTTGTGATCGAGGTAGCAGTGAACGCACTGCTCGTTGCAGCGGTAGGTGAGATCGAGTTGCACGCTGAAAGGAACGCCCAGCCGAAGCGCCCGTTCGCTCATCTCCTGCATGAGGGCGCTCATTTTTGCGCTGCCTCCTGAACGGGCGCGCCTGGCCTTGAGATGGGTTGCTCGGAGATCAGCAGGATGCCATGCTTCGCTAAATCCTCGGCGAGCGCTTCGGCATCCCGCATGGCTTCCTCAGGCTGCACTTCAAATTCCGAACAGATGCGGTTTTCCACGATTTCGCCAAGAGGCGTGGCGCCGTCGGCGGCCTGCCAAAGAATAGTGGCTGTCGGGTTCAGCGTGAACAGCGTGGAATCGTGACCAGACATGACCAACATTTCCTCGCCCAACATACGGGCGGCGATGCGTGGGCTGCGCGCGAGATACAGTTTCCTATTCATCAAAGTTTTACCTCGCTTACTCTCTTCAAAAGCCATCATCCCGGTCGCGTCCCCTCCCACGCGAGATCCTTCGCTCCGCCTGAAGAGCGCTACGCTCAGGATTGACGCCAGCAAATAACTATCCAATCAATTCCCAGACCCGCGCATCCGGCACAAACGTGAGCCTGCAGACCGGAACGCAATGGACGAAGTCGCACGCCGCCTGAAATGCCTGGTGAACCATCTCCTGATCCTCGGCAAAGAAAAGCATGTTGGCCAGCAGCTCGCGTCCGGCATCCGCGACCGCGACGGGTTCGATGCGATTCTCCGGACCCTGAGCCAGCAAATAAAGCGCAGCCACGGGCGCCGACGTATTCTCCCCCAGCTTCGCCAACTCCCCGGTGAAAGGCGTGCCGTAGGCGATATAGCCATCATATCCATCACCCCGCTTGCGCACGTAGGAGATCTCGTCGGTAAGAAGTGTGGCATCGGCCGGGGCAAGCCGCGAAATGGTCGTCTTCCCGGCACCCGAGACTCCGGCAAAAAGGAAAGCTTTTCCGTTCCGAATGGCGCTGGCGGAGTGCAAAAGGAATCCGCCCTGCCGGGCGAGCACGAGCGTGTGCACGATGCGCAAAACGGCGTCGATGGAATATGGATTCGCGGTCTGGCGAATAGTGCCACGCCGGACGGCAGGGCGCCATTCGGCGCGGAAGTCGCCGCGCTCCAGCAACCACTGGCCGGAGCGGCAGGTAACGCTCACCTCTTTTTGCGGATCGATCCCTGAGTGCGGGGTCAGCTCCACATCAAAATCGAATTCAGAGTGCGCTTCCTGGCTGACGAAGCCGGCATAGCGGTTCTGCAACAATTCAAGAAAATCCGCATCCGTGGTGTTCACCCGGACGGGGACGCCACCGATGGCAATTACCACGCTGTAGCGCTCGACTTGTGCGGCTAGCCCTGGCACGGAAGAACCGGCTCCCCGGAAGGTTGGCGCATGCGATTCAGATAGACGAAGGCGCGTGCCGCAGGAATAGAACGCCGAACGATCTTCTTGATGAAATTTTCCAGCGCACTCAACTCTGACGGAACGGGAATACACTTCCCCGCCCGGATCAGGTAAGCGACCCTCCCCAACAACTCAGGCCCAGCCACGGGACGATCGGGCAGCGGCAGAGCATCCCCTTGGGTAATCCATCGCCGATTCTCCGCATCACCGGCCGTTGCTACGACGCGATGCGCGCACAGCTTGCCGTCGCGCCCCACCAGCACTAGGTCTCCCACCCCGACTTGATCCTTACCGACGTGTTCGAGTACGAGCGTGTCCCCAGGCCAGACGGAGGGCAACATGCTCCAGCCGGTTGCGGCAAAACGAAGTTTGCCGAACGAGCGCAGCACTTCGGATGCAAGCTCGCACTTCAACGCGCTTCCGCAGCTCGACTCCGTGTGCTCCATTTGCTTCATGAAGCCGAGAGGGTGTGGCAGTTAAGGTCAGTGCTGGTGATTTTGCCGCATGACAGAGCCGAGGTGACAAAGATCTTTTCGTAGCGAAAGCTGGGCTTCTCGTACGGCTTCTTACCGGTTGCCTCGGATTGCCGTTCTCCACTGGTTGAATGATTCATGTCCATGATGATCGTCCCTCGCTTATTTTAATGCTGACTGCGACGCCTGCACCGCGCACCCGCCGTTGGTACCCGAAGTAGTGCAAACCTGGTTGCCCAGAGTGGAGAAGTATACCTGGGAGGTCGACAGCGTTCCCGAGTTCACGGTGTTGTCGATGATAATCCCGCTCGTGCCATCCTCCGCAGGCAGAGCGGCGCTGGGCAAGACTCCGGCATTAATCCACAACACCGTACCGTCAAGCGTGGTACCGCCAGCCGTTGTACTCCAGGTGGGAGGAGCGGGACCGGGACCGGAAGTTCCCGCTGCACTCACGATCTCCACGTTGCCGTTACCGTCGACAATGCGTCCGTGCAGAGCGTAGGCAGTGTTCGGTTTCCAATTCGCCAAGGGAGTAACCACGGTCAATCCCTGGTCCAGGAAGGTGGCCGTACCGTTCACCGTAACCGATCCCGCTGGACCCGGCCATGTTGGAGGGTTCGCTCCCGAGTTGCCGGCCACGATAACCGTGTTGATGTAGGTTTCATCGTTCGCAGTCCTGAGGACCAGTACTTCCTGACCCACGCTGTAGGCAGTATTCGGCTGCCACGGCAGGTCCATGAAACTCATGGCGCACCCCTTGTTGGCGCATAGCGTCGGGTGGGCGTTATCCTGCACGCTAAAGAACAGCCGCTCGAACGCGCCTCCAGTGGCATTCGCGTTAAACACATCGGTGACGGAAGAACATGCGGGGGTTTTCGTGTCGGGAGTCAGTGGTGCAACCGCTACGGCTGGGCCAAAAACTCCGCCTGTAATCGGAACCCGGTACAAAGTCGGGTTGGCCCCGGTATTGCCGCAAACGTAGAGGTTTCCGGTGGCGGTCCCGGAGGTTATATAGCTGTTGTCAAACGCGCCAAAGTACAGGGGATTCGGGTTTGTCGCAGAACCAAAAACCACACTGTCACCAACCGTCGCGTTCGTTCCGGTATTGCCGGCAGCGAAGCGAGTCGTGAGCTGGTAAACCGCGGAACAGGCAGCTCCGCCGGTGCAGTTCTTGGTTCCGTCGCTCGACGAGAACACGTACACGAATCCGGAGGCCGAGTCTACGATTGGTCCCTGCTCGATGCCCACGCCAAAATCCAGTTGGCCGGACTTGGTTACTCCACCCGTCGTCGGGTTGACCCGATACAGGTACCCACCGGCGTCCCCCACAAATATGTTCTTCGATACTGAATCATAAACTGGGTCGCTGACAGCGTTGGGATTAGCCGGATTTAGTTCGACCGGCCATCCGGTTCTTACCTCAGCGGGAACTCCTTTGAATACCGGAGTGAACTTGTGCAGCCAGCCATGGCTGTCGCCCACGTAAGCGATATCGCCCGCGTAGTCGATGAAAACGGATGAGGTTCTGTCGTCGGCGGGTGTGCCCGAGGAATTGGTGAGCAGGAATTCGGTCATGCAGGGTGGCGTCGGGCAGCTCTGGTATTGCGCGGCCGATACGGCGGTAAGGGTTTTCGGACTACCGGCGGTCTCCGTTGTTGAAGCCGCCCATTTCAGCAGGACCAGGTTCCCTTCCAGACCCGTGTTCGTCTCGACGAACGCCACTTGCGTACCACTCTCCGAATACGTCACAGAAGTCAGAATCTGGCCGTTGGTGTTGTAGGCCCAATAAGTCGAGGGCACAGTGCCCATGCAACCGGAATACAGATTGTCGTAGGCCACAACGGTGGCCTGTGTGGCCGACCCAGTGAGGCCCGTGTTGTAGGTCACGAAATCGGGCTGAGTCGCGTTGCCGCAGTTGGCGGTTGTCCCTAGAAATGAGAACTTGGCCGGGAAATTACTCGCACCTACGCTGGCCCCGCTGCCCATTGTCTCCTGCCAAGCGCCCTCCGTTCCCGCTCTTGCGCCGTGACGCCGGATGCTCGCGGGGCTCTGCGCCTCTGAAGCAACTCCCTCACCGCCTGCCACCGATCGCTGCGTCACTGGCGGTTGATTGCGATACTGCTGCTGCCAGTAGCGCGGATCCTGTTCCACTAGAGCGGCTTGCTCCGGGGTGGCCGGCCGGGAAAAAATAACGTGGCGATGGCTCCAATCGGTGGGTACGGGGATGCTTGCCGCCGGGGCAGGTGAGGTCTGACCCAACACACCTGGAGACAAAGTGAGCACTCCGAGAATTGACACACCCAACCACAGTGACCGCCGCTGGTTCGTCCTCATTTTTCTCCCTGACGCCTGAGGGCACGGTCAACAGCCAGATTGTAGGCGGTTGCCACCGATCCTCTGTTCGTCTGCATCGGAAATCTTTAGCTGGCTGGTTTGGAAAATCATCATACACCCGCAGGTTTTGGGGAAACTCCCAAAATTTAGCGCTGTGGATAGAGATTTCCACAGATATTTCCACTCGCCAGAAGGCGGGCGGGGCAGGCTTTTCCTCCAATTTAGCAAGCTGGCAAAACAGCTGGCATCAGTCCGGCAGTGTAGACGTTGGAATCTGTTGCGCGCGGCTGCGCAGCTCCTCGAACAGAACGGTGGTCAAATAACGTTCTCCAAAAGAAGGCAGCACCACGACGATCAGCTTGCCCGCGTTCTCCGCACGCTGCGCCACTTTCAGAGCCGCGGTGACGGCCGCTCCGGAAGAAATCCCCACGAACAAGCCTTCTTCCAAAGGCAGGCGCCGTGCCATGCGAATCGCCTCATCGTTGCTGACCTGAATAATTTCGTCAATGTAGTCCGTGCGCAGAATTCGGGGAACGAAGCCGGCGCCGATCCCCTGGATTTTATGCGGCCCCGGCTTTCCGCCGGAAAGCACCGGACTCTCTGCCGGTTCCACGGCGATGGCCTTGAAGGATGGCTTTTTAGGCTTGATGTATTCGCAGACCCCGGTGATCGTCCCGCCCGTACCGATGCCGGAAATCAGAATGTCGGCTCGCCCGTCCGTGTCATCCCAAATCTCCGGGCCGGTAGTCTCGAAGTGAATCTTAGGATTGGCTGGGTTATCGAACTGCTGCAGCATGTAACCGTTGGGAGTTTTCGCCAGCAACTCCTCCGCCTTGAGAATGGCGCCTTTCATGCCGCGCGGACCAGGCGTCAGCACAATCTCCGCGCCGAAGGCCAGCAGCAGGACGCGGCGCTCCAGGCTCATGGTCTCCGGCATGGTCAAGATAAGCTTGTAGCCCTTCACCGCGGCCACGAACGCCAGGCCGATGCCGGTATTGCCACTCGTCGGTTCAATCAGCACGGTCTTCCCCGGCTGAATTTTTCCGGCACGCTCGGCCTCGCCGATCATGCTGGCGCCGATGCGGTCTTTCACGCTGCCCACGGGATTCTGGCTTTCCAGCTTGGCCACCACCTCCGCCACGCAGCCTTCCGTGACTTTATTGAGCCGCACCAGGGGAGTGTGGCCGATCACATCGATGATGTCGTTTGCGATTTTCATAGTGGCTTGTCCCTCAGTCGATAAAGGCTATCGAAATAGTAGTGTATCAGACCGGGCGGGCGCCGCGGGAGGACGATTTTGGCGGAAGCGAGTGGGAGTCGAACCCACCGGTGACAGGAAACCTGCCGCCCGCCGGTTTTGAAGACCGGGACGATCACCGGACCGCATGCGCTTCCGCACGAACCGACCACAACTCTACTTCGGCTGCGGCACGATCCTCAGATATGGCTTGGGCGCCTTCCAGCCTCCGGGATACTGCTTCTGGGCTTCTTCGTTGGAAACATTGCCGCTGATGATGACATCATCGCCCGGCTTCCAGTTTACCGGCGTGGAAACCTTGTGCGTGGCGGTGAGCTGTAGAGAATCGAGGACGCGCAGAATTTCGTCGAAGTTGCGGCCCGTGCTCATCGGGTAGCTGAGCTGCAGCTTGATCTTCTTGTCCGGGCCCACCACGAATACGGTGCGTACGGTGGCGTTGTCCGCGGCGGTCCGTCCTTCGGAAGTGTTGCCGCTCGCGGCGGGCAACATACCATAGAGTTTGGCAATCTTGAGTTCGGGGTCGCCGATCATCGGGTAATTTACTTTGTGGCCCTGGGTTTCTTCGATATCGGCGGCCCACTTGCTGTGATTGGTTATGGGGTCGACGCTGAGGCCGATGATCTTGGTGTTGCGCTTGGCGAATTCAGGTTGCAGGCCCGCCATGTAGCCCAGCTCGGTTGTGCACACGGGCGTGAAGTCCTTGGGATGGGAAAATAAAATCGCCCATCCGTTGCCGATCCACTCGTGAAAGTTGATGGTGCCCTGCGTGGTCTCGGCGGTGAAATCCGGCGCAGTGTCGTTGATGCGGGGAATGCTGTTGGTTTCAGTTGCCGTCGCAGTACTCATGATTTATCTCCTCGTAAATTCAAATTCGGCGAAATTTTTAAGCGAAAAGCCGTTGTTCTCACGCTCACAGAAAATATTGGATGAAAAATGAAACCCACCCGCTTCGGGTGGGTTGGGAAGAATTGCTCGCCTACTCCCTACCCACACGACGGCGGACACATGCAACAACACGTGCCGCCGGCATTGGAAGGGCAAAACACGTAGGTAGAATAGAAGTCCGCACCCGCGCTGTCAACCTTAGCAGCATTGTCCTCCGCAGTTTTTCCTGCATCGCGAAACAGTCCGCCAGCATCTTTAGTATTTTTCTCGAACGAAGCGGCCGGTGGCCACTTGGGGGACCGATTCATGAGCAACCGGCGTTTAACGATGGCCCAATGGGACGTTTTTTCTTCGCGCCCGTTGGAGGGCAATTCGGTGGCGGTATTCTTCGACGCTCGCGCATTGGCCGACGTCGAAATGCAGTCGCTCGCCAAGGAGATGAATCTCTCCGAGACCACATTCATCCTGCCCCGTGATGAGGCCACCGAACGCGAGCGGGGCATCCGCGTGCGCATCTTCACCGTGCAAGAGGAGTTGCCTTTCGCCGGTCATCCCACGCTGGGAACCGCATTTGCCTTGCGCAGCCAGAACGGCGCCGGAAACGGCTCTGCAGAAAATGTGACGCTGGAGCTGAATGTCGGCAAAGTGCCGGTCCACTTCGAAAATTCAGATGGGCAGCCTACCTTTGGCGAGATGACGCAGGTTGATCCCACTTTTGGCATGCAGCACGATCGCGAAGCCGTGGCGCGGGCGACCGGGTTGTCGCCTCAGGACTTCGACGAGTCCCTGCCCATTCAAACCGTTTCGACCGGCGTTCCATTCACTATCGCGCCCTTGAAGTCGCTGGCTGCCATGCAGAGTTTTTCAAAGATCGATCTGACCCGC
>Ga0187769_10002084_pt1 | contig 11606 bp, 9 predicted proteins | sample 0116_SJ02_MP02_1_FD_133140 | JGI IMG/M metagenome (GOLD analysis project Ga0187769, IMG submission 133140) | Tropical peat soil microbial communities from peatlands in Department of Meta, Colombia - 0116_SJ02_MP02_10_MG | ecosystem: Environmental > Terrestrial > Soil > Wetlands > Peat | place... | reverse complement strand
GAATTCACCGCCTTTTAACGCAAATTGCAGCGGCCGCCAAATGGCCGGCGGCCGGGATCACCAACGCGATGCGGGCTGAGTAGCTCGTTCAGTTGACGACCGCTTGCGCCAGCGAGGCGGCGAGCTCGACATTCTCGACCGTGTCATTGGCGAGCTTGCGCGGCTCCGGTCCGTAATAGTCGCCGAGCTGCACCGTCGGCCGCGGCTGCAAGGTGATCGACACCAGCCGGTCGTACAGCGCCTTAGCCGAAACCGGCTTGATCAGATACTCGTTGACACCGAGCCGCATCGCCTCGACCACGCGCCAGCGCTCGCCGTGACCGCTGAGCATGATGATGGGCACATCCGGCATCGGAAACACGCCGGGCGAACGCACGATGCGCACCAGTTCCGGGCCGTTGAGCAGCGGCATCTCCCAATCGAGGATCACCACGTCGGGAGCGACGGTGCGGATCATGTCGAGCGCGGCGATGCCGTCGGCCGCCTCGTAGATTTCCTTGACGCCGCAGTTCACCAGCAGATTGCGCACCATCTTGCGCATGTACTGGTTGTCATCGACGACAACCACGCACAGCGACTGGATGATGTTCTCGACGTCCTTCTTTGACAGCTTGGATGGCATGATGCACCGGCGCGACACCCGCCGCCCTTTGGCTCGGCGCCGCGATCAGAGCACGCACCGCGTTGCCGCTTGGTAAAGGCGGAGCAGGCAATACGAACCTTGTGCCGCCGGGTTTGGCCGCGCCGGCCGCGTGGTGACCGCTTCGTTAATGCGGCACGCGTTCGGCGCTCAGCCGATCATGAAGATCTCGCCGAGATCGGCCTCCGGCTTGTAGCTCGAAAGCGGGCGCGGCTCGGGGCCATAATAGTCGCCCTTTTGCACGATCCGGCGCGGCTTGGTCAGGATCGCGACGATGCGCGCCAGCAAGGCGTTGGTCGAAACCGGCTTGAGCAGAAACTCATTGACGCCGAGCCGCACCGCCTCGACCACCCGCGAGCGCTCGCCATGGCCGGTGAGCATGATGACCGGCACGTCGGGATAGGGAAAATCGCGCGGCGAGCGCAGCTGGCGCATGAAATCGGCGCCGCTCGCCCCCGGCATCTGCCAGTCGACAATAACGATGTCGGGCGCCCCGGCGCGGATCGCGGCAAGGCCGCTGGCACAGTCGCCCGCTTCGGAAATGTCCTTGACGCCGATCGCCTGCAACAGCGAACGCGTCACCTTGCGCATAGCGGGTTCGTCATCGACGATCAGCACCCTGAGCGCTTCGAGCCGAGCGGCAATCTGCGCTACAACCTGACTTGCGGTCTGTTCCATATCGCCTCGCGACGCCGGCGGCGGATGACGCGATTCCTCGCCTCGATATCACCACAAACCTCTAAAATCAGCCTGAAATCGATCGATAAAATTTGAAGGATCGCATCGCGCGCCAGCGGCCGCTCACTCCGCCATGAAGCGGTCGAGCGTCACGCGCTGCGCCTCGGAGAAACGCAAGCCGAGTTTCGAGCGGCGCCAGAGCACGTCGTCGGCGGTCTGCGCCCACTCTTTTGTCATCAGGTAGCGCACCTCGGCGGCCGTCAGATCGGCGCCGAAGCGCATGCCGAGATCATCGAACCGCGCCGCCGTCCCGAGGATATTGTCGACGCGCGTGCCGTAGGCGCAGACGAGCCGCCGCGCGTGAGCCGCGGCCAGGAACGGCCAGCGCCGCTGCGTCGCCTCGATCAATCCGGGAAGGGTGGCATGGGCGAAATCGCCGCCCGGCAGCGCCGCCTGCGCGGTCCACGGCCGCGACGACGGAAAGAAATGCGCCAGCCGGCGGAGCACGTCCTCGGCGAGGCGGCGATACAGCGTCAACTTGCCGCCATAGACCGTGAGCAGCGGCGCCTCGCCGTAGCGCTTGTCGAGGACGAGAACCTCCTCGCGGCTGGCATCCTGCGGCTTGCCGCCGCGGCGGGCGTAGAGCGCGCGCACGCCGGCGAAAGCCCAGACCATGTCGGCGGCGATGATCGCGGTGCGGAAATAATCGTTTGCCGCATCGCACAGATAGTCGATCTCCGCCAGCGTCGGCAGCACCGCGCCCGGATCGCCGGAAAAATCGAGATCGGTCGTGCCGATCAGCGTGAAGTCGCGCTCGAACGGGATCGCGAACACGACGCGGCGGTCGCGGGTCGGCAGAATGTAGGCGCGCTCGTGATCGTAGAGCCGGCGCACTACGATGTGGCTGCCTTTGACGAGGCGCAGCCGTCCGCGCGGCTTTGCCCGCAGCACGGTGGCAAGGAAGGTTTCCGCCCAGGCGCCGGTGGCGTTGACGAGGACGCGCGCGGTCGTCACGTCGCGCTGGCCGCGGGCGTTGAGGACGAGCCGCCATTCGCTGCCGCGATCGGCCCGCGTGCAGCGGGTGCGGGTGCGGATCTGGGCGCCGCGCTCGGCGGCGTCGACCGCGTTGACCATCACCAGGCGGGCGTCGTCGCCGCGGCAGTCGGAATACTCGAAGCCGCGATGAAACGCGGGGCGCAGCGGCTGGCCGGCCTCATCGCCCAACAGATCGAGCTGCCGCGCTGGCGGCAGGATGTCGCGTCGTGCGAGCCGGTCGTAGAGCGCAAGGCCGAGCCGGACCAGGAGCGGCGAGCGCCGCGACGGGTCGAGCGGCAGGACGAAGCGCAGCGGCCGGACCAGATGCGGCGCGATCCGCAGCAGCACTTCGCGCTCCGCAAGCGAGGCGCAAAGGAGACCGAACGCGCCGTGCTCGAGGTAGCGCAGCCCGCCGTGAATGAGCTTCGAGGACGCCGAAGAGGTGCCGGAGGCAAGATCGTTCTGCTCGACGAGCAGGACCTTGAGGCCGCGTCCGGCGGCATCGCGGGCGATGCCGACGCCGTTGATGCCGCCGCCGATGATGGCGAGATCGAAGTCGGCCACTCAATTCTCCTCGCTCTCTTGAGGATAGCAAATCCACCGCGTGCGCCCGCGGCCGGCGCGCGCGAGGGCCTTGCCTCCGCGGCCCGATCGGCGATGATGCCGGCAGAAAGGCAGACGCAATGGATTTCCGCGACCGTCACGTGGTCGTCACCGGCGGCGCCGGTGCGCTCGGTACCGCCGTCGTCACCAAGCTCATCGAGGCCGGCGCCATCTGCCATGTGCCAACCATGAATGAGGCCGAAGCGCAGCGCTTCCGGCTGCGCGAGCACCAGCAGGTCGTGCTCACCGTCACCGGCAACCTTGCCGACGAAGCAAACATCGGCCGCCTCTACGACGGCATCGCCGCGCTCTGGGCCTCGATCCATCTCGCCGGCGGTTTTGCCGCTGCACCGCTTGCCGAGACCAGCATGGCGACGCTGCGCCAGCAGATCGACACCAACCTCATCAGCTGCGCGCTCTGCTGCCGCGCCGCGGTCAAGGCCATGGCCCATAACACAGCCGGCAGCGGCGGCCGCATCGTCAACGTCGCCGCGCGTCCGGCGCTCGAATGGCGAAGCGGCGCCGGCATGACGGCCTACACGGCGAGCAAGGCGGCGGTCGCCGCCCTCACCGCGGCGCTCGCCGAGGAGGTCGCGAAATCCGGCATTCTGGTCAATGCGGTCGCACCCTCGATCATGGATACGCCGGCGAACCGGCAAGCGATGCCGAAGGCCGATTACAGCCTCTGGCCCAAGGTCGAGGACGTCGCCGCCACCATCCTGTTCCTCGCCTCGACGGAAAACCGCGTCACCCGCGGCGGTATCGTGCCGGTATACGGACGGTCCTGAAACGTCCGCCCCGGCGCCGGCAAGAGCTAGCCAGAGATCGGGACGACCTCGCGCATCGGCGTGCGCACCAGCCGGGTCACGGCGCCGGCGGCGACGACAGCACGCTGCTGCGCATAGGCCTCGTGATTCTCCTCGATGTAATCGAGATCGTAGAGATAGTTCACCATCAGGCCGTGCGACTGCGCCAGCGCCCGCTCCGAAGTGTCGGCGAGGAAATCGAGGCGTTCGAGCCGCGCGCCATTGCCGAGATGAAAGCGGGCGACGGAATCGAGGAGCCTGCCGCGGGGATCGCGCCCGCGCAGGAAATACCAGGCGGCGGCGCGAACGAGCGGCTCGCGCACGATCTCCGCGACGTCGTCCTTGCGCCACCAATCGGAAAGATCGAGCGCGGCGAGCGCGACGCGATCCTCATCGTCGAGCGCCGGCGAGCCGGCGTTGGCGCGCTCGCGCTTGAGCCATTGCGCGAAATTCGGCGCCGGCGACAGCGTGAGGAAAGTACCGATGCGCGGCATCTCGCGCGAGACCTCCTCCACGACCTGCTTGATCAGGAAATGGCCGAAGCTCACCCCGGTGAGGCCGCGCTGGCAATTGGTGATCGAGTAGAACACCGCCGTCGTCGCCCGCTCCGGATCGACCACTTCGCGCTTGTCGTAGAGGATCGGCGCGATCGCCGTCGGAATCTCGCGGGTCAGCGCCACTTCGACGAAAATCAGCGGCTCGTCGACCAGCGCCGGATGAAAGAAAGCGTAGCAGCGCCGGTCGGGCAGATCGATGCGCCGGCGCAGATCGTCCCAGTCGCGAATCTCGTGCACCGCCTCGTAGCGGATGATCTTTTCCAGGATCGCGGCCGGCGTCGACCAGTCGATGCGTCGCAGCACCAGAAACCCCCGATTGAACCAGGACGAGAACAGATGGATGAAATCGGCGTCGATGACGCCGAGATCGTCACGATGATCCATGGCGTCAAGGAGCTGCTCGCGCATGCGCACCAGGGCGGCGGTGCCGCCGGGCGCAAGATTGAGCCGGCGGATGAGCTCGAGCCGGCGCGGCTCGGCGACGCGATGGAGCTCGGCCGCGTGCGCGGCCGAGGGCTCAACGCGCCAGGCCGCGACCGCGGCATCGATGCGACCGCGATCGTGGCCGAAGGTGGTCGCCAGCGCTTCGAAGAAAGCGATGCGCGGCCCGATAGTCAGCTCGGCATAGTCGGCGAGGATCTCGTTGGCGAGCGCGACGCCCGAGGCCTCGCCGCGGCCGGAAAGCAGGTCCTCGCAAAGCTCAATCAGGCCGGCCGAGCGCGCGCCCGCCGGTTGGCGGCGCTCCCGCCTTATCAGGGCGCGGCTCCGTTCGGCGATGCTTTGCAGCATCTCGCTGAAAAACGAGCTATTCACCGCATCTTCCGTCAGCCCGGCGCCAGATAGCTAGTGATCGCCTCAGGCCCTGACAAGCTAAGCGCGGGCATGGCCCATGGACAAACTCGCATCGCTTTGTCAGTTAACGCCGGCGCGGCGCGGTTGCCGCGCAACGCCGGGAGCGATCGATGCCGGGTCCATTGGCCGGTCTGCGCGTGCTCGAGCTTGCCCGCATCCTCGCCGGGCCGTGGGCCGGGCAGATCCTCGCCGATCTCGGCGCCGACGTGATCAAGGTCGAGCGCAGCGGCGTCGGCGACGACACCCGCGGCTGGGGCCCGCCCTTCGTGCCCGCCGCCGACGGCGGCAATCTCGGCGCCGCCTATTTTCACGGCACCAACCGCGGCAAGCGCTCGATCGAACTCGATTTCGACAGCGCCGACGGCAGGCGCATCGTGAAAAAACTCGCGGCGCGCTCCGACGTGGTGCTGGAGAATTTCAAGGTCGGCACGCTGGCGAAATTCGGCCTCGACTATGAAAGCCTCGCCGGCCTCAATCCGCGCCTCATCTATTGCTCAGTCACCGGCTTTGGCCAGGATGGTCCGCATGCTTCGCGCGCCGGCTACGACCTGATGGCGCAGGGGATCGGCGGCTTCATGGATCTGACCGGCAATCCGGACGGCGAGCCGCTGCGCGCCGGCGTGCCGATCTCCGACCTGTTCACCGGCGTCTATGCGGCGGTCGGCATCCTGGCGGCGCTGGCGCGGCGGGAGAAGACCGGGCGCGGCGGCTATATCGATTGCGCGCTCGTCGATTCGACCGTCGGCGTCCTCGCCAACCAGGCGCTCAATTATCTCGTCTCCGGCAAGGTCCCCCACCGCATGGGCAACGCGCATCCAAACATCACGCCCTATCAGGTGTTTCCGGTCGCGGACGGCCACATCATCATCGCCTCCGGCAACGACAATCAGTTCGTCAAGCTCTGCGCCGCGTTCGGCGCGCCCGAGCTTGCCGCCGAGCCGGCCTACAAGGACAATGCCGGCCGGCTCGCGCACCGCGCCGAGCTCGTCGCGCGCGTCTGCGCACTGTCGGCCCGCATGACGCGCGCCGAGCTGTTGGCGAAGCTCGAAGCCGCCGGCGTGCCGGCCGGACCGATCAACGATCTCGAACAAGTTTTCTCCGATCCGCAGGTGATCCACCGCCGCATGCGCATCGATCCGCCGAGCGCGGCGGCCCAGGGCGGCACGATTCCCGGCGTGCGCACGCCGATCATGCTCGACGGCGCGCCGATGGCGGCCGAGCGGCCCTCGCCGCGGCTCGGCGAGCACGGCGCCGAAATTCTGCGCGAGATCGGCGAAGGTTGAGAGCGGTCGCCGCTCATCCTGCCCCGCGAAGCGGGGAGGAAAAACGATGCGTTCTCGCGGCACGCTGTGCGTCCGAGGTTTTGCGACCACCAAGCCACCAACAAGAATCTTTTAGAACTCGCCTCCGGCCGCGCATGATCCCGAAAAGTGGTCACCGGTTTCCCGCCTTCGCGAAGCCCGCTTCGGCGGGCGAAGCAAGGTCGGGACAAAGATCATGCGCCGAGAGAGGGAGGCGAAGCGCCGAAAGGCGCATGCCGTCCACTGTCCGCGCCGCACATCCGGATGTCGCCACCCGAATGGCCGGGCGCGGAAGCGCATCCAGCGGGATGCGCTCGCCTTCCGGCGCTTCACCGCGGCACTCGCTACGCCAGTCGCAACCAGCCTTGGCTCAGCCCCAGAACCGGGTTTCCCGCGACCGGCAAAGGCTAAGGTGTTTTGCCCGCCTTCACCATCTTGGCTCTCGCCATTTGCCGCGGTCAAACGCGCTCCGCGTGGACCGGTCCTTGTGCCGGTCGACCGGTGCCCCAGGGCCGCCCGGGGGCGGATCGCATTCATCCGCGCGCGGGCTCCGCACCTCGCTCCGTCTTTCGAAAGTGCCCTCGCGAAAGGCGCCCCTCGATGACGCGCTATAGGTGCATAACGCTAACTGCCCGGGGTGCGATCCAGGGCGCGATTGCTGTAATTTTGGTGTGGTGCTGCCGGGTTATGATTCGGGTGCGATTGGTCGGACAACGGACGCCGGACAAGGGAAAATGGGATCGATCCTGGCGCTTGCGCTAGTGCTGCTCCTGATTCTGGGCCACTACGGCATAGCCGGCGCGGTTATTGCGCTGGTCGTCGAGCGGGCCGCTCTCGGCCGCGCGGCCAGTTGGGTCATATCGTAAGTCGCCGCATCGTAAGTCGTCGCATCCTGTCGCCGCGACCTGCGGCGAGACGCCGCAAGATAGGCGCAGCGCGGCGATCGGAAGGCCCGCCGCGCGCCCGCTTTAGCGAATCACTTAGCGAATCTTGGCGCCTTCGGCGCGCTCGCTATCGGCAGCCGATAGGTGCGCTGCGCGGTGTTGAAGAACAGCTCGGCTTTCTCCTCGGCGCTGTATGGCTCGGCGAGCCGCTTGAACGCGTTCCACATGACGCCGTAGCCGTAGAAGCGCTTGTCGACCGGGAAATTACTCTCGAACATCGCGCGCTGCGGGCCGAACGCTTCGATGCAGGCCTCAACCAAAGGCCGCCACGCCGTGGCGAGCTGTCCCGAGGACGGCGGCAGCGGCTGCTTGTGGAAGCCGAACCCGAACATGTGCATGCCCATGCCGCCGAGCTTGATCCGGGCGTTGGGACATTGCGCTAGCTCGCCGATGGCGCGGCGCCAGTCGGCGAACACCTCCGCGCCGCGGCCGGCATAGGCGCCGATGCCGAGCGGGGCGCCGATATGGTCGAGGACGATGATGGTGTCCGGGAACGCCCGGGCGAGGCCGGTGAGCTCGCGGATCTGCGGGTGGTAGAGCCAGGCATCGAAGCTCAGGCCATAGCGGGCGAGCCGCGCAAAGCCGGTGCGGAATTTGCCGTCGAGGAGGACGCCTTCGGCGATGTCCCACGATGTCGACTTGATCGATCGATCGGCGTCCCACACCGAGCAATAGCGCACGCCCTTGAAGCGCTCGCCGGCGGCGCGCAGATGCGCCTCCAGCACCTCGTCGACTTTGGCGCCGAGCATCAGATCGGCGAAGCCGACAATGCCGGCGCAAAGCCGCGCCGGCCCGTAGGTGTTGCTGGCGCTCATCGCCGCGATGCCGTTGACGAATTCGGTCTCGCCGACCGGCGCGAATCTCTTGTCACCGTCGGCGCGGTGCATCGCGCCGCACTGCAGATAGACGCTGCCGCGGATATCGTGGCCGCCGGCGTCGATGTCGCCCTTGTATTCGTCGTGCAGATAGCGCGAGCCAGGCCGATCCCACAGGTGATGATGCGGATCGAGGATCGGCATCGCCGGATCGATCGGCTCCTCGCGCCGCTGCGCGAGCCAGTCCTCCCGCACCGGGATCGGCGTGCTCGGCGCCGCCGGGCTCGTGCTGGCGCGGTCATTCATCGCGGGGTCCCCTCGCCGGCAAGATTACCGCGGATTCCGCCCGGCTCAATCGGGCCCCGGTCCGCGCCGCTGGACCGGTGCCGGCAAACCTGCCGCTGAGCCGTCACGACATAAAAGCGCAGATGGGATCGCGCCGCCGCGGGCGCCTCACTCCGCCGCCCGTTCCGGCACCAGGGTAGCGCCGAATCCATGCCGGCCCGCGGCCTCGCGCGCCGCGGCGAGCCCGCGCTTGAGCGCCGCGAGGTCGTAAGGCTTCTCCAGCACCTCGAAGCCCTGGCGCACGGCGTCCTGCGCGCTCACGCTGTAGCCGGTGGTGAGCAGGACCAGCATCGAGGGAAAGCGGCGGCGCACCTCGCACGCGAGATCGAGCCCGTTCATGCCGCCGCGCATCAGAATATCGGCGAACAACAGATCGACCTCGCCCTCGCGCGCGATCAGATCGAGGCCGGCCTGCGCGCTCGCCGCCTGCTTCACGCTGTAGCCGAGCTCGCGCAGATAGGTGCCGGCGATCTCGATCACGTCGGCATCGTCCTCGACCAGGAGCACGGCGCCGGCGGCCGGCGGCGTGGCGGCCGCGCGCGTGGGCTGGCGCGGCTCCGCCGGCGCCTCGAAGCTGCGCGGCAGGAACAGCGTGATCGCGGTGCCGCGGCCCGGCGTGCTGGTGACGGTGGCGGCGCCGCCCGATTGCCGGGCGAAGCCGTCGACCTGCGAGAGCCCGAGCCCGGTGCCCTTGCCGGATTCCTTGGTGGTGAAGAACGGCTCGAACACCCGCGGCAGCGCCTCGGCGGCGATGCCTTCGCCGGTATCGGAGACCCGGATGGCGATGAAGTCGCCGCGCAGGCCCGGCTCGTTGGCCTTGCCACGCAGCACGATCGGCTTGGCAGTAATGGTCAGAGTGCCGCCCGCAGGCATGGCGTCGCGGGCGTTGACGGCGAGGTTGAGGAGCGCCAGCTCGAACTCGCTCGGATCGACCTTGATGCGGCACGGCCGCCGCGGCGCCACCAGGCGGATCTCGATATCGCCGCGCAGCGAGCGGCTGAGCATGTCCTTGAGCTCGGGCAGCCGTTCGGCGAGATCGATCACGCTCGGCTGCCGCGTCTGCCGCCGCGAGAAGCTCAACAGCTGCCGGGTGAGGCTCTCGCCGCGCTCGGTCGCATTGGCGATGGCGTCGAGCAACCGGATCTGCTTCTCGTCACTGAGCCCGCGGCGCAGCCGGTGCACGCTGCCGCTGACGATCATCAGCAAGTTGTTGAAATCGTGGGCGACGCCGCCGGTCAATTGGCCGATGGCTTCGAGGCGCTGCGCCTGACGCAGCGCCTCCTCGGCGGCCCGGCGGCCGTCGTGCTCCTCGTAGAGGCGCCGCGTGCGCCGCAACGCGACGGCGAGCACGGTCAGGATCGCCAGCATCGCCGGCACGCCGACGATCAGGTGGGTTCGCATGTCGGCGCGCCATTGCGCCCAGAGCGCGGCGCTGGTCACGCCGGCGAGCGCGTAGACCGGGAAGCCCGGCAGCTTGCGAAAGCCGATGCGCCGCGAGACGCCGTCAATCTCCGAGGTAACGCTGTAGAGGCCGTGCTCGGCGCCGCGCGCGATCGCCGTGCGCAGCCCGCTCGCCTCGGACAGCCGCCGGGTCCGGTCCGGCGGCGCCGGGTAGCGCGCCAGATAAGCGCCGTCGGCGCGCACCAGCGCGAAGAAGCTGCCGCGCGTCGGGCCGATCAAGGCATAGAAACTCTCGAAGTAGCTCGGGCGCACCGCGACCGCGATGACACCGCTGAACGCGCCGTCGGGCGACGCGAGGCGCCGGGACAGATCGAAGAAGTCGGCGCCGATGCCGGGCAGGCCCGGCGAGCGCATGTCGCTCACATAAATGCCGGCGTCGTGGTCGAGCTGGGCCTTAAAGTAGTCGCGGTCGTCGAAGCGGACGTCGCTCGGCACCGCGGCGAGGTTGCTCGCGGCGAGCGGCTCGCCGTCGCGGCCGACCAGAAGGATGGCGTAGAGCTGCGGCATCACCGCGACGACGCGGGCGAGCCGCGGCGCCAGCCGCGACTGCGCCGCGCGGATGTCGTCGTCCGACATGCCGCGCACGATCTCGTTGACCTCGGCGAAGGTGCGGTCGATCGTCTCGAACACCTTGAGCGAATGCTCCTGCATCACGTCGAGCGAGCGGGTGAGGCGCTCGTCGGCGACCGCACGGACTTCGCGATAGGTGAACCAGGAGGCGTAGGCGAACAGCGCCGCCGGCAGCACGACTGCGGCGATCATCATCAAGTGCAGCAGGCGGACGGCCGAATCCCGTGCTGTGTTCATCGACTGCCAAACTTGACTGGCCACTCCGGCCGGCGTCGGGCCAATATCCGGCAATAATCCGGCGAATACGTTGCCAAGGGTGCGCCGCCAATCGGGCGCCAGCGAGGCAGCCGCGGCGGCGCCGCGATGGCGTAGCGTCGCACCGCGGCATGGCGGAAACAGATGGCTGCGCGAAATCGTCGCATTTGCCGCTAATGCAACGTTAAGTCGCAAGGTCGCAGCGCTCTCGCGGCGCAGAGAGAGGCCGCGGCGAGCGAATGTGGCGGGCGCGGGGCGCCCGGCGCCGCGCCTTATTCCGGCTTGAAATTCATCGCCACGCCATTGATGCAATAGCGCAGATGCGTCGGCGGCGGGCCGTCCTCGAAGACGTGGCCGAGATGGCTGCCGCAGCGGCTGCAATGCACCTCGGTGCGCACCATGCCGTAGCTGCGGTCGGTCGAGGTCTCGATCGCGCCGGGCACCGGATCGTTGAAGCTCGGCCAGCCGGTACCGCTGTCGAACTTCTCTTTGGAGGCGAACAGCTCCTGGCCGCAGCCGGCGCAGAAGAATTTGCCGGCGCGCTTCTCGACATTGAGCGCGCAGCTGCCCGGCGCCTCGGTGCCGTGATTGCGCATGATGCGGAACTGCTCCGGGGTGAGGAGCTTGCGCCACTCCGCCTCGGTGTGGGTGACCGGGTATTGTTTGCTGTCCATATCTTGTTTTGTGCCCATGACGGCGCCGCCCGTTGAAGAGACCGGCACATCATATAGGCGCAAAACCGCG
>Ga0187769_10002083_pt1 | contig 11613 bp, 11 predicted proteins | sample 0116_SJ02_MP02_1_FD_133140 | JGI IMG/M metagenome (GOLD analysis project Ga0187769, IMG submission 133140) | Tropical peat soil microbial communities from peatlands in Department of Meta, Colombia - 0116_SJ02_MP02_10_MG | ecosystem: Environmental > Terrestrial > Soil > Wetlands > Peat | place... | reverse complement strand
CGGGCGTTTCGTAAAGGCCGCGAAGGTTATAGGTGTAGCGCCACATGAAATCGAATGCGCGAGCAGCAGTATCGGGATACGCAAACGTCGGAATGCCTGCCGCGTTGAGAATGTTTTCGCCCGCCAAGGCTACCGGGCCACCCATCCAACTCGCCAAAAATGGTTTTCCGTGGGCGTGTCCCAGTGCTCTCATTCGCCTGGCAATTTCCGCTTGATCGGTCATCCCCTGCGGTGTGACGATGGCCAGAAGTCCGTCGCTGTTCGGATCCGCGAAGGCAATCTGCGCCGCGCGTTCGTACCGGTCCGCGTCAGCATCGCCGAGGACGTCAATCGGGTTGCCATGGCTCCAGTGTGGGGGGAGCAGTTGGTTCAACGCCTCGAGAGAGTCCGGGGAGAGCGATGCCAGTTCACCGCCATTCGCGATGAGCGTATCGGTGGCGAGCACGGCAGGACCGCCCGCGTTCGTCAGGATCGTGAGCTTCGGCCCTCGTGGACGCGGCTGCTTGCTGAGCACCTCGGCCATGTAGAACAGATCCGATATCGCATTGACCCGCAGCACGCCCGCTCTTCGAAACGCCGCATCAAGGACATCATCGCTGCCGGTGAGAGCGCCCGTATGGGAAGCGGCCGCTTTGGAAGCAGCTTCCGAGCGCCCTGCCTTTAGAACGATGACCGGCTTTGTGAGCGCGACCTCGCGCGCCGCAGAAAGAAACGATCGAGCATCCCCAATCGACTCCATGTAGATGAGAATGCTCTTCGTGTTCGGGTCGTCTCCAAAGTAGTCAATCAAATCGCCCCAGCCGACATCCACCATCGAACCGGTCGATACGAAGCCGCTGAAACCCACTTGCTCTTGGATGCTCCAGCCCAGAATTGCGGTGAGCAACGCGCCGCTCTGACTGAGAAATGCGACGTTTCCGGGCAGTGCGATCGTCTGCGCGAAAGTCGCATTCAGCCCCACCAGCGGGTTCATCACGCCCAAACAGTTCGGGCCGATCACACGCAGCTTGCTGCCATGCAACTGTTCTTGGATCTGATGCTCGAGCGCTTGCCCTTCGGCCCCGCGCTCGCGGAAACCGGCCGAAATGACCACTGCGGCTTTCACGCCTAAGGCAACACACTCTCCGATGATGCCGGGAACCGTTGGTGCCGGCGTCACGATGATGGCTAGGTCGACTGCCTCCGGAATCTTGCTGATGGACGGATAGGCGCGAAGTCCGAGAACCTCAGGGCGTTGCGAGTTGACCGGATACACCTTGCCTTCGAGCGACGGAACACAAACATTCGTGAGGACCGTACGGCCTACGCTGTTTTCGCGCTCGGTGGCCCCGACGACGGCCACGCTGCGCGGGTGGAACGCAGAGTGAAGGGGTCGGGGCTCAGATCGCAATAGGTCGTGCGACGGATCGTGCAACCTCTTGACGTCGTTGATTAGGGCCACGCCATTGCCATCATCGAGATCCGACCGGGACTCAACCATTTCCAAGTTCCTCCTGTTTCGATCACCCTCGAACCGTCAAAACGGGGCACTTGGCGTGAGCCACGACCTTATGCGCCACGGCCCGCTCCAGGTGTGTCGCCGCGCCCAAGTGCTCAGCGGCCTCACGCACGCCCAGCACAATGAGGTCAGCATCGCGTTGTTTTGCTGCTTCCAGAATTCGCGCGGCGGGCTCCCCGTACTCGACGACCGCCTCCGGGCGGCACCAAAGCTCCGCATCCTTGGGAACAATTTCATGGAGTTCGTACATGAGGTTGGCCACCGAGGTCACGTTCCGCCGATTTTCCGGATCATGGTCGCGTTCATGGACCACATGCAAGAGAATGAGGCGAGCCTCATTCTCCTGCGCGAGAGAAATGGCATAGGGTGCGCCAGCCAAAGACGCTGGGGTGAAATCGGTGGCAAAAAGCACTCGGTGGAAGTGGGCGGCGCTGTGAACGCCCTTGCGGGCCCACGGGCCGATGGTCAGAACCGGAACTGGCGAGCGCCGGAAGATTTCTTCCGCCACCGACCCCAGCAGTAGTTTCTGCGCGCCTGTCCGGCCATGCGTGCCGAGGACCAAAAGCTGTGCATGGGTATCGGCGATTGCCTGCTCGAGTGCCGGCCAAATGCCAATTCCGCGCACCACGCTCACCTCGTGGGGCATACCCACGAGCTGCGATTCGACGCGTTGCATCTCCGCTTCGGCGATTTCCTCCTGCGCTTCGACTGCCACGCCAGCCGCTTCCGGGGCCGCGTACACGTAGGACTCCGGGTTCAAGACATGCAGCGCATGAATTGTCGCACCAAACTCGCGACCGATGGCAAGTGCGAATGGCAGCGCCGCCTGGGAGGCTTCCGAGAAATCTGTGAGAAATAGGATGTTTTTCAAGGCGATGCGAGCGCCAGTGCCAGCGGGACTCATGGGGGGCACCTCCAGCCCATTAACCATGCATCCTCGGCCGCTGCGCCAGCAGTGACCAATCTCACTCCTCGTTGTGATACATATCACAGGGATTAGAGCTGGTGAGACGTGGACGAGGCCTAGCGGTCGGCGCTGTCCTCTGGAGCGGTCTAAACCCACATTTTCAATGTGAGATTCTTTCGCCGAACCTTTGGATCGTCGCCACCCTCATTATTCATGCGGGGCTAAATGCGATGGAGACGCTCCGGAGACCCGAACCCAGTGGGCGGGACGCAAGACCATTCTTTCGGCTCTCCGCCAACGCCTCTCTCAAGGTCGATTTCCTAGGGACCGCGTGACTCCAGAGGGCGGCCTGATTCTGGTTCGCGAGTCGGATGGGCGATTGGGTGTGGAGAGGCTCATCGGGGGACACCTGAGCGACTCGCGCCAGGACTTGAACAAGCAGTCCACCCTGGCCGATCTGCTGCCGTAGACCGAAACAGATTTGGGTGCCAATCGACATTGGAGAAGGGAAAGTGCCTGAGAAACGGCTTCGAGGAGTCCAATTCTGTGGCTTGGGATCTTCACGAAACCGCCGAAAAGGTTATGCAGTCGGGAACCTGGCTGGAGGCTTGATAACTGAAACAGTCGGATATAAATTACCCGGTAAACCGAACGGTCGAAGCGGAGGTCTGGTTACAATGCCTAAACTCCACAGATTCGCTGTTACCTTGTTGTCGACTTTCATTTCCTGTGCATCGATCATCGGCTTGTCCCAAACTGAGGAATTCTCGAAGCTCCGCCGGGACCAAGCCCAAGAAATGTTGAAAACCACAATCGACGAAATCCGCAAGCACTACTACGATCCGACATTCCACGGCGTCGATCTCGATAAGGAATTCAACGCCGCCAGCGAATATATCGCAACGGCAACCTCGATGAACAAGTCTTTGGCCAGTATCGCCACCGCCGTGCAGGCCCTCAACGATTCACACACATTCTTCTTGCCTCCCCAGCACGCCACTCGTCGTGAGTATGGCTGGCGCTACGAGATGGTCGGTGACCGTTGCTTTATTACGCAGGTGCAGCCGAAGAGCGATGCCGACCTCAAAGGAGTCAAACCGGGAGACGAACTTCTGGCCATCAACGGAATAACACCGGCACGCGATATCATCTGGCAGATCCAATACCTGTTCAATGTCCTTCGCCCGCAGGCTAGTCTGACTCTCAATTTACGGGATCCTCAGGGCCACCAGCGCTCCGTGGACGTGGCTGTGCAGTACGGCGAAACCAAGCGAATCATCGACATCACTGCGCACAACGGCGCCTCGGACCTTTTCGACGAAATCCGAAGAGAGCAAGAATACGAGCACTTGGACCGGGCTCGCTATGTCGAATATGGTGATGCCTTGATTATCGTCAAGCTTCCCGAGTTTGTTTTTACGCCTGGCAAGGTTTCCGAGATCATGGCCAAGGTGCGCAAGCATAATGCAGTGATTCTGGATTTGCGGGGAAACCCGGGCGGCGAAGAGGAAACACTTCAGTATCTGCTGGGCGGCTTTTTTGACAAGGAAATCAAGATTGGGCAGCGCGTCGGCAGGAAAGAGAACAAACCGCTAACGACCAAGGGCACCGGCAACTTCACCGGCAAGTTGGTTGTGCTGATAGATAGCCAGTCGGCATCGGCCGCCGAAATCCTTGCCCGCGTCATTCAGCTCCAAAAGCGGGGCGCCGTTCTGGGCGACCGCTCCGCGGGAGCCGTCATGAGGGCCGAGCGGTACGTCGAATATTCCGGCATGGACGTGCGTCTTTATTATGGTGTCCAGATTACGGAATCGGATCTGATTATGGAAGATGGAAAGAGCCTGGAGCACATTGGAGTGACGCCAGATGAAGTGGTCCTTCCCACCCCCGCAGATTTGGCCGCCGGACGGGACCCCGCTATGGTTCGCGCCGCCGAACTAGTTGGCCAGAAGATTAGCCCGGAAGAAGCCGGTAAGTTCTTCCCATTCGAGTGGCCGCCGCCAGAATAGTTTCGCGTTGAAAGAATGCGGCCGCAGTGGTCCGTTGCAAGTTGCGACTGTGTCTATGCCATCAGTGTCAGGCACAACGCATGGACGCAGAAGCGGCGAGTCGAAGACAGCCATTTGATCCCTCGTAACCGACGCTGGCGGTACCCGTTGGCCTTCGCCTTTGTCGTTGCTGCTGCTTATCGAATAATCGGCACTACAGCCCGAGCAAATCGTCTATCAGTGGGTCGCCGGAGTCGCGCCCTGCTCCCCTAACAGCCGGTTGGTGAGCCGGGCAATTTGCGCGTCCTCCAGGCTTGGTAGGACACAAACGCGGGCGCGACTCGAACCGGCGCTAATCGTCTGAAGGCCACTCAGGTTCTTCTGTGAATCGAGGGAGATGCCGAGCCATTCGAGCCCGCTGCAGATTCGCTCTCGAACGGTTGCGTCGCGTTCACCGATGCCTCCTGTGAAGACCAGGAGATCCAGTCCGCCCAATATCGCGACATATGCACCGATCGCTTTCTTCGCCGACCGGCAAAAGATTTCAATCGCAACTTGCGCGCGCGGATTCTTTGCGGACGCATGCAGTTGCCGCATGTCCCCGGAGATGCCGGAAATCCCGAAAAGCCCCGATTCGGTATCGAGCAACGTCTCGAGCTTATCCAGGTTGCTTCCCAACGTCCGGAGCATATACAGGAATACGCCGGGATCGAGATCACCGGAGCGGGTGCCCATCACGATGCCGCCGGTTGGCGTGAGCCCCATCGTTGTGTCAATCGAAGCGCCGTGTGCAATTGCCGTAATGCTTGCGCCGCTTCCCAAATGGGCAACGATGATTCGCGGTGGAACGTCTGCGCCCAGCGTGTGCAACACGGATTCACACGAGAGACCATGAAACCCGTAGCGCCGCACTCCCGCCTCCCAGAACTCTTGCGGTAATGCAAATCGCGCCGCGAATTCCGGCAGGGTTCGATGGAATGCCGTATCAAAACAGGCAAACTGCGGCGTTTCCGGGAAGTGCTGCTGCACTTGCCGGATCATGCTCAACGCGGGAGGGAGATGCAGCGGCGCAAATGTGACCGCGGTTTCCAATGCACTGAGAACTTCCGGTGTGATCTTCTGGTGTTCACAAAGCTTGGAGCCTCCGTGCACGATGCGGTGCCCCACCGCAGCCGGCCTGGGAAACGGGAGGTGCTCCAGCGCCGTGGCAACGGCGCGAACCGCCTCCGGCTGCCCGGCAAAGACTTGGCGGTCTTCTTTGAGCGTTCTCCCGTTTGCATCGTGAATCCAGAAGCTTCCCGCTCCCGAACCGATCCTCTCGACCGCGCCCGAGCAGAGCGGATGGACGTCGTCGCCCCGCGCGTTGAATAAACCGAACTTGAGCGATGACGATCCGCTGTTCAGCGCGAGGATGACGGCGCGGGTCACAGTTGGGTCAGCTCGGCGACCATTTCCAATTTCGCACTTCAGGCAAATCCTCGCCGTATTCGGAGACATACAATTTGTGGCGTTGCATGATCTCCGTGAAGCGCTGCACGGCGCGATCGGCGAGCGGCTTCAGGCGCGGCACTCGCGTTACGACATCCAGCGCCAATTGGAAGCGGTCCAGCCGGTTGAGCACGGTCATATCGAACGGCGTGGTTGTAGTGCCTTCCTCAACGTATCCGCGGACGTGGATATTGAAGTGATTGCGGCGGCGGTAAGTGAGCCGGTGGATCAGCGTCGGATAGCCGTGAAAAGCGAAAATCACGGGTTTGTCCACCGTGAACAAAGCATCGAAGTCTTCATCCGCGAGTCCGTGCGGATGCTCGGAAATGGGTTGCAAAGCCATCAGGTCGACGACGTTTACCACGCGAATACGCAAGTCCGGAATTTGTTCCCGCAATAGGGAGACGGCGGCAAGGGTCTCGAGCGTGGGAACGTCGCCCGCACAGGCCATTACGACGTCCGGATTTCCGTCGTCATTCCCGGCCCATTCCCATATCCCCAGCCCCGTCGTGCAATGGCGGACGGCCGATTCGATGTCCAACCAATTCGGCGCAGGCTGTTTGCCCGCAATGATCAGGTTGACGTACTGCCGGCTGCGCAAACAGTGGTCCGCCACCGAGAGCAGGGTATTCGTGTCCGGCGGCAAATAGATGCGGACAACGTCGGCTTTCTTGTTCGCGATATGATCGATAAAACCAGGGTCCTGATGGGAGAACCCGTTGTGATCCTGACGCCACACGTGAGACGTAAGAAGGTAGTTGAGCGACGCGATCGGCTTCCGCCAGGGAATGTCTCGTGTAGTCTTCAGCCATTTGGCATGCTGATTGAACATGGCATCGATGATATGGACAAAGGCCTCGTAGCAGGAAAACCAGCCGTGCCGCCCCGTGAGAAGGTAGCCCTCGAGCCAGCCCTCGCACATATGCTCGCTGAGGACTTCCATCACGCGGCCGTCAACGGAAAGATCTTCGTCCGTGGGCAGAGTTGTGGCCTCCCAGGCCTTTCCGGTTACTTCATACAACGCCTCCAAGCGGTTTGACGCGGTCTCGTCGGGCCCGAAGACGCGGAAGTTCTGCTTATCGAGGTTGAGCTTCATGACGTCTCGCAAGAAGCTCCCGAGAATGCGCGTGGCTTCGGAGTCTGGCCTGCCGTGCTTTTTCACGTCCACTGCGTAATCGCGGAACGCCGGGAGGCGCAGAGGTTCGAGCAGCAAACCGCCGTTGGCGTGCGCGTTCATGCCCATTCGTCGCTGACCTTTGGGGGCCAGCGCGGCGAGTTCGGACTTGAATTTGCCGTTTACATCAAACAGCTCTTCCGGCCGGTAGCTCTTCATCCACTCCTCAAGGATCTTGAGGTGCTCCGGCTTTTCGCGCAGCTCCGCAAACGGCACCTGGTGCGACCGCCATGTGTTTTCGACCGGTTGTCCGTCCACCACTTTCGGCCCGGTCCAGCCTTTGGGCGTGCGAAGGATCAGCATGGGCCAGCGAGGCCGCTCCGTGTCGCCCGCCTCGCGTGCGCGCTTCTGAATGGCATGAATCTCGGCAATCATCTCATCCAGAGTGGCGGCCATCTTCTGGTGCATCTCGAATGGCTCATAGCCTTCGAGGTAGTGCGGCTTATAACCGTATCCCCGAAACAGGGACTCGAGTTCCTCCTGCGAAATGCGCGCCAGCACGGTGGGATTCGCGATCTTGTAGCCGTTCAAGTGCAGGATCGGCAGCACTGCTCCGTCCTTTGCAGCATTCAAGAATTTATTCGAGTGCCAGCTTGTGGCGCAGGGGCCCGTCTCGGCTTCCCCGTCTCCGACGATGCAGGCCACGATGAGGCCGGGATTGTCGAAAGCGGCGCCGTATGCATGCAAGAGAGAATACCCGAGCTCACCGCCCTCATGGATCGATCCGGGAGTTTCGGGCGCGACATGACTTGGCACGCCATACGGCCACGAAAATTGCCGGAAGAGCCGCTTCATGCCATCGCGGTTCTGCTCGATGGCGGGATAAATTTCAGAGTAGGATCCTTCCAGATACGTGTGGGCCAGAATTCCCGGACCGCCGTGTCCCGGTCCGATGATGTAGATCATGTTGAGGTCATGTTCGGCAATCAGCCGGTTCAGATGGGTGTAAATAAAATTCAGGCCGCTCGTCGTTCCCCAATGCCCGAGCAGCCGAGGCTTGACGTCGTCGAGCGTCACCGGCCGTTCCAGCAACGGATTCTCTTTGAGGTAGATCTGCCCCACTGACAGATAATTTGCCGCACGCCAGTAGGCGTCCATTTTCTCGATTTGCTCTCGACTCAATGGGCCATTCATCGGGATCTCCCTCGAAACTTAGATTCGACTTCGGTCTCGGCTGGAATACGCCTGGAACCCACAAGGATACGCCATGCGAGGGGCTGTTGTTGCGGCAGACTTCTGTGGCGGCGAATGAGCCTTGCTCCCGCCGCTGCTAGCGCACGAATCCTCGGATGGGGCGCTCGTGTGAACCCGGATGAGCTGCGGCAGAGGTCAATTTAGTCAACAGACGCGAGGGTCGCGCGTCTTCCGGCAACGCCCGCGGCCAATGCAGTTCGAAATTCCCCGCCTAGAACTCGTTCCAGAGGAACTGCATGTACACCTCGTGGTGGTGCTGCGCTTCGGGCGGCTTCACGATGGCGCCCAACAGCCGGAGTCGCCTGTCCGCGGAAGCCTTTTTCAAGTCGGCGTGCCGGCCCTTCCCGTCTTCGCCGAACAGAGTCGTGGTCCGCTCCGCCGCGTGGAAGGCTTTAGATTCTGTGGAACCGAATCAGGGTGAAGGAGGGGCTAACAATGAAGTGATTCTTGCACACGGCGCGCGGGCTTTGTTGTCATCGAGGAGGTACCCTCGTTTCGGTACGTCGCGTTGTTTTGCAGCGGTGGTATTCTCAGCTCGATGAGCGTAGTCAACCGAAAGGAACAAACGGAGGTGCGGGCCGCCCGTCAAAATCAGTGCTGAAAAAGGAGATTCCTATGAGGAAGATTGCGGGGCTGTTCGTTGCCATCCTGCTTTTGGCCGGAGTTTGCATCGCCGCAAATGGTTCGGGGAAAATCAACAACATCTCCGACTATGTCCGTGAAACTGCCTGGCTGCCTGCGGGGTATCACATAACGCTCAACCCGCACAGTCCACCGAATGGTCAGGATTACTTCATCACACAGGAGAATGTGGGTCGTGATGGTTGGAAGAAAGGGGATGACGTGACCTTCATTGACCCGGATGCGAACCACCCCTGTCCGTCGAAGGATACAGACACAGCCTTAATCGATACGACAAGAAACCAGTGGGTATGCGCCATAGCTGCGGGTTCATTCTAGGAAAGGTCTGTGCAGTCACTTCGTCGGAGATGTGGAGTGGAACGCGTCGCTACGACGCACTCGCCGTGACGGCCTGCAAAATCAACGGTCCGCAATAGTGTTGTCCGCTACAGTGACAGAACTCGCGCCTCTTGAGATTGACTGTAACTTAACGAAAACTGTGGTGAGCCGCGCAGGACTCGAACCTGCAACCCGCTGATTAAGAGTCAGCTGCTCTACCATTGAGCTAGCGGCCCACAATCCCTTCATCATATCACGACGACGGCGGAGCCCAAGGCGCGGGGCAAGTGCGGTTCGCGTGTACCACCGCGGCTTTCAAAGACGCGGATGATGGCTTGAGCGGAGAGAAAAACCGCGAAATCAACGGAGGAGGATGCGAACCGCAATTCCCGTCTGGCCATCGTCGCGGCGCTCGATGCGCAGAACTTCGCCAACCCACTCTTTCAAGACGGGATCACCCTCCCGGTAGCCCAGGACGAGATGAACATGCATTCCGACGTGGTAGTGATGCTGACTGGAAACGAAGTAGAGACCGCTCTTGGAAACGTTCGTCGTGCGGCAGAGGTCGATCTCATCGGCATTAGTTGTTGCGCGGACGCGGATCGGCTGCTCTATCTTGGCTCGATGCTCACTGCGAAGATCTTTGTCGATAGGCATTGCGTCCCGCTGTACGTTCAGAGCGCTTGTTCTGTCAATGCGCGTTTGAGAACTGACTGGGTGACTTCAGGCTAGAACAGCGCGGCGGGCCAGTCCAGAAGCAGAGAGAAACAGAGAGACGGAAACGCCAACACGGCGCCGCAATGGAATTGAAGTCGCTGCATTCCAAGTTGGATCATCAATCGCGCAGTTGCGCAGCAATGTCGCGTGCGACCTGGCGAGCGCGTTCGATATCGCCGGGATCGAACGAAATCGCTGCCACGCGCGGATGTCCGCCGCCGCCGTAGGTTTCCGCAAGCGACGCCAAATTTTTCTCGACGGCGCGGGTGTTCCAGGGATTCGAGCCAAGAGAAATTTTCGCGCGCAAAGGCGACGAGCTCACGCCGACGGAATAGATGGCTTCGCGGTACAGCAGATAGGGGATAAATTTGTTGTAGCCCTCAAAATCGAGGTCGCTCACGTCGAAGAAGATCACGCCGCCGCGGCACTCGGAGCGTTCGCGCAATATTTCGATCGACCATTTGTGCCGCTCGAGCAAAGGACCGAGCGACTGCGCCACGATCGGCAGGCGCACGATTTCCGCCAACGGCCTGACGGCCAGTTCCGGGATGAGCCGAGCCGGCAATCCGGAATCGGGAGCGGCTTCGATCACCAGGGCCAATTGCGTCGCAGGCTCGCGCATTTCGACGGCGGATTCGGGTGTCGGATACTGCGCGCCGTCGATGATGTCGCCCCAGTGAATCAGTTCGGCGAGAGATGAAGCGTCAAACCCAAATTTCTCGCTGGCGATATCCGCAATCAGTTTCGTGCAGGATTTGTACGCGGGATCGTAGAACTTGTGGCCCGAAGTGTCGTGACGGAAGTCCTCGGCATCGGCGGGAGTCAGGAACGCGCTCTGGTGATGGTCGAACCACCAGGTGACGCGCGGCGAGTTCGAATACTTGAAGTCAACAATGGCGTTCTCATCGCCGTCGAAGGTATCGTCGTTGAACAAACTCGAGGCGCGGTGCACCATGCCGGTGAAGTGGAATTCAGAGTTCGGTTGAATGCGCGCCTGATAGAAGCGCAGGAAGACGGCCGAAGAGGCCGCCCCGTCAAAGCAGTGGTTGTGAAAACAGAGCCGAACGTTCACCGGACCCGGCACGCACCCTCCTTGCCTTCTAGGGCCTCGCGAGCAAAGCCTATGAAGATGGACGGGACATCGAAGATTGTCAAGTAGCTAAACGAGTGGGCGTCGAAATGCAGGAAGGATTACCTGGCCCGCCAGGAATAGTGAGCTCATTGGGCGCTCGGGGGCGTGGGTATGCCTGGCGAGAGTCGCGATAGTGTGATCGAGCAATGAATTTCGTATCTGCGAGGGGTTCTTGATAAACTTTGCCGGGGAAATGTGCAGAAGTGGCGAGTGGCTAGTGGCGAGCGGGAGATCGGAAAAGAGGTGAAGGTTGATTCGGAGTTACCTCGGGAAACAACCGGAGATTGCGGCGTCGGCGTACATCGATCCGGCGGCGATTGTGATCGGCGATGTCGCGATCGGCGAGCATTCCAGCATCTGGCCGGGAGTGGTGATTCGCGGCGACGTGAACCGCATCCGAATCGGCGCGCGCACGAATGTTCAGGACGGCTCGGTGCTGCACGTGATGCGCGACAAACACGGTCTCGAAATCGGCGACAGCGTGACCGTGGGGCACGGCGCCATCCTGCACGGATGCACAATTGAATCGCGCGTGCTTATCGGGATGGGCGCGAT
>Ga0187769_10002082_pt1 | contig 11613 bp, 12 predicted proteins | sample 0116_SJ02_MP02_1_FD_133140 | JGI IMG/M metagenome (GOLD analysis project Ga0187769, IMG submission 133140) | Tropical peat soil microbial communities from peatlands in Department of Meta, Colombia - 0116_SJ02_MP02_10_MG | ecosystem: Environmental > Terrestrial > Soil > Wetlands > Peat | place... | reverse complement strand
GCGCGTTGGATTCCGGCTCATGAATAACCTGCGTGGCATCGGACTGGGGCGGCGTGGCTGCAGAGCGTACCGGCTGAAGGTTCGCGCGCGATCCCGCGGAGGGGGAATTGGAGCTGAGCGGGGTTGAATTTGGGTTGTGACTGCGTGCAGAGGCGGTACTGCCACTCGACGCGTGGCCGCTCGCCGAATGGCTAACCGCACTGGAGCTACTGGCGCTGCCGTGCGACGAACCGGCGCCTGAGGCAACGTGAGATGAAGCGCCCGAAGAGCTGCCGGACGAACTGCCGACGTGACTCGAAGAAGCGGTGGAACTCGGGCTGGCTGTGGAGGAATGCTGTGCGAAAACCGATGAGGGAATGATGAGAAAAGCTGCAACCACCAGGCTGGAGAGCCGCATAGAGAGCCTCCTGACCCAAGGAGCAGAAGCTTGATTCGCTTCTATTTTCTTGGACGTTGCCGCCCGAGAAAAGGATAGCTCGAAATCGCGTAAAAGAGGGCAAAGATTCAGTAAAGAATTGTTACGCGAGGTTCTCGAATATCCCCGCCGCGCCCATGCCGCCGCCCACGCACATGGTGACCATGCCGTAACGCGTCTTGCGGCGCTTAAGTTCGCGAAGGATGGTGGCCGTCAGCTTGGCTCCGGTGCAGCCTAGAGGATGGCCAAGGGCGATGGCGCCGCCGTTTGGATTAACCTTGGCCGGATCGAGCCCAGCCTCTTTGATCACCGCCAGAGATTGCGCGGCGAAAGCCTCGTTCAGTTCGATCACGTCAATGTCGGAGAGTTTCAGCCCGGCCATCTTCAACGCTTTCGGGATTGCGAACACCGGTCCAAGTCCCATTTCTTCGGGCTTGTATCCGGCGGTAGCGAATGAAACGTAGCGCGCCAGCGGCTTGATACCCAATGCTTTGGCGAGCTCGGCAGACATAACCACCGCGGCCGCGGCGCCGTCGGACATTTGCGAAGAATTTCCGGCGGTCACCGTGCCTTTAACGTGAAATGCGGGTTTGAGCGCGAGCAAGGCTTCGAGCGAAGTATCGGCGCGCGGGCCTTCGTCCATCTTAAGAACAATGTCCTGCCGCTTGGGTTTCGCGCCATTCGCAGTGGTAAAGCTCACCGGCACAGCGACAACTTCCTCATCGAACTTGCCGGCTTGGATCGCCGCCAGCGCCTTTTGATGGCTGCGCAGGGAAAATTCGTCCGCCGCCTCGCGGGTGATGCCGAAACGCTGGCCCACCCGCTCGGCGGTGAGGCCCATACTCAGATACGTGTCAGGGTAATGATCGACGAGCCAGGGATTGGGCGAGACTTTGTGACCGCCCATCGGGATCATCGACATCGACTCGGTGCCGCCAGCAACAATCGCCTCGGCGCCCCCGCTCATGATGCGCTCGGCGGCCAGGGCAATGGCCTGCAAGCCCGAAGAGCAAAAGCGATTGATGGTGAGCGCCGATACTTCGACTGGCAGCCCGGCGCGCAACGAGGCGATGCGGGCCACGTTCATGCCCTGCTCGGCCTCAGGCATGGCGCAGCCGAGAATTACGTCTTCGATCTCTTTGACGTCGAACTCGGGCACGCGTTCGAGCGCGCCCTTGATGGCGACGGCGGCCAGTTCATCGGGACGAGTGGCGCGGAGTGTGCCTTTAAAGGCGCGCCCCACAGGAGTTCGTACGGAGGATGCAATGATGACTTCACGCATGAGAGTTCTCGATTCCTGACTATTTATCGTAACCCCATTGGATGCTTGCCATCCAGCGTGGGCTTCACTTGACCGGAGCGTAGAAGTAGTAATCGGCGGTATAGCTACTCTTGGTCTCGGCGTTAAGGTGTGCGGCGTCGCAGCCCTCGGCCGGCGGCTTGCCGCCGTGTGTGCGCAGACGCTGAATCGTGGTCACGTTGCTGAGCAAGCCGTTTCCTGCATGGCTTACCACATTCACCAGAAGCCATGGAATCGACTCGTCATCCAGCGAATCGACATGGGCTACCGCTTTCCCCGTCACCTCGCTGCCATCGGTTAACTTCCATGTGGGACCGGCGGAATGCTGTCCGATTATTTTATCTTTCCGGTCGCGCAGTTCGGCCTCGGGTGCTTTGAGCGTCCAGCTAAATTTGCCGTCAGCGGCGGCCTGGCAGGTGTAGATCTGCGATCCCGATGCGTGGGCGTAGACCACAACTTCTTGACCGGCGGGCGCCTGGATCGCATCCGGCACGTCGGGCGCGGGCTCTTTGGAGGAAGCGTCCCTGGCTTGGGCATGCGACGGCGTAGCGACGGAAACGACCAGCAGAACGCCCAGTCCAGCGAGCAAGACAACAGTCGCAAGCACATTTTGCATGAGCGCGATTGTAGCAGGGCGGATACTCAGGCGTTCATGGCTTCTCCAAGTGCGTCTCTTTGAAATTGCCTGGCATCGACGTTCCTGAGCGCTCTCGGACGAATCCCGTTGGACGGAGGGGGCCTGCAAAAGTTGACGAAGCTGTTGCTAGGTCATCGCTTTGCCCAGTCTTGCCAGGACAGTCCCTTCACACGCGAAAACTCGGAGACGTTGGCAGTCATAAGAGTGAGACCACGAGCCAGGGCTTGGCCTGCAATCAGGAGATCATAGGCTCCGATGGGCCTGCCACGCGCCTCCAGATCGGCGCGAATCGATCCTGCTGCTTTCGCGTCCTCGTCGTCAAAGGCCAAGCGAATAATCGGACCAGAAAGGAATGTCTGGAGACGCCGGGAGTTGAATTCGGCGCGGGCACTGTTAGCGACGCCGTACCACAGCTCAAACGCAACGATAGAGGAAACGTAGATATGCTCTCCATGTTGCAGTGCCTTCTCCAATTTCCTTTGGAGGGCGGGGTTATCCCCGTTGATCAGCGCAATACACGCGTTGGTATCGAGCAGGAAAGGCACGCTAATCGAAGATCTTGCGCTTGGGAGGGGGCGGTTGTTGCCCACGCGCCGGGAAAGGCTCAGAATTGAGTTCATCGAGTTTACGGAACCATTCTCTGGCATCCTGGATGACCGGCTGGAGCAGCACTCCGTTTCCCACACGCCGGATGCGCACTCGGTCACCCTCAAAGCGGAATTCGCGCGGCAGGCGAACCGCCTGGCTGCGGCCGTTCTGGAAGAGCTTGGCAATGTTGGTTTTGCGCATGGCCATCGTGACCATTGTCAGTATATATCAATAATATATACCACGCAAGACAGTTCGAGTAGTGTAAATCTGCGGTGGAGGCTCGGGATCGGCTCCAGCAGAACGCCAATGTAGTCAGCGACGAATGCCTAGATGAAGAAGGATTGCTCTTTCCACGGCGGTCATGCTGACTTCATACAGTGATGTATTCAGTGGTGGCGCTAGGGACCGGGATCGGATCGCCGTGCTCCCGCATGCCCTCCAGATGAAAATCAATGGCCTCGCGGATTAGATTCTTGGCTTCATCGAGAGTTTTCGCTGCGATACCGAGCCCCGGAAGGTCGGGGGCGTAGGCTCCCCACCCGGTTGCCGATTTCTCGTAAATGATGAGATATTTCATTTGAGCCCTGCTTGTTTAAGAATATTGTTCAACGTGCCAGGCGGAATGTCCAGTGAGTGGTGTCCCGCAACCGTAACGGTCCCCGGCTTAGACAGATGATGAAATTGTCGATGGCTTCCCTTCGTCCGGGCCAGTCGCCAGCCATCCCGCTCTAGCTGTTTAATTACGTCACGAACTTTCATCGGTCTGTCCGAGTTTTTGCATCGTCTATCTCGGCGAGGAATTCCACCGCCAGCTTGGCGCAAACGAATGGTCAATTCCTCAGGGTCTTTCCCGTTTTCAGCGTGTACTGAATCCTCTCCTGCGTCTTCTTCTCGCCGCATAGGGATTTGAAGCCCTCGCGCTCGAGATCGAGAATGTACTGCTCGCTCACGGGCGTGCCTGGAGTGATGTTGCCGCCGCACAGCACTCCCGCAATCCTTCCACCCAGCTTCACTTCGTAGTCCGTGGCGTAACCGCCCTGGTGCATCATGTGGACGCCCATCTTGAGCGTCGCTAAGAGATTTTCACCGGGGGCCGGGATATCAGCGCGCGGCACGGGTGGTTCGTATCCCGAGCGGACGAGTTCAAGGGCGCGAGCTTTGGCGTCGGTGAGCACGCGCTCGCGGTTCATCGTGATGCGGTCGTTGGGGTTGAGGAAGCCGAAGCTGCGGGCTTCGTGGGCGGAAGTCGCGACCTTGGCAGTGGCAATGGTTTCGAAGGCGCGCTTCATGGCCTCCAGCATCTCAATGGATCCGGCGAGGGCGTCGGGGGAAACTTTGCCGCCGCGGGCAGCCGAAGCGCCGTCGACAGCGCGCAACAGCATTTCCTTGCAGCCTCCGCCGCCGGGCAGCAGCCCGACGCCCACTTCCACCAGCCCGGTGTAAAGCTCGGCGTGGGGCTGGCGGGCAGCGGCGTGCAAAGAGATTTCCGTCCCGCCACCCAGGCACAGTCCGAATGGGGCGGAGACCACGGGCTTGGGCGAGAACTTGATGGCCTGGGTCATGCCCTGGAACTGGCGGATGGCGAGGTCCACGTCGTCCCATTCTTGTTCCTGCACGCTCATGAGCAGCAGCATGAGGTTGGCGCCCACAGAAAAATTGGTGGCGTCGTTGGTGATGACGAAGGCGTCGAAGTTGTCGCCCGGGCCGCCGGGCTTGAGGGTTTGCAGAATCAAGCCGACGATGTCGGCACCGAGCGAGTTCATCTTGCTGTGGAACTCGATGCAGCCCACGCCGTCGCCAATGTCCACTAAGGATGCGCCGGAGTTTTTCTTCACCACACCGCTCGATTTCTTGGCCACGCTGACCGACCAAACGCCGGCGGGGACGTGCACCGGTTCCCAGTCCTCGACTCCCAGGTCCCAGTAGCGGCGCCCGGAGGTCGACTTGGGATCATCGGCGTACCAGGTCTTTCGCCCGGCGGCGAGAAGCTTTTCCACATTTGCCGCCACCGGCTTGCCTTCTTTTTTCATGCGGGCAACGGTGGCTTCCACGCCGGCGGCATCCCAGAGCTCGAAGGGTCCCAGTTCCCAATTGAAGCCGAGGCGCATGGCGCGGTCGATCTCGACGATGGAGTTGGAGATTTCGGGAACGCGGTTGGCCGAGTAGGTCCACAAATCGGCCAACGCTGACCACATAAAAGCCCCAGCTTTGTCGGCCTTCTGCGGGCTGCCTTCAAGGCCGAGCAGCGCGCGCAGGCGAGCGCCGGTGTCTTCGATATTCCTGGCCATATCGAGCGCGGCAAACTTCGGTTTCTGCCGGGGATGGTATTCCAGCTTCTTCCAATCGAGCGCCATGCGCTCGTCTTCCTTGCCGTCATGGCCCTTGGCTTTTTTGTAAAAGCCGCCCTTGGTTTTGTCGCCCAGCCATTTGCGCTGCAGCATCTGAGTAAAGAAGTCGGGCAGACGAAGGTCGCTGCGTTCGTCGTGGACGTTCGCGGTCATATTTCCAACCACGTGACCAAGAATGTCTAACCCAACCAAGTCAATGGTGCGGAATGTGGCCGACTTGGGCCAGCCTACGGCCTGTCCGGTCAGGGCGTCGACTTCTTCGATGGTCAGGTCCATCTCCTGCATGAGACGCATGACATTCAACACCGAAAACGTGCCAATGCGGTTGCCGATGAAGTTGGGGGTATCTTTGGCTACGACCACGCCCTTGCCCAGGCGCACGTCGCAGAAGTGGGAGACGGCATCGATGGCCGACTGATCGGCGTCCGGCGTCGGAATAATCTCCAGCAGCCGCATGTAACGCGGGGGATTGAAAAAGTGAGTGCCGAACCAGGCCCAGCGAAAGTCATCGGAAAAGCCTTCCGCAATCTTGCCGACGGGCAGGCCGCTGGTGTTGGTGGTAACGATCGTACCGGGCTTGCGGATGGCTTCGACCTTGCGCAGCAACTGGCGCTTGATTTCGAGATTTTCGACCACGGCCTCGATGATCCAGTCGACGTCAGCCAGCTTCTGCAAATCATCGTCAAAGTTGCCCACCGTGACGAAGCGCGCAAGGGAAGCATCCATGAAGGCCGCAGGCTTGGATTTTCGAGCGGCCTCGAGACCGGCGGCGGCAATTTTGTTCCGCGCCGGAGCATCGGCGTCGGGAGGGACGATATCGAACAGGTAGCTGGGGACGCTGGCATTGGCAAAATGCGCGGCGATGCGTGCGCCCATGGTTCCGGCGCCTAGAATTGCGACTTTATTAATACGTTTCATGATCTAGCCTCTGTAAAAGTCTTTCACCGACCTGAATGGTTGGTTGCCGATGGTTGATTTAGACAAGGAACCCGCCGCAGTGGGGACTGCCAATTTCCGATCCAACGGCCAGATGACAACCGCAAGCTCAACCGCTAGTCGACGATCAGAAATCAACAAATCAGCAATCCTCCCTATGGCAGTTTATCCACCACCCAGTCATTGTCGCCACTATGTAAAACAATGATGCTGGAGAATCGGCGGCGGGGGCGGGTGTTTTTTGGATCGGCATTCACTAGCACGACGGGAAACTCATAGCGGCCGCGTTTCAGCAACTTGCCCCGCCCGATCTCATAGGAGGATGGAGTAGGGCTGGAGAAAAATTTCTCGATAGTATCTGTGGTCGCGGCCTCCTTGGCATGACTGGTCAAGAGCGCCATGCCGTTCGCGGCATCGCCGGACTGCCAGGCTTGCAGGAAACGGTCGGCGGTGGCGAGGGCTGAGACATAGCCGGAGTCCAAAGCGGGAGCCGGGCGAGTCTTGGCCGGCACCGCCGATATCAGGAGCGCCAGGCACAGAATCAACGACGACAGCCGCCGGAAGGCCTGCACTGCGGGACGTAAGCCTGAGCGAGGTGGCATGAAAGCATTATGCGCAATGAAGCAGCGTAGAAGAAGAAACTCGGAGCGCTCTCCTGCCTACAGTTCAGGATACGCCTCCACGTACTCCAGCGCCCGCCGAGCCATCTGTTTTTCACCTCGGTAGGCAAGTAACTTCGCAGCATCCTCGAGCGGAACCCAACAGGCGCGGGCCACTTCGATGCGCATTTGCGGAGCGATCTGGTTGATGCGCCCCGAGCGATAGCGCATCAGGTAAAAGCTGACGATCTTGAACACGCGCGCCCCATCGCCCCAGCTACGCGAATAAACGTACTTGATGTCGCCGAGTTTCGCGACCAGATCGGCGCTCACGCCGGTCTCCTCCTGCACCTCGCGGAGCGCGGTCTCATCTGGCTTTTCGCCGGGATCCACCAGACCCTTGGGCAGGGCCAGCACGATTTTTCGCTTGGCCACAGTGGGCTTGGAAGTGACGCTCGCCTTGTGTTCCGTGCCGTGGGGGTGTTCGGCGGGCGGCTCAATGGCGGCCATCCACCAGACCCCATCGCGATGGCGTACCACTACGCCTCCGGCCGATATCTCCCGCACCATGGTCTGTAAGTTAGCAGAATCACGGGGCTTAGTCACGAGTTGGTGGGGCGGCCCGGGGGCCTTCCTATGGCGGGAGTACAGTCGCCCGTCTACAAAAGTAATGTAAGGATGGCACTATTGTGCCCTGCAGCAGAATGCGGGCTTGTGGCATCTTAGAAATAGCGATGTTCAGGTTCTATGTGGGCGCCCGAGCAACCGGGCAGGTGGGGTAGCGTATGAGAAGTCTGGACAGGATCGTGCGGTCGATGCAGGCTTTTGGGCGGGAACTCTCGCGCAAGGCTGCTCCGCCCGAGGCTCGAATTCCTGCCATTGGTGTGGCGCTGGGCGGCGGCTTTGCCCGCGGCATGGCCCACATCGGGGTGCTGAAAGTTCTCGAAGAAGAAGGCATTGCGATCCGCGTGATCGCCGGCACCAGCGTGGGCGCGCTGATCGGCGCCGCCTACTGCAGCGGGGTCTCGCCTGCGGAACTGGAGCAGGTTGCCGCCTCCTGCCGTTTCACCACCTTTGCCCGCTGGACGGTCTCGCGATACGGCTTCGCCTCCAACGACCGCATGGTGTCGTTTCTGGAGCGCACGTTGAAGGTGAAGACTTTCGAAGAGTTGCGCATTCCTCTGGGCATCACCGCAACCGACTTCAACAGCGGCGAAGGCGTGGTCTTTCACTCCGGCTCAATCGTCGATCCGGTGCGCGCCAGTTGCGCCTATCCCGGCATGTTCCTGCCGGTGGAAATTCGCGGACGCTACCTGATCGACGGCATGCTCTCGCATCCCGTGCCCACGCAACCCCTGCACGAGATGGGCGCCGACCGCGTGCTGGCGGTGCATTTGAAAGGACAGTGGACGAAAGACGGCGCGCCACGCCATCTTTTTGATGTGATCGGGCAATCCTTCGCCATCGCGCAGGACCAGATGAGCCACCTCTGGCGCGGCGCGGCGGATGTGCTGGTCGAGCCCGACGTGGCCGGCTTTGCCTATGACGACTTCAAGCGCTCGGGCGAACTGATTCGCGCCGGCGAACGGGCCATGCGGCAAGCGCTGCCCGAAGTGCGGCAGTGGTTGGAGACGACGGTGGAAACCGCTTATTCAGGTAAGGCCAAAGCGAAAGCCGTGCCCCGGCCCGCGCCCATGCCTGCGGACTGAGGGATCGATTCCCCGCAGTCAAGTTCCAAAATTCTTAGGTAGTGGTTCCGTTCGATTTGCACAGCTGCGCGGTCATTCTTTGCACACTGGCGAATCTGTTGGCTGGTAGTCCTTGCAAGTCTTATCGGCACAATTGTTCTTGGCACAATTGTCGAAGTACAAGCTGCCAGTAGGGTCACGATAAGTAAATTCCTTACAAAACCTAGTCAGGTGCCCACACCCAAAGATATCGTCATACCTGACCCATCCCCACAAATAGACATGGGCAGTTCCGTGGTTAACGCCCTCCAGTGCGGCATCGGGGATGCCTATGAGTGCGCCCCCCGTATCCTCATGCGCGGCTACAATAATTGGGCCCCCCTCGCTGCTGTTTGGAAAAGCCCCTTTTTCCTTGTATTTCCGGTCCGCATAATCGAAGTTTGGCGGAAATTCTTTGTAATCGGGAGAGTTGATATTTGTATACGTATGAAGGTTGAGGGCGGCAGTATTTCCACTGTTCCTCATGTGCGGGATAACCGCCCATGCCTTCTGTCCTGTCTGGGCGTCTTGCCCCCCGCTTCTTACGTCAAACTGGTTTGTGAACGATACGAAAGCTCGCTGACCAACGATCATCGTGGTTCGCGCAAGGGCATTCGCGCCCTCGGCGGCGCTAACGGCCTGCCTCATTTTGTTGAGCTGACCCGCCGCGAGGTACGTATAGGTTCCGGTAATGATTACAAGCAGTACAGCACACGTAGCTTCCACAGAGGAGACCCAGCGTGGCGTGTGAGTTGGCTCTTTATCCTTATTGCCATTGGACTGGCCTGCGCTGACGTTGCCATTTGGTGCTCCCTTGCCTGTGGTGGTCATTGGGTCTTAACTATAGTCCGGTGTGTCGGGATCATTGTGGCCGTCTATTTATCCTTTCTTTATTATGCACAAGGCTTTAGCAATTCTAGACCCTTCGAACGGAACCGCTACCAATCCTTACCCTGCCAGCGGTGATTCGCGGGCGTGAGGCTTGATCTGGGGCGTGATCGCGGCCGGGGACGCAACGTTACGCCAGTGCTCCCGGCCCTTGCTTCCAACCGCATTCGGCGCTAGGATTCGCCTGCTGCTGGAGAAGGCGATTCCAACGCTTCTCCACAGCGGGGGTGACCTATGAAACGCTATGCCGGGTCGCTGGTGCGGCCGGCCGTCCTCTTCTCTTTTCTTCTGCTCGCGGCAGAATCCAGCGCCCAGACCGACAAAATCGTGATTGCCGCGGGCACGCCCGAAGACCACGATCTGCAGGATATTTCTAACCAGCCCGACGCGGGGAAAAAGCTCGCCATGTATCAGGAATTTGTCCAGAAGTATGCGTCAAACCCGGCCGCGGTGGCGTATGGAAACTGGCAGATCTCGCAGGCCTATCAGGCCTCCGGCGACTTGAGCCAGGCGCTTGAGTTTGGCGACAAGGCGCTGGCCGGAGCGCCGCACAACCTGGATATCCTGGTCTCGCAAGCCAGCATCGCGCAGCAGGCAAAAGACAATACCAAGTTGATGGACTATGCGGCGAAGGGCGGAGCAGTTTGCAACTCCATCGGAAAGCAGGCCAAGCCCGACGGGGTGAGCGACGAGGATTTCAAGCGGCAAGTGGAAGACGAGAAGAATGCGGCCAAGAACTCGTGCGACTTTCTCGAGTCGGCGGGCTTCAACGTGATCGCCAGCGAAAACGATGCCAAGCGGCGCATGGCTGAGATCGAGTCGTTTTCCGCGGCGTTCCCGGATTCCAAGTTTCAAAACGATGTGGCAAGTTATGCCATGTACACACTGGGTCCCGGCCAGTTGAACGATCAGGCGCGGCTGTTTACCTATGGAGAAAAGACGCTGGCGGCGAATCCGAACTCGCTGCCCGCCCTGCTGCTGCTGGCCGGAACTTATGTGGACGATCCCAAGCCGGGCAGCGTGGGCAAAGCGGTGACCTACGCGCAGAAGGCGATTGCCGCCGCCAAGGCCGATGAACCGGATGCCGACAAGTCGCGCAAAATCTCGGCGGGCGTGGCGCATTCGATCGTGGGCTATGCCTACATCAAGCAAGACAAGACGACGGCTTCGATTCCGGAGTTGAAGTCGGCGGTGATGCTGTTGAAAGGACAAGACGATCAGCAGTATGCCATCGCGCTCTACCGCCTCGGCTTTGCTTACGCCAAACTCAACCGGATCAACGAAGCTCGCGAAGTGCTAAGCGAAGGGGTGAAGATTGCCGGCCCGGTGCAGGCCATGACCCAGGATTTGCTGACCAAAGTGAATGCGGCAAGGGCGAAGGGGAAGTGATGGCAATTCTTAAGGCTTCACCAGTTCGTCGGAAAGCAATCTAGCCTTCCTGGCAAGATTGTGGCCGCGCTCCAGATCGCCCGCGGCGAGGGCCGTCTTGGATTGATCCATGAACTGCTTGATCTGATCAACCGTTTCCTGCTGGCTTGGGCTGAGTTGGCGTCCCGCGATCTTCTTCAGATTCTCTTCGGTTCCCTGGGTGAGTTGCTCGGTGGTGGAACGCCGGCTGGAGGCCTGTTCTGCCGTGGTGTCCCCTTTGAGTTGGACGGTAGGTTCCTCCGACCCTCCGTTCTTGACCACCACTTTCCGCGTAGGACAAGGCTTGGGAGCTGAGGAACCGGCATCGGCTGCACTGGCAGTGGCAGGTGAGGAAGGCGACGGCGACGGGGAGCAATCCGGAGCGCCAGTTTTCTTGCCATGCGGGTTGTGCCTGGGCGAGGGCTTGGCTGGAGAGGCGGAATTCGGGCTAGAGGGATTCTGCGGCTGGCCCCCAGGTGCCGGCGAAGGTGGCGCAGAGGTTGCACTCGGGGCCGGCCACTGGGTCTGGGATGCAGGCGCGGCCTGATCGTGATCCTGAGCCGCAGGATCTGTTACGAGACCCAGCCTTCCCAGACCTAGACAGTAGACGACGAGGATTGCGGCGAGATTCATAATTCAATTTTACGCGGCGAAAGCGATCTAACTTTCCCTCCGGCTGGTGCAGTTTGGCTTGCGCGCCAGGCCGGTTGAGCGGGAGATCCCTCGTCCCGCTGGTGAAAACGCGGGACTTCGGGATGACGCCCG